>ERZ772957.45-NODE-45-length-100027-cov-4.715350_pt1 | contig 100027 bp, 69 predicted proteins | sample MGYA00580682_ERZ772957 | MGnify/ENA primary metagenome ERZ772957 (study PRJEB29015, sample SAMEA2737921) | human oral metagenome | biome: human oral; feature: human-associated habitat; material: dental | place: China | collected 2025 ... | reverse complement strand
CTTCTCTGCATTACAGGGGCTTCCGCCCCCTGTCTTCCTTTCCTTCCCTCTGCTGCCAAACAGCTCTCCGCCAGCAGGCTTCCCCGTGGCGGTGATGGTGAATATACCACCTCCCACACCACCTTGTCAACTCCCAAAGCAAGTTTTTTTCGTGTTTTTGCGGAAAATATGAAGAAAAATCGTTTTTTTTTTGAAAGATGTTTTTCAGGGGCGTTTTCGGGATTCGCTTTTTTTTATCCCCTTGGATATCCAGTCGAGAAATCCAACTTGGACAGAAATCGCCTTTCAAAAACTTTGCGTTCTATAAAAACTACGCTTTAGAAAGCTCCGTGACGTATTCGAGTTTTCCGGATTTCGACATAATGGGAATTTTTGCAGGAGAAATAAAAACCGAATCCAAATCCACGGCACCGGAACCCGTAATTCGCACACGAACTAGCGCACCCGGTTTCAAAAAAATGCGTTCGGAATCGGACTCGGAATCGTAACGGACAACAACGTTTCCATCGACATCGGGAGCCTGAAACCACGCCCGACCGATCGCAAGCCCTGCGTTCCCCTCGACGATTTCTTCCACAAGCACATCCAGTTCCGTTCCTACCCTTGAAGCAAGGCTGTCTTTTGTTATGTCGGCCTGAATCTTCTGAAGGCTTTCCGCCCTAGCTTTTGCGGTCTTGAGCGGAACACGCTTTCCATAATCGTAGGCAGGCGTGTCCTCTTCACGGCTGTACGGAAAACACCCAGACCAGTCGGTTCTTATCGAACGCAAAAATTTTTCCGTGTTAAGCGCATTTTCCTCGGTTTCGCCCGGAAATCCCGTAAGAAATGTGGTCCGAATTACCGCATTGGGAAGAGCAAGGCGGATTTTTCTCACAAGAGATTCATAAATCCTTGCGCTTCCCTTTCTGTTCATCGCACGAATTACAGAATCATCGCCGCTTTGAAAAGGAATATCAAAATAAGGAAGAAGCCGCCTGTCGCCCTGCATCACGGGAAGAATATCCTCGTTAAAATGGTCGGGATGTATATATAGAAGACGCAGACGAAAATTGTGCGGCAAAAGCGTGATCATCTCAAGCAGACGGGAAAGCGGAGAGCGCAGGCTATCGTTCGCGTCGGACGAAGGTGTTTTTTCAAAAACATTGTCGAGCGAACCCAAACCGTAAGCCGCAAGATCCTGTCCTATCAGATTTATCTCAAACACGCCGTTTTCCACAAGATACGCGATTTCTTCGACGATTTTTTTTGCAGGACGACTCCTTAGTTCCCCTCTGATTATCGGAATAGCACAGAACGAACAATGGTTCGAGCAGCCTTCCGTGATTTTTACGAAGGCGGAACCTCTAAAACCGAGCAACGTCCGCCGTTCGCCGCAGCACACGCCTTCCTGCCTGTAGACCGCCACGGGCCGTTCGTTTCTTTCGATTGCTTTTACGATTTCATCGAGCCTTGAAATGTCGCCGTTTCCGAATACGGCATCCGCTTCAGGAAGCGAAGTTTTGAACACGGACGCATAACGTTCGGCAAGGCAGCCTGCAAGCAGAATTTTGGCGTTCGGATAGGATTTTTTTGCGGAACATACCGCCTCGAGGGATTCTTTTTTTGCGCTTTCGATAAATCCGCAGGAATTGACCACAATCAAGTCGGCTTCGTCCGCATCGAACGTCTGGGAATACCCCATATTCTGAAGACGGAAAATCATAAGTTCGCCGTCAACCTGATTTTTTGCGCATCCGTGCTGATCCAAAAAAAACTTTTTTGAGCCGGAAATATCAGTCAAGTTCCATCACCATTATCTTGTATCTGCCGTCGGAATCTTTGATCCATTTTATATCCTGAACCAACACCTGCCCGGCTCTTCCGATTTCAATGTCATATGACCTTGCGTCTGCCGTAACCGTGAATTTGACCGCATTGCTGTTGCTCATCCATATTCGGATTCCGTTGTTCGCCGTCATCGTTACGACTTCTCCGCTTGAAAAATATGACTCCACAGGCTCATGACGGTCGATTTTATACCGGAACACACACGAGCCTCGGAAATTTCCGTTTATCGTGAATGGATACGCCCGATTGTCTTCCAACACGACAGTCCGTTTGTGGGCAGACGACACATCCGAAGCCAAAGGAATTTCATCGTGGCTCACAGAAATTTCATGTCCGCTTCTTTTTACGATTCTTACTTCCGCACCTCTGGACGAATCGGTTGAAGAAATGTCGGAAAGATACACAATCAGGTCGGGTTCGGCATCGCCGTCGATATCCAGTTCCGCTTCTTCGGAAAGTTCCGTGTAAAGTTTTCCGACCGGACACTGAAGTCCGAACGCAGAAAGAGTGTCGCTTACAGTCAAGATGATGTCGCCGTCCTTTGCAGGAAAAATAATCTGGTCACCAAGATATACACGTCCGTTGAAAGCCTTGTCCGAAAGTTCGTATTTTTTTGTAGCGGAGGATTTTTCCAGCACCACTTTGGAAGGGGCATCGATTTTGCGATGGGAAAGCAGGAAGAACGTCAAGCCGGCGGCAAGTCCGACAAACGAAAAAATTCCAGTAATCAAAAGCGGTAAAAAATAGCCCGGCTTATCACGGACAATCAAACCCACCGGAATCGGGGATTCCTGCAACTCTTTGCTTCTGTAAAGAGAAAGAAGAACTTCGGATTTTAGTCCAAGATAATCCGCATAATTTCTAAGGAAACCGAGCATATAAGCTTCGCCCGGGAAAACGCCGTTGTCTTCGGCTTCAAGCCCTTCCAAATAATAGGCGGAAATGGAAGTCTCCCTTGAAATCGTGTCCAAATCCAAATTTTTGGCTTCTCTTGCCCTTTTTAACTGCTCACCGTAGCTTTCCATCTGACATCTACTCCGAGAACAGGAAATTATTGTAGTTGTTCGCCGCCCCAGGAGGATCGTATATAAAACGCTGCTCCGCTATATCCCGATTTATTCTGTATTCAAGGAAATTGAAAACAAAGACTTCGCCCCTTGTGGTTTCCGCCCTGACCCGCCGGATCAACTTAGTTGATGCGTTTACGTCCAATTTTATGGAACGGAACGCCTCGGACGTGCTTCTTCGCGTGAGGCTCAATTTTATCACCATTTCATCGGAACCGTTTTCCAGCGGAACGGGTGCCTGCCCCACCTCATAGGCGACAACATAATATCGGCTCAACAAAGCCAATCCCTGGGGGGTCGCAAGGCTTGCGCTTCCCACGGAAGAATCGGATTCCACCGCCTGCTGAAGGACAACCGACGAGCCGGGAAGATATATAGTAAGCATATCGCCGTTAAAAACAATCACCTGTTCATGGGGATTTGAAAAATCTATCCGCAAAAGGTTCGGTCTTTTGAACGAGACCATACCGGACATTTCTTCCCTGCCGGTCCTGATTTCAACCTCAGCCTCGTAATCTCGCAATGTGGCATAATAATCGGAAACGGTCTTAAAATATGCACTTGCAGTTGTAATTCCCTGGGCAAAAACCGCCGTTCCCATAAAAAAAAGAAAAGGCAACAGAATTTTTTTTATATACCTAGACATATTAATATTCTATATATTAAGAGAACTAGGGTCAATAAGCCCGTCCGTGCGGACGGAAAAGCAAAAACGCCGCCGTTTTTCAGGCGGAGTTTTTACAAAAATATTCTCATAAAAATTTTATTCTGCCGTTTCATCCTTGATTTTTCGAGGTCGTCCGGCTTTTTTCTTTTTAGGCTTTTCGTTTTCATCGAAATCTGCGGAGACGCAATCGTCATTCGAGGAAGTGGAATTTTCATCAGGATTTTCCGAAACTTTTTCTTCGGAGGCGGAAAGGTTCGGCGAATCCGAATCGGAGACGATTTTCTTGCAATGTTCCTCGCCTTTCAGAATATCGTAGAATTCTTTTCCGTCCATCGTCTCTATCTCAAGAAGGCGGTTTGCTATGTATTCCAAAAGCGCCCTGTGTTCGGTAAGAAGATTAAGCACGTGGTTGTAACGCTCGTCCATTATCCGAGAAATCTCGCTATCCACATAATTCTGCGTTTCTTCAGAAAATTCACGCACGAGATTAGGTTCGCCGCTTCTGTTTCCAAGCACACCGCGTCCAAGCGTCACGTTCTTGAATTTGTCGCTCATACCAAAATCGACAATCATCTGTTTTATTATGTCCGTGGCACGAGCGATGTCATTCGAGGCACCGGTAGAAATATCGCCAAGTACAATCTGCTCGGCAGCCCGTCCGCCAAGCATGGAATCGACCTCATTTATGAGATCCCGGCGAGTCATAAAATTCTTTTCTTCCTGTTCACGATATTGCGTAAATCCGCCTATTCCGTGGCTTCGGGGAACAACCGTTATCTTGTTTACAGGTTCATGCCCTGATGTGAAAGCCGCCACAAGCGCATGACCTGTCTCATGCACGGAAACAAGGCGCATTTCTTTTTTGTTGTCCTTGCGAGTTTTCTTTTTTAGACCAATGCTTACCTTGTCGATTGCTTCGTTGAAATCTTCCATTGTGACTTTTTTGCGACCGTTTCTGACGGCAAGCAAGGCGGCTTCGTTCACAACATTCGCAAGGTCCGCTCCGGCAAAGCCTGTCGTTCCATGCGCAACCGAAACAAAATCCACGTCGGAATCCAATTTTACGTTTTTTGAATGAATGCGGAGAATTGCCTCCCTGCCTTTTACATCAGGTTTTTCCACGGGAACCTGACGGTCAAATCGCCCCGGACGGAGCAGCGCAGGGTCAAGAATGTCGGCGCGGTTTGTTGCCGCAAGAATTATAAGTCCCTTCTCGTTTTCAAAGCCGTCCATCTCGACCAAAAGCTGGTTCAGAGTCTGCTCCCGCTCGTCGTTTCCGCCGCCGAATCCGTTTACTCGGCTTTTTCCAAGCGCATCGATTTCGTCGATGAAGACAATGCACGGCGCTTTTTCCCTTGCCTGCCTGAAAAGGTCTCGAACACGGCTTGCGCCTACGCCAACGAACATTTCTACAAAATCAGAACCGGAAATGCTGAAAAACGGAACTCCAGCCTCGCCTGCCACCGCACGGGCAAGCAATGTCTTACCAGTTCCCGGAGGACCTACAAGCAGAACCCCCTTAGGAATCTTTCCGCCTATTTCAGTATATTTTTTCGGCGTTTTAAGAAAATCCACGACTTCCACAAGTTCGTCCTTTGCCTCGTCCACGCCAGCGACATCGCTAAATCGAGTCTTTACTTTGCCTTCTTCCACAGCCTTTGTTCTTCCGCCGCCGACTCCAAAAAGGCTTCCCATTCCGCCGCCGTTTCCGCCGCCCATCTTCCGGAATATGAAAAAATACATGAGGAATATAATTCCGAACGGAATCAAAAGATTCATGAAAAGCTGCAGCAAATAATTGTTGGATTTTGCGACGAATTTGTAGTCAATGCCTTTTTCGTCAAGAAGTTCCACAAAACTTGACATCAGCACACCGACTGTCTTGTAAGTCCTTCTTGTTTTTTGAGTTGCGACTTTGAAAAGAGAAATTCCTTTTGCCGAGGACGAACTTTCCGCAATTTCGCTTGGTCCGTATCCTATAAAATACGTTTCGCCTATTTCTACGCTGACAATCTCGCCGTTTTCAACCTTTTTCTTGAAGTGGGAATAATCGATAAGATTTTCGTTTCTTCCCATAAAAATTATATCGGCAATCGCAAGAAGCACAAAAATTATCAGCATAATCGCCAAAAAAGGAAAATTCTTTTTTCCGCCGCGCCTGTCTTTTTTGTCGTCGTTGTCAGGACCTACCAACTTAAAAAAATTGTACGGATCTTTTTCGTTTTGTTCTTTGTCATCTTTCTTAGGCTTTTTATTTTCGTCGCTCATTAACCATCCTCAAAACAATGAATTTAATATACGAAGAAAAAGAAGATTTGTCGATAAAAACGCCAAGGAATTCCTTCAAAAATCTAAAGGACATCCGGAAAACTCGCCTTCAGAGATTTTTCCGAAATGCCTATAACAATTTTACTTTCCGCCGCAATTTTTTTAAGCCGAATCTTGACGAATATTCGTACAAGCTTGGATTTAAAAAGGAAAATTTACATTTTTCCGTAAAGTTTGATTTTGAAAATCCGATACTCAATGGGAATGTCTTTCGTCTTTATTTTTTATTTGGAGGAAAAATGAGCTACACAAACGCCTACACAGCCTATCAAAAAACGAACGTGAAAACCGCAAGCCAAGGACACCTTATCGTCCTTCTGTATGAGGCTGCGATAAAAAATCTGAGGAACGCGCTGTCGCTTTTTGACGGCGAACAAAAAATAAAGCCCGGCGACATCGAAAAATTTTCGACATTCGTGCAAAAAGCCCAAGCCATAATCACGGAACTTCAAGTTTCCCTTGACATGGAAAAAGGCGGCGATATTTCAAAAAATCTCATGTCGCTTTATGTGTATTTCAACAGCGAACTGATGGACGCTTCGATAAATCACAACAAAGAAAAAATAAATTTCGTGCAGAATCAGATGGGCGAACTTCTTTCCGCATGGAAAAGCGCAGAGACGGCGACCGCAAGTTCCGCTCCGCAAGAAGCCAGGGCGGCTCTGAACATTCAGGGCTGATTTTCAAAACAGAAGGCAAAAGGAGATGCAAAATGGCTGAAATTTCCCAAGAAGAACTGAACGAACGTGTGGCGATACTAAAAAGATTCCGCAGGCTGCTTGAAGAGCAGAAAAAGAAATTCCAAGATTACCTGAACATTCTTGAAAAGCAAGAATCATCGATAGAAAACGACAACACTGAAGCGATTGTGGCGCACGCCCAAATTGAAGCTGAAATCGCAAAAAGCATATCGGGGCTGAACAAAGTCATCGTTCCTATGAGCAAAATGTATGAGACGACAAGCCAAAGCATCCGCACGACGGATAAAAAATCCGTTGAAGAAATCCAAGGCGACCTTGAAAGGCTTCAGAAAAAAGTTCTTGCCCAAAACGAAAGAAACCGAGAACTACTTAGAAGCCATCTTGTGCAGCTAAAAAAGCAGATAGACGGATTTAAAAATCCATACAGGAATGTCTCAAGCATTTACGCAAAAAAAGCCGCCCAAGGAAATCTTGTGGCGATGGAAATCTAAAAAGACTAAATCTTGATTTCAATAATCGCATCCTATTCAAAGAAATCTCGGGCAATCGGAAAAAACGGAAAAATCCCATGGGAAATTCCGGAAGAAAAACTTTACTTCAAATCGCTGACCGTAGGAAATGCGGTCATAATGGGGCGAAAAACATTTGAGAGCATAGGAAAAATTCTTCCCGAACGCATGAACATAGTGATTTCGAAAAACAATTTCTTTGAAGGGAAAAATCTGGTTACTGTAAAAAACCTTGGCGAAGCGATAAAAAGCGCAGAAAATCTTGGATTTGAAAAAATATTTATCGCAGGCGGAGAAAACGTGTACAGAGAGGCGCTTCCTTTTGCGGAACGACTTTATCTTACCGAAGTTTACGCCGACGTAAAAAACGCGGACGCATTTTTCCCTGAATTCAATAAAGAAGAATTCGTTTTGGAAGCCGAAGAAAAAATTCCCGGGAATCCGAAATATGTAAAAAAAATCTACAGAAGAATCAGGAATTTTGTTTAAAATCGTTCTAAAAAATTCGAAAGATGAAAGTATTTGTAAAATGCAGAACTTTCGAATTTCCGGATTTTTGCAGTTCAATATAAAAATGCGTTAAATCAATAAATTTTAAAAAAACAAAGCGGTTGATTCAGTTCCGAATCCGGCTTTTGTTTTGTAAACAGCGAACATTTTTAGAACGCGGATTTTTGTCTATTTTTTTAATAATCTTAAATCCTGATAAAAAAAGCCGTCCGCAAAAACACTTTTTTGAAAACGGCAATTTTTATCATTTTTTATTTTGCGCTTCCCACAAGGCACATCCATTCAGCCTCGCAGCAAAGAGTTTCGCCAACGTAAAGTTTTCCCGCCTGCTTTATCATTTTTGGGCTGTTCCTTAAAAATTCGATTTCCATACGCGCTTTGTCGCCGGGACGAACCTGATTTCTGAACTTTACTTTGTCAAGCGAAGCAAAAAAGAATAGTCCGTCAGCCGGAACAATGTTCATGAAGCGGAGAGCAGCTCCGCCAGCCTGAGCCATTGTTTCGCAAAGGATTACGCCCGGCACTACCGGATATTCGGGGAAATGTCCCTTAAAGAAAAATTCGTTTTCTGAAAAAGTGTGGATGCATACGCAACCTTTTTCATCGGCACTAACGATTTCATCCACAAAAAGGAACGGTTCTCTGTGCGGAAGAAGCGATTTTATGTCAGTTGTCAAAGACATGATTTTCTCCTAGAAAATTAAAGAAATTCGCACGTTCCTTAGGTTGAAAAGGAACGCACTGTTTTTACCCATTTACGAACAACTGGGGTTTTAGGGACAAAGCCCCTAGGTGAAGGGGTAGCGTACAAGCCTACTTTCGTAGGCTTGGTAGCGAGGGGAAGGCTTTCCCCTCCTTCTATTTTACCTTTTTAAGAATAATCGCGCCGTTGTGTCCGCCGAATCCGAAGGTCGCCGACATTGCGGCATCAATGTTTCCCGAAACGCCCTTGTTCGGAACGTAGTCAAGGTCGCAGCCCCCTTCGATGTCCTGCTCTTCGAGGTTTATTGTCGCCGGGAAAAAGCCTTCGTTTATGGCTTTTACGCAAATCATCGCTTCGATTGCGCCCGTCGCTCCAAGGCAGTGTCCGTGCATGGATTTTGTGGAAGAAATCTTCAGTTTTCTTGCGTTTTCTTCGCCGAACGCCTTTTTTATCATGTTAGTTTCGCTGGGGTCGTTTTTGCCCGTTGAAGTTCCGTGCGCATTGTAGTATTGGATTTCATTGGGTTCGATCCCTGCGTCTTTCATGGCACGTGTCATGCACATTGAGCCAACGATTCCGTCCGGATTGGGCGCTGTAAGGTGGTAGCCGTCGCATGATGAACCGTAGCCTGCGACTTCTGCGTAGATTTTTGCACCGCGAGCCTTGGCGTGTTCATATTCCTCGAACACAAGGATTGCAGAACCTTCTCCCATAACAAAGCCGTTTCGCCTCTTGTCAAACGGTCGGCTTGCCTTTGTGGGTTCTGCATCCCAGCCTGTTGAAAGTGCATGAAGCACTTCGAACGACACGATTCCGAATCTGGTGATTGTAGCTTCCGCACCGCCGGTGAGAATCACATCGCAACGTCCCGAGCGAACCATTTCAAGGGCGACTCCCATCGCATCAGTTCCTGAGGAACAAGCGGTAGAAACAGCCTGCACAGGTCCGTGACAACCGAACGAAATAGCAATATTTCCGCCAACCTCGTTTGGAATAAGTTCCGGAATCGCCATAGGATTTGTCCTGATTCCGCCGGATTTTTCCATCGAAAGCACACTTGCTTCCGTAACTTCCAGACCGCCGATTCCGACCCCAAGAATTACGCCTGTGTTACCAAGGACTTCCGAGTTCCCCATAAGCGAGGCATCTTCCAACGCCATTTTTGCGGCGGCAACCCCGTACTGGGTGAACAGAGCCATTTTTCTTGCGTTCGCCTTGTCCATGTAGTTTTCGGGGGCAAAATCCTTGACTTCGGCAGCATAATGCACCTTGTTTATAGAAGAATCAAAGTGTGTGATTGGACCAATTCCGCTCTTTCCTTCCTTAATTCCTTTCCATGTGTCTTCAACTGTGTTTCCAAGAGGAGTCACAGCTCCCATTCCCGTTATTACAACTCGTCGTTTTTCCATTTTTCTTTCCTCAAAAATAAAGTATAAAAATATTTATGGCAGTCTTAAAAATCTTTCCGACAAACAAACCGAAAGTCAAAAAGATTTTGTCCGCCATCGCATAAACAAAACGCCTCTACAGCGAATTGATTGTTTCGACTGTGTTCACCGATGAACAAGCCCATTTTTCAAAGTATTCGGTTGCCTTCCAAAGTCCGCCAAGAACTCGTCCGGGTCCTACCTCGATGACCTTCCATTCGTTTTCGCTGTCACCTGCAATAAGAGTTCCCAAAACAGCCTCTTCGCTTGTCCAAAGAACAGGATTTGTAAGATGAAGTACAGCCGATTTCTTTGCTTCGTCTCCGCTTGCAACCTGTTTTCCGGTAACATTGCTGAAAAGCGGGATTTTCGGGTCGCTGAACGAAAATGCGGAAAGCGTCTTTTCAAATTCGTCTGCGGCTTCCTGCATCAAAGGCGAATGGAACGGACCTGCCACGGAAAGCCTTATCGTGCGCCTTGCGCCGGCTTCGGTAGCCACCGCCTCAACCTTTGTCAGGGCATCGAACGTTCCGCTTACAACAGTCTGCTTGTCGCTGTTCATATTGGCGGCATAAGCACTTTCGATTCCGTCCACAATTTCCTTGACCTTTTCAGGCGGAAGTCCAACGATTGCAGTCATTCCCGGCGCATGCCCTTCGTTTTCCGAAGCAATTTTTTCGCAGACTTTCTGCATTATAAGACCACGCTGGCGGACAATCTTTACAACATCTTCGAACGAAAGAACGCCCGCTGCATAAAGAGCAGGAAATTCTCCAAGGCTGAATCCCATTGCCGCAGACGGGCGGATTCCCTTTTCCTCAAGAACAGCCATCGTGGCAAGACTTGCACTTGTAATCGCAAGTTGGCTGTTGTCGCTTCGACTAAGTTCAGCCTGTTCGGATTCCCACAAAAGTTTGGTAAGGTTCACACCTGTAATTTCGGCGATTTTATCAACAATTTTTCTTGCCGTAGGAAATGTATCGCAGATATCCTTTAGCATGCCCGGTTCCTGGGCACCCTGTCCCGGAAACAAAAACGCAAATTTCTTTGACATAAGACCTCTAGTCATCCGAATCGGAATGACATTTTTTAAGATTTTGTCATAATTTACACTTTTTACATGTAAATGACAAGAGCGAGAGGCTTGCGGCGGTCTTTGGAGGAAAAACGCTTCCTAAAAAACTACATTCTTTTTACCGAGACAAATCCATATTCCGTCAAAAGATGATTCACAAAAAAATCGTTTTCATCTATCGGAATATCTTTTGTAACGCAAATCGTAAAACAGCAGCCGCAAAGCGTGAAATTCCGCCCGGCAGGAAGATTTGCCAAAAACCTGTCGTAATAGCCCTTCCCTCTTCCAAGCCGCGCACCCTCAAGATTGAACGCAAGCCCCGGTACAAAAACAAGGGCATTTTCCGGAAGCGAAAGCGGCTCAAGCATCTCAAGATTTTCATGCGGCTCTTTTATCGAAAAACAGTTTTTATCGTCCAAGGCATCAGAAAGGGATTCCACATAAAAAAAATCCATGACATTTTTTTCCGAATCAGACGGAAAACAGCGGACGGCATTTTTCGAAGCGGAATCGGAACGGAAATCCGAACCGGAATGTTTTCCGCAAAAAGAATCGGGATTCCTTGAAAAACCGGTCGCCTTATCGCCAGCGGAACGGCGCATCCTGGGAAGCGCAAGTTTTTTCCCATCAGAAATCGCTTTTTCCAAAATCGGCGACAAATCAAGTTCGTCCTTCATCGCCATGTAGCCAAGAATCACAGGCGCTTTTTCATATTCCGGGCTTTTTATCACCGCCTTGAACGCAGAACGCGAACATTCCTTCAGCAATTCAGAGTCCGCACAAAATTCCTTCAGCGCAGAGCGGGCACGTTTTCTCAAAAAAACTTTTTGTTCGGCAAGGCTTCCAAAATCATGAATGTCAAAAGTTCCGCACGGCATGAAAAAACTCTATAGTCAGAAAAAAAAATTGTCCATAGGCTTTCCATTTTGGGGCGCAGAAAATCTTTCCAACGGGTGTTCCGGGGTTCCGCTAACGCTCATTCCTTCGCTGCGCTTCGGAACATGGGGCTTTGAAAAAATCATGCGCTCAGTTTTCGCCTTTGATTTTTTCAAAACACACAACCTTTAGAAAATTTCACGATGCAGCCCCATGCCCCTACATACCCGGCGCAGCATTTTTCACCGAATAAAACAAAAATTGACAAAAACCGATAAGTTTTACTAAACCCACGCACCACACAATCGTATTCTCTGCATCTCGTCTATGAAAAAATCGATTGTTTGCGATAAAATTTTTATGAAAAAATGCATTTTGGATTTTTTTGCTGACTAAAATGGATAAAAATTCTATAATCAGTAAATTTCTGTTCGGCAAGCCTCTAAGCTGTCGGTAATCTTGCGTTTACACTTAAAAGACGCTCAAAAAGGTCGGTTTGAAAGCCCTTCTTTCTTGCTGGCTTCTTTCTTAGGAGATTTAATATGGTAATTTTAACTTTGAACTGCGGTTCTTCTTCCGCAAAATATCAGGTGTATGATTGGGACAACAAAGCTGTCATGGCGAACGGCGTTGTCGAGCGAATCGGAATCGACGGATCTGCGATAACGCACAAAGCGAACGGCAAAAAGACCGAAATCGAATCCCCTTGCCCCACTCACAAAGAAGCAATCGAGTTGATAATAAAAGAACTGACCAACGCAGATGTCGGGGTCATAAAATCCATGGACGAAATCGGTGCGGTAGGACACAGGGTTTTGCACGGAGGCGAAAAATTCACCAAATCCGTACTCATCACGCCGGATGTCCTTGACGGATTTAGAAGCGTAGTGGATTTGGGTCCCTTGCACATGCCGGCGAACATAATGGGAATCGAAGCCGCTCAGAAAGTCATGCCGAATGTTCCTCATGCGGCGATAATGGATACAGCCTGGCATCAGACAATGCCCGAAGAGACTTTCCAGTATGCGATTCCCAGAGAATGGTACGAAAAATACGGAGCAAGAAAATACGGCTTCCACGGAACGTCGTTCCTTTACACCGCAAAAAGAGCCGCCGTGCTTTTGGGAAAAGACCCCAAGGACACGAACCTAATAATCTGCCATATCGGAAACGGTTCTTCCATGTGCGCAGTCAAAAACGGAGTCTGTTATGACACTTCCATGGGAATCACGCCGCTTGAAGGTCTTGTTATGGGAACTCGCTCCGGCGACCTTGACCCCGCCCTTCCGTTCTACATAATGCGAAAAACAGGAATGACCGCCGACGAGATGGACAACGCATTGAACAAAAAATGCGGATGTCTTGGAATAACGGGACGATTTTCCGATAGGCGCGACATCGAAATAGAAGCGGCAAAGGGAGATGCCCTCTGCAACCTTGCGATTGAAATGGAATCGCTCAGAATAAAAAAATACATAGGTCAGTACATGGCTTGTCTTGGACACGTCGACGCAATCGTCTGGACTGCAGGAGTCGGAGAACGAGGTCCTATCACACGAGGGAAAGCTTGCTCCGGTCTTGAAAATTACGGCATAAAAATCGATGAAAATAGAAACCAATGGAGTTTTACGGGCAACGCCGAGACATTTATCCATGCAGACAATTCTGCGACAAAGATTTTCGTGATTCCAACTGACGAAGAACTTGTGATGACCGAAGATGCGTATGCTCTCATGAAAGGAACTTACGACATTCACACGAATTTCAAGTATTCGTTCCAGTCGCCGGATTACGTGAACAAGGCAAGAGAGGAAGGTCTAAAAGCGGATCTTGTAAAACGCCCGAATCTTTCAAAGGTGCTTGCAAAACCCGGCGTATAATTTTCATAATTTTTGGGAAAAACTTCCGTTTTTGAAAAAAATCTACTAAATATAAGCATGAAACGTTTTTTGCTCATGCTTATATGTCCGGTTTTTCTGAACGCTTGCTCCTCAATCTTTAGCACGCAGGAGCAGGTTGAATTTCTTCTTCCAAAAGTCAGTGAAGCCGATTCTTGGGAAATTATCACCAGATGCGGAAAAAAATCATCTTCATTAAAGACCGATTTTTCCGGCGGACGAATAGTTTTATCGCTTGAAAAAGACGCACCGACTGCGATTCTTCTGTATCCGATAAAAGACGATGAAAAACTTTCGGAAAATCCTTTCGGCGCTGTTTGGCCATGGGTGAACGAATTTTCTTCTTTGCACGGATTTTCCGCAGAAATACTGAGCCAATTTTATATACACACAGAATCTGCCGGAAACTCGGACAATACAATGAAAACGTTCATTTCGCGATTCAATTGGCAAAAATTCTGCAAAGAACTCGAAAACGTCGCAGAAAAAAACGACGGCTACAATCCTTGGATTTTGAATCGTCAAAAAATCCTTGAATCCATAGAAAGTAAAACTTTTTCGGCAAAACTTTTACGTCCGTGAACTTGCCTTAAATCATTCGCTCAAATATAATTTTTCAGTATGAAAGCAAAAGCGAAAATATGCGCAATTTTTGTCGTTATGGCATTTATTTTTATATCCTGCAACAAATCGAACAAAACCGAAATCCTTGCGGAAGAAAAAATCAGCCTTCCTTCATCGATGTACGAGTTTTACTATTTTTCGGACGGAGGATACAGGAAAATCTCAAAGGTTTCCGAAGTTCCCGCCGTTCCCGAAAAACCTTGGACTCAGGCTACCCGCATTTCATCGATTTCGTGCGCCGCTTTTTCAGATTCCGATGAAATCAGCAGCGTTCCAAAGGCGTTTGCTCTCGTTAACAGAATCGGGCTTCTTGTTTTTGAAAACGATTTGATTTCTCTTGCGCCCGACACGCAACTTTTCAGCGGACGAACCGCAGGAAATCTAACTTTTTACGACGACACGCCGATATATTCGCTTTACAGAAGCACATTTTTCGGCGATTCAGAGCGGAATTTAAAAGGACTTCATCCGTTTTTGGTTCAATTCAACGCAAACCAAAATGTTTCTTATCCCATGGTCAATGTGGAAAATCTTGGGTTCGATGAAAAAACTGAGATAACCGACTACATTTGGGACGGGAAAATTTTCTGCTGCTATGCAAAAACGACGACAGCCGACAGGGTAAATTTTTCATATCGGGCATTCCAACCAAAAGAACACCTGCTTTCGATTACGCCGGAAAGTGCAAGCAAAAATATTTTGACACGTGAACTTTCAGCCGAGGATTTTAGGGCGGTGCAAAACATAGAGCCTTTTGAAAACGCTCCGGAACGAATAAAGGAACTTTTATCTTCGCTCAAAAATTCAGACTATTTGATTTCAGTGATGACATCCGGCGGACACAGCCCAAGAAAATTCATAAACGCAAACTCTTCTTCCGATGAAAGCCAAGTCATAAACGCATACGGACTTATTTCCGATTCGTGGAGCGCAGTTCTTTTTCAGGACGGAACGATATTTTTGAAAGGGGCTTTGGCTTTGGAAAGAATATTCAACCACGGAAACACGGTTGTTATTAGGCTTCCTCGCCTTCCGAAAGGATTTTCGTATTCGGGTTTTGCGATTACCGGGAAAAATCTTTACGCCGCATGGGAAGAAACTGATTTTTACAAATGCGCAAGAAGCGGCTTCATTTCCGTGGAACTTGCAAAAATCCTTTATTAGCCGACTTATTTTACTATGTCCCTGACCTGAACAATTTCCGCACCTTCGTCAAGGATTGCGCTTAAAAGGAGATCAAGATTTTCGTAAAGATAACTTTCCCGTTCTCCGTATGAAATCCCTGCGCTCACGGATATTATGCTTTCGGAATTCTTTTTGACGCTCGCCATGTAATTGTCTATTATTTTTGCGGTGGTTTTATATTCCGTGCCTTTTGCCGCAGAATCTGAAAGCGTAACGATGTCCAAAAGTTTGCAGTCCGCCTCGGCGTATGAATAGCCCGCCTCTTTTCCTACCTGAACAGCTTTTTCCGTCTTTGCGTAATACGGAGCGTGCCAATAAAGTGAAAGTTCCCGTCCGGTGCAACGAAAAAACTCGTCTTCGTTCCGTGCAAGCCCGCGGCGGATAAAATCTTCGTCAATCATGTAATCTTTGTTCACAAGTTTTGCCGTCGTAAAAAACATTGAGGCGCACTCGTTTTTGGAAAGCGAGATTTGCCGTGTTTCGTTCGGATAGCGGCGGATGAATTCTCCGTTCAAGAAAAAAGTTCCCCGTATTCCGTAATTTTTAAGTTCCCTAAGGATTTTTGCAACCCCGTCCGCATTGTCATACGCCTCTATCGAAAGCGCGACTTTTTTCTTCGGGGAAGACGGAAGGGTGCTTTCTTCAATAACGGATTTTGTCGTGGCTTTTCCCTTTAAGTTCCGGATATAAAGCGCATTTTCGTAATTGGGATTATTGGTTTTCCCTGTAAAAATCCTGTAGTTTTCGTTTCGAATTATGTTTGCTCGCCTTGAAACCGCTTCTCTTTGAATCCATGTCCGGCTTTCGTTGTCAAAGGCATAGTTTTTCCCGTCCGGGGATTCGGAGACTATGCAGTCCGCACCGTTCCATAATGCGTTCGAAACTTGGGAAAGCATCAGCGTTTTCCATGTGCCTGTGCCGAATTCCCATCTTTTTGTGGTTTTGTCGCCGCCTGCGTAAAGGTTGTTGCGCCTATCCCATGCGAGGCTTTCCGTTTTTTCTCCGGAAATGCTTGCAATCTGTTTCCAAGTCAACGTTGAATAAATATAAAGCGTGCCTGCAGAACTGAACGCACACATAGAGCCGCTCGGCGAAACGCACGGAAATCCCGAATCTTCTATGTCCATGATTTTTGAAAATTTTTCGTCCGGTTTATATAAGGTCGCATACGGAATTTCTTTATCGAACGGCATTTTTAAAACCCAAAGACACGGCTCTTGACTTCCGCTCCATATTATTTTCGATTCCAGAAGCGACGAATCTTTTGAGCCGAACGCACGGCTTTCGACAGCCTCAAGTCTATCGCAATTCTGAAAACTTTTTAGCCTGTACCAACTGAAATCCTTTTCGTCATGAATTATCGCAAGAGAAGAAATGAACGGACTTACGCTGAATCTGTCTTTTGTCGGCGAAAATTTATGCGGAAGTCTTCCAAGGCTCATTCCTTTTCCGATTATCGGGGAATAAAGCCCCACCGTGTAAAGTTCCTTTGTGTTTATTCTGTATATTATGTCGCCGTCTATGTAGACAAAATATTTTCCGCCAGCCCAGCAGACAGAATCTATCGTTCCTTTTCCTATCTTTCTGAATTCCTCGTCCGCCTCAATTCCTTTTAGAACAGCGTCTGGATTGCAGAAAAACACGTTTCCGTCCTTTTCGTACAAAAGAACCGACGAATCGTCCCCCCATTTTGACGGATTTTTTTTATAGCTGAAGTCCGCCTTGTCATCAAGAATCGCTTTTTTCCCGTCATGAATATTTTCAAGCACAAGGAAGCCGGACGCATAATCTTTTTTTTCAACATAGCAACTCCACATTCCGTCGGAACTGACATTGTGGCTTGTAAGGCGCATAGAATTTTCCGGCATTTTTTGCGTAGGATTTTTCCATGCGAAAGTTTTTTTTCCGATGTCGTACCATGCCGTTCCGTATCGGTTTCTGAACTGAAGGATTTTTCCGTCCTGCACAATTTCGATTTGCTCCGGATAGCACGTAAGGATTTCGGGACGAATTTTTACCTCTCCGTTCCGCACCGCAGCTTCAAGCAAAGTGGAGTACACGGAAGAACCCGGAATGTCGTTTCGGACAGTGAACAGAATCCGATTATCCTGATTTATATCGCCCTCCGAAAAACTGATTCCCGCCGGAACATTCACGGAAAACAAAAGGAACGCAATCGTAAAAAAAATATTTCGTTTTGCTGTTGAAAATTTCATGCCATAAATCCTTGCCTAAATTCTCTAAAAAATCTTTCTGCACGAAGTTTCAAGTTTTTTCCGTTGGATTTTACCGCCGGTATCGCACAGGAAGATTCCTTTAATATTTTCATTTACGGTTACATTTCCATGCGGATTTTTCAAATTCTTCGACCGTTTTGCAAAAACAAAGCAGTCGCCGTAAAGGGGGCAACTTTATTTTGTCGCCTTGTTAAGCCGCATATTATTTTTTGATTACAGTCATGGGATCTACAAGGTGTCCGTTCTTGTAAACCGTAAAATGCAAATGCGACCCTGTGGAATATCCTGTAGACCCCACAAGCCCCAACTTTGTCCCTTGCGAAACGGCCTGTCCTTTTTTTGCGATTGTCGATGACATATGCCCATAAAGCGTCTGGTAGCCGTTCGGATGTTTTACGATTATATAATTTCCGAAGATATTTGAATATCCCACGAACGCCACAGTTCCTGTCGATGACGAATATATCGGAGTTCCGGTAGGACAAGCCATATCAACACCAGTATGGAACGATTTTGCGCCCGTTATCGGGTCGGGACGAGGACCGAACATACTTGTATACCTGAACTTCGACGTAAGCGGACATTTAAAAAGTTCTCCCATCGCGTTCAAAAGTTCGTCGCCCGAAAGTCTTGCTCCCGGAATAAAAAGTTTTTGTCCCACCGTAAGATTTGCGCTTTCCAGTTCGTTCACGTCCAAAAGTTCCTCTACAGAAACCTTGTATTTTGCAGAAAGCCCCTGCAGCGTGTTTTCTTTCTGAACCGAATAGACAAGTCCGTCGATTGAGGGGATTTTCAGTTTCTGCCCCGACGCCAAAAGCCGCACGTTTTCTATTCCGTTCACACCGATTATCGTCGAAATGTTTTTTAGTCCGAATTTTCTTGTGATTGAACTTATCGTGTCTCCGCTTTGGACCGTGTACGCCCTATACGTAACCGGCTGGCTGAAAAGTTTTGCTGCACCCGCACCGAATTCCGCATCGGGAAGAGAGCCGTCCGAAAGATATTCAACGCTTTCCTCCTTTGCAAAAGAATTCATGATTGAATCCAAAAGTTCCAACTCGGAGGTAACTTCAGTCAAAGGAAGCCTTCCCGTGTGGTCTTTTGTGTAGTTCCAAAAAAATGCCGAACCGAAAAGAACGCCGGCAACAACGGCGGCGGAACTTATGGAAAGTGCAAATGCGGAAGCGTTTTTCTCTACAAGGCTTACAGTTCTTCCAAGGAGTGTAAGAAAATCCTGGAAAGTCAAAGTTCTTCTGACAGGGCGAGCCGCTATTGCTTTTTCCCTTGCGACCTGCACGATTCCCGTCGAGACAAAAGGCCTCGCCTCTTTTCTACCCCGCCTGTCTTTTCGTTTTTCGGAAAGCCACGAACCGAATCGCCTTCCCGGCGAACCTCTTGAATCCGTATAACTTCTACCGGCATAACCCACGTAACTGATTATTTCCATACTTCGACTATCGACAGCTTGTCCTTTTACTTTTAGAAAATTTTTCATATGGAAGAAAATCGAAAGTCGTATTATTGTTGTAGCAGATGAAAAACGAAAACAATAAAAAATCCGTCGCTTTTTTAGTATGCATTTTTTCAGGAATATTTCTTGGACTTTTTGTAAAACTTTTTGTGTTCGACATTGTGGCGGTATCCGGAGCCTCAATGGAACCGACGCTTAAAAACGGACAGAAGGCATTCGTGAACAGACTCGCCTATGGAATTCCCGTTCCGTTCAGGTCTTCGTTTATAGTCCAATGGGCTTTTCCTGCGGACGGAGATTTGGTCACGTATCTTCACAACGACAAAATCGTGGTAAAAAGATGCGCAGCCGTCGGTGGAACCGTGCTAGAATTTAGTGATGAATCCGGCTATAATCTTTTTTTGGGTGGCAACAAAATTCCGCTTACAAAAAGCCAGTTCGACATGATGAAAAACTACGGCAGTGTTCCGGAAGGCTACATACTCGCATTGGGCGACAATTATTCTGAGTCCGTGGACTCAAGGGCATACGGTTTTGTTTCTGTAAAAAACATAACGGGGAAAATAATCGGAAAATGAACGGATATTTCAAAAAACCGGCGTTGATAGTGCTCCTTGTCCTGCTTTCCATTTTCTTTTTATACGTTTTTTCTCGTTATGCGGTGCTGGCATTTACGCCGGTTTCAAAAATCCAAGTTCCATACGAACAGGCGGAACGCGGCTCAATCGTCGACAGAAGAGGAAAACCGCTTGCCGTCCAGACGAATTTTTACCATGTCGGGGTAACACCGCATCTTGTAAAGAACAAAGAGCAATTTGCGCACGACGTTTCCGTTCCGCTGGACATGGACGAAAAAATAATCCTAAGAATCCTTGAAAACAATTCCGAATCAAGTTTTGTGTATCTTAAAAAAAAGGTGAACCAAAACGTCTACGCAAACTTAAAAGAAATCGCGGACAAGAACAAATACACATACATTTCATTCGACAGGATTCCCGGCAGGGTCTATCCTGAAAACAGCCTTGCCTCTCAGCTGATTGGATATATGGGAGACGATGGAAAAGGGCTTGCCGGGGTGGAATATTCCATGCAGGAATATCTTCAGCCTACGGAACAGGAAGGAACGGCTTCTTCTTCGGGGAAAAATGTGTACCTTACCATAGACGCAAATCTGCAATACAAACTTGAGCAGATTGCAAACCAGACAATGGATTCAACCCATGCAGAATCCATGATTCTTCTTGCCGCCGACGCAAAAACCGGAGAAATTCTTTCGTACATAAGCCTTCCGTCCGCAAATCTGAACGAATACGGAATGGCTTCGATTGCCGAAACAATAGACAGGCCCGCCATGGTCGCATACGAACCCGGCTCGGTCTTCAAGATTTTTACGATTGCGATGGCATACGACAATTCCCTCATAAAGGCAGGAGACAGTTTTTTCTGCAATGGGCTTTACGAAAAAAAATATCCGGGCGAAACGGTCAGGATAAAATGCCTTGGCACCCACGGTTGGATTACCCCAAGAGACGCTCTTAAATTTTCATGCAACGATGTGATTGCCCAAATAAGCGACAGGATGAACGAAGATGATTTTATAGCCGGCATAAAAAGACTTGGCTTTGGAAAAAGGACAGAAATAAATCTTCCGGGAGAAACATACGGTCTTGTAAAAACGCCCGGAAGCAAAACATGGTCGGGAAGATCAAAACCGACAATATCAATGGGGCAGGAAATAAGCGTGTCCGCACTCCAGATGGTGCAGGCGGCATCTGCAATCGCAAACAAAGGGATTCCGCTCAAACTTTCGGTAATAAAAAAAATCACCAACAAAGACGGCTCCATCGTCTACGAGCATCAGCCGACGGAGAAGGAACGTGTGTTCAAAGAAGCCACGGCAAAATACGTTCTAAGCTGCATGGAAACTACTGCCATAAGCGGAACAGGCTCACGGGCAAGACTTAACGACATTTCAATTGGGGTAAAAACGGGAACAGCCCAAATGGCTGACAGAGAGAATGACGGATATTCTTCAACGGATTTTCTTTCAAATTGTATTGCAATTTTTCCAATCGAAAACCCTGAAATCATTCTATACATTGTGGTCTCAAAAGCGCAGGGCGAAACCTACGCAGGACGAATTGTAGCTCCGGTAATCGCAAAAACCGCCGACGAAATCATCGATTATTTGGGAATGAGCCGAGGTCAGGCAGAAAGCCTTGAGCATTCGGGAAAAATAAGCATAACGCCAAGCCGCGGCGTGGAAATCGGAAAATACGTGCCGGATTTTTCAGGGCTTCCAAAAAAATCCCTTGCCGGACTTTTAAAGCGGAACGACATTCAGGTAAAGATAAACGGTTCGGGCTGGGTAAAATCCCAAAGCCCCGCACCGGGAACTCCCGTTACGGAGAACATGGTAATTGAAATCAATTTGGAATAAAGAGATTTTTTCAAGGAACATAAAATCGTTCGAAAATCGGTTTCCTTCTCTCTATATGCTTTACAAGCCCATCGCAGAAAATATTCTTCACCTTGATTTTGAAAACGAAACTTTGATGAAAGAAACATTTCCGTTTTGGGAACTTTCGATTTCAAAAAACGGACTTCCGGTCGCTACGGAAAACGGCCTGAAACTCCATTCGTTCTACGCCCCCGAAAAAGAAGCCGGAACAATCGTCTCCGCCGTAAAAAAAGAATCGTCTTCTATTGTTTTTGAAGGTTTTGGGCTGGGATATGCCGTGATTTCCGCTGCGGAACTTTTTCCAGAAAAAAATTTTGTAATCATCGAATGTGAGCCTCTCCATTTTTTTGCATCTCTTGCGCTCCTTGACTGGAAATCGGTTTTCAAAATAGAAAAGATTGTTTTGGCGATAGGTTCGTCCGTCGAAGAGACCGTAAAACTTATACGGCAAAATCCAATTTTGCAGACGACATTCATCTCCGTTCCTTCGCACCAAAGCCATGCAAAAAACTTTTTTTCGGAACTTCAGGAATTGATTCATCGAAACAAAAAACGGGAAGAAATAAACGCCGCCACGACAAAAAAATTCGGCTCGTTATGGAACAGAAATTGCCTTCGCAACGCAGAACGCTCTGTTTTATGCGAAGGTGTTGAGATTTTTGAAAATTGTTCGAGAAACCTTCCGTTCCTTGTAATTGCCGCAGGACCTTCCCTCCAAAAAATCCTTCCGCACATCGATGAGATTTCAAAAAAATGCGTAACGGTGGCTGTCGACACGGCGCTGCGTTCGCTTCTTTCCGTGGACTTCCAGCCTGATTTTATAATCCTTACCGATCCGCAATATTATGCGTACAGACACCTTGCAGGGCTTTCCGCACCCAAAAGCATCCTTATAGCGTCGCAGGACGTGTACCCATCCGTGTTCAATTTTAAGTGCAAAAAAATAATCTGTTCCGGAAGCCAAATGCCTTTAGGAAAATTCTTTGAAAGCGAATGCGGAAAAAAGGCGTCGCTCGGAAGCGGAGGCTCGGTTGCTTCCTGCGCATGGAATTTTTCAAGATTTTGCGGTTCAAAAACGATTTTTCTGATTGGACTTGACCTTTCCTTTCCGATGAAGCAAACGCACTCAAGGGGAAGCACTTTCGAGCAGAATGCACACAGAATTTCCTCGCGCCTGGATTCCGCCGAAAACAAAGGGCTTCCCGCACTGTTTTCAGGGAGCACGATGAACGGCGAAGATTACAACGGAAACATCGTCCTCACAGACCAAAGAATGAAAATGTTCGCCTGGTGGTTCGAATCTAGAATCGCCGAATGTAACGACACCAAGACTTTCACGCTTTCTCAGGAAGGCTTAAAAATTTCAGGCGTAAATACATTTTCGATTTCCGCCCTTTTGAACGAAAAAGAAATTATTTCCGAGAAGAAAACGTTCTTCAAAAAAGCCGAAAACAAATACAGAACAGAAAACGAAATCCGTTCTCTTAAAGAAAAATACAGGAACGCAAAAAAACTTTTGGACGAAAAACTAAAAGACGTAAATCCGCTTGATTTTGATTCCGTTGAAAAAGCTCTTGAAAAACATTTTTCAAAAATATTCTGATTTTTTTCACAAATCGCTAAAGTAAAAACCGACTTTCCCGATAATAAATGTGTAACGCATGGGGACGGTTCGACATCCAGACGCCTCCATCTGTTGTACAACAAAGATTGGCAAAGTTCAGTTTGCCGGTTACTAAAAAGTTGAAAAACGTGTGAGGTTTTTCAACTTTTTTTTTGCTTTCCGGAATTCTGCGTTTTATCGTACAACAATCAGCGTTGGCAAGTGCTTACTTTTACTCCATTTGCGACCTCTTCACCGCAAAGAATCCTAACTAGTTCCATTGCCAATTCTTCCGCAGCACCTGCGCCTCGTCCGGTCGTAATGTTTCCGTCGGTTACAAACGGAACATTATCGCAATGCGTGGAATTTTCCACGTCCTCAGGAGAAACCTTTTCTTCCATTCCGGGATAGCAAGTCCAATTCTTACCCTTGAGCATTCCCGTTTTTGAAAGGACTATCGCGGGCGCAGCGCAGATTGCAGCTACGTGCTTTCCTTCGTTGAAACATTTGGTAATAAAATCGGTCAAATCTTTGTTTGCCGCACAGTTTACAGAACCCGGCATTCCTCCCGGAACGTAAGAAAGATTCGGGGTTTCTTCCCTAAAAGCATCTTTGAATTCGTCAAAACTCATGTCCGCTATAACAGGAACTTTATGCGATGAAATCACAATATACGGGTCTGTCATCGCAGGAGTTGGAACAGCCACCGTAAAAACTTCGACTCCGCCGCGCCTAAGATAGTCCACTATGGTCAAGGCTTCGATTTCTTCAAATCCGTCGGCAAGAAAAACCACTGCATTTTTCATAAAAATCTCCTTAATAAAAAAAAATCGTTCGGAAATCCGTGAATTCCGTAACACATTCCGCTTTCTTTTGAAAACTTTCAGCACGGAAACGCCCGATTTCCCGAAACTTCTTCAGATTATACACCAAGCGGCAAAAATCACGCTCGATTTTTAAAATAATTTTTCTTTTTTCGATTTTTTTGCTTTTTCATGTCAGATTTTTGCATTTTTTTACTAAATAAATACGAGGTGAAAAATGCGAATACTTTTTGTAACTTCAAAAAATCCCGAAGTCTATGACGAGGCGGACGGATTTTTCGTGCGAGAATACGTCAGGGAACTTAGAAAATATGCGGACGTTATATGCGTCTATCTTCGAACGGAAAAAGGTCCCTGTCCGGAAGTAAAAAACACAGTTGACTATGTATTTTCGCCTAAATCGGCTTTTGACGCTTTCTCGCCGGAAGCGATTTTCCTTGAGACTGCGGCATCATTTCGCTCCTCGATGGAAAACCTTGTTTCAACTTTCAATCCCGACATAATACATTGCGCCGACAGCAATTCATACCTTCCTTTCCGCTTCGACGAAAATGTATTCTATTCCGCCCAGTTTTTTCAAGGACCGGAAAATCCATCCGTCCCCGACGCTCCGTTTCTTGTCGAAACTAAAATCGAGCGATGCGCATTGAAAACCGCATCCGCCGTCGCAGTCTATTCCGACTTTTCTGCGGAAAAAGCCGAGAAATTGTCCGGAGGAACATGCGTTCCAATTGTCCTTTCGTTGGGAATAAGAGCGGAAAAATTCCTCAGTTCGAGTGCAAAAAACAGTTCCGAAAGCGGAGGAAATCTCATTGCCGCTGAAAAATCGCCTTCCCTAAAAACGAAAATGCGCATTTCGTGTTTTTCGAATATGGAAAATCCTGAAAACGGCGTAAGCGATTTTGTGTTCGCCGTGAACGCCCTCGGAAAAACCTTCAAAGAAAAACACAACATCGAATATTCGCTCTACGGCAAGGGAAAACTCATGGCGGGGCTTGACCTTTCGCTTTTTGACAACAGAACTTTTTTGAGCGGAGAAAAACTTACCGCCGCATACAAAAAATCCGACATTGTGGTAATTCCGAGCCGCAACGAGCCGTTCGGATTTGCGGGACTTGAAGCGATGGCGGCGGGGGCTCTGGTTCTTCTTCCAACGGGGCTTGGGATGGATATGTACGCCGAGCCGGGCTTCAACTGCATTGAGATTCCGCACGAAAGCCTACGCATGGCTAAAGTTATAAAAGATGCGGTGGAAAATTTCGGCGGATACAAATTGTTGCGGGACAATGGCGCAAGAACTGCCTTACGGTGGACATGGAGGCGATGCGTTAAAGCGCATATGTATGTGTACAGACAGGTCGTTCAAGGAAGGCTCAGCCAGTTGTGTTCCGCTTACAGGAAAGAGGAACGCGAAGTCATCGAAAACTACAGGAACGCAAGTGACGTGGAAAAACTGTACGCCGCCGAAACTGAACGCAAGGCTCTTTTCAGGCTGCTTCGCAAAGAGTCATCAAAAATGACAGCGTTTCAAGGCGAGGTCGACCCGGACTCATTCCTTGAACTTCTAAAAAACCTTGAAAGACAAGGAAGAAAAATCCTTGCACTTACAGGCTCGTACCTTCCGGACAAGGAAACGTTCGGCAGAAACGTCGAAACCTTTTCCGTCCTGAACGAGGGAGAATCGGGCATAACGGTACGCCCCGAATGCCTTCCATTCAAAGACGGCGAATTCGACACGGTGATTGTTTGCGGCGCGTGGGAATCCGTGATAGACCCCTGCGGCACACTCGTGGAATTCCAGCGAGTCTCGAAAAAGAATGTCATCGTGCTTTACAACAAGGGTTTTCCGTATCCGTGGCAGACATTTCAGATTGAGGACGAAAGCGACTGGAAAAAACTCACGGGCGAAGACTGGGTGCTGGTAGACGACGAAAATCAAGCGGATTGCAAAAACGTTCAGTACGGCGAGGTGTCGTTTGCAAAGCGGAAGACGGCAGAAACAGGGAGCGAAATCATCGCATAATGGAGGGAAGATAGGTCGGTTCGGTTTTCCGCAGCCAGTATGCAAGAGCATATAAAAGTTTGCGGCAAAATGCCGCTGCTTTATAAAATCTTTTTGTAATCTGAAAACACTTGGCATTCAGAATTTGTAATTCAATTAGTCGGAGATATTGCAAGTTTCAAGCGGTTTGTAGTATACTGCTTTCCATCTAGGGGATATAGCTCATCTGGTAGAGCGGCTGGTTCGCAATCAGCAGGTGGTCGGTTCGAGTCCGATTATCTCCAAGAAGCGCCTTTTCCTGGCGCTTTTTATTTTTAACTCGTGGAACGAGAACTGCAGATGGACGGACATGGTTAGGCAGCGTTCATTGTGTAACGCTTCGTATGTCCGTCCCACGAATCGGGCGGTTCGCTCGATTCGTGCTAGGTGGAGTGTTCATTGTGAAGAACGGCAATGCAATTATGTCATTCAAACATAGATAGCAACTGTCTGCACGCAAGACAAAAATCGATTTTGATAAAGAAAAGGACACCTCTATTCTGCATGAGGTGTCCTTTTCTTTTTGTATAAATTAATAATTACAGTGAACGAGCCACTCTTAATCCTATCGTCTGCTTATTTGGAGTTGCGACGGGAGCAATGCCTTTTCGGTTAGTTACAGCACAGCTTGCAGCATATGTCTGCCAGTTACCGCCCCGAACGATACGATTTGTGCCAACCGACGAGCCCATAGGATTTGATACAAATTGATTGGAATCCTTGTAGTCACCATCACTAATCATTGCCTTGTCATTGAAAAGGTCGTAACACAATTCCTCCAAGTTTCCGCTCATGTCATAAAGACCCAACGAGTTTTTTTCCTTGCGCCCAACCTCATGGGTTCTGGCATTGGAATTGGTTGTATACCATCCATAAGAATCCAAAGCGTCATCATGAGCATTTGCCTTGAAAGTCGCCGAAGTTTTATTCGTGTTACTTCCCGCAAAAGAATATTTCCAAGCATCTACGTTCGGGTTTCCTCCGCGAGCCGCATACTCCCATTCAGCCTCCGTCGGAAGCCTGTAGCCTTTCTTAAGCCACTCTTTTTTCGTCCAGTCGTATTTGGGGATTACTTTTTTCCCGTTTTGGGCATCGGCTTTTGTGTATACGGTGGAATCATCGTTGTAATATACGCACTCGGTATCACTTCCGAAAGTCAGCTTTGTAAGTTCATTGCAGAACGCAACCGCCTCGTACCAGTTTAGCGAATCCACGGGAAGCAATTCCTGTTCTTCACCGAATGAACCGGCACCCCCATGAAATTGGCTTGGATTATTGCTTTCGCCCATTACAGCTTTGTAAAGTTTTTGCGTAACCTCATACTGCGACATTGAAAACGGACTAAGTTTTACATTTCGTCCCTTTAGGAAAACTCCTTTCCAATAGTTTTCGTCTGTCGGAGCAAAAGATGCCCAGCTTGAATCATCCTGCATTGTAACATAGCCGTTCATTCCTGTAGGAACAATCACGTTCTCCGCTGACTTTTCTATTCCGCTTCCATTGATATTCAAGTTTCCGTTGTCAAGCAACCAATCTGAATCGGAATGGGTCAAAGTCTTTCCCTGAAACTGTCCGTTTGTGGCTTCTCCCACAAGACCGCCGTTCAGATGCTTCCACTGTGCATAAAGGACCACTGTTTCGTCCGCAGTTGCGGTAAGATTCTTGACCATTGCACCTGCAGCATAAGAGTCTCCGTCTCCATTCTTCGTTGTGTTCCAGCTATCAACCACGCATAATAATTTTGAGAAGGTGCTGGCGTTCAATACCTGCTCCACGTCATAGGTGAAGTCTTGATCATCCATAGTTCCCACACCGCCGTTTGAGTCGAATCTGACCTTGAAGTTGATTGCCTTCCATTCCGTTTTGCACGTAGTGTTTTCGGCAGGCATCTGAGTGAACGACGGCTTCCAAGCCACATAAGTATAGCCTGTCCTTGTGACAGTTCCGGGCGCAGTTACGTTAGCACCATATTTTTTAGTTACCGTCTTGTTCGCAGTCTCTCCATCGTTCCATGTTCCGCCGTCAGCATCGAATGTAAGAGTTGCCTCTTTTCTGTCGTAGTAAATCTGAACAACGGTAGAGCCATCCTCTGCTATCGTCTTCTGCTCAAAGGAAGCCGCCTGAAAACCTTCGATTTCCTTTGCGACTGCCTCTGTAGTTCCGCCGGCAACACCAGTCTTTACCTCTGTCAAAGTCTCGTCTTTTAGGTAGGTATCGTCGTCAAGATTTTGTTTGTGGTGTTCGACTTTATATGGGAATACTGGCAACGCCTCAAAGTTCACCGCAATATTAGTTTCTTTTGTAACCTTGATAGTCGCCTTGTTTGCGTCAACTGAATCCTGCACCATGCCTTCCGGCCATACGGTCTTGTAGTTAGCCTCAGGAGTTGCCGAGAACACGATGCTCTTTCCCGATTCAACAGTATCTCCGCTGTTGAACGTATCCCCATTAAATGTCGCGCTTACAGAACCGTGTCCCACAGCTTCATAAGTTACCTTGAACAGCTGGGCATCACTTGAAACCTCAGTCTTACAAGAACTAAGGGCAAACATAATCGCCGCCACAGCGGCAACCGACATAAAAATCTTTTTCATGTGTCTTCTCCTTAAAAAAGATATGATTTTCATGGTTCTAAAACTCGCCTTTATCGTAAGCATATGCAAAGTAAAAGCGGTTTTACATTCAAAGATTTGCTTGCAAGAAACGACTGTCAATTTATCGCAAGGATTATACAGGCGGCAAAAACCGAGTCCATCGCCTGCATTTGTCAAGCAAATCGTCTGTATGTTGAGAAACATAACGTATTTTTATTACTTGCACAAGCATTTTTTGATAGTTTCACTATCAATATTTAATAAAAATTGATTCCTATGGTCTATATAATCGGTTTTCGATATACTTTCCGCATGGAAACACGTAATATTTTCGAAAATCTTTCTTGCCTTGACCATCGTTATTCGCTTTCGGAAGCGGATTCATTTGAGGGACTGTCCAAATACATATCCGAGCAGGCGGCAATCCGCTCGTGCGCAAAATGCGAGGCGGCACTGGTAAAGGCGCATCTTAAAATCCGTGGAGAACTCACGGACGAACTTGAAGCCATACTTGACAAGGTAGCCGACAGCATAGACCCCAAGGATGTCTACGAAGAGGAAGAAAAAACAAAGCACAATATCAGGGCGTTGGTTAACGTGATGAAAAAGAAGGTTGACTCTCGGATTGGACCTTTGGTTCATCTTGGGGCGACTTCCGTTGACATTTTGGACACAGCCCTTTCATGCCGAATGAGGGACGTTACGAAAAACGTAGTGCTTCCGAAACTTAAAGAACTTGAACGAAACCTTTGCAGAATAGCCGAACGGGAATGCGCCACACCGCAGGTCGGAAGAACACACGGGCAGCATGCAGTCCCTATTACGTTCGGATGGAGCATAGCGGAATTCGTAAGCAGACTTGGAAAATCCATTCTTTGCATTCAGGAACTTTCCGATAAACTCGTAGGAAAACTTGCAGGTCCTGTGGGGTCGTATAACGGTCCTTCGATGATTGTAAAAGACCCGGAAGAACTGGAACGGCTTTACACTCAATTCCTAGGTCTGAAGCCTTCGGAATATTCAAATCAGCTTGTAGAACCTGAACATGTGCTTCGTCTGCTTCTTGAGATGAACGTCGCATTCGGAATAATAGCAAATCTTGCCGACGACCTAAGGAATCTACAAAGAAGCGAAATCGGCGAAGTCTTCGAATATTTTTCGAAAGAGCAGGTGGGTTCGTCCACAATGCCGCAGAAACGAAATCCCTGGAATTCCGAACACGTAAAATCCCTATGGAAAGCGATGTGTCCGCGCGTCATGACCTTCTACATGGACCAAATTTCAGAGCATCAGCGAGACCTTACAAATTCCGCAAGCCAGCGATTCATAAGCGACTACGTGTCCGGTTTCACCATGGCTGTAGAAAGGATGAACTCAATAGTAAAAGGTCTTCAGGCTGACCGAGAAGGGATGGCAAGAAACCTTGAATGCGCAGGCGGAAAGGTAAAAGGCGGGGTTCTTGCAGAACCGGCATACATACTTTTGGGCGAAGCAGGCTACAATGACGGGCACGAGATTATAAGGAAAATCACGCTTGAGGCTGAAAATGAGGGAAAGTCATTCTTTGAGGTTTTGAAGAGCCATAAAAAAGAATATGCCGACATAAAAACTCAGCTGGAAAAACTAGGCATTGAAAACCCCGACTCATTCTTTGAAAATCCTGCAAACTACTCAGGAATCGCCGAAAAGAAATCAAAGAGGCTTGCGCAAAAATATCTAAAACTTATGGATGAATAGGAAAAAGGCGGAAAGATTTTCTTCGTAGAAAACTTTCCGCCAAATAAACCGGATTTCGTAAGACTTTTCTATTTTCCGCCGGTCTTCCTCAAAGCGGGAACGAACACCCTTATATAATCGATGAACGAAATGTAACTCAAAACCACACAAATCACCATCAGTATAATGGAGGCGGTTCTAAAAGTCTCTGAATGCGGAATATCAAAACCAAGTCGCAATGCAGATTCCTGCGCAAGCATAAAAAATCCCGTGAATATATAGAACACTGTCTTGAATTTTCCGCCTTTTCTTGCCGCAATTGCGACTCCCTTTGAAAGCGCCACCATCCTTAGGAAGGTCATCGTAAACTCTCTGTAGAAAAGCAAAACGAACAGCACCATGGGAGCAAAACCTTTTTCTCCTACCGAATTGATTGCGCCGGCAAAAACGGAAAGATTCAACAGCACGTCCGCAAACGGATCGTAGATTTTTCCAAAATCGCTTACTTCGTTATATTTTCTTGCGAAAAAACCGTCAAGATAATCCGTGAACTCAAAAAATGCCAAAAGCGGAATCATTGAAAAGGCAGTGATTTTTGAAAGTAGCGGGGAATTTATCCAAATCGGAAGGTTATAAAGAATAAAAAAGAACGGCGCAAAACATAGCCGCATGGTAGTAAATTTGTTGGAAAGTTTCATGATGCTTAAAGTATCTTTTTTTAAGGAATAAAAGTCAATAAAAAAGAGCAGAAACTTTCATTTCTGCCCTTTTGCGCTGAATCGGTTAAGTTATAGATGAGCCTTGAAATCCTGAACAACGCTTATTGCAGAAGTTACCTTGAATTCCGGATGTTCTTCCGACGCAATACGAATTGCCCGTTCGACCAATATCGCAGAATCCGCCACTCCCTGCAATGTAAGGTTTTCGCCGTCGATTACAGCCCTCAGGAATTCGATGTTGAGTTTGTGTTCAAAAACAAGTTTGTTCACAAGGTGCTGACATTTCAAAAGTTCCTTGAGTTTTTCTTCACCCTTCTTTTCTTTTTCAGGATTTATATAGGATTCCAAAATTGTGGAAATAGTGCCGGCGGCATCTTTTTCCTCAAAAATACCCGTATTCATCACCATCAAAAAATGGCTGGGGTCGTCTATATCAATGTTGAAAAAACTTTTATGAAAACCCTTTCGGTTAGTGTCGCTCTCGCTTATGCGCTGCATTGCCTGCTTTTCGTTCCAGCTGAATTCATCCATCAGTCTTTTAATACGAACATCATCATTTGCAATAAAGCGGAACGACAAAAGATTCGGAAGGCTTTCAAGAATCACGAAAGCGCCTCGACCGATAAGAATGCAGTCACCCTCTTCCGCCGCCTCAAGAACAGCCGTTTGAAGATAATGAAGATATTCATCCCTGTCCTTTACCAAAGAAGCAAAAAAGCCGGGCTTCTTTTCGTCGTATTTTTTAAGTTTTTCCGCAGGAAAACCGAGAGCGACGATACGCTTTTCTATTTCCTGTCTGTTTATAAACTTATATCCGATTTTTTCTGCGACAGCCGAAGCAACCTCATCACCCAACGCCGCAACCTGTCTTGATATTGCTATAACTGCCATAAAAACTCCTATAAATTTGTGGCATGGAACCTTTCAGCATCCCTGAAAAGTTCTATCATAAATCTTTACGTAATTCTAATTCGTAACTGTCAATCTGTCAAAAAAAAATCAAAGGAAGCAGAATGCCGCCGAATGATTTTTTATCAGGACAAAGGATTTTTCAAAAATCATGAAACAAAAATCCCTTCAAATATTCATCGGGTTTGTAAAAAACAAGACCGATTCCAAATCGGGAAATCGGTCTTGAAAGTTCGAAAAACTATCTTTTTGCCCCGTACGCTTCGTATTTCTTTTTAGGGCTGTAAACGCCTTCCCTGTATTCGCCGGTAAGACTTGGAATCTTCATCTTCATGCCCGGCATTATAAGGTTAGGATCATTGGGGCGCGGCATACTTTGCTTGTTTGACTGATAAAGGTTTTCCCAAAGCAAAGGATTGTTGTAAACGTAAGGACGGCCGGAAATGTTCCAGTAGCAGTCTTTCGTTTCCGCCCATGGACGAACGATGTAGAACTCCGGAAGCGGAGTAACTTCATATATGCCGTCGAGCGCAGCGATTGAAGAGTTTGCAAAAGTCAGCGCGGAAGAAAAATCTTCGTTTTTGAATGCCGACTCGGCATTGGAATATGCAGACGTTGCAGCGGTAAAAGCTATCGGAAAACTTTTATCAGCTTTTATGCTTTGAGCCCACGAAATCCTGTTCTGCGCAATCTTAATCTGCGCTTCTGCATTTCCGCGGGTTCTCATCATGTCGATGTAAGCCCTGGAAAGTTCCGCATTTTCAGCCGCTTTCTGAGAATAGCCGATGGCAGCTTCATATTTACCCGCATCAAAAGCGACCTGCGCTTTTTTTGTGTACTCATCAGCGAGTTTTTGGTAGGTGTTGTTTGTATAACTTGCCGCAAAAACGCAGACGGAAACCGACAAAATAAAAACAAGGGAAACAATTTTTTTCATCATTCATCTCCTTCAAGCAATGTCTCAGGGATTTCGGCTTCCTGAGATACGGGATCTTCGTAAGTGTCCTCTTCCAACAGTTTGGCATCGGCAGCTTCGATTCCCTTAACGTCTTCACCTGAAAGCGGAGCTTCCTCGTCAGCCTTTTGAGCATAAGATGCACTTTCCATCACCTTGTTTTTTGCTTCTTCCATAGCCTTGAGGGCGGCTTCCCTTGCAGAAAGCACAGTGGCATACACGGCGGAAAATTCAACCTTTGCATTTGAATAATGACCGAACGCAGCCTCGGGATTCTGCATGGAATAACTTGAGTCGCCCGCTTTGAACTCCTGAACGGCGTTGTTGTACGCATCCTTTGCTGCAGCACCCGCCTTTATTCCGTCCGCCTTGGCTTTTGCCATGAACGCCTCTACCCGCTCGTCTTTGGCAAGTTTTTTATACGCCGAAAACAGCACGGAATCAAATGAAGTTCTTGCCTGCTTTGCCGTAGAAAGCATTGAAGAGCCTGTAACGTTCGATTTGCTGAAAAGGTTTTCCATTTCCCGGAGAGAAGCTTTTCCAGCATCATATTTTTGCGGTTCGTATGAAGCAAACCCGTTATCATCGATTTTTTTCTTTGCGGAAACGGCTTTTGAATATTCAGCCAATGCCGAATATCTGTCCTGAATATCTTTCAATGCGGAAGATGTATCAAGCCCCGCTTTTGACTGTTCCTTTAAGTTCTTAAAAAGCGCTTCAACAGCTGCAAACTGAGCAGGAGCGATTTTTTCCGCACCGGCATCTATTGCTGCCTGACGAGCCGATTCCGCCTTGGAAAGTTCGTCTTCGCTATCCGGCTTGGACTTATCTTTTGAAGACATATCGGGCTTTTCAATTTTTGGTTCATCCTTAGGTAAAGTTTCTTTTTTCGGCGTAGAACCGCAGGATAAAAACAAAAAAGCCAACGCGCCTGCAAAAAAAATAAATATTATCTTTTTCAAGGGACTTCCTCCTGACTTGCAAATATGTTATGCGTCGGTATTTTACTATAAAAAAAACTTGAACACAAGCATAAGCCTAAAAAGGCAGTTCAAACGCATTATAACCGGAATCAAAGCTGCCCTGAACGGATTATGCTTCCCAAAATAGCAATATCATTGCCGTCGCCCGCAAACTCAATTTAGAAAAAGAGTTTAAAATGCAATCCGTTTATTCGTAAGTTCCTTCAAAATAGTAAAAGTTCTTTGTTCCTATAGAAACTTTATTTTTATACAGCTCCGCGGCAATCTTTTTATTTTCTTCATAGCTATAAATCGGGAACTTTAAATTACAGTCGCAGCTATACGTTGCTTCATTATTCAAAACGATATTCTTAAAATTAATATATAAAAAAGAATCCTGAATTTTATATGTACCTAAAAATTTACTTATTTTCCCGCCGTTATCATCATCGTTATCGCTGTCCATTTGAGAAACATAAAAACAGACGGAATTGCCGCCGGAAAAATAAAAAACATCCGACCAGCCGCTTGCCGCAATCGGAATGTCTTGCCATAAACCGTTTAAGTTTATTTCCTCCGGATGTGAATCGCTTCCCTTAAAATCTTCAAAAAACTTTACCCTGCCTATATTTTTTTTATCAAGTTCAGTCATAAGAGAATCAATATTTTCATGCATAGGTTTGTACCATGTAAATTTCATAAAATATTTTTGTAAATCTAGAGATTTGAATTTGTATCCGTATTTTGCATAAATCATGTTCCGCAACAACCGAAGTTCCTTGCCGGTAAGAGTCCCTAACTCCAAGTCTGAAAAATCGGCAGATAATACATCCGTTTTTCCTTCGGCAATTTTCACGGAATATTCAAATATATCCGAACAGGGAACAATTTTTTGACTTTGCCCCAAAACAGGAAAAGTCACAAAGCTTAAAACAGCGCAAAGAACAATAAAATTATATTTCATAAACTATCCGCAAAACCCGACAAACTCTTTTCCGTATTTTTAAGTTTTCGCCTACAGCATAGCACATTTTCGCCTTCTTTCGTAATTTTTATTTTTGCGAATAGAATGCAAAAGAAGGAACACGGCGTTGCGGTAAAAAGCGCATTTTTTGCCGCCCGATAACGCACTGAAAAGGCAGTTCGCATTCGGCAGCAGGCAAGCGGCGGGAACAAAGCATCTGCGGACGAAGAAAGATTTATCGATGTAAAAGTAAAATATATCGTGGGCGGGGCTGCCTCAAAACTTTGCGACGTTTCCACATTCCGCAGATTTTACACCTGACTTTTATCTAAAAACTGAAATGCGCGGAAGGAAAATTATCCCATCTGTCTTTTATTTCTTCGTAGAAATCTTTGCTGTACGAACCTTTTGTCAACCGCCATGAAACTATTTCTTCGGGACTTTCCGTTTTGACGGGGGATTTTATAAGCCTTGAGACGGCGTAGCGTTCCCTTGTTGCGCCCGATTGTTTTTCCGGCGTGTAGTAAAACACCCTCTCAATCATGATGAACCTAGCTCCCTTTTCTTTGACTTCAACAAGTTTTATGTCACTTCCTTTTTCGGGGCGTCCCAAATTCAGATTTAGCGAGGGGTCAAAATCGGAAACTTTTTCGCTTTCTATCACTGCGCAAAGTTTTCCGTTACTAAATTGAAATTCTATGCTGTCAAAAGGCACGTCGCCGCGATTCTTTTTCCATGTAAGTTTTCGGCAAAGGACTCCGTAATGATTCAGCGGACATTTTTCAAAATCGTAATTCGTGTTGTTTTTCTTTACCCAGTCGCTTACTTGACTTTCAGTGCTTCCCCAAGGGATTCCGTGCCAGCCGCTTTTCATATCCAGCGTCTTTTTTACCACAAAAAGCGGAACGGAAACGAACGCCAGAAGCAAAAAAATCATATAGAAAGCTGCAAAAAGTTTTTTCCTCATTCTGCGCCTCCCTCTTTTCCGGCGGAAAAACGCTGAGCCTTTTTAAGAAGAGATTCTTTTGATTTGGAATCCTTTTTCTTTGAAGAAGAGCGGGCTGTCATATTTGCGGCGAACTCATTTCTTTCGGTAATGGAAGTTTTATAAAGATTCTCATAATGTCCCGAAAGAACCGCAAGTTCCGTTAAAAATCGCTCTTTGTCAAAACCTCCTGCAGAAAATTCAAGGAAAAATCCCAAAACGGATAAAATTGCGGCAACAAAACCGGTCGTTCCCATAATCCGGCTCACCGTAGAAATATTTTTGAATATTCCGACGCAAAAAAGAAGCACAATAAGAAGGCGCGAGATGCTAGGAACTCCAAGGATTATTCCCGTTATGCAGCACGCGGCAAAAACCGTTATTCCGATATTTTCTTTCATTGCCGCATAGACGCTCGCAGTCGTTCCGCCGTTCGGAAAAAAGAACATCTTGAAAACAACGGCAAAGAAAAGCGAATGCACGATTATCGAAAAAAGATTCAGTAACGTAAAAAGCAAGACGGAATCTTTTTGATTTTCGTCTTGTTTTTGCACAATCGCAACACGGAAAATCCCCCTAAGTTGAAGGAAAATCATCAGAAAGACCGACGCAAGAGCGGTCATAAGGTCGGGAGACTGTTGGATTGCGGAAACTTCATTTTTATGAATCCCGAATGCGGAGAAAAACGCGCCCCAAGCGTTATCAAAGAAAGGTGCGTTTACTTCAGATTCATGAGGCATCATAAAAAGCCATGCGGAAATCCAAAGAAGAACGATTCCGGTGAGCCTGTAAAAATCCAAACTTTCATACCATTTTTTTGTGCGCAACGAATGCCTCCCCGTAATGCGATGTTTTCGGATGTGAACCGTTTTTTTTTGATTCTAGCATGAAGAAAAGAAAATTAAAATAAAGGGGATACCAAGGGAGGAAACCAGCTCGGAGTTCGAAGCCCGCAGTTTTCCTCCCTTGACCCACCTTCCTTGGGCACGACCAAAGGACTGCCGCCCTTTGGAATCCCGATTTGTTCATGCATTGTAATTCTTTAGGTAAGTTATATACGGTATTTATAAAAATAAAGAAACTCGACATACGATCTTTTACGCAAGTTTGCTAAACGCAAACTTGTAAAATCCGGTTTTCACCGCCGTCCGTCCGCCGCTTTACACCGTGATCGCCCTGAAAAAAACACTCCGGCTACAATTTTAAGTCGATTTTGTGAAAATCTTTTGTGAATAAAAATACTGCTTGTAGAAATATATCGGGATATTTCATAGAATGATAGTGGCTGATAATTCTGCGCAATTGCATGGACGAATATGTTTGCCAGTGAATTTAAATTTGCGAAAAGATTTTGAAGCCGCTAAAAGCAGTTTTTATTAAGAGTCTGCAAAAAACGTAAAGTTGGGAGTGTAAACTCAAAGCGTATAAACGGCACGTCTTTGAGTTACTCAAGTTTGCTCAATCGCAAACTTGTATATTTAACTTGTGCGCTCTCGCGCACGGCTGAAAACTTTTAGGACACTGAAGTTTCCTGCAAAAGTTTTTATTAGGAGGAAAAATGTCAAAACAATTTAACAGCAAATGGGGATTTATCCTTGCTTGTGTGGGTTCTGCGGTCGGAATGGCTAATGTATGGGGTTTCCCGTATAGAATGGCTGCAAACGGCGGCGGAGCTTTTTTGATTGCATATCTGTGTTTTGTCGTGTTGTTCAGCTTTGTAGGACTTTCTGCAGAATATGCGGTGGGAAGAAAAGCCCGCACCGGAACTTTGGGCGCATACACTATGGTTTGGAAAAGCCGCGGAATAGAAAAAGCCGGCAAGGCGATAGGCTGGCTTCCGCTTGCGGGTTCGCTTTGTATCGCATTCGGTTATGCGGTCATAATCGCAATGGTTTTGCGAGGTTTTACTTCATCGCTTACAGGAAGTCTTTTTAATTCCTATGCGGCGGAAGAAATTATTGAAGCAGGCAAAACGGTTGTCAAAACCGGCTCGGAAAAATGGTTCGGGGAAGTTGCCTTCAAACCGTATTCTCTTGTGTGGTTTCATGCTGCGATAGTGATAGGTACTCTCCTTACTTTGATACTCGGCGCAAAAAGTATAGAAAAGACAAATAAAATAATGATGCCGCTTTTTTTCATACTTTTCGTAATCCTTGCCGTTAGAGTAGCTTTTTTGCCCGGTGCAGCGGAAGGATATAAATATATGTTTATACCGCAGTGGGAATACCTTCTAAAGCCGGCGACATGGATTTGGGCGATGGGGCAAGCATTCTTTTCACTGTCGATAACCGGCAGCGGAATGATTGTTTACGGTGCCTATCTTTCCGACGACGAAGACGTTATAAGCGGAGCTGTCAGTACGGCAATATTCGATACGATAGCCGCTTTGGTCGCGGCTCTTGTAATCATTCCCGCAAGTTTTTCGTTCAACGCCGCAGAAATTGCCGCCGCAAAAGCAGCCGGACTTCCGCTTCACTCCGTGATAAACCGAGGACCGGGACTTTTATTCGTTACGCTGCCCGAAATCTTAAAAACAATCAGGTTCGGACGCATATTTGCCGTAATCTTGTTTGTCGCGGTCGTTTTCGGCGGAGTGAGTTCATTGCAGAATATGTTTGAAGCCGTAGGAGAATCTCTTATGCATCGTTTCCCGCGCTTAAAGCGCAATGCGATGCTTGCCTTGCTTGCCGTTTTGTGCTTCGGCATAGGCGTGAACATGGAAGCGATTTACCAATGGGGAACATGGATGGATATTGTTTCAATCTATATAATTCCTATCGGCGCAGTTTTAGGCGGATTTTCATGGTTCTGGATTATGAAAAAAGACGACATTCTGAATGCCGTTAATTTAGGCGCATCTCGTAAAGCGGGAAGCCTCTGGAATAATTTGGGAAGATGGCTTTATGTTCCCCTTGCAGCGTTAATATGCATCGCAGGATTCTTTGTCGGCGGATTCTAACCGAATTCAAAATAACTGCCCCTGCGGATTTTTTCGCAAGGAGACTTTAATATCCCGGCACTTTACGCCGGGATAAAATTTTACACGAAACCTGCTTTTTCAAAAAGTTACAAGACTTGCAGATTTCTTGCGCATTTTGAAAATGTTGACAAAATCAAGGTAAATGATATATTTAACTCGTGAAGTTTAAGGTGGAAAAACTTCCTGTTGCTGAATCGGAAATATCATCTTTGGAACAATCGCAAAAAGATTTACTAAAAATAGAATATGAAAAAATTGAACAACAGGGAATTGAGTTTGTAAAAGTAAAGCATCTTCAGAAAAAGATTTTTGAAATAAAATCAAATGAACTTAGGTCTTTATTTAAATATAAAGAAGGAAAAATTATTGTAATAGGAGTTATTTTTGTAAAGAAGACACAGAAAACTCCAAAAGAAACTATAAAACTTGCTGAGAAGCGCTTGAAGGAGATCTGATTATGGGATATGTATATGTGAAAGATTCGGAGGGTTATGTTTTTAAGAAATTGGAAGCAGAACTTTCTCCTGATGAAAAAATTATTTCTGAAAAGGAATACTTAAAAAAATCAGGTCTTGCAAATTATGTAAAAGAATTTGGACATGGCGGCGCAAGAGAAAATGCTGGTCGAAAACTAAAGTTTAGCCATCCTTTGAAATTTCAAATTCGAGTAACACAAGAAGAAAAAGATTTTATTTCTTTCGCAAGAGAAAATCATTTGAATTACTCGGCTTTAATGCAGATCTAATTTCACATAACACCGTTTTCAAATCGACAAAGGTTCAAGCCGTTTGCGGTTTTAGATCTTTCCGGATTGACGGCACTTTACGCCGGGATAAAATTTTACACGAAACCTGCTATTTTCAGCGAAAAATCACAGTTCATATTCGGCGGTTGCAAAATAAACCGCCTTTTTTCGATTGCGGAATATCAAGTCCGACATAAAAATAAAACAAAAATGATTTCAGTTTTTTTCATCGTTCTACTATAAATTCAAAAGAGGTTACGATGCATATTTATTCTTTTTCACCCTTCGGATATGAAGGTTCGCTCGTCCCCGTCGAAGTCGATTTAAGGCGTGGAATTCCTACCGTGGACATAGTCGGACTTGCGGACGGAACAGTAAAGGAATCCAGGGAACGGATGCAGGCTGCAATCAGGAATTCGGGACTGGAATTTCCGCTTGAACGGGTGCTTATAAGTCTTTCGCCTGCCGACCTTAAAAAAGAAGGAGCGGGATTTGACCTTCCGATTGCGCTCGCCGTTTTGTGTGCAAAAAATAAAATCGGCACAGAAGAAAACGCTTCTCCCCTAATCGATGAGGAAGACATTCTTGTGCTTGGGGAACTTGAGCTTTCCGGAAAAGTTCGGCACGTAAAGGGAGTTTTTTCTGCGGTTTCTACAGCCGCAAGTGCAGGAATATTAAAATGCATCGTTCCTGCTGCAAATGCGGAAGAAGCAAGGGAAGTTCAGGGAATGAAGGTTTTCGGTGCGGATACGCTGGAAGAAGCATTCATCGCTCTTGATAACAACGAAAATTTCACTGAACGGAAAAATAATTCCGCCTACGAAAAAAATCTTGAAAACGTAGAATCAGTGGAAGGCGTTCTGTTTCCGAAAGTTTTACCCGGCTTCGAATTTTCCGAAATAAAAGGACAGGCGCGGCTTATCCGCTCGCTCCAGGTGGCGGCGGCGGGCGGGCACAATCTGATTGCAGTAGGAGAAGCCGGCTGCGGAAAAACACTTTCCATACAAAGGTTTCCGGCTCTGCTGCCGCTTTTAACAAAGGAAGAAGGGCAAAGCGTAACACGAATACTTTCTCTTGCCGGTCTTTTACCGCCGGAAGAATCTCTTGTGCGTATCCCTCCGTTCAGAACTCCGCATCAAACGGCAAGCACCGAAGGCATATGCGGAGGAGGCCCTTACTGCCGCCCCGGAGAAATCTCGCTTGCCCACAACGGAGTTCTTTTTTTGGACGAAGCTGCGGAATTCAAGACAAGCGTTTTGCAAATGCTTAGGGTTCCTCTTGAGACCGGAAAAATAACTTTGGTACGGGCGGGGCGTTCCAGCATTTTTCCTGCAAATTTTCAGCTTTTGATGGCGGCAAATCCGTGTCCGTGCGGAAATTTCGGTTCAAAAACAAAAATCTGCCTATGTTCCCCAAGGGCGGTAGAACTTTACTGGAAAAAATTTTCCGCTCCGCTTTTGGACAGAATCGATATAAGAGTTCATGCAGAAAACGAAAACGCCGGAATCGAAGAAAAGCCGAGCGAACAGAAAGTTTTTTCCACCGACGAACTTAGAAAAGGAATCGCAAGGGCGACAAAAGCTCAGCGCAAACGGCAGGGAAAGAAAAACGCACAGCTGGTACCGTCTGAAATTGCGGAATTCTGCAAACTTGATGAAGAATCAAAAAGCGTACTTGACAGCGCAAGTTTGCGCTACGGATTTTCGCCGCGGGCAATTTCAAGCTGCCTTAAACTTTCCCGCACAATCGCAGATATGGAAGGGCGGGAAAACATCGGCGTTGAGGACGTAAAAGAAGCCATATCAATGCGAAAATCTCTTTCAACTTTCATGGATTTTTCGGATGACTGAAAACCTCGGAAACTACTCCGGGAAATCCAAAACCATTTCAACTTCGGCTACACTTCGCTTTGTTGCCGCAGCGATTTCCACCGTAGTCCAGCCTTGGTGCTTCAGCCTCTTTATGCTGTCCCTATCTTCCGGTGTAAGTCGAGAACTCATCTGTCGGGGTTCTTTTTCCAAGTCCGTCCTTACAAGTTTTTCCAAAATCTTGAATTTTGAATCAATTTCGGCAGAAAGTTCGTGAAGTCGCTGTTCCGTTCTTCCGATTCCGTTACGGGCGGAATTTATGTCGTCAAGCCGCTTTTGAGAATCACCTATGAGCTGGTACAATGTGGAAAGTCTTCCCGTAGCCTCCGTGATTTTGGGGCCGTTTCTCAAAAGTTCATCGACATCGTGCTGAATGTCTTTTATTGCAAGCGGCAGATTTTCTGTCTGAATCGAACAGTTTTTCAGTCTGGACTCAAGTTCTTTCAGATTTTCAAAACTTTGGTCAACGTCCTTTAGAACACGGTCTATGACATCGTTTTTCTGCTCAAGCCTGTCGTAACGCCCCGAAAGACTTGCAAGATTTTCCTGGAAATATCTTACACGGACTTCCATATTCTGAAGTTCGTCATACGTCGTGTTCAAGCCGCGGATTTTTTCATCAATTGTAGCGGAAAGTTTTATCATGCTTTCGTATCGCTGCCCGATTGAATCGATTTTTTGTTTTTCCGCCTCAAAATTCGCCATCTGAGATTCAACGGATTCTTTCATTTTGCAGATTTGGTTGTACTGCGCAGTAAGATTCAAAGCCGTTGCCCTGAAAGATTCAAGCCGCTCAAAATCATCTTCAAGCCCCGAAATCTTTTCATCAAGCTGCCTTTTCATGGAATCAGCTTTTTCGTATACGCTCATCTGGTTTTTCACGTTCTGAAGTTCTTTTAAAAGTTCGCTCATCTGGCTCTGCATTGCATTGGAATCTTCCTGCATTTTCATAACAAGCGCACCTTGTTCGTTCCTATTTTGCTCGGATGCAGCCTGAATCGAAGCTCTGAGTTCCTGAAGTTTACGCGCGGAATCCGCATTTTGCTCTCGAACTCTGTCTTCCGTATCCTGAAGCATTTGGGAATACATACTTTGCAACTGCTCGATGATTTCTTTAGAACGCTCCTCATAAGTCCGTACAGAATCGCTTGCCTTTCCGTCAAGTTCCTCGATTTTATGGGCAAGCGTCTCCTGCTTTTCTCGATACTCACGGGAAAAGTCCAAAATTTTTCGTTCAAGTTCGCCGGAAGCGTTCTCCGCCTTCCTTGTGGAACTGTCAATCAACTGCCGATATTCGTTGTCGATGAAATCCTGGGCATCTTTTACCTTCTGAACGGTCTGCTGTCTCAAGCCGTCGAGTTCCGAAGAATAAAGCCGCTTCGTCTCGTCCAATTGATGATTCAGCTGAAGTTTCCACGTATTGAACTCGCCCAATGCCGCACTGATTGAAGACGTCCCTGTCTCCTGCGAATTTTTCACGCTTTCACGGAACGATTCCATGTCATCAAGCAAAGTTTTCTTTATTTTTTCCAGTTCCGAAAGCATTGTCCGCTCCGTCCTGTCGGTGGTGCTTTTTATATATTCCGAAGCAGATTCGTTAGTCCTTTCGATTTTAGACTGGATTTCGCCTGCAAAAGACTGCACCAATTTCTTGACTTCTTCAATCTGAGAAAGAGCATTTTCCCTTGTTGAATCAATTTCTTCGTTTACACGGGCAGTCTGCTCCTCGTTTTTTACGACAAGCTGGGCAAGTTTCTGCTTCAGCCCGTCGGTGTAACTTTCCTCAAGGGATTTTCGCTGGTCTTCATAATGCCCGATAAACGCCGTTACCTTTCCGTCCAAATCGGTTTTCCAATTTGAAAAATCCTCGTTTATCTTATCTTCGTGCATCTTGAGATTTTTTGCGAACTCTTCCTCAAAGCCACGGAGTTTTTGCGTCATGTTGCCAAGCGAAAAATCCTTCAGTCCGTCGATTTTTGCTTCCAACGCCTGAAGTTCCGCACCGATTTTCTGCGAATCCGCCTCGAATGAAGCGGCAAATTCCGCCTGATGCTTCTGCTGAAGCGAAGTAAACGAATCAAAATCGCCTAGCACTCGCTTCGAGACGGCTTCCATCGCGGCTTTTAGATTATTTTCAAGGCGATCCACATCAATTCCGGAAACCTCAAGCCTGCTCAACTTGTATTCAATATCCTTTTTGTATGCGGAAAGTTTTTGGCTCACGTCATTCAGCGCATTTGTTTCCTGTTTTTCGCAGGCGAATTTTATGTTCTTTGCCGTATCCTCAACAAAACCTTGCAATTTTTCTGTAGAAGATTTTATGCTTTCGCTCAAGGCAGAGATTTTGTTTTCCGCAACCACCTGAAATTTTTCTATATTGGAATTTATTGTGCGGACTTTCAGGTCAACGTCCTTCAACGCCTCGATTTCATGCTCATCGCAAGCCCTGCGGATTTTTTCGGAAGAATCGTCAAGCATTCCGTTTATCTGAATGATTTTATTGTTCGCCTCTTCCCTAAATTTTTGCATTTCCTCGCTTATCGAACGGATTTTCTCGTTCAGTTCAGGTTCGACAAGAGAAATTTTTTCCATCGACAAATCGCATTTTGCTTCGATTCTGGAAACCCTGCCTTCCGTCTCGTCGATTGCGCTCTTCAGCGAGCCTGATATGACGGCAAGCGTTCCGTCAAGTTCGCCTTTCAATTCGGATATTTTTGAATCCATTGAAGAAGAAAATTTTTCGATATTATTCCGGGCTTCGGCGCTCAATTTCTCGTAGGCTTCATCTTCCTCTTTCTGCGCCTTCCTCAAGGCATCCTCAAAAAGACCCGTATATTTCTGCCTGACGAACTGCATCTTTTCGTCCAAATCGACTTCGAGAGCCGCAATTTTTCCATTGGATTCGACCGTAGCGTTGCTGAGTAAATCAGTCCGCTCCTTCGCCTCGGAAAAAGAATCTGCAAGACTTTTCTTCAGATTTTCTATCCGCTCGTTATACACCTTTCCGAGTTCCTCGATTTTTTGGGTTATCTCGGAATTGATTCCACCTTCCTTTTGGCTGTAAAGTCTTTCCACGGCAGAAATCTGGTCGGAAAGGCTTTCCGTGGCGGCGGAATATTTTTGAGCCAGTTCCTCAAACCGGGCGTCATAATCTTTGGAGAACAGCTCGATTTTTGCCATGTACTTGTTTTCATGGTCGTCGTAGATTTCGTTCACTTTTGAGTCAAGCCGGCCGTACACCTCGTTGTATTTTCCTTCAAGGTCGGAAAGATGCGCCAAAAGCGTAGAATCCGTCTCTTCAACCGACTTGTTAATTTCAAGCAACCGCTGCTCGTTCTTTGCCTTCAATTCGTCTATGGATTTTTTTACGCCGTCTTCGTTTGCCTCGATGCTTTTCAGGAACTGCGCCATTTTTTCGCCGTTCTTCTGGTTCATCTCGTTGAGTTTTGCCTCATAGCCCGAATTTATTTTTCCCACGGACTCCTTGTATTTTTCGTTCAGTTCGATAACCTGTGCCTTGCATTTTTCAAATGCCACAGCGATTTTTTCCTGAATGTCTTTTATACTTCCGTCCGATTTTTGTATTGAAACATCGCACAAAGCCTTCAGTTTTTTGTCCGCATCGTCTATCTTCAATCGAAGCGCCTCGAACCTTCCGTCGTTCTTGGAATCAACGCCTTTTAGCTGTGCATCGTACTTTTCATGAGCGGAAGCGATTTTTTCCTGCAGTTCAAGAATGCGCTTTTCGGCTTTTGCGTTTACGTTTTCAAGAAGACCGGCATATTTTGCCTGAAGGACAGCAGATTTTTCGTCCATCCCGCGAGCGATTGAATCCGATTTTACCTTCAGTTTTTCGCCGAGTTCCTTGTACACCTGCTCGAACTTCTGATTCAAATCGGAAAGCTTTGCAGAAACGCCGGTCTCAAGAGCCGCAATTTTTTGCGAAACGGCATCTTTTGAAGAGGCGGCACTCTCGACTATCAGGCGTTCCATATTTTTCACCTGATTTTCCAAATTCGCTTCCAATTCGGATTTCTGTGCGTCCAATTCCTTGATGTACGCATCCGCCCTCTGCTTTGCCTGCTCGCTAAGATGATTGAACGCCTCAGTTTCCAAAGTTTCCGCCTTTGAAGAAGCGTCTTCGTAAGCGGAATCGATGCTTTGCGTTATGTCGGAAAGAACTTTTTTTCCTTCAAGAACAAGCCCGTCGAGTTCGGTTTTTATTTTGTTTCCTCTGTCATCGTATTCTTCAAGAAGCCGACCGCCAATCGCCTTTAACTGCTCGGCATTCAGTTTTGAAAAATCCGACGAAATCTGCGGAATGCGCTTTTCGATTGAATCGACACTTTTTTTCTGCTCAAGGATTCTGGAATTCAAATCTTCAACGATGACGGACTCTTTTTTAACATTCGAAAGATTTTCTTCGACCTTCAGCGTCATCTGCACAAGTTCGTCCAAAACTTTATCGTAATTCTGAAGTTTTTCTTCAATCGAGTGAACGGAATCGGAATCCTCTTTCAGATTTTCTGTAAGCGTCTGAAAATCCTGAAGCTGCTGCTCAAGCCTTTTTACAGCCGCGACAGCCCTCATCTGTTCCGCCTCGACATCCGTCTTTACCGCAAGAAGAGATTTTTTTTGACCTTCAAAATATTGGTCAAATTCGGCCTGACGTTTGTCGGCGTACCTTTTGACCTTTTCCATAGAATTCTTATCCTTGTCAAGCAAGTGAAAGGTATAAGAGATTCCTGTGGCAACAGCCACCGCTATTATTATAGTAAGAACGGACATTTTTATTCCCCACCCAAAAATGCGTTTTTCTAATAAAAAGCTCGGTCTGTATAAGACAGGTTATTCTAGCACAATCTCTTTTAATTGACGATAGTTTGAAAAGCAAATATCCGCTTCTTTTGCGTCTAAATGGAACAATTTTCTGAATCCGGTTCTGATGAATGCGCTTTTCATTCCTGCATTTTTGGCTCCCCGCACATCGTATTTTATGCTGTTTCCGACGTACAAGATTTTTTCAGGCGAAACGCAAAGAATCTCGGAAAGCCTCAAAAATGAATGCGGAGCGGGTTTAAGCACGCCAATCGCCTCTGTTCCCAAAACTGCGTCGCAATATTTTTTTACGCCCCAGATCTCGCCTTTCTGTTCCGGCGGAAAATCCGAAAGAAGAGCCAATTTGAATCCCGCTTTTTTGAATGCCTCGAACGCTTCAAGAACTCCCGGAAAGCAGGGAATCTTAAGAAAATATCGTTTTAGATAATCGTAGACAACTTTTTCAAGACGACGCTCGGCTTCCTCGGCATCGCACTTTAGCCTGCGCCCCATGAGTTCAGCCTGGATTTCCCGAAAATCCGATTTTGTGAAAATCCTGTGCATTTCGTTCCGCACCAAACCGTATTTCAGAAAAAAAACGCCGTGCCTAAAATAATAAGGAAACGCCCGAATTGTCAAACTCCACGAAGAATACAAAGTTCCGTCGATATCAAAGGCGATTGCCTCAATCTCTCCTAAATTCTTAACAAACACAAAATCTCCAGTAAAACAGCTTAAACTTTCCTCTGTGCCCGCAATTTTTGGTGCAAACTACGGGTTCCGTTTTAGAAAACAAATTTTGCAAGAAGGGAAAGCCCTCCGCTCCGCGAAATATAAGAGCCCGCATAAAGCCGTGGGGTTCCCATAATCAATTTTACAATATCGTTTCCTGCAAGAGCAAGACGAACGGCGGGCGAAACCGTAAATCCCGCCTCAAAATCAAAGAACGGAATCATGTCCTTGTCGCCCGGATAAAAGCCCAAAAGCGCATCAAAAGTAAAAAACGCCGTCCGCGATTGGTAGGAATACGTGGTTTGAAGTTTCTGAAAATGAACGTTCGCCGCCCTTGAAGCCCATGCGCTTTCCCATTCCGCACCGAAAATTCCGATTTTTGTTTTATAGGAAGCGGAAGTAAGCGTGTTGAACTGAAACATATCTTTTTTTGAATATGCGTAAAGTCCTGCCGCACGATTTGAATCATCGCCATAATCAGCCGTCAAAGTTCCGTTTCCGAACGCCGTTTTTCTTATTTCCGTAAAAAGCCTGAAACTTAGAAATTCTTTCACGGGCAAAGAAAAATCAAGTTTTCCGAACCAATCCGTAGATTCGCCTGGAAGTTTTCCAAGCACGGAAAAAGCGTTTTTCATTTCAAGCGTGTAAATTTCGGGGGAATAAGAATCCATGCCGCCCGAAGCGGAAAGTTTTACATTTCTTGAAGAAAACGGAACGGGAATCGAAAAGTCCGCGCCGACGGAAAACGGAATCAAAACTGAATTTGAACCGATATCGTTTCCCACCACCGCGCCGACTTTTCCCGTAGCTTTCATAAAATCGTTCTCATAACCCGAATCCAGGCTGAATCTGCCGCTGTTTGAAAAATGCTCATCAAACGAATTTATCATGTCAAGTGAAAGGCTGTATTTTGAATCAAGCCCGATAAAAAAATCCTTGTATTTAAAATCAAATCTTGCGTTCGGCAAAATATTTACGACGCTTATATTTTTTGCATAGCCCGGAATCGGCGAAGAGGGCGTTCCGACGACGGTTCCGTACCTTCTATACCACGCCCCTTCAACCGCACCCGCAAACGAAAAACCTTTCGGAAGATTCATAGAAAAAACTTCATGCGTCTTAATAAGTTCCCTTGTCATGTCGCTCATGTTTTCGTTCTGATTTTGAAGTCCGTCGTTCAGGCTGTTGTAAAGCCCCGAAGCGACGAATTTTCCTTTGGCGAACGAAAATGTTTTTTCCGCCGAAACGGACGTGTTCTTGTCAAAAAATACTGACGAGCGCGAATTTCGAGCGTAGCCGTTCATCGTTTCGTGCCCGAAAGAAATCTTGAACGGATTAAGCCCTGTCTGATTGTACACGGAAAAGTTTCCTATGAAAAAGCCGGGGTAGCCGATTCCGACAAGCCCTTCTGCATAAATTGATTTTTCTACCGCGCTCGAAGTTCTTTTTTCCTCGAACAAAGAAGTTTCGCCCGCACTCGCGTCCGGAAGCCTTGGAACAAGTTCCGAAGTCTGCCTTATCGGAAGAACCTCGGAATAGTCGGGGACGGCGTTTTTTCCGACTTTAGGAGATGAAAACTGAGCCTGAGCCGGCGAATCGGAAAGCACGGAATCCTTTTCCGCCGTTTTAGCCGCATAATTTTCTTCGGCGGTCTGAGGAAATAAAAGCGTTCCCGCAAAAACAAAAATTGTCATAAAAAAAATGATTTTTTTCATATCGGTCTCCATGTTTTTAATCGGCGATAATTTTTACCCTTTTAGCCTGACGGCTTTCAGGATACAGAGTTTTTAAAAGTTTTGCGGTCTCGTTCGCATCTTTTCGAAGCCCCGCCGCCTTTAACGCCTCGTACGCCCCGTAAAACGATGCGGAAGCCTTATCGGCAGAATCTCCCATTCTGTAATATTCTGCGGCTTTTAGATAAAACCGCGCGGACTCGCTGTCATTCTCGGATTTTCGGGCAGCATTTCCGAGAAGTTCGGCGTTTTTTGCCGCATCGGAATGTTCATTTTGAATGTCGTTTTCCTGAAGCTCAAGAAGTGTTTCTGCAAGGCTAAGCGCATCCTTTTGAAAGTCGGGATTTTCGTAATACAAAGCCGCAAGTTCGGTTCCGATTTTTCTTCCTGAAGCGGAATTTTGTTCTCCGGCGTTTTCGTATTCGTTTTCTTTTTGAACGATTTTCTCGGATTTCCCGGACGAAAGCGATTTCAGTTCGGAAAAAAGTTTTTCGATTCCGTCGCCCTTGGATTTTTCCGCATAGTTTTCAAGCAAAAAAGACGCATATTCCATGGATTTGCCGTAATCCCGCTTAGCCCTATAAATAGAAATCAGATTTTTTGCGGAGTTGTAGACATATGAACTTTTAGGATATTTTTGAATCAACTGGCGGTACTGCAAAATCGCCCTGTCGGGATTTCCGTTTTCCGAAAGACTTTCGGCGGAAAAATAGCGAGATGCGTCAATGAAAGAACCCATCGAAAATGTTTTCGTGTATTCGTCAAAGCGTTTTACAGCCTTTTCATAGATTTTTGCGTTGTAAAAAACTTCGCCTCGGCGGTACATCGCCTGCTCGGAAAGTTTTTTTTCGGGAAACCTGACATACACCGCCTTGTACGCTGAATCCGCTTTTTCAAACAAATTTTGCTTTTCGTACAGTCGGGCAAGATAAAAAAGGCTCTTCATTCCAAAATCGTCCTTCCGCTCCGAATGTTTTTCCAAAAGTTTTTCAGCCTCGGCGTAACGATTGAGTTCCGAAAGGATTTCTGCGTAAAGAAGAACGGAATTTTCTTTCTGCTCGTCGGAAAAAGAAACATTCAGGGCGGAAAAAGCATGAGCCGCCGCAAAATCGTATTTTGAGTTCCGAACGGCGCAGTTCGCCGCCGCAATCTGAGCATCATAATAAAGTTCGTGGGAAGGATTTTTTTCGGCGAACGAACTTAAAGTCCGGTAGGCTTCCTCGTTTTTTCCCTGCCTGAACTTAGAATAGCCAAGATAAAAATCCGCATAGGAAAGATAATTTTTGTCCGTGTCGCCGGGATTTTTTATGAATGAGGAAAAATTCTCCTCCGCCGACTTCCAAGAACGACTTCCGAACAATCCAAGACCAAGAACATATTTTGCTTCAGGCGTTTTTAAGCCGTCCACTTCCATCAGGGCTTCTTCATGACGTTCCAGACGAAGAAGGATTTTTGAACGGTTCAACCGCTCTTCGTCGGTCAAAGTCCTGGCTTCTTTAATTTTTCGATAGACCATATCCGCACCGTTCAAGTCGCCCGACCTTGCAAGGCTCAATGCGTGAAGTTCCGTGTTCTGATTTTTTAAAAGAAAATTTGCGCTTTGATAGTCATCCGTGCAATAGTATGCAAGCGCAAGGAAGAACCTTGTGTCTTCGTCTAGGGGAACAACATTTTTGGCGTAACGCTTCACCTTTTCCCAATCTTTCTGAACAGCCGCATATCTTGTAAGAAGGATAAAACTTTCCCTGTCCCAAATAGTTTCGTTTTCTTTGTTCAAAATTCCGCGGCTTTCAAGAATCATTTTTTCGGCAGTGCGGGCATTTTCCTCATCGGGATTTTTTCCGGCGGCAATCTGGGCACGGTACAAAAGCGCATAAAGAAACAAATCGACGGGAACATTTTTTTCGGCTTCGTCAAAATAAGTCACGGATTTTTTGAATTCCCCTTGAGAAAAAGCGTCCGTTCCAAGACGAGTCCAAAATTCGCCCAAAAGGTCAGGATTTTCGCCAAGATATTTTTGGGCATTGGAAAGAACCGTTCCCGGCTCTTCGGAAACATACTTTCTGTGCAACGAAGAAACTATGTATGCTTTTTTAAGAGCATCGGCAGCCAGAGATTTTTCTCCGCTTTCAAGGACGCTGCAATAAAGTTCGTAGGCTTTTCCGTAATTTCCGATTTTTTCGTACGCTTCGCCCGTAAGTTCGGTAAGCACAAGATAGACGGGCTTTTTCAATCCGAGTGCCGAAAAATCATCCTCGGAAAACTTGGAATAAAGCGTTACGGTTTCCTGCGCCTTTCCGCTTTTGTTGTATGCCTTGCAAAGCCTAAGGACACATTCTGCGTATTGTTCCGCAGTAAAAAGATTTCCGTTTTCAAGCACGAACTCGTAAAGCGGAACGGAAGAATTAAAATCGTTTGCGTTAAAAAATATGTCGGCGGAATTAATCACGGAAATAGAAAAAAAATCTTCCCTTGCCTTCATACATTCCCGGTATGCATCCAGCGCCTTTTTCGTATCGCCTGAAAGCTCGTATGACTTTGCAAGCCAGTAGCACGATGATGAAAACATTTTGGAATCCGAAGCGTTTATTTGAATAGAATTCAGAAGAACCGTTTCCGCCTCGTCGTACATACCGAGACGAACAAGACATTCGCTTTTTTTTAAAATCGCATCGCATTTGAACGGAGAATCCGGAAAATCGTTTTCGATGCGTTCGGCATATTGGATAACGCCCGGGAAAAATCCGGAATTGTACGAAAACGAAAGCTGGTTGTAAAGAAAAACATCCGTCTCAAAATCTACGGAAAATCCGAAAATCGGAATCAGAAGCAAAAGAGATAAAAAACACAATTTTTTTTTCATAAAACAAAATCCTTTTAGAAATCTTTGTTTTTCAGAGAAACAGGATAAAACTGTTCCGTGCAATATGAACGGGTAAGGAAAATGCTGTCGTTTTCATAAATATGCCAAAAATCCTCGAACGAAAGCTCTTTTCCGTCCTTGAACATGATAACCTTAAAACGTGCTTTTGAATCAAAATACGGGAAAAAAATTCCAGCCGAATTGAAAACCTGAATCTCAGGAGAGCGGGTTCTGTCCGTTTCCCTGATGGCGGCAAAATAAAATGTCTCCGGTTCGGTAACGGCAAGCACATAGAGCAACGCCTTCAAATATTTTGCAGAATATCCTGCATTCGTAACAAAGCCCGAAAGATTCTGTATTCCCTGGCTTGTAAATTCCGCGCAGAAAGGTTCAACTTTTACGTCAACGCCAGCCTCGTCAAAAAAATAGTTCCGCCCGGTACGCACCGAAACCAAACCGGCTGCAAGATTTCTTATCCAATCCAAAGTGAAAAAAATATTGTAACTTTCGGAAAGGATTCCCTGAAAACCTGTAGACTTATAATCTACGGTCTCACGAATAAGAGCGTCTCTTTTTAGATAACCTCCTGTAAGCGGCTCTACAATTCCGTCTGAAATCCATTTTAGAAAGCCCGCTCCGGAAACGCTCAGCCGTTCCTTGTATTCATTGTCGATTTTCCGCTTCTTTCCTGTGGAAATGTAGACAGGCTCAAAGTTCTCGTCGTAGCAAGCGTCATCTTCGATTATTATTTCCGGAAGCCGTTCACGGATTATGTTCGCCATCTGAAGAGTGGAATGATAGTTTTCGGGAAAAATCCGCGTGTAATTCCACGGAAGCATTTTTTCCGTCCATTTTACGACTTCGGCAAAAGAGGCGGAATAATAACGCTCGAAAGGAAGCCCCGTCGAAACGCCTTTTGCGGCATAGCAATTAAAAATCACAAAATCTCCGAGCGAAGAATTCTTAAAAGGCAAGAACTGCACGAAAACATCGCTGTCGGAAGCAAAATAATACACGATTTTTATGGGTTTTTCCGTTTTTTTGTCCTTTACCAAAATCCAAGCGCCGGGTGCATCTCCGGGATACACGTCCTGAATCTCGGTTGAGTTTCCTTTGTCCGAATAAACGCCGACGGAAAGGCGGGCGTGAGGCGCAACCAGTATCGAAAAATAATCTTCCGTTTCTTCAAGGCGAACCTGAAATCTTTGCCCTATTGCGTTCGTCATTATTTCGGGAACATTCATGCGAACAAAACTAAGCGGAGCTTCGAACCACGTTTCCACAAGTTTTTTTCGGATACTTGACGAATCTGGAATTCCCAAGCGGTTGTATTCCGCATTCGCACAAATGAGGGAAAAAAACATCAGCGACAAAATCAAAAATCTTTTCTTCATGCTTCTATAATCGACCAAAAAGCGCAAAACTTACAGCCCTCCCGATGATTCAATCACGTTTTAGTTCATTTTCGACACCGCAGGAACGTCCTCCTGAAGCACAGGCTCAGGGTCGTTCATGCCGGAAAAACCTTAAGCAGGTTTTATAACAGGTTCTACCACAGTTCCGTCAGGATTGTGTATTTTTCCGTCCGCCTCTTCATCAGGGTGATTTCCAATTGGTGCAGCGGAAAGAAGCAACTTCAGCCTATTCAGCTGATTCACTTCCGAAGAGCCGGGGTCGTAGTCGATGGCAGATATGTTCGCCTCCGGAAATCTTCTTCTAAGTTCCTTTATCATTCCTTTTCCCGTAACGTGGTTCGGAAGGCAGGCAAACGGCTGAACGCAGGCGATGCTAGGAGCGCCCTCTTTTATGAGTTCCACCATTTCCGCAGTAAGAAACCAGCCTTCTCCAGTGATGTTTCCAAGCTGTACAATATCGTCAACGCCTTGCATAAGGTCGTAGATTGAACTTGGAGAATCAAATCTGTGCGACTCGTCAAGATATTTTTTCATCTTTTTTCGATAAAGTTCAAGAAACCATACAAAAAGGCGCGCGTTTCTTTCAGTCTTTTTTGGGAAGGCAAGTTCTTCGTGCCTGAAAATTCCTGTGCTGAATGAATAGAAGAAAAAATCTGCAAGGTCGGGCATGACGCATTCCGCACCTTCTTTTTCGATTGTCTCAACGATTTTGTTGTTCGCCGTCGGATGGAACTTCACAAGAATCTCTCCGACAACCCCGACCCTCGGCTTCTTTATGGGCTTGAGTTCAAGGGAATCAAAATCCCTTACAATTCCTTTCAAAAGTCTGTGGTAGCCCAAAAGAGACGAGGAACGGATTTGCCGTTCCGCCTTTGAAGACCATTTTTCGTACAATGCATCCGCACTACCCGGAACAGCTTCGTAGGGACGGGTGCGGTAAAGAACACGCATAAGGACATCACCCACCATCACAGACATCAAAAGCTTGTGAAGAAGACCGAGCGAAATCTTGAATCCCGGATTTTTTTCAAAACCTTGTGCGCTCAAAGAAAGAACCGGAATCTGCGACCAGCCGGCATCGTTCAATGCCCGGCGGATAAAGCCGATATAGTTTGTTGCCCTGCAGCCGCCGCCGGTTTGTGTGATTATCAAAGCCACCCTGTTCAAGTCGTATTTACCCGACTCAAGGGCGGCAATCATCTGACCCGCCACAAGAATAGAAGGATAACACGCATCGTTATTTACGTAGCGAAGTCCCGCTTCAACGGCTTTTGGGTCAACCGCATCAAGAATCACAAAATTGTAGCCGCACGAACTGAACGCTTCCTTTAGAATCCTGAAATGAATCGGCGACATCTGAGGTCCTATTATCGTATAGGATTTTTTCATTTCTTTTGTGAAAACTTGCCTTTGATATGCGGAAGAAATCTTTACGGGCTTTCTTTTGTGTCTTTGCCTTTCCTTCACGGCGGCAATCAAAGAACGAATCCTTATCCTTACGGCTCCAAGATTCGAGCCTTCATCGATTTTTATGAGCGTGTACATCCTGCCCTTTGATTTCATTATCTCGTCGACCTGATCGGCGGTAACGGCATCCAGTCCGCAGCCGAACGAAGTAAGCTGAAGCATCTCAAGATTAGGCATCTCGCTTACAAATGCAGCGGAACGGTAAAGCCTGTTGTGATAAACCCACTGGTCGATTATGCGTAAAGGTCGTTCAACAGAACCCAAATGCGCAACAGAATCCTCGGTGAAGACCGCAAGCCCCAAAGAATTTATCATCTCAGGAATTCCATGGTTTATCTCAGGGTCAAGGTGATAAGGACGACCGGCAAGAACAATTCCGTTTCCGCCGGAGCGAATCATTTTTTCAAGAGCCTCTTCCCCAACAGTTTTTACTTCCTCTCTGAAGCGCTCTTCCTCTTTCCAGGCTTCGTCCACGGCATCACGGATTTTGCTTTCCATCAGACTTGGGAATTTCGGCAAAAGTTCCTCGCAAAGCCTCTGGAAAAGCCGCTCCTTGTCGTAAATCGGAAGAAAGGGATCCATATAGGTTATCGTCGGGTCTTGCCTAAGCTCGTCTATATTGTTCCGCAAGACCTCAGGATAACTTGTAACTATCGGGCAATTGTAGTGATTTCCCGCTCCGAAATCCTCCTGTTTTTCGTAAGGGGCGCACGGATAGAATATGAACTTTACACCTCGCTGAATAAGACTTACGACATGGCCATGGCTTATTTTTCCGGGATAGCACACTGACTCGGAAGGAATTGTCTCAATTCCCTTTTCGTAAACCGTCCTTGAGGAACGCTGGCTAAGCACAACCCTAAATCCCAATTTTGTAAAGAATGTAAACCACAACGGATAGTTCTCATACATATTCAAAACTCTGGGAATGCCCACATCGCCCATAGGTGCTTCATTTATTTTTAGAGGAACATAGCCGAAAAGCCTCTTGTATTTCCATTCAAAAAGATTGGGCATTTTTTCGCCGACATCCAAAACGGCGGTGTTCGCCTTGTTTGAAGCGTCTATCACATTGCCTTCGATTTCCGCACCGCGCTCGCAGCGGTTTCCGGTTATGAAAATCCGCCTGTTCGTTCCGTCGCTGAACGTGTTTATTGTCATAAGGCAATTGTTCTGACATTTTCCGCAGCGGCGGCTTTCCAGCTCCACGCAGAAATTTTCAAGCTGCTCAAGCGTGGCGATTCCGGAACGAAGTTCCTTTGGCGGAGTTCCTATGGGGTCTCCGGGCTTTGGAGATGTTAAATCCACCCACTGGTCGTACGCTATGAGCGCAGAACCGTAAGCTCCCATAAGCCCCGCTACATCCGGACGAAAAACTTCCACCCCCGAAATCTTTTCGAACGCACGAAGAATCGCATCGTTAAAGAAAGTTCCGCCCTGCACAACGACCTTTTCGCCTATGTCGCTCGCCTTCCTCAATTTTATGACCTTGAACAATGCGTTTTTTATAACAGAATAGCAAAGCCCCGAAGCAATGTCGGCGACGCTCGCTCCTTCCTTCTGCGCCTGCTTTACACGGCTGTTCATGAACACAGTGCAGCGGCTTCCAAGATCCACGGGCTTATCTGCCATCAGGGCGATTTTTCCGAATTCCTTTACGTCCATTCCCATCGTGTTTGCAAAATTATCAAGGAATGAACCGCAGCCGGAAGAACACGCCTCGTTCAATTGAATAGAAGAAATCGCACCGTCCTTCATGCGAAGACATTTCATGTCCTGTCCGCCGATATCCAAAAGAAACTCCACGCCCGGAACAAAAAAATCCGCCGCCCGAAAATGCGTTATCGTCTCGACTTCGCCGGAGTCAACTCCCAGCGCAGCCTGAAACAAGGCCTCGCCGTAGCCCGTAGAAACGGCACGGGCAATATATACATCCTTTGGAAGCCGTGAATAAAGTTCCTTCAAGACCTTGACGGCAAGGTCCACAGGATTTCCAAGATTGTGAGAATAAAAATCCCAGATAATACGCCCTTTTTGATCAATAAGGACAGCCTTTGTGGTTGTAGACCCCGAATCCAGCCCAAGAAATACAGGACCTGTAGTCTCGTCCAAAACGGCACGCGCTGCCTTTTCCTGAGCATGACGCTTTCTGAAAGTCTCCAGTTCCGTGGCGTTGTTAAAAAGCGGAGCGAGCCGCTGAACCTCGTTCAGTTCCGCACCGACAAGATTCTTTAGACTTTCCCTGAATTCCCCTATCGTTGGAAACCGATAGACCGATCCATCTTCCGCCGTGAATTTTCTTTCCGCACTAAACGCAGAACCTGCAGCCACAAAAAGCTGCGAACCTTCCGGAACGATTATCTCATCGTCCTTGAGTTTTAAAGTCTCAATAAAACGAAATCTAAGCTGATCGAGAAAATGAAGCGGACCTCCCAAAAATGCGACATGCCCACGGATAGGCTTTCCGCAGGCAAGCCCCGAAATAGTCTGGTTCACCACAGCCTGAAAAATCGAGGCGGCTATATCCTCACGCCGTGCGCCCTCGTTTATAAGCGGCTGCACATCAGTCTTTGCAAACACACCGCAACGGGCCGCAATCGGATAAATCGTGGTCGCACCTGCGGCAAGAGCGTTCAGCCCTGAAGCGTCCGTCTCAAGAAGAGCCGCCATCTGGTCGATGAAAGCACCCGTTCCGCCGGCGCAAGTGCCGTTCATCCGCTGCTCCACACCGCCTGTAAAGTACGTGATTTTCGCATCTTCTCCGCCAAGCTCTATCACAACGTCCGTCTGAGGGATAAGGCGTTTTACCGCAGTGGTCGCCGCCACAACCTCCTGAATGAAAGGAATGTTCAGCCACTGAGAGACAGAAAGCCCTCCCGAACCCGTAACCTTCACGCTCACACTTTGCTCTACCGAATAACCATGTTCCTTCTGAAGGACATCAAAACAAGTTGCGACAACGCTGATTATCGTGCTGCATATGTCCGCCCTGTGCCGCTGATAGTCTCCGTAAATAAGTTTATCCGAATCGTCCAGCACAACAATCTTTACAGTTGTAGAGCCGACATCAATTCCAATCCGTATCGGAAGTTTTTCCCCTGTTTTTTCCGCCATCAAGTCACCCAAAAATTAATCTCGCGATAAAATTGCCCTTCGCATGATAAAAATAACAAAACTTCTTAAAAAGACTATAAAGTGAAAGACCATTTTTTTCAACAAAAATGGGATTACAGACCAAAATGCGTTTTTCTTTTTATCAAAGGGGCGAGCGCTTCTCGTAACAGGCTTTACGAGGTTCCGCTGGCAGCTCCATTGCTGCGCCTTCGGCTCCGCAACGCGCAAAGCGCGCCTCTCCAATCCTGCGCATAAAAAATGCGCCGCCCGCAATTCCCGCTCAAAAAAAATGCGCCGCCATCTTCGGCAGATTTACCGATTTTAAACAACATAATCCCCCCTCGCCACGATTGAGGAAGCCTTTCTTTTTCTATAAAATAAAAGCTGCTGGAAGTCCGATTCGATAGTTTTCGATTCATAAAATCTGCAAAAACTACTATTCGTCGGCATCTTGAAAAATCACTCACGTCGAATTCTTCGGGATGCCTATAAATAATCCAGAGGTTTTTATATGGCTGACATTCATGTATTTGACCCCGCCCCTGAAGGCACGCCGCCGTCTAACTTTGTCCACCTTCACGTCCATTCGGACTATTCGCTTTTGGACGGCTGCGCAAAACTCGACTCGCTTGTAAAAAGGGCAAAACAACTGAACATGAAAGCCCTCGCCCTTACAGACCACGGAAATATGTTCGGTGTACTGAACTTTGAGCACCTGTGCCATGCGAACGGCATAAATCCAATCGTCGGATGCGAATTCTACGCCACTGAAGACCATACAAAAAAGCAGAACACAAGATACGGAAAGCACAACTATCACCTGATTCTTCTTTGCGAAAACGAAATCGGATACAAGAATATGTGCTGGCTGAACTCCCGCGCGTTCTGCGATGAAGGAGCGCTCTACTACGGAAGACCTCGTATAGATTTCGAGATGCTCAAGGAGTACCACGAAGGAATAATCTGTCTTTCCGCATGTGTAGCCGGCGAACTTCCGCAAGCGGTTCTGAACGGCAACATGGAAGATGCCGAAGAGGTCGCCCGCCGCTACAAAGAACTTTTCGGGCCGGATCATTATTACATCGAGATTCAAAACCACGGGCTTCCCGAAGAAAAAATCGCAGCAGAAGGAATGATAAAAATCGCCCGAAAGCTCGACATTCCGCTTGTAGTAACGAACGACATCCACTACATAGACAAAGAGGATTCCGAGGCTCAGCTCACCCTGAACTGCATCGCAAGAAAGACCCTCCTTGACGATCCTGAAAGCAGCACAAAAAGCATGGGAGGGCAGAACAGACTTTCCGAATGGTATTTCAAGTCCGAGGAAGAGATGCGGCTTCTGTTCCCGGACATTCCGGAGGCATACGAGAACACTGTAAAAATCGCAGACATGTGTAACCTCACGATTCACCAGTATTCCACAACCGAACTGAAAGACTGTCTTCCTCGCTTCGAACTTCCCGAAAATTTCAGAAAACACGACGACTACGCAAAAAACCAGGACGATTTTGTCCGCCACATTGTGGATGAAGGTCTCAAAAATCGTTATCCCGAAATAACGCAGGAAATCAGAGACCGAGCCGACTATGAACTTGGAATAATCTTCAACATGGGCTTTTCCGGATATTTTCTGATTGTGTGGGAGTTCATAAACTGGTCTAAATCCACATGGGACGAAGTGAACAAAAAAGAAAAACCGTACATTCCAATAGGCCCCGGAAGAGGCTCAGGAGCGGGTTCTCTTGTCGCCTACGCAATGGGAATAACGGACATAGACCCGTTCCGTTTCAACCTGATTTTTGAACGATTTCTGAACCCTGAACGAGTTTCCATGCCGGACTTTGACGTTGACATGGACTTCGATTATCGGCAGGACATAATACAGCACACAAGGGATTTGTACGGAGATCCGCAGGTAGGTCATATCGTAACGTTCGGAACTCTAAAACCCAAAAACTGCCTTGCAGATGTGGCAAGAGTTCTGAACATTCCGCTTGCGACAGTGAACAAGGTGAAGGCGTGCATTCCCGAAAACCTAAAAGCAAAACTCAAGAACGCTCTTGAGCCCGCAAACGAAAAATTCCCTGACGGCGGTCAATTGATTCCGATAGCGCAAGACCCCATGGGAACCATAGGACTTCAACCGCAAGTTTTCGAACGCTGGATGCGGCTCTGCAAGAAACTGGAAGGAATGAACAGGAACACGGGACTTCATGCATCGGGAATGGTTATCGGACTTACTGAGCTTCCAAACTGGGCACCCGTATTCAAGGATTCCAAGACCGGTGAAGTCGCCGTACAATACACGATGGACATAATCGAGCCGTGCGGACTTGTAAAGTTCGACTATCTCGGTCTAAAAACACTTTCCCTTATCCGTTACGCCGAGGACATCATAAACAGGCATAAACGCCCCGATGAACCGAAATTCAGCATAGCGGACATAAGCGAAACCGACGAAGAAACATTCGACCTCTTTGACAAGGGCGATTCGGTTGCGGTCTTCCAGTTCGAGTCGCCGGGAATGCAAAAAATCCTAAGGCAGGTAAAGCCTCGCTGCATCGAAGAACTTGTGGCGTTGAACGCGCTCTATCGCCCCGGTCCGATGGACTACATTCCCCAATACATCGACGGAAAATGGAAGCCCGAGACAATCCACTATCCTGATGAATGCCTTGAAGGTCTTCTAAAAGAAACCTACGGAGTAATGGTCTATCAGGAACAGGTAATGCAGGTTTCCCAAAAGATTGCAGGATTTTCACTTGGCGGAGCGGATATGCTTCGCAGGGCAATGGGTAAAAAGAAACCCGAAGTCCTTATGGGAAAAAAGAAAGAGTTCATCGAAGGCGCAATGAAACAGGGCTTCACGGAGCAACACGCCTCGGATATCTTTGAGATAATGATTCCTTTTGCAGGCTACGGATTCAATAAATCGCACGCCGCCGCCTACACCGTGCTTGCCTACAGGACAGGCTGGCTCAAATGCCATTATCCTGCAGCATTCATGGCGGCGAACCTCACAAACGAACTTACATCCACGGACGGCGTTCCGCAATACATAGCAGAGGCAAAACGCATGGGGCTTAACGTCCTTCCGCCCGACATAAACCAGTCCTATTCGGAATTTGATGCCGTGGACGATAAAGTGATTTTTGCCTTCCGGGGAATGAAGGGAATGGGAAAAGAAGCCGCCGACGCAATCGTTCGGGAAAGAGAGGCAAACGGTCATTACAAATCTTTCATGGATTTTCTTGAACGCTGCCTTCCGATTCAGGAAACGCTCCCCGAAGACCGCGAAGGTCGGCGCATAAAAAAATCCATTGTGAACGCAAAAACCGTTGAAGTCTGCATAAAAACAGGCGCATTCGACAAACTCGGACTAAACAGACCCACGCTCCTTCTTAACATGCAGGAAGCCATGAAATACGTGAACGACAAAAACAACGGAACGGACAACGGACAGGGAGACCTTTTCGGAGAAACGGATGAAAAAGTCTACGCAGACTTTGAATTCAAGGAAGTTCCCGACCTTCCCACCATGGAAAAACTTAATCTTGAGATGGAAGTAATCGGTTGCTACGTTTCAGGACATCCGCTTGACGATTATGAAAGCGTAATAAAAAACTGCGTGACATTGACTTCAAGCGACATCGCAAGGGCTGCGCAGGAATCCGCCGCAGAAAAAGCTGCCATGCAAGCCAGCGGAGCGAATATGTGGGCAAACAGGAACGCAGGAAAAACGCACACGATATTGGGATTCCTTCACGACCTAAAAACATTCCGCACCAAAAAAGGGGAAGGACCGGAAATGGCGTTCGCAAAACTCCAAGACTACGGCGGAGACATGGAACTGACGTTTTTCCCTAGCGTATGGAACGACAAACTCGACAAAAACACAAACCAGATTTCAAAAGAAGGCCTTTATAGAAAAATCACCGACCAGGCGATATATGCGTTCAAAGGAAAAGCGCAGGCAAGCGACAGAAACGACGATTCCCAGCCTTCGTTCATCGTTGAAAGCGTCGAGGACATCGGCTCGTTGAAAGAAAAATCCATACAGGAAATCCACATAGACATCGAAAGTTCATTCCACAACGAAAAGGCTCTTGGCGAAATAAAGGAATTTTTATTTGAAAAGACGGGCAATTGTTCAGTATATTTTCATTTAATGACTTCCCAAGGACCATATATAGTAAAAGGAAACCGGCAGCTTCTTGTCGCCTCAGATGCGGACACACTAAGCCGCCTTTCGGATATGCCGCTAGTGAACAAAGTCTGGACGGCGTAACACTTTAACAAACGGTTTGCCACGCAAACACACGGAGAATATATGCAAACATTGTTCAATCTGCTTTCTGCAACTGTCTCGCTTTACACAACGATATGTTTTGTAAGAATCATTTTTACGTGGATTCCTCAGCTGAACTATTCCTCAATCGGGCAGTTTCTTTCCGCCATATGCGATCCGTGGCTGAACCTTTTTTCAAGGATTCCTCTGAGAATCGGCGGACTTGATTTTACCCCGATGCTTTCAATCGGCGTTTTGACCTCGCTTTTAAAGAACATAGCCGCCACAGGAAGCATATATGTCGGAGGAATTTTAGCAAATCTTGTAAGCCTTGTATGGGCTGTCTTCTCGTCGATAGCGCTTATTCTTTTCATCGCGCTTTTGGTCCGGCTTTTGGTGATGGTGTTCTCAAAAAAATCCAACTATTACAATTCACCATGGGTAAGATTCGACAACGCCCTGAATCCGCTAGTTTTCAAATTGTCCCGCCCGTTCTCAAGAGGAAAAAACATAAGCTACAAGACGGCGTTGATAATATCCACAATAATGCTGTGCGTCCTTCTTGTTTTAGGGCAAATACTCACCGCCAAAATCATCGAACTCATAATCCTTCTTCCGTTCTAGCAGATGAGACTGGATGACATAAAATCGCCTATAACCTCGCTTTCCGGAATCGGACAGGCTCAGGAAAAACTGTTCGCAAAACTGAACATATTTACCGTGGGCGACCTTTTGAAGTTCTACCCGAAAAGTTACGAGGATCGCCGGAAAAAAAATCCGCTTTCCAATTTCATGAACGAAAAAGTCCACACGATAGCCAAGGTCATTTCGCATGAATGGTTCGGCTACGGCGCAATGAAAACGCTGAAAATGAAAATATGCGACGAAACTTCCGATGCGGAACTGATATGCTTCAACCGTCCGTTTTTGCAGAAAAATTATCCTGCAGGAAGCATAATCGCATTGACAGGGCAATTTCAGTCAAAATACGGAACACTTCAATGTTCCTCATTCGAGGCGATAAAACTTTCCGACCACGGACTTCTCGAAGACTTTAAAGACACCCCTCTCCCCGATTCCATGATTTTTCCGATATATTCGCTTACAAAAGGGCTTTCGCAAACCGCCGTGCGAAAGGCGGTAAAACAGGCGCTTACAAAATACAACAAAGGAATCGTTTCCGAAGTGCCGCCCGACATCGAAAAAAAACGAAACCTTCTTTCAAAAACAGACTCGCTAAAATACATCCATATTCCAGAAGAAATCTCACAAATTCAAAACGCACGGAAATCCTTGGTTTACGAAGAACTTTTCAATTTCCAGCGAAGCATGGCAGAACGCGCATACAGACACAAAGGACAAGTTCCGGATGCAGCCCTTGATTTTCCCGAAGAACCGAGCGACTTTCAAAAGATTTGTGAAGATTCTCAAAACCAGGAAAGCCAAGCGGAAATCGACTCGTTTGCAGAAAACCTTTCCCCACTACAACGAGAACTTCACAATCGGCTTGGCTTCAGCCTGACCAAAGACCAAAAATCTGTAATCGAACAGATGAACAAGGACATAGACAAAGGCTACCTTGAACGAAATCAGCTCATCTTGGGAAAAGAAACAGAAATAGTCCCCTTCACAATGCAGCGGCTTTTGCAAGGCGATGTCGGTTCCGGAAAAACGCTTGTCGCCTTTTTTGCCTGCCTAAGAATCATAAACTGGTCGGGACAATGCGCAATCATGGCGCCAACCGAAATACTGGCTCGCCAGCACGCAGAAAACGCCGCCTTTCTTCTTGTTCCGCTGGGAATAAAAGTCGCATTCTTGACCGGAAACATAAAAGCGGCAGGAAGAACGGCACTTCTCAGGGAACTTAAAGAAGGCAGAATCGACATAGTTATTGGGACGCACGCACTTTTTTCAAAAGACGTTCTCTACAAAGATTTGCAGCTCGCAGTCATCGACGAACAGCACCGTTTTGGCGTGGTTCAGCGCGAATCAATCGTGAACAAAGGCCGGCAGACGGAAAACAAACTAAACTCTATCACCTCATACGAACCGCATCTCCTAATGATGAGCGCAACCCCCATTCCGCAGACGCATGCGCTCACAGTTTTCGGCGACCTGGATGTCTCCACGATAAAAACAATGCCAAGCGGACGTAAACCAATCCAAACATACCTCGTGCGGGAAGGCCACGAAACAAATGCCTACGAAGCCGTCCGAAAAGAACTGAAAGCGGGTCGCCAAGCGTATTTTGTCTATCCCGCCATAGAAAACGCCGACCATGAAACGGAAATCAAAAATGTTCAGGACGCATTCAAAAAACTTTCAGGCACAGTTTACAAAGAATTCCGCACCGCAATGCTCCATTCAAAAATAGACGAAGAAGAACAAATCAGAATCCTAAAAGAATTCCAAGAAGGCAAGATTCAAATTCTAGCCGCAACAACGGTCATCGAAGTTGGCGTAGACATACCGAACGCAACATCGATAGTCATAGAACAGGCGGACAGATTCGGCTTGGCGCAACTTCACCAGCTCAGAGGCCGCGTCGGACGGGGAGCGGCACAATCGTTCTGCTACTTAATCTACTCAAACAAAATAACGGAAAAAGGAATAGAACGGATGAAAGTCCTTCGCCAAAACACCGACGGATTTATCATTGCGGAAAAAGATCTTGAACTCCGAGGGCCCGGCGAAATAAACGGCACCGCCCAGGCAGGAATCTTGGAACTGGGCATAGCCGACTTAGAACGCGATAAAAAAATCCTGGAAAAAGCAAGATACGATGCCTTCGATTTTGTGCGGAACCTGCACAAAGAACACACGCCTACGCAACGTACACGGACAATCTACCCGCACGGTGGGGCTGACGAAGCCGAACAAGAGCCCTATTCTCAATCTGACGAACCCTTTCCTTTGTAAGGTGGCAGACAGTTCCAATCTCCTGCAATGACATAGGCTTTTCAACGCCTATACCGTACCTCATTTTTAGAATCGCCGCCTCTTTCGGCTGAAGGGTGTCTATAACCTTATTAATCTCGTCGTGCATGGATTCTTCCATCACGGCGTTTTCAGGAAGATTTTTCCTGTCTTCTATGTATTCGCCGAACGTCCTGTCGTCCGCTTCTCCGCCTACAGGCGCATCAAGGCTTGCCATCTCCCTTGAAATATAAATCATCTCCCTAACATGAACTTTATCCATATGGAGCATTTCCGCAACTTCCTCAAATTCCTGATCCTCGGATTTGTTTCCCGCGATTGATTTTCTTGCGCCTTCAATTTTGGCAAGTTCGTTCGCCCTGTTAGAAGGAAGCCTTATCGCCCTTCCCTTTTCTCCGATAGCCTTCAAAATGCTCTGGCGAATCCACCAAACCGCATACGAAATAAAATGAAATCCTCGGTTAACATCAAATCTTTCTATGGCATTCAAAAGTCCTATATTTCCTTCGCTTATAAGGTCAGTCAAATCAAGCCCGCGTCCCTGATATTTTTTCGAAACATTCACCACAAACCTAAGATTCGCTCTAACAATTTTGTCCCTTGCGGATTTGTCGCCATTTTTCGCACGAAGAGCAAGTTCATTTTCCTCTTCTCTGGTCAACAGCGGGATTTTATTAATTTCCTTCAAGTACATTCCCAAAACACTTTCGTCCTTCATAAAAACCTCCGGAAGCAAAACTTATATGTATATTCAAGCAATTCGCGTGCCAACTTTTTATCATTTTAGGGGCGAATTTCATCCTCCCACATGCCTTCCGCAGCCCGCCGAAGGCTCGGTCTATGGCAGGCATAAACGATAAAAAAGCATTTTTCCTCCAAAAAGGTGCATATTCTTGTAAAAATGCCTGCCATATCCTGCTTCGCACTGCTGCACGCCTGCGCCGGCGCCTCTATAATTAAAAAAATGCAATCGCCTTCACAAAAACGGGTAATTTTTACCCGTCATTTTTTGATTCCGCCCCCGACGAGTAAAAATTCCCCTAAAAAGGCGTAGACATTTTATGTCAGAATGATTAAATTTATTTGACTACAAGCGGGAATCCTTCTTATATTTAATCCAGAGAAAATTCTCTCAAGTCAAAACAAAACTATTTCAGGAGTAAATAGATGAAAGTCAAACCATTGGCAGACAGAGTGCTGGTCAAAAATGACCAGGCAGAAACAAAAACAGCGTCGGGAATTTTCATTCCGGAGGCGGCTCAGGAAAAGACGCAGACAGCCGTAGTTGTGGCGGTAGGGCCCGGAACCGAAGACGAAAAAATCACCGTAAAGCCGGGTGACAGAATCATGTACGACAAGTATTCCGGAACTCAGGTAAAAATCGACGGCGAAGACCATCTGATTGTAAAAATCAGCGACATCATTGCAGTGGTTGAATAGGTTTAAAAATGGGCTGTCTAAAAAGTAATAAACTTTTTAGACAGCTCGGCAAACTTTACTGAAACTGTCTAAAAACTGAAAGTTTTTACAGTTTCATTTTTTATTTAACGGCTTTTATGCGATTTAAAAGCATTCTTGCTTCCACGTTCGTTTTATCCAAAGAAAGGGCATATTCCGCCGAACGCCGAGCGTTCTTAAAATCCTTTTGAATAAAATAAATTTCTGAAATGCGCCTCATTATCACGGATTTCCGTTTAAGGTTCACGCATCTTCCGAATGTTTTCCCGTACAGTTCTACGGCTTTATCTTTTTCGCCCATGGAACTTAAAATCATAGCAAGATTCATGCATGAAATGTCCGAAGCAAAAGGCGAAAGTTTAATTTCTTTTTGATTTTCATCCTGCGCATAAACAAGAATTCCGTACAGAGCCGCAGCGTCATCGCCTCTATCCTGCAAGGCGGCAAAAAAAGAGCCGTACTCAAGAGAAATCGTATCGAGACTGCGGGCATTTGAAATTAAGTTTTCAAAGAAAAAAGCATCGTTTTCTATGCCGTATTTTGCCTTTACATAGCCGGAATAAATATTCCACGCCAAATCCTTTTCGCTGTCGGAAAGCAGAAAACTCAAAGCGTAATCCAACATCAGTTCAGGGTACACATAAGGAGACACTGCGGTTTTCTCAAGGATATTCCATAAGTCGGCTTGCTTCTGCTTTTCGCTAAGGCTTGAAGCAGTCTTGTATTTAAAATCCAATGCAATTATCTGAAGCAGAGGGTCATGCGTGCGTTCAAGACTTTGATTTATTCTGTACGCCGCATCGCTCAAAGGAATCTTTGCCCTGTTGTCGTAAAGTTCCATCTCTAAACTTGCAAGCCCTGCGTCCGAAAGTTCAAGCTGCACAAAATCCTTGGGCTTTTCGAGATTTGAGCGGTAGGCAAAATCCGCATACAACGAAAGCGCCGGAACAAAATCAGGCCACTTTTCCACAGCAAATAAAAGAAGCTTCTGCGCCTCATCTTCATGCAGGTTGTCCAGTGCCCAACGCGCACTGTTCGTAAACAAAACGGCTGCCCTATTAAAAGCAGCGTTTTCGGGGATAATCCAGCCGTCTCTTCCTTTTTCAAGATTTTCGATAAAGCCTGTGCGGATTTTCTCTGCGCTTTCCTCGTCCTTCAACGACGTGTAGGAATCTCCCAAAAGCAATGCGATGTTCTCGTCAAGCAAACGGCGTTCCTTCCTGTTCGGAACAGAGGAAAGGAGTTTTCTTGAAATCTCCAAAAAATCTATGCTTTCGCCAAAATTCCTAGAATCGAACATCGTAAGAGCCCAAAAATAAGCGTCCTTCGAATCGCTTGTGTCCTTGGGCTTGATTTCGGCGGCTTTTGCGTAAGAACCTTCCGAAAGATATATCAACGCACAGTTTCTTAGCCATGCGTTGTCCGCAGAACCCACATACGCATCATAATAGACCGGGAAATATTCCATCGACAGAAAAGCGTTTTTTTCTCCCTGAAGAAGACGGTTTTCGTTTATACTTCTGATAACCGCCTCGGAATAGACAGAGCCGTACTTTGTTCCCTGAAGTTTTTTTCCGACTTGCAAGGCTTCTTCAATTCGGTCCTGTCTCAAAAGGAAATTTGAATAAACCGCACGGAGTTCAAGATTTCCGCTGTTTTTTTTAAGAGAACGCAAAATCAATCTTTCAGCTTTTTGGTTTTCGTCGCAGAGCTTGTATCGCCTAAAAACACCCAATTGCGCCCAAGAACCGTACGCCTCTTTTTCGATTTCCGAAAGTTCCTGAACAGCCTCTTTGTACAGGCGCTGATTTATAAGCGCATCTATTTCGTCAAGACGGGAATTAAAGGATTTTTTTTCAGATTTCATGGAACACGAAGTCAGTGCCGCCAAAAAAAACAATGAACAAAAAATTTTCGATGCAATTTTTACGCTCGTTCTCTTCATCGTCTCCGTTCCAGTACAATCCGATATGCTTAAAATCAGTCTGTAAGCGCTTTTTTTATATTGTCAAGAACGGCATTCGTGAACCGATGCGCATCGTCCTCGCCATAACTTTTCACAATTTCTACAGCCTCGTCTATTACAATTGTGGCAGGAATATTTTTCTGATAAAGAAGTTCGTAAACGGCTATGCGCATTACAGAAAGAGCAACTTTGTTTATTCTGTCTATGCTCCAGTTTTCGGAAAGGTGTTTTTTTATCAACCCATCGATTTCGTCGATGTTCTCAACAGTTCCTTTTGCCAACAAACGAGAAAACGCAAAAACTTCCTCTTTTTTGGAAGGTTCAAGGCGTTCAAAAAGTCTGAACTGCCCGTCCGTTAAAAAATACTTAACGCCGTTTACAGGAACAGGTTTTTCGCCCTCGCCGATTACCTGTTCCGACAATTTGCCGGAAGACTTTTCCGGCGGCACATCGTCTTCGTCCTTGTCCCTTGTAACCCACGAAAAATCCAAAAGATTGTCGATGGAAATCTCCCCTACGCTCCATGAATATAACGCCTGGAACGCAAGGATTCTTCCAATTCTACGAGACATTACGTTCCCCTTCTTACCACGAAAGAAGTTTGTCCAAATCGGCACCCTTCTTTTTTCTTTCTACGTTTGCTTCCGTATCAAGACTGGCGGATATTTCCTGCGCCGCCCCGGAAAGGTATTCCATTTTTTTCTGACGGGAAAGAAGTTCTTTTATGTAATCGTAAACCGTAACTGTCGTGTCGGGCTCCACTATATCCGAAAGAGTAAGCATCTTTGCACCGTATTTATTCACGATAGAATAGAAGAGGAAACCGCCTTCCTTTTCCTCGACAGCGGAAGTCCATCCCTTATCATGACCGAATATTCCAAGCAGGTCATTGTACGAAAGTTCCAGCTGTTGAGCGCTAAGTTCGCTTTTGTTGACCAAAGCCTCGCTTGCAAAAAATCCGGAGTTTTCTTTTTTCGAGTCCACGGAAAGCTGATTCGCTGTTATTTTTTTGTTCTTGTATTTGGTGTAAAGGTCGTTCGCCTTTACCCGTGCGGCTTCAACATTGCCGTTTGACGGAACGCTAACAATAAAAAGTTTAAGCATATCGTTCCAGACAAACGAAGTTTTGTTCATCTCGTAATGATGCCGGATATCCTCGTCGGTTGCCGCAACTGATTTTAATTCGTTCTGCCGTTGAGAAAGTATGTATTGTTGCGCTATCATCTGCGACTTCAGGTAAGCCTTGTATTCTGCAACGGACATTCCAGACTGCTGCCTCATGTAACTGTCCAAAGTCATATTCGTCTGCTGCTTTACGATTGCCTCGAATTCCTGTTCGGAAACTTTTCTGCCTATCGACTGCGAGACAGTTTGCAGGAAATATTCATCAACTGCGCTGTCGGTAACGGTAAGTCCCACCTTGGCGGCAGCCTGAAGAACCAATTTTTCCTGAATCATCGCATCAAGAACCTTTCTTCTATCATCAGTAGAAAGAGAAGAGCCTGTCTGCTTGTGGTAAGCCTCCACCCTGGTCTTGAGTTGCTTCACCGTGATGGAGTCGCTTTTGTTCAATTTTACGACTGCAAGAACCTGAAGATCCGACTGGGCAAACAACACACAAGATGCAAAAATCATCGTGAATGCAAGGGCTAAACGTTTCATTTTCTATCCTTTCCTTATATTTACTTATCGATAGTATTGCACTGGACTTAAAACTTTTTTGTGGCAAAAAAGTTACAAGAAAACCAGCATTTTAATACAAATCCTCTATAACAAAGCGGCATGAAGAACCGTTTCAGGCGTGTTCCAACGGAAGTCCGCCGCTGATTGTAGCCCGGATTCTTCGAACACCTGCCGATGAAGATTGTTCCTTTTCAATCTTGAAGTCTCCGATCTGGGCAGTGTGCTGAACATGAGGTCCGCCGCAAACTTCTTTTGAAAACCAGTCCGTTTTCGGATTGCGCCCGATTGTGTAGACTTTTACCTGCTCGCCGTATTTGCTTGCGAACAAAGCCCGCGCGCCTTCATTCTTTGCCTGTTCCAAACTCATAACTTCCATAGAGACCGGCAAGTCTTCCTTGATTTTTTCGTTCACGATTTTCTGAACCTCAAGGATTTCATCGCTTGTCATCGGGCGTTCGAACGTAAAATCGAACCTCATGCGTTCATTGTTTATGTTAGAACCTTTCTGCGAAACCTGCTCGCCCAAAACATCGACCAAAGCCTGCTGAAGAAGATGCGTTGCAGTGTGGTATTTTGTTGTAATGTCCGACTGCTCGGCAAGACCGCCCTTTGCTTTTCCAGCATCCAGCGACTTTGAAGCTTCCTGATGTTTTCGCTCCGCTTCCTTGAAACCTTCGACATCGACGGTAAAACCGTTCTCTCTTCCCAATTCCTGCGTGAGTTCGAGCGGATAGCCGTAAGTTTCATAAAGATTGTAGGCGACTTTTCCTGATATTATCTTTTTGGGATTTTTCATAAGGTTTGGAAGAAGTTTTTGGAATTCCGCTTCGCCTTTTTTTAGAGTCGTGCGGAATTTCGCCTCCTCCGCCGTAAGTTCCCTGTATATTTTCTGCGAATTTTCTTCCAATTCCGGGTAGGCATTCTTGAAATTCTCGACGACAACCGAAGCAACCTCGGAAAGAAAATCTTTTTCGATTCCCAACTTCATTCCGTGGCGAACTGCCCTGCGGATAAGCCTGCGAAGCACGTATCCTGCGCCAACCCTATCGGGAGAAACTCCTTTTTGATCGCCCAAGATGAACACGGAAGCTCTTCCATGGTCGGCGATTATTCTTACGCTCTTGTCTTTTTCGCCGTCCGTTCCATATTTGTAGCCTGAAAGTTCTTCGATTTTTTCGATGATAGGAGTGAAAACTTCAGTGAGATAAACCGAGGTTTTTCCTTGAAGAATGCAATTCGTTCTTTCAAGTCCCATTCCCGTGTCCACATTCTGCTTTGGAAGCGGAACGAGAGTTTTTTCGTCCGTGCGGTTGTACTGCATGAACACGTTGTTCCATATTTCCATCCAGTTTGAGGAATCCGTACTTTTGTTCGAGCCGACCGGCGGAAGACCTTCTCCGACCCAGTAGAAAATCTCCGTGTCAGGACCGCACGGACCTGTAGGACCTGCCGCCCACCAGTTGTCGCTTGCCGGAAGATAGGCGATTTTGTCCTCGCTCATTCCGTTATCCTTCCAATAAGAGGCGGCTTCCTCGTCGCGGGGAGCGTTTTCGTCTCCGGCAAATACGGTAACGGAAAGTTTCCGAGGGTCAAGGGCAAGCCATTTTGGACTTGTAAGAAATTCGTATGAGAATGCAATCGCTTCTTTTTTGAAGTAGTCGCCCAAAGACCAGTTTCCAAGCATTTCAAAGCATGTAAGATGGCTTGGGTCTCCAACCTCATCGATGTCGCCCGTGCGTATGCATTTTTGATAGTCGGTAAGGCGGGTTCCGGCGGGATGCTTTTCACCCAAAAGATATGGAACAAGCGGATGCATTCCGGCAGTTGTAAAAAGTACCGTCGGATCGTTTTCAGGAATCAATGACTGACCGGAAATTTCGGTGTGATTCTTGCTTTTAAAAAACTCAATGTATTTTGAACGCAATTCGTTGGAAGTCATATGGCAGACACTTTAGCACAACGCCGTTTTTTTTTCAATTAAACGGATTGTCAAGATTTTTCATATTTTCCGAAAGTCAGTTTTGCAAATCCGATTCCGGTTTTCTTAGAGTAATCGTTTTTCCTTCAGAGGCGAACACTGTGTCGGGGGCAAGCCTTACGGGAGAAAGCGTGATTTCGTCCTTGATGACCTTGATTTCGACGGTGGGCTTTTTTGCGGGAACGGTGATTTCCTCGGTTTTGAAGCGCATCACGTATGCATTCTGTATATAAGGAACGCTTTTCGATGTCCTGAACTGAACAATCGGATAAACGCCGACCGAATCCATTACGTAAATTCCTGACTCTTCGCCGTCATGTGTCAAAAGTTTGTAACCGTTGTTCTCGAAAATGTATGTGTTTCTGTCGTCGTCAAGCCAAGTTTTTTGAGAGACAAGGATTTTTTCGTATTCGGCGGAAATGTCCGAATCCTTATCGCCGCCAAACACGTTTTGGAACGCCATTTTTCTGTACGAGCCATCCCACTGGTTCGACTCCTTTATGACCATGCTTCCAACGTCGTCCCGGACGTGAATGTTTACTTCGTTCACGCCCGTAAGCATTATGTCGAACCTGCGTTTCATGCTGGAAATTACAGAATTCACCGTAGAAAGATAAATTCCGCTTCGTCTGAGAGACGAATCTTCCCAAGAATAGACGCCTTCGGTGTCATCGGAAAGGAGAATGACTTCTTTGTTGTCGTAGTCAAAATATATGTAATTCGGTTTTGCCGATTCATTCGAAGTCTTATACCAAAGTCCGTTCAGAAAATGAGTGAATGTCTCGACATTTCCGTTCTGGATTCTTGCAAGTTCCTTTGCGGCAAGGCTGTTTCCGGTGATTTTTAGCCTGTTCGACTGAACGTATTCTTCCTTTTCGGGATTCCAGCTGTATTCGGTTTGCACCTGCGTTATTCCTGCGGACGAAGAATTTTCGTCGGACTTGTCGGAGCTGTACACCCACACGGTATAGTTTTTTCCTGCGGACTGGGAAAGTTCATACGCCTCAGAACGCTCAGTCTGCTGTATGAAAATCGTTCCGTCCGAAGAAAAACTTCCTATGTTCACGATATTGACAGCCCCACGCTTTTTCTTGCAAAGGTACAGATTCATCACGGAATCGCCGTCGCTTTTTATTCCCTGATAAACAAGCGCAATCCTGTGGTCGCCAATCATATCAAGTCCGGTGTAGGAAAAGGTCCGGATTCGAGAAATTTCCGTTGGGATTTCCGCCGCCCGTTCATATGCGTTTGCATCAGGATTGTAAAGCCCCACAATCAGCGAAATATACGGAGAACCAGCTTTTCGCACCGCTATAATCTGATCGTCAAAAGCGTCTCCGTCAAAATCGATTGTAAGAGTCGATATAAGTGTTTCCGTGTGAAGCAGCGGAACCAGCGAAGTCTGCACGCCGTCTTCCGAAAGTCCGTCGCGTCCGCCGGAAGCCGCCTCGGAATCGCTTGGCGCAAGTGGAGTTACGACAATCGGTCTTGCGCTTTTATCTTTGTCGTTTTTTGAAAAGCCTTTTATCACGGAAACCAGTGCAAGAACAAGAAGCATAAACGCAAACGCAAAAATAACAATTTTTGTCTTCATGGCTTAGACTATACTCAATTTTCGGACTGTAGAAAAGCGAGAGCTGCAAGTTTTGTTTTTCATTGCAGGATAGCCCAAAATCTGCGTCACTTTTTTCTTAACATTCCTTTTGCTATAAAATCAAGATTTTTTGTTTTCCGTTCAAAATTGCAGGCGTTTTTATGAGAATCACGCTCTTTTTTTATACTCGACGCCTCGCGGATTAGCCACGGAGCTGGAAACGAATCTTTTCTTCCGTTTTTAGCAAGCGACAGCCAGTCTTCGCTTTCCGGAATCTCGAATTTCATCTGCTTTCCGGAAACAGGATGGGAAAATTCAAGCGTCCGAGCATGGAGCAAAAGCCTTCCGAACGGATCTGTTTTCGCGCGGTAATTTTCGTCTCCGGCAAGCGGATAGCCTTTTGACGAAAGATGGGCGCGTATCTGGTTTTTCCTCCCCGTGTCGAGCGAAAGCTCAAAAAGAGTAAAACTTTTTCCTCTTAAAAGAATTTTGTAGTTCGTGCGGGCGCTTATTGTCTTGAACTTGGGTTTTCCGTTTTCTACTGAAAGATTTCTTTCGTACACGGATTTTTCCGTACCGTTTCCGCTTGTTGAAATTCGTTTTCTTGTGTTCGCACTGATTTTTGGGCTGTCATCGATTTTTGGAACGAATCCGATATTGTGGCTGTTGTACGCAAGACTGTCGTCTATAGTCCCAAAATCCGGAAGAACCATCGAAGAATCCAAAGGATTTTCTGCGACGGCATGGTACAGCCTTGAAGTAACAATTTGTTGCCAATTATCCATGATTCTTTTCTGAACCTGCTCGGTCATCGCAAACATCATTACTCCCGAAGTGTCCCGGTCAAGCCGATGGACAACGAACGGTCTGTGATTTTTGGAATACGTTCCGTTCTTCCTTAAAAGGTCTTCCAGCGCATCTACGGCAGTCCGTGAACGGCTTCCGGGATACGGAACTGAAAGCATTCCTTCGGGCTTAAAAATCACGGCGATGGCAGAATCTTCATGCAGAATGGAAATCTTTTCTTTTCCGAAATCGGGTTTTCGCCTAATCTTCAGTTCCGTGCTTTTTTTCATTTTACAAAACCTCCGGCATAATATCGCAGTGTTCGGAAATGTCCACCGCTTCAGAAAATCTAAGATAATACAGGAAACATTTTATTTTTGTAAAATCTTTTACGCCGAACATGGATGCTACAGCTTTTCTGTAATATGACAGTTGGACGTAATAAATTTCGGGATTTTTAGTCTGGTTCGTCTTGAAATCCACGATTACGTAAGAGCCGTCTTTGTCCTTGAACAAAAGGTCGATTACGCCTTTTACGATTTTAGAGCCATTCCTGCTTTTAAAAGAGTATTCGGTTTTGCAAAAACCGTTCCGTTTCGCCTCTATGGCTTTTTTTCCCAATTCCGAATTCGAAAAATTTTCTTTCATTTCAAGGCAGATTCTTTCGATTTCCGCTTTGTCTTTCTCGTAATCCTTGAGTCCGATGATTTCCCGATTCGGATAGACGGGACTTTTTTCGTTCACCGACGCTTCCATATAGGAATGTGCGATTGTCCCGAAATTATTGTAGCCGAAGCCGGAATCCGATTTTTCGACGATGGCGTTTATTTCCTGATACGGAGCGGAAGAATCGGCAGAGGCGGAAAAAACATTTTCTTCCTGAAAGATTTTACTTGGATTTTCATAAATTGAATCCGGCCTTTCCATTTTTACGGAAGCCGCTTTTTCGTATGGCTTTTCGTCGGCAAGAACGGAAAAAAGTTTTTCTTTCTCGGAAAACAGATTTTTTCGCTTTCCGTCGGATTTGTCGGAAATTCTTTGAAAAGCGGGAATTTTTTCCACGTCAAACGGCTTTGTTTCATCGTACAAATCATCGTTGTAAAAATTGAAAAAAGGCTCAAGAATGTGAAAAACGCTGTCCGCCGCATTTTCTTCCGCCGGACTGTATTTTTTTTCCGCATCGGAAGACATTGAATATTTCCCGTTCGTGATAAAAAGATGGTCGCTCGCCCTGGTCATCGCAACGTAGACAAGTCTTCGAAGTTCCGCCGTTTCTTTTAGATTTTGTTCAGATTTCATTTTTGCGAAAAAATAATTTTCCGAAGATTTGTTTTTCGTGCCGGATTCCGAATTTATCGAAATTCCGAAATTTTTGTCGAAATATACGGAATCGGAGTTTCTTTCATCGGCGGAAGATTTATGTGTGCTGCAAACAAAAACAACCGGATATTCAAGTCCCTTGCTTTTATGAATAGAAAGAACGTTCACGCCGCTGACTTTTTCCATCGGAATATCCATTCCTTCGAGTTTTGAATCGTCCTTCTTATAAAATTTTACGCCGTCCACAAATGCAGAAAGCCCTTCGTTACGTTCCTCCGCCTTTTTTGCAAGGTCAAAAATCATGTCGTACATTTTTGCATACATTTCAAGGCTTTCGTTCCACATGACCTCAAAACGGTATCCGCCCTCGTACCAAAGCTTCGTAACGATTTCGGAAATCTCAAGTGTCTTCAGCGAATCTTTAATGTCCAGAAAAAAATCTTTTGCGTGAAGAAAGCGTTTTTTTGCCTCATCTGAAAGAATCGAAAAATCCTCAAGAGAAAACGGTTCTTCTTCGGAAAGGAGAACGCCGGCGGCTTCGTCAAAGGAAAGATTCACAAACGGAGAGCAAAGAACCTGCGCATAACTCATTGTATCGTTCGGGTAAACGCAGATACGAAGATAGGCAAAAATATCGTTCACAGGCCCGTCCGAAAAAAAGCCTTTTACAATCTCGGTGTTGTACGGAATTCCGTGATTCAGCATCGCCCTTTCAAAAATATTTTGAGTGGCGTAGTTTCTGAAAAGAACGGCGATGTCGCTGTAAGAATAATTTTTCCCAAGAACGCCATCCGTAACGATTTCGTTAATCTTTCTGCAAACCCATTCGGCTTCCGCCTCTTCCCCGACAAGCAAAACGGAATCGTCCAATTTTTTGTCTGCGTCAAAAAGCGCAAAATGAAGGTGCGGGGCGTAAAAATCCATGGGCGTTTTTGCGTCGCGGATTTCTTTTTCTGCCTTTTTTGAAAGAGAGACTTCATGATACACAGCCTCGTAGTCGGGAACATCGCCGTTTTTAGAAGAAGGCGAAGAGTTTTTCCGCTCGGTATAAAAAACGGAAGGACTTTTTTCAAGCAAATCCGTCTCATCAAGCAAATTCGTCTCATCATTCGGCGGATAGGGAAAGCCGCCAAAAATTGTATTGAAACAGGCTATAAGAGCTTGGCACGACCTGTAGTTCGTGTCCATGCTGAGTTTTCCGTCCTTAAAATCATCGGAAAGCGACCTGAACACGGACACGTCAGCACCCCTAAAAAGATAGATGCTCTGTTTTTCATCGCCTACAAAAAAAAGTTTGCATGGAGAAAGTTCTTCAACCGAAGGAACGCCCTTTTCTTTTCGTTCCAATTTTTCTGCAAGCATGAAAAGTATGTCCCGCTGAAGACTGTTGTTGTCCTGAAATTCGTCAATCATTATCGCCTTGTATTTTTCTTTTTCCACCTGACGGATTTCAGGATAGTCGCTCAATATGCAATAGGCAAGTTCCGCAATATCCTTGAACGTAAGATTTCCGGAAGAACGTTTGTAACTGTTAATCCGATTTTGAAAATCTTCATAATAAGGAACGGTGGCTAAAAGGATTTTATAAGTTTTTATGTATGATGAAATCTCAGAAAATTTTCCCTTGAAATTTCTTATTTCAAGCACGGCTTCTTTTATAAGCTCGCTGTTTTTAAGATTCCCCGGAAGCGAAACATTCAGGAACGGAGTTGCGTTTTTTATCCAAGCGTCGCAGGATGAACAGTCCGAAAATTCAATCGTTCTTTCGGTCAAACAGAAAAGTTCCGGAAATTCTTTTCGAAAAAGTTCATTCAATTTTTTTATGTAGGAACTTTCTCTGTTTCCGCTAAAATCGTTATACGCCGCCCGAAGAGACGCAACGGCATCCTTTAGAGAAGAAGTTCGTTCGTTCCATACATTGCAAATCTCTTTTTTCTGAAGTTCAACGCCTTTTTTGAAATCTATGGGTCTGCATACGGAAGAATTTTCAAGGAGCGGTTTTACAAAAAGGTTTTCCGCAGTTGAAACAAAATCTTTTGTTCCGATAAGAATCCGAATCACAGGCTCATCGATGCGACTCAAAAGAAAAGGAAGAACAATTTCCCGCACATGGGATAAAATCGCTTCGGAATCCTGAACAAAATCCGGGGAAAGCCCGTAATAGTGCGCACCCATTTTTGCGATTGAGGCGCAATATGCGTCCAGCGTTTTTATGTTCGCCTTGTAAAAATCCAAAGCCGCTTCGGGCGCTTCGTTTTTCAAAGTTCCGTATATTCTTTCGGACATTTCGACAGTCGCTTTTTTTGTAAAAGTAAGAGTCAAAATTTCGTCCACGCAAAAACCGTTTTCTTTTACAAGTTTTGTAAACCTTTCTGCAAGGACGGTGGTTTTTCCCGAACCTGCGCCTGCGCTCACCACGGAATTTTTCATCGCATTGATGGCGGACAATTGCCCAAAATCAAATTCTCGTTTTGTGTATTTTTTCATGCCGTTTTCCTAAACCTTTCCCACATTGAACGTTTTTCTGCATATTCCCCTGAATCTGCATTTTACGCAGGTATTCCAGTCAAATCCGAATCCTTCCGCTGAAAAAACGCCGTTGTTCACCGAATCCGAAAAAATTTTTAGACATTCCTCGAATTTCTGCATGGTCGGGGAAAAATTGTCGAATCCCACAAGATTTTTAACATTTTCGAACACAGGAAGGTCTCCGGCGACAACCTTCAAACTGCCATCGGAAAGTTTGTAAAAACATCCGTTCCGGACATCAATCGGCGGATTTTGATTCCGCAAAAGATAAAAATATACGGGCATCTGAAAATCCGGGATTTTAGAAGGATTTCCGTCGCTCTTTTCTTCCCATAAAACAGTTTCGGGAAGTTTGTTCGTCTTGTAGTCAATGACAAGATAGTCACGGCTCACAGGCGCACGGAGAATACAGTCTATTCTTCCGGACAGCGTAAAATTTTCCGTCTCAAAAACAAAATCTTTTTCAACGGAATCCACGGAATAGCCTTCAAAACGCTTTGAGAATTTTCTCATGATGTCCGCCATTTTTTGAAAAATCGAATCTTTTGAAGAAAGAACGACTTTTTCTGCAAGATAGTTTAGTTTTTTTGCCTCGGCTTCCAAAGCCAAATTCACGCTTTTTTTCAGAATTTCTGCGTAGCGTTCGGAAAGAAAATCCCCTTCGGAACGAACGGGAAGAGAGTCTTTTTTAAGGGCAGAAAAATACAGTTCCATGACCTTGTGGTTTATGTTTCCGGCATCATACTTGTTTACAAGTTCAGCCTCGTTTTCCTGCTCCTTGATTTTTACAACACTCCGCAAAAGGGCGTTTCTTGGGCATGAAAAGAATTTATTCAGTTCCGTGGAAGAAATCATTACTTTTTCGTTTTTTTTGTATCTTTTTTGGATTGCCTCGCTTAAAACAATGCGAGTTTCGTCTTTAATGCGATTATTTTTTGCGCCAAGATGATTTTTTATCCAGGCTTCATTCCCGATTTTTGAGACTGAAGTTACAGCTGAAGGAAAAGTTTTTCCGTCCCGATACCAGTCTTTTTCTTCCTTGTAAAAATCCTTTTCAATCCTAAGGAAAGGCTTTTCCGATTCAAAAAAAGGAATTTCTTTAAGAGAACTTACAGGCTGGGCATAACCTGAAAAAGTCTTCTTTCCGGTTGAAAAATACGCCTCTTTTCCAAGTGAGTTCATCCTGTAAAGCGATATGAATTTTTCAGTTACATTCAAATCTTCCTTTCCCAAAAGCAAAAGCCGCTTGTCCTCGCGCAAAAAAGAAAGTTTTTTATACACAACCGAAAGCGAAGACTGGCTTGCGTCAAGCACAATCTGCGCGCTAAAAGGAGCCGTCTCCGAAAGTCTGTACGGAAGCACCTGCACGCCGCTTTTTTCCGTCTGCTCAAGATAGTTTTTGTCGTTCAAAAAACTTACAAAAAACGAATACGGGGACGGCACATTGCATTCCGGAAAATCTCTTTCAAGGTCGATTAAAGAACCCAACTCCGAAATGCAGCGGCTTATTATTCTGTTTGATTTTTCAGGGCATTTTTCCATGTCAAAAAAAGATTCCCTGAACCTAAAATAATTTTCCCGAATCTTAGAAAAACTTTCCGCCTTCACCATGCCTTTCACCGAGGATTTTAACATTCTGTAGACGCTTAATGCCCGTTCCTCCCTGAACGAGCGGGCAAAAGATTCTTCCCAAACATCGATTTTTTTACCGTCGGAAACAAAAGCGCATATGCAGCTGTTTTTTTGCCCAAAATCCACAAGTTGAAGGATGCCGTCCCTGTCTTTCCACGGAAGTTCTGTGTTCAAAAGAAGATTTTTTACGCTTTCGTATGAAAAATCCGAAGAATAACATTCCAAAATTTTCGAAAAAAGATTCCCGGAAGAAGTCGCCCCCAAAGCCCTCGCATAACGCATCACGCACGGAATCTCGAACAACGAAAACTCCCTCTCAACGTAACTCCCGTAGCTTTCCATGTCGGGAACGCTGACGGCGATATCCGTCCAGCCGATTCCGTCGTTTTCGTGAAGAGACCTTATGTAACGCGCCGCAGTCTTGATTTCCGCCCTTGAATCCGAAAACGTGTAGACATTTCCACCGTCGTCTACAGACTTTTCAGGAAGAGACACAATTTTTATGTCGGGAGAAGAAGAAAGAAGTTTTTCGTACTCGAACCAGTCGCTAAGAATTTCAGGGAAAAATATCACGAACTTTCGCCCGTCGGAACGGAACGGCGGAGTTTCCCATGCAGGATCAAAAAGTCCGTACGAATCAAGAAAAGAACTGTAACGCCTGTAGATTTCCGAAAGGTCTTCGTCCTCGGCATCCGGCTTCATTCCGGAAGCGAAAAAAAACTTTTTCCACATTGAAAGGGCGGGTAAAAGAGCGGTTATCCATTTTTCAAAACCGGAAGCCTCTTTTGCGTGCTCCTTTGTGATTATGTCCTTTAGAAACGGTTTTTCAGCGTTCTCTGAAATCAGTTTTGCCGCAAAAAAACGCCTCATTGTCGATGGAACGGATTTTTTTTCAGGCTGGGAACTTTTTATGGAGTCGCCTTTGAAATCATCCCAAGCCACAAAACGTTCCATCGCAACGGAGGACACGTCGCTTTTAAAAATAATCCTGTCCGCCCAAAGTTCAGCGGAAATCTGGGTTGGAAACACAAAAACGACATTTTGCTCTTTTATGTTTTCAAGAAGAACCTTTTCGATAAGATTTTCCATCACGAATCCCCGCTGCAAAAAAAAATCTAATTTTTATAGGATAATATAGCACAGAACTAAAAAAATACGACTGAAAAACAGGTGCAATCTCCAGTTTTAGCCGGATTTTAATAAGACTGAACGATTTCAAACGAAAACGAAACATCGCATTGAAATCCGAAAAAAGGATTTTCCAAGAAAAAACGCAATTTTTATAAAGAAAACATAAATTAAAGAGCCGAAGCCAGATTTTTGAAATACGCAACTTCAGTTGAATGTCGCGATTTTTTATTTTCGAAAGTTTTCTGATTTACGAAGAACGTTTTTCACATTCGTACTCTCCCGACTTTCTAGGAAGCCGTTTTTATTCGGAATCAAAAATCGCAGAAAATCCAATCCGCAAAAAAAGGCTGCCCCGGAAGCTATAAAACTTCACAAAAGGACAGCCCTCTTTTTGGATTTTAATAATCCCGATTTTTAAGGATTTTCTAGTAGCCCATTCCCATATCAGGAGAAGGGGCAGCCGGCTTCGGTTCAGGAATATCCGTTATCGCACATTCCGTAGTAAGAAGGGTGCAGGCAATTGAAGCCGCATTCCTCAAAGCGGAAGTCGTAACCTTGGCAGGGTCTATGATTCCGGAATCAATCATGTTCACCCATTCTCTTGTGTATGCATTGAATCCGATTCCCTTCTTTTCATTCTTGGCACGTTCCGCGATAACCGCACCGTCAATACCTGCGTTGTCCGCAATCTGTCGGATAGGCTCTTCGAGCGCACGGCGAACAATCTTGAAACCGACCTTTTCGTCTTCGGAAAGCTCCTCGGGAATGTTCTCAAGAACCTTCGCGGCTTCTATGAGCGCAAGACCGCCTCCAGCCACAACGCCTTCCTCAAGGGCGGCGCGAGTAGCGGCAATCGTATCTTCCACACGGAATTTCTTCTCCTTCATTTCGGTTTCGGTTGTTGCGCCAACATTTATCACAGCCACGCCGCCTGCAAGTTTCGCAAGTCGCTTCTGAAGCTGCTCTTTGTCGTATGAAGAAGTAGATTTTTCGATTTGAACCTTGATTTCAGAAATCCTGTCGGAAATCGCCTTCTTTTCACCTGCGCCACCTACGACAGTGGTATTGTCCTTGTCAATCTTTATGGATTTTGCGTGACCAAGCACAGATTCGTCGCAAGATTCAAGCTTCAATCCAACCTCTTCGGAAACGACAGTCGCACCTGTAAGAATTGCGATGTCCTGGAGCATATCCTTTCGTCTGTCTCCGAAACCAGGCGCCTTAACTGCGCAAACCTTGATTGTTCCCCGGATGGTGTTAAGCACCAAGGTCGTAAGAGCCTCGCCTTCAACGTCCTCGCAGATAATCACAAGCGACTCGCCTGCGTTGGCAACCTTTTCAAGAATTGGAAGTAAATCCTTCATCGAAGAAATTTTCTTGTCATACAAAAGAACGTTTGCATCCGAGAATTCTGCCACCATTCGCTCCCTGTCGGAAACAAAATATGAGGAGATATATCCCCTGTCAAACTGCATTCCTTCTACAGTAGAAACCGTGGTATCCATGTTCTTGGATTCCTCCACAGTTATAACTCCGTCCTTTCCAACTTTCTCGATGGCATCCGCAATCAAAACGCCTATCTCGGTATCGTTGTTTGCAGAAATTGTAGCGATGTTCTTTATGTCGGCAGCGTCCTTTACCGGCTTTGAGTTTTTCTTTACCTCTGCGACAGAAAGGGCAACCGCCTTTTCCATCCCACGCTTCACCTCGATTGGTGTCATGCCAGCAGCCACGGATTTTAGCCCCTCTCGGACAAGCGCATATGCAAGCACCGTAGCCGTAGTCGTTCCGTCGCCCGCATCGTCGTTGGTCTTAGAGGCGACCTCACGCACAAACTGAGCTCCCATGTTCTCGAACGGATCCTGAAGTTCAATATCCTTTGCAACGGAAACGCCGTCCTTTGTTATAGTCGGAGAACCATACTTCTTGTCCAGCATGACCATGCGTCCGCAAGGACCAAGAGTAACCTTCACAGCCTTTGAAATCTGTTCCACACCAGAAAGCAACTTTTTTCTGGCATCTTCGTTGAATAACAACTGTCTAGCCATTTTCAATATACCTCTTACAAACTATAAGTTCCCGATTTCTACGGGTATCGATTATTGTTTAAGATAGTAAAAAAAGAAGATAATGACAATCTTTTTTATGATTTTTTTTCTAAGGGCGTTCCGGCGTAACACAAGGTTACGCCGTCGGCTGTTCCGCACTTCCGCTATCGCTCCATTCCTACACTTGCGCTACGGAACGCCTGCGGCGGTGCTACATAGCCTAACGCATTTTATAAAAAGAATTTCTCTCTCCCAAGAAAAAACAGAAACAAAAATTCCAAGATTTTCCAAAACCACAGCGTGTGCGTTCAGACTGAAGCCCTTCCCAGATTCCGCCTTTTCCTGCATATTTTCTTACATTCCGTGGCGGTTACAGTTTCCGCAGCCGTTTACAATCACATGAGGTTTTCCGCTTTTAGTCTTATTGAAAAGTCTTGAAACAAGGTATCCGTCCTGCAGGACTTTTTTATGGCACACGGGACACCTGCGCACGATTCCGGGTTTTGCAAAAGGATAGCAGTTTGGGCAACCGTACACGTAGCACAATTGGTCGTCCGCTTTTCCCGCCTTTCCAAAAACTTTAGAGATGATGTTCTGTCCGGGAAGAAGCGGACTTTCGCACAAAGGACAATTCACAAAACCTTTTACGCCATGTTTTTCCGATTTTTTGGAAGCCGCTGAAGAAACAATAAGCCTTCTGAAATAAAGCAGCGCAAAAATTATCACAACAACGGCGGCAGAGCCGAAAAACAGTTCCATCTCAGACGAAATTATACGGCGTTTCTTGGTAAACGTAATAGTTCAGCCAGTTGGAAAAAAGCAGATGCGCCGTACTTCTCCAGTAAGACGCAGGCTGAAGCGACGGATTGCTGTTCGGAAAATAGTTTCTCGGAAGATTTATGTTCAAGCCCTTCTGCTTGTCTCGCCAATATTCGTTTGCAAGCGTTTCCGTGTCGTATTCCAAATGCCCCGTCATAAAAATCTCGCGGTTTGTGGACGATTTTACCAATGTAACGCCAGCGTCGGGGGATTTTGCAAGTATTTTCAGTTCCTCGTGCATAAGCACGTCTTTTTCCAAGATTGTCGTGTGCCTTGACTGCGGAATCGGAAACACATCGTCAAATCCACGCATAAGCGGTTCGTTTTGGCTTCCAGAAGTCCTATAGTTCATAAAGACCCCGAAAAGTTTGTTGTCAACGGGCTCTTTTGGAACTCCGTAAAGATGGTAAAGACCGGCGAACGCCCCCCAGCAAAGGTATAGAGTGGAAAATACGTTTTCTTTTGCATAGTCCATTATTTTGCAGAGTTCTTTCCAGTAGTCTACGTCCTCAAACGGAATATGTTCAACAGGAGCTCCTGTTATCACCATTCCGTCGTAACGATGCCTAAAAATCTCGCTTGAGGGAATGTAGAATTTCTCAAGATATTCCATTCTTGTGTTCTTGTAGTCGTGGTTTTCCATGCGAACAAGGGAAATTTCTACTTGAAGCGGACTATTTGCAAGAAGGCGAAGGATTTGAGTTTCCGTAGTCTCTTTTGTAGGCATCAGGTTCACTATAGCAACTTTGAGCGGTCTTATATCCTGAGTCTGCGCGCGATTTTCCGTAATCACAAAAACATGTTCATTCTGCAATGTTGATGCGGCGGGCAAATCCGCTCTGATTTTTATAGGCATGCGGTAAATATAGCAAAGAAAAGTCTGATTTGCTATACTCTGAGACATGTCAAATCAGAAACGAAAGGCGGCGGTCAAAAAACTCAAAGTTCTTTCTTACAACGCAAAAACTGACGTGAATATGTTCCGCAGAAAAATCGAAGAAGAGTTCAGAACCGTGTTTCTTCCAAGCCATACGGAAAAACAGGAGCGAACATTCGGCGGCATAACCTGCGACTTTCTGATTCCTGAGATTCACGCCTCAAAAAGAATTCTTTTTTACATACACGGCGGATGCTTTGTAGGAGGCTCAAGGGCTTCGTACAGAAATTTTACGTCAATGCTTGCGAACAAGGCTTACTCAAGAACCGTAGTTCCCGAATACAGGCTTGCGCCCGCCCACCCGTTCCCCGCTGCAATAGACGACGTTCAGGCGGCGTTCAGGGCGATGTTTGCCGAAGAAGAAGCCGCAAGAAATCTTGAGGCAATGAAAAGAAAAGAAAACTTAAACATTTTCGGCATGAACGCAGAACCTATCGAAGAAGAACCCGAAATAATAGTCGCAGCCGACGGAGCGGGCGCAAGCATAGCGTGCGCAATGCTTTTCAATCTAAGAGAGCGATATAAAAAATGCATAAAAAAACTTGTACTTTTTTCCCCATGGCTTGATATTTCGGATTCGTCCCCGCTGAAAACAGACAAAAAAACAAGCGACGAAATAATGTCCGGCGAAGTCCTTTCAAAAAGTTCCACCGCATACAGCTATTCCTCCAATCTTTCAAATCCGCTTATTTCGCCCCTGTACGCAAGCCGCGAATTCTTCCAGGGATTTCCTTCCACGTACATCCAAATCGGAGAAAAAGAAATTCTTTTGGACGACGCAAAAGAATTTTTAAAACTTGTAAAAGGTGCCGGCGTGGACTGCACTTTGGATATATGGGACGACATGATGCATCTTTTTCAGATGGCAGGCGAATTCCTTGACGAGGCGCACGAGGCTTTGGACAAATTCTCGTACATAGTGGCAAGCGACAGGGAATCCAAGCAGAACGAAGAAACAATATCGGTTCATAACAAACCTAGACTTGAAAAAAGCCTTGAATCCGAGGCATAGGAAAATTTACATATGGAACTTCTTTCGCCTGCCGGAAACGTCGAAAAACTTTACTACGCATACGCCTACGGAGCGGACGCCGCATATATCGGACTAAAACGTTTTTCGCTCAGAGTAAAAGCAGACAATTTCTACGACGACGAATACAAACGTGTGAACGAACTTAAAAATCAGTTTCCGAAAAAAAAACTTCACTGCGCGCTGAACATATCGTTTCACAACGCAGACATAAAAAGCCTTGAAAACAACATAGACTACTTCAAAAAATACCCGATAGACGCATTCATTGTTCAGGATATCGGCATAGTTCCGCTTCTTCAGAAAAATTTTCCGAACGCAGCGTTGCACCTAAGCACACAGGCTTCCTGCGTGAACAGCGAGGCGGTAAAAATCTACAAATCCATGGGCTTTTCAAGAATCGTTTTGGGACGAGAAGCTTCGCTCAAAGAAATCAGGGAAATAAAAGATGCCGTCCCCGACATGGAACTGGAAGCGTTCTGCCACGGCGCAATGTGCATCGCATACTCCGGACGCTGCCTTATGAGCGCATACCTCACCGGACGAAGCGCACAGGCAGGAGCGTGCAGCCACACCTGCCGCTGGGACTTTGACATTCTAAAAGATCCGAAAGCTCTTGCGGAAAGCGGGACTCTTGCGTTAAGGGAGCACAAAAGACCGGACGAATATTTTCCCGTCTACGAAGGCGAAAACTTCACCGCCGTCCTTTCAAGCAAGGACATAAAAATGATAGAGCATCTTAAAGACATGAAGGATGCCGGTCTTGATTCCATAAAAATCGAAGGACGAATGAAAAGCGTATATTACGTTGCAATCGTAACCCGCGCATACAGAAAGGCGCTAGACGCACTCGAAGGAAAGATAAGCGAAGAGGAAGCAAAGCCGTTCATCGATGACCTTGAAAACGTGAGCCACAGGGAAAGCGGCACGGGCTTTTATTACAGCCGCTCCGAGGCAGACAAAACCGTAAGCGGTGCAACGGATTCTCGCTACATTCTTGCAGCGGAAGTTTTGGACGAACTTTCCGAAAGCGAGGAAGAAAAAATTTTTGAGTCTGCAAAAACATTCCTCTCCAAAAAAAAGGCGGAACTTGAAGCCATGCACCCAAAAGCAAGGGAAATCCGCCAAAAAGACCGAATTCTGCATCCTGAAAAATATCCCGAAGTCATAAAAAAAAGGCATGGCTGGACAATGCACAAAATCCTACCATTGAATATGATAAAAAACGAGGACTTGATAGAATTCATCTCACCTGATATTGTTTGTAGCCGTCCGGCAAACGGAACTCAAGAAGAGCGGGAATGGATTCTTGTAAATCCCGAAAACGGCACGGAACGGACTTGGGTTTGCGACGGACACGACTGCTTAATATACACAAAAGAAAAACTTGCGAAAGGAACTTTGATACGTCTGGAAGACCCCGAATACAAGGCGGGCGAAATAAGAGATTTTGGAAGATAGGATTTAAGAATGAAAAAAAGAATCGCAATAATCTGTATATTGTTTCAATCATTTTTTATATTTTCACAAAACGTAACCTTCATCTCGAAGGACTACAAACTCGGCTTCACAGGCGGAATCGGCATTGAAGGCGGCTCTGATTTTGCACCAAGGGCGGTGGGACTTGACCTGTCGTCGGTGTTTGACCAAAAGGAACTTATAGTAAAAGCCGGAATCCAAGTTTTTCCCGAAACGCTCGACATCACGCACGAAATAAACTATTGCCCTACCATTTTTAAATATTTCAACCTAGGTACGGGCATAATACTCCATTACAGAAACAGTTTTGACTCATTCTCGGAAGTCGACTTTCTTACAGGGCTTTTTTTCAGGTACGATTCCCTAAAAAAAATCGACGCTTCGTTCAGCATTCTGTACATGAGAAAATCCACGGAAATAAAGACAAACGACGGACATCTTCCATGGTTCGGCGACAATGATATGGCGTTGAAGTTCGGCTTCGGTTACAGACCAATAGACAGGGTTTCGATAGAATTTACTTTATCCTCATATTCATTTTATCGTTACATGCTGTTTTTCGCTCCCGACTTTGAGATAAAAGTTTCCGTCCGCATACTTCCAAAACTCAGCGCAGGTGCAGAACTTGAAATGCAATACGTAGATATGTTCACGCTAAGCGCAAACATGAACAGCGCAAGGTTCAGAACATTCCTGACCATGGAGATTTGAAAATGAGAACCGGAAAAATAAAAAAAACGAATAAGAATTATTTTCGCGCAGCACTGTTTTTAATCTTTGCGTTTGCGCCGCTGATGACTTCCTGCCAATACGCCCTGCACGAATTCCTTTACAGGAACGATTCCGTGGACAACAGAGCAGGCAAACTAAAGAAGATAGATACTCCGGAAAAACCTGCTATTCCTGCCAGCGGAAAATATTCCGTCCTTATAATGAGCGATGTGCATTTTGGAGCGGAAAACCAAAAACGAAAAAGAAGAGAAGAAGATTTTTTTACCGAAATAAACAATATGGCAGAAAAGCCGCTCTTTGCAATTTCGCTGGGCGATATAGCCGAACACGGCTACAAGACTGAACTTGAAGCCTACAAAAGCCAGCTGACGGAAAAACTTTATACACGGTTCAACATAAAAACATATAATGTAGTCGGAAACCATGACCTTTACAATTCCGGCTGGAGACATTTCAAGGAAATCCTTTTTCCGCACGAGGCTTTATATAAATTTTCCACAAAAAACTTCAGCTGGTATTTCATAGATTCTGCAAGCAACACGCTCGGAAAAAAACAAAGCACCCTACTGATGAACGATATGAAAAAGGACGACAAGATAAAGTTCGTGTTCGCGCACGTTCCGTTCTACGCCGACGACTGGTTTTACTTCACCATGCAGGATTCAACAGAAAGAAACCAGCTTCTTTCGGCATTTGCCAAAAACAATGTAAAAGGCATCTTCACCGGACACACACACATAGAAAGAAAACACGATTTTGGCACATTCACAGAATATACGCTCGGAGGGTATTTTGCAAAACGCTCATGGGGAATTCTTCATGTGGACGAAGACCAAAAGCAGTATTCCTTTGAATTCAAAAGCCTTCCAAATCCGGACTAAATAAACGGACAAGAAAACAAAATCACCGAGGATTTTATAAATCGTTTTTCCACATTGTGCAGCACACTTTTATCATCGCCTGCGCTATTTCTTTTGCGGCACGGATTTTTCGTCCCACTCAACATCGATTTTCCGTCTTTCCAAATCCTGGATTCTGTGATATGTAAGGCAGTCGGAACTATGAACCGTAATCCCTCTGTTCCTGGAAACATATCCTACAATCGGTTCAGGATATTTAGGATTGCAGCATTTTGCAAATGTCATAAAAACATTCGAGGTGTCCCCTATCCTAACCTTTCCTGCCACGGAGACTTCTTTTGAAGAATCAAAGCCCGTTCCCTTCTTGTGCGCCCTTCTTTCATTCTGAACCGACAGAGCTTCCTGCGAGCGCAAAAGATGTTCCGCTTCGATTTTGGCTTGAGCCTCCCTGTCCACGAATGTAGGATCATTCGCCGCCAGCCATGAATGTATTTTCTGATGAGCCTTCGATGTCTTTACAAGTTTCAGCTGGCTCTGGGTCGGATGGGCATTAGGATTCGTGAGAATTTCTATAATCTGCGTGTTCTTCAATTCCATAGAAAGCGGAATGATTTTTCCGTCCGCCTTAGCCCCAACGATTTTCTCTCCTATAGCAGAATGAATCGAGTAGGCAAAATCGATTGCCGTAGAGCCAATCGGAAGTTTTTTGACATCGCCCTTTGGAGTGAACACAACTATCTCGTCCGCCAAAAGTTCATTTTTGTAGTTCTGAAAAATCTCATCATCGGGAATTTTTGCTTCCTTGATTTTTGAAAGTTGATTGAAAATCTCAAGATTTTTTACGTCCACAACATCACGGTTCGTTCCCTTTTTGTAAAGCCAGTGCGAGGCAACCCCGTGCTCGGCAAATTCGTGCATTTTTTCCGTCCGAATTTGGATTTCAAGAGGGCGACCGTCGCACATCACCGTTGTATGAATCGACTGATATCCGTTCGACTTTGGCATCGCAATATAATCCTTGAACCTGCCCTCCAACGGCTGCCAAAGTCCGTGAACAATCCCTATCAAAGTGTAGCAGTCGCTTTTGTGCTGACAAATAAGGCGCAAAGCAAGAAGGTCGTAAAGTTCGCCCGCATCCTTGTTCCTTTTTTTCATTTTCTGATAGATTGAGTAAAAATGCTTTGCTCTGCTTGTGATTGAAACCTGAATCCTCTGTTTTTCCGCCGCCGATTTTATTGTGTTTACGGCATTTTCCAAATACGCAGCCCTTTCTTCCTTCTTTTGAGAAATGACATTTTTTATCTGCTGATATGCTGACGGATTCGTGTACTTCAGGCTAAGGTCTTCGAACTCGTTTTTGGCTGTCTGCATTCCAAGCCTGTCGGCAAGCGGCGCCCATATATCTATGACTTCCGTAGCCAGAGCCTTCTGAAGTTCAGGTGCAAAAGACTTTATGTTTCGGATTCTGTCAAGCCTGTCCGAAAGTTTCAGAAAAATGATTCTAACATCGTCGGTCATCGCAAAAAGCATTTTTCTGATTGCATCCGCTTGAAGAAGGGTTTTGGACGTTTCTACCGGAATATTGATGAATTTTGCCGCCCCGAAGACTATCTTAGAAACTTCCCGGCCGAATTTTTCCTCAATCGTCGGTTTCGAGATTCCTTTCGACGGAGTTCCGTGAAGAAGCGCGGATATCACAGTGTCGACATCAAATTCGCCTTCCGCAAGAATGAAAGCAAGCCTTAACGGATGAAGATAATACGGCTCTCCATCAGGATTTTTAGAATCCCCTGAAATCTCAAGCAAGAAAGCCCAGGCTTCCAAAATCCTTTTCCTGTCATCGGCACTATAGAACGGAAATTTTTCAAAAAATTCCGCTATCAGGGCATCCCTGTCGTCAGCATCAGACTTGAATACAGATACCTCACTCAAAGCCAAAACCTCCGAAGCAAGCAGACTTTTCGCCTATTCCTTATCGGCTTTAGAATCCTTTTCTCCAAAAATCAAGCACGAATGCGGAAGATTTTCAATCCATCGGCAAAATGTATGCCATTCGTCAAGCCTGTGAGCCTTGCGTGTAAAATATATGTTCTGAAGAACCTGATAGTTCAAAAGCAATGTCGCTTTCTGATTGAAACTTGCCGGAAGAAGCTGAATCATCTGCCACCAGTCAGCCTTGTTTTTTCCGCCGTTATTGAACCTGTCCCTGGCGGCGTTCATCGTCGTTATAAGAAAATCCAAAGCCTCAAGCGATTTTTCGTCAAGATGCTCGCAGCTGAAATCCTCCCTGACAAATTCCTTGGCTTGGATTTTATGCATGGTCGAACAACTGTTGCGGACGGTTCCGACCTTGTATGTATCCATCTCCGCCCACCAGTAACGTGGAGCGGTAACATCAAAACTCACCGTAATGTAGCGCAAAAATTTTGCATGGCTGGGACCCGATTTTGAAAGCCTTAGCATCAAATCCAAGTCCGCATTCCCGACAATATATTTTCCATCAGCACCGATTTTGCTGTCGCTTTTTTCCCAGCTGTTGAATGAATTGCGCATTCCTCTTATTGCCGCTTCCCAGCCGAAAACTTCGTCTTTTTCGATAAACAACATATGACTTTCCCGATTTTACAGACGCTTATTCGCCGTTCGTCTCAATCTCACCGCTGATTTCATTTACGACCTCAACCGGTTCCTGCACTATCGGGCGATTCTTCCACGCATAAAAAACATATACGCCGCCTGCAAGCGACATAATAAGCCCTGCAATCCGCAATATCGCGTTTCCAATCTTTTCTGCCGGAACGATAAAAAGAATCAGAGCGGCAACAATCGAAATCAACGCTTCCAAAATGTACTGTTTTCTGTCAACTTCAGCGTCACGGATTTTTCCCATCGCAAAAAGTTCCAGCGCAGCGCCAACAATAAGATAAACCGCCAACACATAAAGAACGACAGTCCAAATGGATTCCACGGTTTTCATGAACTTCAAAGGAAGGAAGAACGCCAAAAGACCGATTACAAGGCTCAGCATCCCCCTGCATATGACAGTGAATTGGAAAGCCGAATCGGGAACAAGTTTTCTTGTATACATTAAATTATATATTCCGTTCGCAATGGCTTCCACACCAAGAAGAATCACGATTGCTTTTGCGCACTGTCTAGGAACGATTAAAAGCAAAAGCCCCACAACCGTAATCAATATACCGACTAAAAAATTGCTCTTTTTCATAACACACCTCAACTTGACTTTAGATTATACAATGTTTGCGCATCAAAATACAATGAAAATGAGATTAAAGCCACGGCTTAAAGTGGATTGAAATCAATTTTTGTTCGAGGCGATTCATTGAAATTGATTTTGCTTGCCATCAGAAATCCGCCGAAAAAAATACCGCCCGGCTTTAAAATTTATAGCAGAAAACCAGACGGATGAATGTTACTAAAATCAATCTACAATCTTAAAACGCCACAGTACAGAACGCATTTCTCCGCCGTCTTTTACGATTACCATCATCGTGTTCAGCTGGTTTGCAGGTTTGACTGCAGCATTTACTGCCAATTCAATAGAAATCTGATTCAGCACAGCCTCAGCCACCGGAGCAAAATCCTGTTTTACGCCATTCAAGTACCACAGATACGCCGCAGTGTTCGGATAGGGGGAATTATCCGTTTTTTTGAAAACGCTAAACGTTATTTTTGGCGCAGCCGGTGTCAACTTAACTTCGTACGGGTCACTTTCTTTGATTGTGCAACCTGAAGCCTCGGCTTTAATTTTTGGTTCTGCTAAAACGCCCACGCCTATATCCGAAGAAGAATTCGGAACATCGCCAAGTTCAAGCTCCAGAGCGTTTCTCTTAGACCAGATAGTCAGAGTTTTTTTATCGCTCTGTTTTAGTGTTACAAATCTCAGGTCGTTTATGTCATCCTTTTTTCCGGACGCAATCGTATTTTCGGTCAATATAAAAAACGCCTGAACCGATACTTTCCTGGCAAACTTAGTCAGTCCAAAACCGCTGAAATCCGACGAAAGTTTTTTCTTTTCCGCCTTTTCGATTTTATATTCCGAATGAGCGTCGGATTCCAGTTTGTACAAAAGATATTCCTCTACACCGTTATAATCCACATAATCATTTTCCAAATCAACGGTAACAGATAAAGGCAACGCCGCCCTCGAAAGTGAAATCGGAATCACGTTGTTACCTGCCGTCAGCGTTGAAATCGCCCTTCCGGAAGCAAGCGGCGTGTCCTCGTTTTTTATGACAACTTCAACAGAATATTCCGTTCCCACATCAAGGCTCTCGAATTCAAAACTGACAAGAGGATTTCCGGGGTAGTTCACGTTTTTAGTGTCGGTGTAAACATTTCCTGCGTTTTCTTTTGCAATGTCGGTGGGTTTTACCGTTGCCGTAACGGAAACAGGCATAGCGCCTACGGTAGGTCCACGGGAAGCAATTCCATCGAACAGCCCGGAAATATCAAGATTCAGCGAAACAGAGGTTTCAATCGAAGACGAACAACCGGCAAAAAACAAAACGCAAACAAACAGACCGGAAAAAATCACGTTTCTTATTTTCATAAAATCCTCCATTTCATAGAACCCGGCAAGGAATTCTCAGTATATTAACACACGTTTTATATAAATTCCAGTTATTTCGCTTCGACTGCGGCGCAATTCCAATAAAACAAAATCTGCTTCAAGAATCTTTTAATTTTTAGGCGCTTCCGGCACGCCCTTCAGCCGTGCCGTCGGCTGTTCCACCCTTCGCTATACGCTCATTCCCTGCGTTCTCGGCAAAGCCGAAACCGCAGGGAACTACGGGGTTCCATAGCCTAAGCGATTTACCTAAACGCATCCCCGGCAGCAGTAATGCCGCCGAGCCGCGGTGAACGGCAGAGCTGTCGCCGGGAGTGCAGCTGTTTTTTTACGGCAATGATTATTTTTTTGAATATAGATTCTCATGCTGAACTCCCGATGAACATTTTCTTTTAATTGTGCAAACATTCAAAAAATGGCATAATCGTCTGAAAAATTATATTTTTAGAAGTTTTTGGAGGCTTTTATGCTAAAATTCGGCGGGCTTATCACGGCTCTTGTTACGCCCATGCATGAAGACGAATCGGTGGACTACGAAGGATTCAGGGCATTGGTAAAACGTCAGTGCCTTGAAGGCGTAGACGGAATTTTACCGCTTGGAACTACAGCCGAAACTCCAACCCTCACCGAAGACGAGGAAGACGAAATAATAAAAATCGTCTTTGAGGAAGTCCGGGCGTTTGAAAAATCCGCAGGAAAAAAAGTAACGGTGATTATCGGAGCGGGTTCGAACTGCACAAGAGATGCCGTCCGATATTGCAAACGGGCAAAAAAAGCGGGAGCGGACGCAGCCCTTATCGTAACTCCGTACTACAACAAGCCGAGCAACGAGGGAATCCTTCGGCACTTTGAAGAAGTCTCAAAAGTCGGGATTCCTATAATCGCCTACAATATTCAGGGAAGAACAGGAAAAAACATAGAAACTTCCACGCTGGCAAAAATCGCAAGTCTTCCGAATGTCGTCGGCGTAAAAGAGGCAAGCGGAAACATAAACCAAATGATGGATGTGATAGCCGAAATAAAATCAAGGCGATCGGATTTTTCCGTAATGAGCGGAGACGATGCGCTTACCCTTCCGCTTATTGCCGCAGGCGGAGATGGAGCGTTCAGCGTGGTCTCAAACTATTCGCCCGATCTTGTTACCCAAATGACGCACGCAGCTTTGGACGGCGACTTTGAGACAGCCCGAAAAATCCATTACAGGCTTCTTCCGTTTTTTAAGGCGGCTTTTGTTGACGGAAATCCAACGTCCATAAAATATGCGATGAGCGTAAAAGGTCTTTGCAAGCCGTGCGTGCGCCTTCCGCTTGTTCAAGTTACCGAAAGCGCAAAAACCACGATAAAAAACGCAATTAAAGAGTGCGAGTTATAGAAGATTATAAAGGAAGATTTAGTTATGAAAGAAAAAATCAAAGTCGGCGTGCTGGGCGCAACCGGAATGGTGGGTCAGCGATACATAAAATTACTTGAAAATCACCCGTGGTTCGAAGTGACTTACGTCGCGGCATCTCCTCGTTCCGCAGGAAAACCCTACAAAGATGCGGTAAAAAACCGTTGGCTTATAGGAGCTGAAATTCCTTCCGGCGTGGAAAATCTTATAGTCGAGGATGCAAACGACGAAAAAAAAGCGCTTGGAAAATGTAAATTCCTTTTTTCAGCTCTTGAAATGGGAAAAGACGAAATAAAAGCGCTCGAAGCAGCTTACGCCGCCGAAGGACTTCCCGTGGTCTCTAACGCATCGGCAAACCGCTGGACAGAAGACGTTCCAATGCTTATCCCCGAAATAAACCACGCCCATCTGGACATACTCAAATCGCAGAAAGAAGCTCGCGGCTGGGACAAAGGATTCATCGTCGTAAAACCCAACTGCTCGCTACAAACATACATGATGCCGCTCCATGCGCTTATAGAAAAAGGCTATCCGGTAAAAAGAATGATTGTAACTACCCTGCAAGCGACCAGCGGAGCGGGCTACCCCGGAGTTCCGTCATTCGACATGATAGACAACATAGTTCCGTTCATAAGCGGCGAAGAAGAAAAAACGGAAAAGGAATGTCTTAAAATCCTTGGAAATGTGCATGGCGGAAAAATAAAGAACGCAGAATTCCCCAAGGTTTCTTCAACCTGCACGAGGGTTCCCGTGATAGACGGACACACCGCCTGCGTCTCGCTTGAGTTCGACCTTCCCGATGAAAAAAAGCCTTCGTTGGAAGAAATCGAAAAAATCTGGACATCGTACCGCTCGCTTCCTCAGGAATTGAACTTGCCTTCCGCTCCGGAAAGACCAATCGTCGTCCGCCACGAAGAAAACCGTCCGCAGCCGCGGCGCGACAGGGAAACCGAAAAGGGCATGGCATGCGTAATCGGCCGCCTTAGAAAATGCAACGTCTTTGACGTAAAATTCGTCTCGCTAAGCCACAACACAAAGCGGGGTGCGGCACTCGGCGGAATCCTTAATGCGGAACTCTTAAAAGCAAAAGGATTTTTTGACGAACTCTAGATTTTTAGCGGCGGCATCTCAGAAAAACTTGCGCCTGCCTTTTATGAATCCAGCAGGGGAAAATAAAAGTTTTTCAAAACCGCAGTTTTCTCCTGCCTTCTAATTTGGTGAAAATATTTTTTAACGGAGGAACATATGAAATTCCTGTGCATCAGCGATGTTCATGGAAACACAAAAGCTCTGGACGCTTTGGACGATGTTTTCAAAACGGTTGACGCTGTTCTTTTTGCGGGAGATTTTTCAGAATGTTTTAAAACCAAGACAGCAGGACCCGTGCTGGAGTCCCTTTTGAAAAAGCACGACGAAATATACGCCGTTTTGGGAAACTGCGATGAACCGAGTTTTTCAGAATCCCTTGACAAAGCAGGAATCAACGCAGAACGCACGCTGACCTACACCGCCGGACTTGCGATAATAGGTTCGGGCGGCGGAAGCAAATTCACCGGAAAGACACCGAACGAACGCACCCTCGAGGAACTTCAATCGGATTTTGATATTCTTTTATCCGCCGAAAAAGACGGAGCTGAAGACGGAAACTGGCACAACCTCATAGTGATTTCGCATAACCCGCCAAAGGCTTCCACCATAGATTCATTCGCGCCCGGAATGCACGCAGGTTCGGAACTTTTCACAAAGTTCATCGAAGAAAAAGAGCCGCTTTTTGTTCTTACGGGGCATATCCACGAGGGAGTCGGAATCGAAAAAATCGGAAAAACATTGGTCATGAATCCCGGCTCTCTTGGCGAAAAAGGAACTTATGGAATCCTTACAGTAACAAAGACCAAAGACGGATTTTCGGCATCCTGCGAACTCAAAAAGATTTAATCCTTAAAAAGTTTTCATTCAAGGAATATGCGGCTTTTGCTCTATTCGATTCGGAAAATCCTTGAATGGCTTAAAACTTCGTTTCCCGTCTCCGTTATGAGAATGTCGTTTTCAAGACGCACGCCCCCCGAAGCCTCTTCGTAAAGTCCGGGTTCAAGCGTTACTATCATTCCGGGGCAGAAAAGCAAGTCTTCGGGCATTTTTGCGCTTACCCTCGGATATTCGTGAATTTCAAGACCGATTCCGTGTCCCAGCGTGTGCGGCATGCTCTTTTTCGAAGCGGAAAAAATCTCGTCCGCCCTTTCTGCGGCATTTTTTATCGGAATGCCGCTTTTGTAAAGCAAAAGACATTCGTCAGCCGCAGCCTGCACAAGCGAAAGCATTTTTTCTTGGTTCGGGCTAAGGTTTCCTTTTGCGATTGTGATTGTCATGTCGCTGGTGTAGCCATTGTAGACAACCCCAAAATCAAGGATCGAAAGACCTTCCGCCGGCCACGGACTATTCGTGTATCCGGGGAACGCATGGATTGCCCAACTTCTGGAAGGACCTGCGGCAAGCGTGTCAAAACCGGTCTTTTCGCAACCCTGGACGCGAAGTTCCCTTTCTATCAGCAGGGAGACATCGATTTCGGTGCGGATAGAACCGCTTTTCAGTTCCGAAAGAATTTTTTCGACTATAAGATCGCCTATTCGGCACGCCTCTTTTGTGCATTGGATTTCGTATTCGTCTTTTATCATGCGAAGTTCAACGACAAATTGATGCACGCCGTTTTCCTTGCATTTTACGTCCCAAAGCGGAAGGGAATCTATGTATTTAAGGAAGTCGGGATAGGGCGTCGCAGGCGAAAGCTCCACTTTCATGTTTGCAATTCCCTTTGCGGCGTTAAGGTTTGCCTGAACCGCCTTTATCGCACTGTTTTTGTAACGAGTGTATGGAATCACCTTGTCGCAAAAAGCAATTTTTTTCGCAAGGATTTCGTCCCACGGAATCAGGACAGATTTTCCGTTCTCGAAAATTATGAGGACGGCATCGCTTGTGTGTCCGGTAAGATAACGGATTGCGCTTTCCCTGTGAGATTCGCTGTCAATGAACACGGCTGCTCCAGTTTCATGTTCGCAAAGATAATCCGCGACCTTTTTCCGCCGTTCCGAGTAAAGTTTTTTCATTTCTTCGTCTGTGAAGTGTTTCATGTTAAGTCAGGATTTTAATGTTTTGTGAGAATTAATACAATAAATATGATTGCAGGCGGGCGGACATAGTTAGGCTTCGTTCATTGCGTAACGCTTCGTATGTCCGCCCCAAGAATCGGGCAAAAGCCCGATTCTTGCTAGATGTCTTATGCGAGTTTTGCCGTCCGGCAAAACTCGTGCAGGCGGAAATGCAATTATGTCATTCAAATAAAGATAGCAACCGCCTGCACGAAAACTTGGGGCGGCGGACATTTTTAGGCTTCGTTCATTGTGTAATGCTTTGTATGTCCGTCCCACAAATCAGGCAAAACTGCGATAAATATCCCGCTCTGATATAAACAGCGTGAACACGACAAAGAACGAGTTTTGCGTAAGCAAAACGAGTGTGCGGGGTTCTTAGGGGGAACCCCTAAGCAGTCGGACGGACATAGTTAGGCATCGTTCATCGTGTAACGCTCCTCATGTCCGTCCCAAGAATCGGGCTTTTGCCCGATTCTTGCAAGAAGATTTTTCATCCCAGGAAGAAAAATCTTCTGATTAGAACCTATATACGGGTTCTTAGGGCAGAGCCCTAAGCAGTCGGGAAAGAGAAAGGGGGTCTAAGGGGGAGAGAGGAAACCCCAGTCTGATGGGGTGTCCTCTCTCCCCCTTAATTATTATCATACTTTAAATTTCCCCACTTCCCCAGCAAGTCCCTCGATGCTCTGCTTGTTCTTCATCGCAAGTTCGTTGACTTCGTTTACGGCGTTGTTTATCTGAGACACGCCGGCACTCATCTCGTTCATCGAATCCTTGATGACCGCCGTGAGGCTATCGAGTTTCTGCATCTCGTTTGCAACGCCCTTGCCGCCGATAAGCATCTCCTCAGAACCGTTTTTGACCTCGACCGTAACCGAATTGATATTCTTGATGGCGGCAAGAACCTCGCGGCTTCCGTTTTCCTGCTCTCGCATTGCGGCGGTCAGTTCGGCGCTCATACCTCGTACGTTTTCAGCAAGCTGGAAGATTGCGTTAAACTTCTCTTCCACGACTTTTGAACTTTCTGCCAATCCATGAATATCGTCGCTAAGATTACGGAGTGTGTCGGTTATCGTCTTTCCTTGGACGCTGGATTCTTCCGCCAACTTACGGATTTCGTCGGCGACGACGGCAAATCCCTTTCCGCTTTCTCCTGCGTGGGCTGCTTCGATGGCGGCGTTCATCGCAAGAAGATTCGTCTGTGAAGCGATATTCTGAATAACGCTGGAAGCCTCAATCAAGCCGCCGGATTCGTCGGCGATTTTCTGCGTGACGGTGTTCGACGTGAGAAGCGTGGTCTTTCCTTCCGATGTCGCCGTGGAAAGCAACCGCACCATGTTGTCGCTCTTTTCCAACGACTGCGTTATCGACGCAATGTTCGCAACCATCTCCTCTATCGAGGCGGAGGACTGCGTGACGCTCGCCGCCTGCGTTTCTATGCTGCCGTTCAGCTGCTCGATTGTGCGGATTATCTCTTCCACCGTGCTTGAAGTTTCCGTTACGCTTGCAGCTTGGGTTAATGCCTGCTGCTTCACGCCGTCGATGTTCGCTGAAATCTCGTTTATCGCACTTGCCGTCTCGGTCATGTCGCTCGAAAGTTCTTCGCCGATGGACTTCATGATATTAGAACTTTTGCCGACCGACTTTATAGAGCTTCCGATTTTTGCAATCGTTTCGTTAAAGTATTCGGAAAGGTCGGTTATCTCATCATTGCCGTGTACGGGCAAGCGCACAGTTAAGTCTCCTTCGCCTTGTGCTATGTTTTTAAGGGCATCTACTGTAACGCCGATGGGTTTTACCATTGCTTGAGCAACAAAAAAGACGACGACCAGTGCAATTATCAAAATGATTGCGCCTATACCCATAAGTGAAGCACGCAGAACAGCTACTGTTCTCATGAATTCTTCTTTTGGAGCATTTATGATAACCTTCCAGTGGGTGGTTTTTATTGTGGCATAGGAAGCTACTTTGTTTATATGATTATACGTGTAAAAGCCTATGGAGGAGGTATCGGTTTTTAATGCCATTTTTTCAAAATCGGCAAGGGATTTTAGACTTGCATCGCTCTCTGCCATTTTTACTACATTTTCCATTTTTTCAACCCTGGCAAAGTCTTTTGT
>ERZ772957.43-NODE-43-length-102325-cov-4.818696_pt1 | contig 102325 bp, 78 predicted proteins | sample MGYA00580682_ERZ772957 | MGnify/ENA primary metagenome ERZ772957 (study PRJEB29015, sample SAMEA2737921) | human oral metagenome | biome: human oral; feature: human-associated habitat; material: dental | place: China | collected 2025 ... | reverse complement strand
CAGTAAATATTCCAACGCCGAAATTCATGGCATCTTCAATATTTGAAAGCGTTTTGTTCACGCCGGAATACACGATTTTTTGGGGGTCAACTCCGAGCGTTTTACAAATATCAAGTTCGCCGGGACTGCAAGCCTCAAGTTTTTTTACCAAAGTAAGCATTGCAGGAATCAAAAACGGATTCGCCTTTATAGAATAGCACAAATTAACGGCAGAACCGGTTATCTCCGAAATTGAGTGCATACGGTCTGCAAGTTTTCGAATGTCGAACACAAAAGTCGGAGTTCCGTACGATTCGGAAACGGAAAAAAGTTCTTCATCTGTCATTTTGATTTTCCCCTTTCTTTTAATGCATTGCGGTCGATTTTTCCGTTTTTGTTCAGCGGCATATCGTCAAGCCGGACGACGGAATTAGGCAGCATAAACGGCGGAAGCGCAGTTCGCAGTTCCTTAATTAAATCAAGTTTTTCACGCTCGCCGGTGTAAAACATCAGAATACGCTTTTTTTCATCGTCGTAAAGGCAGCAAACTCTTGAAACGCCGCTTTTTGCCGTTGTTACCGCTTCAATTTCGCCAAGTTCTATGCGGTGCCCCAAATGTTTAATCTGAAAATCTTTTCTGGAAATGTAAAAAAGATTTCCGTCTTCATCGTAGCGCCCCAAATCGCCTGTTCTGTAAATTCGTTCATGATATGACGAATTTAGCGGATTTTGCACAAAAGACTGATTCGTCCGCTCAAAATCATTGTAATAGCCAAGAGCAAGTGCCGTTCCTGCTACACAAATTTCGCCCTGAACGCCCGTTTTTGTAACAAGGCGATTTTCTTCGTCAAGCAAAAAGACTTTTTCGTTCGGGAAAGGCTTTCCAATCGGTAAAATTTCGTCCTCGGAATACGCTTTGTTCGGCAAAACATAATACGTACAGTTGCAAGTAATTTCCGTAGGGCCGTAAAGATTTACGAATTCCGCATTCGGAAGATAATTTTTCCACACGTTCAAATGCTTAATCGGGAGCACCTCGCCGCTGAACATCACTTTTCGCACTTTTTCAGGAATTTTGTGTCCGAATCCGTTCATAATAGAAACAAAACACATCGCGCTCGCAGCCCAAATCAGAACCGTAACATTGCTGTCCGAAAGATAATCCATCAGCATTGCAGGTTTTGAAAAATAATCGCGGGGAATAATCTGCACTTTTGCCCCCACGAAAAGCGCACTGTAAATATCTTTTACCGATACGTCAAAATCGAACGGAGCCTGGTTTCCAATCACATCGTCCGGGCGGATGCCGAAAATCTTTGTAAACTTTTCAATAAATTCCAACACGGAACGATGACAAACCGTTACACCTTTCGGAATTCCCGTGCTTCCGCTTGTAAAATTGACGTATAAAGGCTGCGTGTCCTGAATCATAGCCGCGGATTTTTCAAGTTCTTCATGTTTAACAGGAAAATCAAGAATATCTTCTATACAAAAACATTCCGCCTCGCAGTTTAAACTGGTCGATTTTTCGTAATTTGCCTTATCCGTCAAAATAACGGCAGGTTTCAGCACCGACAAAACTTGCTCTGCACGAAGCACAGGCTGCCGCACATCTATAATTGAATAAAATCCGCCTGCATAAACAGCCCCGAACATCCCCCGAATTGCAATGGTACTTTTTTCCAGATAGAACGCAACCGGAACACAGCCGCTGATTTTTTCAAGCAGGAACGAGCCTACACTTTCGGCGCCGTTTTTCAGTTCTAAAAAAGAAATCGAGCTTTTTTCGTCTGCAAATGCGGAACGGTTTCCGTGAGTTTTTACCGTTTGTTCCAACAATTCAATAACGGATTTCATCTGTTCCCTCCAAATAAAAAGTCAATAAAAAAATATAAAGTTCAGATTGACTTTTTACGCACGCGCAATTAAGCGCGAACGTACTTATAATATACAATTTTACGATACAAACTTGGTAAATAAAAGCAGTGTTGTTTTACGCTTTCAGTTTACGCTTCATGTTATTTAAATACGACTGTTTTTTCGTTGTAGCGGTCAAATTCAGTGTTATTTCCCGATTTTCGTGCATTGACACGCACCGTATAAGTTCCGCCGGATTTAGGCTTAAAGGAAAATTCATTTTCATTTCCAAAGTCTTTTATAACCGAAAAAGACGATTCATCCGATTTTTTTATCAAAAATTGATATTCGGGAACAACCGATGTTCCGCAATAAGCTTCGGCGCTCATTTTTAGAACATCGTCCTGATTCAGAACTGAAAAATTGACCGCAGATATATAATCGATTGAAGAAAAGAATTCTTCCGGAGTGTAAAAATACTGCTCCATATCTTTGCCTGCCGCACGCAGACTCAAGAAATTTGCTAAAGCGGGGGAAAATGCATCCGCTCCGGCGGAATTCATGTGCTGAAAATCCCGAAAATATTGTTCTTTTGCCTCAAAAATTTCAGGTTTTATAAAATTAAAGTCATAGTAATCTACGTTTCGTTCCGCAAAAAATGATTTTAATTGCTTCATTTTTTCAACATATTCATCTTTCCAGGCAAGCACATCGTATACGGTATAAGGAGCTGCAAAAACGACTAAATCTATATTTTTTTCTTTGCATAGCCTACAGATTTTATCCATTTCAGCTAACGAAGAATCTAAAAATTCGCCGATTGAATAATCTTTTGAAAACCTTGCAGGCTTATTATAATCTGCCTGCACATTTGTTGACCAAGCCTTCCCCAGATACTTTACATTTCTATGCTCAAAATTGCCTGTAATTTTTGACTTTACGTTTTTAATAATACGGGACGGATAAAGTGATGTATGATTAAAAACCCACGGACAAATAAATGTAACGGAATTTGTTGAGCTGTATGTTTTTTTCTTTATTATAAATGATAACATCGCATATATTTTTTTATGCAATGGTAAAAAATTTACATTTTCACGTACCCGATCCATTATATGTTTCGGGTCATAAGAATCCTGTTTTAAACCGTCATATGTATAACCCATGCACACAGTTTTTATTCTGTGTTTTGCAGAAGCCATCTCTAAAAGCTCATAAGCTTCTTTAAGCGATTGTGAAGGTGTAGATAAATCAAATATATCTTCCGGTGCCAAAGGAGCAAATTTATACGGATTAAAAGCATGATATACAACGGAGGAACCTAAAAAACACAAGTCTACAGTTTCCGAAGCCCAATATTTTTTGGTCATTTCTTCCCGCTGTTTTGAATACGGTTTTAAAATAAATATAAAAATATCATTCAACAGAAAAAAAATAGTAAAAAATAAAGCAATTCGTATAATCGGGATTTTAAAAATTTTCATTTAAAAATCCTCCTACGGGAGTAACTCCGGGCATAAAAGACATAAAAATCAGAAATATCATAAAATAGTATACCGCCCAGCGAACTACGGTATGTGCGCCTTGCAGCAAATCGTACATATTTTTACCGCGTTCCGCAATACAGCTGTTTATTAACACAACCAACATAGAAAATATAAGCACCATTATAAGAACATGATTGCTCAAAATCTTGTTAATATCAAAAGAAAGCATCATATCAAACCTGAAATTGCATACCGAGTTCTTAAAAAACATCATGCAATCTTTAATGTTTCCAATCCGGTCAAAATATCTTCCGATTCCTACTATTATAAATGTTCTTACAATCCTGAAAACATGAAACGGTTTTGATTCCGCGGGGATTTTCAACGCAGCCGTTATACGGGAAAATACGGGCGACAAAATATCGCTTGCCGCAATTACAAGACCGTTGTAAAGTCCCCACACTATAAAATGAAGCTCCGCACCGTGCCAAAGTCCGACAACAAAAAAGACAACGATATTTGCAATTCCCGCCGGAACGGAACGGCTTAAATTTTTACCGAATTTCTTTCCGCAGGTTTTTCCGAGGTTCTGCATAGGTTTTGTAAGCGCAAGCGGATAAAAAACATAATCCCGCATCCACGCGCCAAGAGAAATATGCCATCTGCGCCAAAAATCTCCAAGCGAAGTGGAAAAATACGGCTGGCGGAAGTTTTTCATCATTTTTACGCCGAACAGTTCTGCGGAGCCCGTAAGCATATCTATTCCGCCTGAAAAATCGGCGTACTCCTGAATCGAATAAAGCAATATTCCGAAAATTATTGTCGAGCCGGGAGTGTCCGCTTTGGGCGAATCGAATATTTGAGCAACGCTCCCCGATATAAGATTTGAGATTGCGTATTTTTTTACTGTTCCGAATAAAATCAAAAACAACGCCCGTTTAGTTTTATCCCAATCAAAGCTGTGCGGCTCGTACAAAGAAACTGAAATTTGGTCGAATTTATTTATTGGCCCTTGAATCAGTTGCGGAAAGAACGACACGAACAGTAAGAATTTAAAAAAGTTCCGTTCCGCTTTGTATTTTCCGTTGTAAACGTCAATTAAATATCCCGCCGACTGAAACATATAAAATGAAATTCCGAGCGGCAAAAGAAATTTTGAAAGATGTACGCCCTCCGAAATTTTAAAAAGGGACGTAATTCCTTCAAAAACTGTATTCCAATATTTTATATATGCCAAAATTCCGAAATTGATGAGCAGCACCGAATACAAAACGATGCGTTTTTTGATTTGCAATGACGATTTCAACAATTTTAATTCGTCTTTGCAAATGCCGCTTTCTTTTGCAGCCGCATAACGCTTTGAAATAAGCTGAATTATCGAAGAGCCTGCATACACTGTGAGTGCAGTTATAAAAATAAAAATGAAATTTTTTAATCCGCTCCAGCTATAAAAAATCATGCTTACAACAAGAAGAATAACCCATTGTTTTTTGGGAGCAATTTTATGAACGGCATAATATGCGCATAACGATAAAATAAGAAAAACGATAAATTTTAATGAAAGCAGTTCCATAAAAGAATCCTTTAATTTTTTTTATAGAGTATAACGATTATTATATAACTTGTTAACCCGACGGATTAAATCAAAAAAGCGGACGGAACATTCTGAAAATGCACTTTACCGCCCGGGCACTCAAAAACTCATCTTGACAATAATCAGCTCTCGGTTTAGTTTTAGAAAATCTTTATGCTGCACCGAAAAACCGCATTTTTTTTCACGATAATTTTTTTTGCGCTCCCTGCGTTTTCTCAAAATTCAAAAAAGCCGGATTTCTTTTTTAAAAGAAAATTCGATTCCGACTTTTATTTGCAATCAAATTATTCCGTCGGCGGCGGCTACAATTTTACCGGATACAAAAATTATCCGCTTGTAAAACTTAACATCGACATTGTAGAAGCGTGGTTCGGGCGGCTTGGAATTTCTTCCGTGATAGGAGCGACGTTCGGTCTTTCGCCCGCCGAACCTAACGTGCTTATAAGCCAGCTTGTATGCCCCGGAGTAAATGTATCGTGGGACTTTGGGCTTGGCTTGTCCGCAAGTTTGGGAATCAACCTGCTGCACAACTGGCATCATTTTAAAGAAAACACTGCAATAGATTCCGTTACTTTTTCCGGTTCGACTTTAAAAAGAACGAAAGGCAATGTCCAAACGGAAACCACGCTTAGAAGCTACGGATTATCCGTTCCCGTGCGGATTCGTTACGCATTTACACGAAATATTTCCGCCTACGCGGAATATGCTTTTTCCGCACATCCGTGGCTCAAAGATTCAGATGAAAAAAACGGAAACTGGATTGTAAAAAACACCCTGACTGCGGGAGTTACGTTTTCCGTTCCTATAAAAATATGATTGGCAGGTTCAGAATGAAAAATTCGTTTTTTACGGCTGCGATTTTTTTTACGATTTTTTGCGCCGTCTCGTGCAGTTTTACCGACAGCCGTTGGGATTCGTTCAAAACCTCTTCGGGTGCGGCAAAAAAGAACAACGCAAGGGTCTATGAGTATTTTGATTCCGACGGAAAAAAACTTGGCGTCCGCTTGAGTTTTATTGTTACAATTCCGAACTTGCTCATACCGGACACTGTAACGGGAGAAAAAGTGGTCGCCCTGTCATTTTCGGAAGTCGCCGTAAAAACAACAACTTCCGCAATAACGTTTCCGGAAAGCGTTTTGGAATTCGATAATCTTTCGGGCTTTTCGTCGCTGAAGACGCTTCATCTTTCAAAAAGCCTCAAACTGATTCCCGAAAAAGCGTTTGTAGGAAATTCGTCGCTTGCGGTAATAACGCTTCCGGCTCCGGAACCGCCGAAAATATCCGCAGGCGTTTTTGAAAACTGCTCTTCAAGTTTAAAAATCTATGTTCCGAACGAAAAACTTAACACGTACAAAGCGGCTGATGTGTGGAAAGATTATTCCGACAAACTTGAAGGCGTTCAGACGCTCTAAATCAATGCTGAACGGGAACGTTATCCTTGCTCCGAGAGCCGGATTTTTTCCGAACGCAAAGTGAATTCCGTTCCCAAAAAACGCCGTCTTCGTAACCCTGAATTTCTTTGTCCGATTCCGCCAGAAGAAGGCGTTTTTCCGCCCAAAGGCAATATTCCCTGTTCTGCTCGATTCCAAAAAAATGACGGCCTAATTTTTTAGCAACGACGCTTGCGGTTCCGCTTCCCAAAAACGGATCAAAAACAACATCGCCTTTTTTGGATGAAGCCAAAATCAATTTTGCGTAAAGTTTTTCGCTTTTTTGAGTGGGATGGTCAGTGTTTTCCGGCATTGACCAAAAAGGAACGCTTATGTCATCCCAAAAATTGGACGGGCAGGTAAGGCGGAATTTTCCGTCATCCGTTTGCGTCCAATCTTTCGGATTCCCTGAAGTTTTATACGGAGCGATTACCCGCCGCCTTTGCTTTACGGCATCCAAATCAAAATAATAGTCGTCCGGATTTTTTACGGCAAACCAAATGTCCTCCATTCCGTTTTTCCAGTTCGCTTTTGCCCCGCGCCCCTTTTCGCGCTGCCACGTAATCCTGTTCAAAACCGAAAGATGCCTTTCAAGCACCCGCTGCAATACGGCTGTACATTTCCAGTCGCCGCACATATAAAGCGAGCCTGAGGCTTTCAGTTTTTTGCACACCAAAGGAAACCAGCTTTCGACATAAGCCTCATAATTTGAATCGTCCATAGACCGGAACACGTTTCCGTTAAAATCTTTGTTCAGATTGTACGGCGGATCTATGATTATTAAATCGGCGAATTCGTCCGGAACGAACTCAATACTCTCTAAAATTCCTGAGTTCAGCGTTTTATCTAAAATTCCGCCGCCTGCTTTCAGCAAGTCCAAAGTCAGAAGTCTTTTTTCCAAGCCGGAAATTTCGTCATCGGAAAGACAAAGAGTCCGGTTGCGTCCGGCGCGTTCTTTTTTCTGCATACAGTTATATCAAAAAAAGAGGATGTCCAAAAAGTTTGTTACTTTTTCGACATCCCGTCGAGTTTAGAATTAAGGAAACTGCCAAAAACGATTTTTTGGACAGCCCCATTTTCTATACTTGAGATTTTATTGAAGAAAATCCTACTTTTTCTTTCCCTGATTTGCGACTGCATTCATTTTTGCGGCAATTGCATCCTGGTCGCCAAGGTAGTAATGTTTTACCACATTAAAATCGTCATCAAATTCATATACCAAAGGAGTTGCAGTAGGAATGTTCACGCCGAGAATTTCCTCCGGTGTCATTTTATCAAGATAATAAACCAAAGCTCTAAGCGAATTTCCGTGAGCGGCGATTACAACACGTTTTCCCGCCTTCATCTGCGGCTTTATTTCTTCAAGAAAATACGGAATTACACGGGTAATCGTGGTTTCAAGCGATTCATTCTGCGGAAGGAACGAAGGGTCAACGTCCCTGAACATGGCGGCTTTTTTTGCGGAACGCTCGTCGTCATCAGGAAGAACGGGCGGTTTTACGTCGAATGAACGTCTCCAAATTTTTACCTGATCCTCACCGAATTTTTCCGCCGCCTCAGACTTGTTTTTTCCCTGCAAGTCGCCGTAATGCCGTTCATTGAGTTTCCATGTCTTTATGACCGGAAGCCATTCTCTGTCCATTTCTTCAAGCAGTCCGTTCAAAGTGTGGATAGCTCTTTTCAGATATGATGTGTAGCAAACGTCAAAGTCGTAGCCTTCGGCTTTCAAGAGTTTTCCGGCGCTCTTTGCCTCTTCTCTACCCTTTTCGCTAAGTTCCACATCAGTCCAGCCCGTAAAAAGATTCAATTTGTTCCACTCGCTTTCGCCGTGACGCACCAATACAAGTTTAGTCATTCCTGCACCTCTAAAAATATAGTTAGCCTAAAATCCGAACTTTATGCAAAATCTTTCGCAATGCGTAGCCGACAAAATCGGATTTTCAGCATGGTTTATATGCTAACTTTTTGTGCAAGTATTTTCAATATATCGGATTGAAGAATTCCGTTTTTCTTGAAGCGATTTTTTATCGGACTTGGCATTTCAGCGGATTTTATTGAATATTGCCCAATCGATTTTTCAATATTTTAGAGCAAAAAATTGTTTGCGCTTTTTTGCATTAAAATTTACAGGAACGGAAAAAGTTTTTAGTAAAACTTTTCTTCAATAATTCTAAAAATCTCCCGTTCTTCGCCTGAAAATTTATGAATTTCCGCTTCCTGAAAATCAAGGCGCACTTTCCCCATGCGCTCACGCACAATTACCGGAAAAAAATCATTGATTTTCTTCTCGAAAAACAGCCATGCCTGAAGATATATAAAATCTTTTTTTGAAACATAAGAGTCTTTTTTCAAAAACGGACTTTCAAATTCCATATTTTTCACAAAAACCGCCCCGTTCCCGATGGATTTATTTATTTCCAGCACGGATTTGAAAAGCTGATAGCATTTCATCAAAGAATCTTCGTCATTTTCGATGGATTTTGACGCAGGAATTCTGAACGAAGCGTATTCCCCGACAATTCTTGAAATCCTGTCGTTCAATTTTTCATTGATTTTTGACTGAAGAATTTTTCCTTCGTCAAAACGGGATGAAATATTTTTGTCTTTTGAATCTGCGGCAACAAATCGCTTGAGTTTTTCCGAAAATCTTAAAAGAGAACCCGAAACGTCTTCGCTTTCATGCATGATTAAAGTTCCTCAAGCTCGTCTTCCGCTTCCAGCTGTTCAAGCTGCTCAACAAAATTGCTTGAATTCTCTCGTTTAAGAACAATTATCGTTCTGTCGTCATCGCGCGGAGTTCCGAATGAAAAATTCTCTACCGCTTCTTCCAAAGCCCTGAGTATTTCCGCGGCGGATTTTCCGCTGTTTTCCTGAACGACTTTTCCAATTCTTTCGTAGCCGAACTGTTCCTTTTCCGCATCCGCGGCTTCGCAAAGTCCGTCCGTGTAGCAGACAAGAATATCGCCCTGCGCCATCGGAAAATTAATCGCCGGGAACGATACGTCTATTCCCTGAATGCCGATTGCGCCGTACTGCTTTTGCGAGGAATCGTGCTTCAAAGCGGTCACGGAACCGTCGCTTTCCCTGAAAAGAATCGGATACGGATGCCCGGCGTTTGCCATTGCAACATTGCAGCTGTCGCGTTCATCAAATTCACTGAATTTCAGAAGAATGCCCGTAAGATAATTATCGATGTCGCCTTTTTCCGTGATGATTTTGTCGTTTATCGAAAGCAGCGTGTCGGAAATTGTCTCTTGGATTTTTTCACCGCGTTCAAAAGAAGAACCGATTATGTTTTTTGCAAGCATTGTTATAAGGCTTGCCGAAAGCCCATGCCCCGAAACATCGAACAGCGCAAATCCGTGAAGATTTCCTTCGTTATAATAATAATCGTAAAGGTCGCCGCTGACGCTCGCAAGCGGCTCGTAGTCAATCGCAAAATCCCAGCCTCTGAACATCATTTCGGGCTGAGGAAAATATTTTTTTTGGACTATGGAAGCCATTTCCAAATCCTGCTGCGCCCTGACAATTTCTTTTGCCAAATTTTCGTTTGCGATAGTAAGATTTTTTGTCTGAATCATTACCTCGTCTTTCAGTTTTTTGTTCAGATATTCGTTTTGCAGCAAAGTGGCGCTGAATCTGCGTGTCAGCACGTAAATGAACATAATTATTGCACAGAACCAGCCGAGCCATGTGAAAAACGGAAAATACACAGACCTGAGCACATCGTGAATAATAAAATCCAGCGCACCGAAAACTGAAATCGGAATAAGACCGCATATAAGCAAAATAGAATCCGACTTCTTTTTTGAATCCCAAAGCCCCTTTACAACCCAAAACAAACCGTACAGACAATTTACAGCACAGTAAACAAGCAGATACGGCGTTATTTTATGCAGGGATTCGTAGTTCGGCATTGCAAAAGTAACAGCCGAAACCGCAATCAGAGCGGCTATTCTTAAAATCATGAATTCTTTTTTTTCAGGAGTTTTAAGAAAATCGAACATGAAATACACAAAGAAATTTACGATTATATACAAATTCATGTACAAAAATATTTTTATGAAAAGTGTATACGAAATCTTAAAATGCTTGAACAAATCGTAGACGGGAACAATTCCTGAAAAAAACGTTACCATAAAGAAAATTGTGAAAAAATTCATCATGGCAAACGAAAAATATTCGGCGTTTTTTCGTCTTGCAAGATACATCATAAGGAACACCAAAAATACGGAAAATAAAAGTCCCTCAAAAAAGATGTATATTGTAGAACGGAAGAACATCAAAATGTTCGAAAATCCTTTTGCGTCATCTTCCTCGCCTATAAATATTTTTCCGCCAAGAGTGCTTTTTCCCATGCAGAAAACTTTTAAGTACAGGGTGTTGTTTCCGTCGCGGTTTACAAGTTCCCTTCCGATATCGTAGCAATTTGCAGAAAAAAACGCGCTCATTTCACGCGGCGGAAAACGCCCCGCCTTTCCTATAGATATTCCGTTTATATATGCCTCAAACGCAAAATGCGCAAACGGAATCTCAAGCGCAAGGTCAATATCTTTAAGCGAATCCGGAACGGTAAATTCCGCCTTAAGCCACACATACGTAGTCCGCCCGGAAACCAGTTTTTCAAGGTTTCCGTTTTTGGTGTCGCTAAGTTTAATATAGCGTTCCACGCTTGTCATCGCATTCCAAATAGAACTTTCGGAATCCGTCTCGTACCAATAGAATTTGTCGTTAAGCACAATTCGGGTTTCTTCTTTTTTATTACAAGAAATAAAAAAGACGGACAGCAACAGAGTACACAAAAATGCAGGGATAAAATGTTTTCTTCTCAAAAGCACATTTTATTCTAACACTTATTAAAAGTTTTGAAAGCGGATTTTAACTATAAAATATAGTTATTTTTCTTCGCCGAACTCCGTATATGCGTAGGCGTTGTGAGAATGAATGGATTCCTCGTTCTCGCACTCAACACTGAACCGTCGGAACGGCGTTTTTATGGGAAAATTCCGCAAAAACAGATAAACTTCCCTAACCACGTCTTCAACGAATCTCGGATTTTCATATGCGTGTTCGGTAACGAATTTTTCGTCCTTCCGTTTTAGAACGGAATAAAGCGCGCTCGAAGCGCAATTTTCAATTCCCGAAATTATGTCTTCTATCCAAAAAAAATCGGAATACAGAAGCTTAACCCTTACAGTTCCCCTTTGGTTGTGCGCACCATATTCGCTTATCGCCTTGCTGCACGGACAAAGCGTAGTTACAGGAACATTTATTCCGACGTAGAAATTCTTTTCGGTTTCGGTAACGGACGCCTCGAAGGAACATTCGTAGCCCATTATGCCGGCGCTTTCGCTCACGGGCGCTTTTTTTTCAACAAAGTACGGGAACGAAAGTTTTCCGTAAGATTTATGCGCATCGAGCTTTACGCGGATTTCGTCGAGCATTTCAAGAAAATGCTGCATACTTATGTCGCCGTGATATTTATGAAAAACCTGAATAAAGCGACTCATGTGCGTGCCTTTAAAACTGTGCGGAAGATTCACGTACAAATCTACGGAAGCGGTGGTGCTCTGCTTTCCGTTTGTCTTATCAAGTACTGAAACCGGATACTTTACGCCGCGAACACCTACTTTCTCAAGCGGAATATTTCTTGTGTCCTTTTCGTTCTGAATGTCTTTCATTTTACTTTATTTTCCGCAGCCGAAAGCGTGTTGCTCATAAGCATTGCAATCGTCATCGGCCCCACCCCGCCGGGAACAGGCGTTATAAAACCCGCAATCTCTTTTATGCCTTCAAAATCGGAATCTCCCACAAGCCGGAATCCCGATTTTTTTGAACTGTCAGGAATTCTGTTCACCCCGACATCGATAACCGCAGCTCCGGGTTTTACCATATCTTTTGTAAGCGTATTCGGTTTTCCGGACGCAACAACAATAATGTCCGCAAGTTTTGTAATTTCCTTCATGTTCGCCGTTCCGGTGTGGCAAATCGTTACAGTGCAATTCACACTTTTTCCGGCAAGAAGAAGGCTCACCGGCTTTCCGACAATATTGCTTCGTCCGATGACCACGGCGTGTTTTCCAGCAGTTTTTATTCCCATTTTTTCAATCAGAATGATTATTCCGTGCGGCGTGCATGGAAGGAAGGTTTTTTTTCCGATAACAAGATTTCCCACGTTCATCGGATGAAATCCGTCCACATCTTTTTCAGGGTTTATTGCAAGAATAACTTTTTCCTCGTCAATATGAGCCGGAAGAGGAAGCTGAACCAATATTCCGTGAACGCTTTCATCTTTGTTAAGATTTTCGATAATTTTAAGCAGTTCCCGCTCTTCCGTGTTTTCAGGAAGCCTTATACTTCTATCCGCCATTCCGGCTTCTGCCAATGCCTTTTGTTTTCCCGTAACGTATGAAACGCTAGCAGGATTATCCCCGACCAATATTACCGCAAGGCAAGGAGTTATTCCCTTTTCTTTAAGAGCCTGCACTTTTTCTGCAATATCGCGCCTTATCTGTGCGGCGACAGCTTTTCCGTCAATAATTGTTGCACTCATCTGTTACCTTCCAAACGCCGGAATTGTTATAATGGCGTTGTAATTGTAAAAATGTACCAAAAAATGTATAGTTTCGGTACATTATAGAAAATCACGAGGAAAAATGAAACGCTTTTTATTTTCAATAGCAATGCTTGCCTGTATGAGCTCAATTGTATTTGCGGAGACGGAAACTGACGAACCTGAATCCGGCGGAAACACGACTTTTGAATACGAGACGAACGGAAAAGGCGACCAATATGTAAAACTGGGAATTTTTGCAAATTTCCCGCTGAACTTCGGAAATCCTTTTAAATTAGACGAAAACAAAAAACTTGCGGAAGGCTATCTTTACGTCGGAGGCGCGGCGGAAATCGGATATTTTAGATATTTGAACAGTTGGCTTGCCCTTGGCGGGGAACTTTTGCTTTCGTACAATCCTACAGTCGGAAGCAACAGCCTTGCAACCGTTCCCATAACTGCCGGAGTTGCAATGCAGCCCTCAGTTGGAAAATTCGAATTTCCTGTAGTGCTTTCGCTGGGCATTGGATTTGAAACTTGTCAGAACAAAAAATATTTTCCGAGTCCTGTGGCAAAAATCGAAGCGGGCTCATTTTTTAGAATCTCGGAAAGTTTTTCCGCAGGTCTTACAGGACTTTTCGTCTATATTCCGCAGTGGTCAAAAATAGACGACAAAGTACATTACGATTACGGAAACTTTCTTATGGTATCCGTTTCCGCCCGCTACCACTTTTAATTTTGGAGAAAACCATGTCTTTTGAAAAAAACAAAAAAATCGCACGAATTATATTCGCCTTTGCTCTTACACTTTTTTTTGCAGGATGCACAAATCCGGTTTTCTACAGCATAAGAAAAGAAGTTGCGCTTGAGGAAGCCACCATAAAAGGATTCGTGAATTCCATAGTCCGCTTTACGGATTCCGGCAAAGAATGGCTTTATCTTCAAAATGGAAGAATCTATTACAAACAGGTGAGCGACGATTTAAATCTATCGGCACTCACAAAAAACATGGCGAACAAGAGCTGGACGCACGATGACACAGCACCGGAAAAACTTCACTACGATTACATGAACGGAAAATTCGACGGCTGGGTCATATACAAATTGGCTTCGGATTCAAATTCTGTCTATGCGCTTGCGTATAAACCCGTCTACAACGACACATACAGCCGAAACGTTCCTGGCGACATAAAACTATTTTGTTCTTCCGGCATAAACTCCGGATGGAAAGAAGTTACTTCTATAAATGACGCTATAAAAGATTATATATCCCGTATGAATCCCAAACTTTTTATGAAAGACACAAGCATTCATCTTTTCTGCACGAATTCGCCCAAAAATGCCCACAGAGAAGCATTCATAAGAATCGGCGGAGGAATGCCCAGCGTGAGTTCCAACAGCGCGGACGAAATGTATGAAATACCGAATCAGGAAAAGAACTACGGAAACATAACATACGGAAACTACGGAATCATAAAACTGAACGGAGAATATTCCAATAAAAGCGGAAGCATGGTACCGGCGACGCAAAACGGAGCTTCGTACAAAACCCTATCCGCTTACTATGCAAACGGAGCTGTTCATTTTATGGATTTTATTGCTGTCGGCACAAACGAAACCAAAAACGACGAAGCTACATACGTGTATTATGGAAACGCAAAAAAACTCATGAATTTTAAAGTAAGCGATTTTGCAAGTTCTCCGCTGGTTTCGGCATTCAAAAAAGATACGAACGGAAATTATGTATCTTCAGGCGCAAATCTGAATCAGTTTGACGCATACATAAACTCAATCGCAATAAATTCAAACGGAGACAAAGCCGCAGAACCGTCGGGAATCTCTTCGTCATCCGGACCAAACGCAAGCATAATTTCGCTTGCCGTCACAAAAGATTCGATTCTTCTTGGAACTTACGAATACGGCGCATACAGATTGCTGAAAGATTCTTCGGGAAAACCTGCCGCTTCCACAGTGGCATTCGAGACGAACGCCGATTCCATAATGCATTCTCCGTATATTGTAAGAATGTTGTTCTGCACCGACCCCACAATCGGCGAAACGGAAGTGGGTTCTGCTTTGTACAGTTCTACGCAATTTCGACGCAAGGAATCTTCGGCGGGAACGGACTACAAGAACGTAGGACTTTGGTCGTACTACCAAAACCGCGGAAACTGGAACAAAGAATAGGATTTCTGCGCGTACTTACCGATTTTTCGCAATTCCTCAGGCGGCAGATTCATTTTTTTGATGAAAACGCCGCCTAAAAATCTCACTGACATTTTTGATTCCGGAATATCGCATAAAATCTCCATTGAAAAACAAATGTTATTTCTGTAAACTTAGCCTACCTTGAGTATCGTAAATTCTATTCTGTTGTTGATTGGAAGCCTCGGATTTCTGCTTTACGGAATGCACCTTATGAGCGACGGCGTTCAAAAAAGCGCAGGCGAAAAACTTCAGCGCGCTCTTGCAAGGATAACCGGAAATCCGATTATAGGGGTCTGCACGGGGCTTCTTGTCACGATGATTATCCAGTCGTCGGGTGCGACAACAGTGATGGTCATTTCCTTCATCAATGCGGGACTTCTTACCCTTGCTCAGTCCGTTGGCGTAATCTTCGGAGCGAACATCGGCACTACAATCACGGCGTGGATTGTCGCTCTTTTCGGATTCAATTTTAAGATTTCAGCATTTGCGATTCCCATATTCGGACTCGGATTTTTCTTGACCATCGTAAAAGATTTTCACGTAAAGAACATAGGCGAAGCCGTCATGGGTTTTGCACTTCTTTTCCTTGGATTGAGCGGACTTTCGGACGTATTCAGTTTTGACGCTTCAAGGCTTTCATTTATTTCAAAAATGCAAAGCTGGGGCGTATTTTCGATAATTTTAGGCGTAATTATCGGCACTGCAATAACGGCGCTTATGCATTCGTCATCGGCGTTCAGTGCGATTGTAATCACGATGGCGTTCAACGGAATAATCACCTGGGAAATCGCCTGCGCCATGACATTGGGAAGCAATATCGGCTCTACAATCGACGCGATTCTTGCAAGTTTCGGTTCCACTGCCGACGCGCGGCGTTCCGCATTAATTCACGTTATGTTCAACGTTTTCGGAACGGCGCTCGCGCTGATATTCTTCAATCCGTTCATAAGATTCATCGTGTGGATAACCCCAAGCCAAAATATCGCAATTCAGATTTCAATGCTTCACACCGTGTTCAAAACGCTGAACAGCCTGATTCTGCTTCCGCTTTCAAAACAGCTCATAAGGCTTTCACATTTTATAATCAAGGACGACAAAGACAAATCGCTCGGCTACTACCATCTTGATTTTCAGGTTTCAATCGGAAAAGAAAGCATTGCGATGCACATAATCCGGCTTGAAAAAGAAATTGCCGACATGACTGACGTGGTAACAAAAATGTTCGACAGGCTTCAGGCGGGAATTCTGAACAGAGACAAAAAATTCATTGCAACGCACATGGACGCTTTGGTGGAAGCCGAAAATTATTGCGACCAGATGCACGAGCAAATCGTAAAATACATAATAAACTGCCAGCATCTTTCGGTAACGCCGGCTCAGCATTCAAATCTTTCTATAATGGTGCAAGTCACGGAAGACCTTGAGGCGATGACCGACCAATGCCTTGCAGCCGCCCTTCTTCTTCAGCGCAGCATAGAAAAAAAGATGAAATTTCCGCACGAAGACATGGAACAGCTCATTCCCTACGTGGAACTTGCCCGCCAATTTTTGCAGTTCATACGGATAAACATAAACAAACACCTTGACGAGACAAAACTTACGCTTGCTCAGGAACTGGAAGATCAGATTGACCTTTTTATGAAGGAACTGAAAAAACTTGCAAGAAAACGGCTTGAAAGCGGAGCGGACGTAAAATCGGAGCTTCTGTACATTGACCTTATTCGTCAAATCGAAAAAATCGGTGACAATGCATTCAACATCTCAAGTCTTTTGGCGCAAACATTGTAAGCTGAACGGAAAATCGCCGTTCAAAAGACTGAAAGAAAGTCGAAAAACTTTGCATTTTTATATAATTGTAAAATAAAAGCAAAAACATTAAACTGTTCCCGGTTATGATAAAAATCCTGAACGCAGCCCAAGTTGAATCATCGTGGTTCAACGGACGAGTTTTTTCAGACGCAAACGAAATTGTCAAAAAAGTAATTGACGATGTAATCGAAAACGGGGACGCTGCGCTAAAAAAATATGCGCAAAAATTCGATTCATGTTCGCCTGCGGCTTTTTTGGTTTCCGAAGCCGATTTGGAAGCAGCCGCCGAAAAACTCAAAGCCGAAAAACCCGATATATACGATGCGATATGCTATTCGCACGAACTTGCGCTGAAATTCGCAAAAAGGCAAAGAGAATCATTCGACGACTTTGAAATGGAAATATCTCCGGGAATGTTCACGGGGCAAAAAAATATTCCGGTGGAAAAAGCCGGCGTTTACGTTCCTGCCGGAAGATTTCCGCTTGTGTCTACAGTGGTCATGACTGTAACGCCGGCAATCGCCGCCGGAGTGAACGAAATTGTAATATGCACGCCGCCTAAAATCCATCCTGACGATATTGCAAATGCGGAACAAAACAAAAGCGGAAAAAGCGGACTTTATTTTGCAGGCGGAAAACCGTACGCCGACGAAGGAATCATGGCGGCGGCCTTCATTTGCGGGTGCAAAAAAGTCTACGCCTGCGGAGGAAGCCAAGCCGTTGCGGCTCTCGCTTACGGAACGGAATCCGTTCCCGCGGTGGATGTGATTGTAGGGCCGGGAAACAAATTTGTTGCATCCGCAAAAAAAATGGTCTACGGAAAAGTCGGAATCGACATGATAGCAGGGCCTACCGAGGTTTTCATCATCGCAGACGGTTCTGCAAATCCTGAATGGCTTGCGGCAGACCTTTTGGCACAGGCGGAACACGACGAATGTGCGCAGCCCGTTCTTGTCTGCACGGACAGAACACTTGCCGAAAAAACAGCTAAACAAATTGAAATACAGCTGGAAAATCTTCCTACAAAAGAAACCGCCCGCTCGTCAATTGAAAATTTCGGGCAGATAATAATTGCGGAAAGCCTTGAACAGGCGGCAGATTTTGCGAATCGGAAAGCACCCGAACATCTTGAGCTTGCAATGGAAGACGGAAATGAGCTTAAAAAAATTCAAGGCCTCGTAAAAAACTACGGCTCGCTTTTTATCGGGCATTACAGCGCAGAAGTTTTCGGCGACTATGCGGCAGGGCTGAACCACACCCTTCCTACAAGCGGAGCCGCCCGTTATTCCGGCGGTTTGAGCGTACGTGCGTTTTTGAAAACGGTTACAACTCTAAGGGCGGAAAAAAACAGTGAGGGAATAAAAAAATCTGCAATTGCGGCGGGAAATCTGGGAGACGCGGAAGGGCTTTCGGCTCACGCAAGAGCTGCACGCATAAGATTGTAAAATGCGTCCGTTCCTTAAAATTCGGCAAGCTAAAGAATTGTAAAAATGCGGAATTAGCGGATTTCTGAATTTTTGCGGAGAAATAAAAAATCGATCAATCAACGATGTTTTCTTTGCAAAACCGAAAGGATTTTTCAGCTGCGATATTTTTATGCGGAAAAATAAACTCCCGTTCGCAATCGCAAACGGACTTCATTCCATATTTATTGTTATTTTAAAGAAAATCCGCTACTATTAGAGCATGAACAAAAGGTTTGTTTTTATTTTGATTATTTTTCCACTGATTTTTAGCGGCTGTAAAAGAGAAAGGCGTACACCAACGCAAAACAGCTCTGTAAATCTTTCGACGGCAAAAAACAACATTGTTCAACAGGATAAAAGCACTCAGTTTTGGCATCAGACGAACAAAAAAATCTGCGTACTATACGGCTACGGCTACAACAGCCAAGAATTTACCTCCGCAATGAACTCCATTCTTTTCCAAAAATTCGGCTCCGCTGAAAACGACGGATTTATATATCCGGTAACCTTCCCCGACGACTTCAAAAAAGGCTCAAAAGTTTACATCACCGTCCTGACTGACATTCTTCAGGACATGGAACTTCAGGGAATCGTGCTTCTCGGCGCACCCGAAGGAACCCACATAGCAATCGCAAGAATGCAGGATGACTGGGACGGAAACTTGCCGTATCCGGTTTTTTCGCTGTTTCCACAGGACAATGTTCTCGGAATGGAAGATTCCTCCGATTTTGTTTTGGACAAGGCGCAAAAAGCGGAGATAAACGGAATCCTTGAGGAAGAAGACCAATCCTATGTGCAGGAAATTCCCGAACTCCTTGAAAACAGCGTAAGATATATCTCATATTGCGACGCTCCGGTTGAAAAAAACGCAAAACTTTTTGAAATCGTAAAAAAAATCTGCGGGAATCTAAAGGTTGAACGTTATTCCGACCCCGACACTGGACTGATTTCCATAAACCATTTTGTGCTGGAATAGATTATGAATAGTTTGAAGCAAGTTGCCGACGGCATTTTTTCCACTAAAAAAGACCTGAAAATTCTTGAATCAAAAAATCAGGCGAAAATCCTTATTGTTTCTGACAGCCACGGGGCAAAATCCGTGCTTCAGTACATAATCGAAAATCACGCAAAAGAATGCGATGCGCTTATGTTCGCAGGCGACGGCGCTCAGGATCTTCTTGAGATTTTGGAAGATGCACATTCAAATCATAAGTTAAAGGAAAAACTTCCTCCTACGATTTGCTTTGTGAAAGGAAACGCCGACCCGTATCAGTACATGGCAAAATTCAACCCCCAAAAAAATCTATCCAGCATATTTAAAAAGCAAGATTTTTATTCAATCATGATTCCAAATGAAATAGCCATTACTGTGGCAGGGAAAAAAATTGTCATGGTTCACGGACATAAACACGGAGTATATTATTCTACGGCGGGTCTCATCGAAAAATCCGGAAATGACAAAGCCGATGTGCTTATCTTTGGACACACACATGTTCCGATAGAAAATTTGCGTGGCGCATACATGGTAAATCCGGGAAGCATAGCCCTTCCCCGCGAGGTGTCAAAACCGGGGTTCGCCTATATTTTCATTCAGGGAAAAAACGTTGTGTATTCCTCGTTCTTCCATCAGGAAAACCGCTCAAAACTTGAGTTTTCGCCGTTCGAACTTCAACAGTTTTTCTATTCATAAAGAAGGTCGTTTTCCCCAAACAAAAACCCGGATTTGTCATGCCCCGGATAAACAAGCGCATCCCTTGAAACGATTTTCTTTATCAGCCTAAGACTTTTTTGCATTTTTTCATCGCTTCCGCCGGGTAGATCCGTCCTTCCATACGAATGATAGAACATCGTGTCGCCCGAAACAAGTTTTTTTTCTTTTTCGTTATAAATGCAGACAGAACCTTCCGTATGCCCCGGAGTAAAAATTATTTTCCAAGCAGAAAGCGCATCCTTCAATTTTTCTGGCGAACCGGAAAAGTTCTTTGAAAACCGCTCGTCATTCATGAGCGAATCCGTGTCAAAAACGGAAGAAAGTTTTTCCGAATCTTCCGAAAAAATATCCGCATCCGGGAGATTTTCAAGCGCATTCTTGAACTCAGGGATTCCCATATAATCAAGTACGCCCCCTTGGCTTGAAAGCGCAGAACGCCCTATCATCAAGGCATCGTTTTTATGCACGCAAAGTTTTGCGAAAGGGTATTTCTTTTTAAGGATTCCGGTTCCTGCGATGTGGTCAAAATGCCCGTGCGTCAAAAATATTCCGACGGGAACAAAGCCCTTGTCCTCCATGAGCTCAATGAAAGGCTCTGCGTCGTTCGTCACTTCGCTGAAATCGGGGTCAACGACAAGAACCCCATTTTTCTCCAACGGAATAAGCCAAGTGTTGACTCCGAAAATTCCTGTCTGAATGCAATACATAAATCCCCCAGCGAATGATTTGCGCATCAAAAAGGCTGCCTATCGATTTGGCAGCCTTTTTCGGTCAACGAAAGATTAATTTTCAGAAGAAATGTTCGGAGAAGCAAACGGCTCTTTATTTGCAGCCGCTTTTTCAGCCGCCGCATAGGCAGCCGCATCCTCTGCCGACTGGATTTCCGCTTCGTCATGAACCAATGATTCCGCCGACAAATCCGAATGTTCTTCGGAAACGGATTTTTCTTCCGCTTTCTGCTTTGAATAACTTACGGCAAGTTTCCTTCCTCGGTAATCATAACCGTCCAACGCTTTTATGACCTTCTCGGAATCCTCCGAAAAAAGCTGGATAAAAGAATAATTCGCAAGAACCCGTATGTCGCCGATTCTGTCTCGTTCAAGCCCCGCGACGCTTATCAGAAGACCGACCAAATCCCTTGGGAAAACCCGGCGATTTCTTCCTATGCTGATGAATATGGTTGCCGCAACCGACGGATCAATCTGAACCCGTGGCCGAGGAGCGCGTTCCTCAGTCTTGGCGGCAGGCTCAGGATTGAATTGCTTTCGTTCCTTTGTGCGTTGCCTTTCGTTCTGGAATCTTGTGTTCCTCTCCTGAAAATCCCGCTCCCTGCGCTGCGAACGGAACCCACCCCTAAAATGCTTTTGAGCTTCCTTTGCAAGGTAAGCCGCCACATACATACGCAACGTAAGCGGAACGCTCTTTTTAAAGACTTTTTTCACATCTCCAAGAACATCAGGATTTTCCTGAGTCTTCACCTTGTTTACAGCGTCCTCCAAAAAAGCCTTCAAGGCTTCCATATCGATTTCCGAACCACGATTATACATAATAATTTACTCCTTATTGTTTATCGCTATATTTCTGCCAAATACCCCGACCCCACTTTGCGGAAGCCCGAATTTAACAACAACGACTCCATTGAATCGGGTATTATAGTGTTTAAAAGCAGAATCCCCTCTTTTTTCAGGGTTTTCAAATCTGAAAGGCACTTATTCAAAAGTTCCGTGCCTATTCCCAATCCTCTAAATTTCTCAGGAACGAAAAAACTCGTCAAAATCATAATTTTTTCCGTCCTTTTTGAAACCGGTGCGGCTGTTATGCAACCAGCAAATTCGTTTGACAACGTGTTGCAGATAAAACCGGTCTGGCTCAATGAATCTCCAAACAAAAAATTCCGCCGCCACAATTCATGAACGGCATCCTTTACCTGCGACGGCAAATTGCCTTCAAAATCATCCGCCGTATCCGCTATGCCGCAAATTATCTGAGAATCCGATTTTGTGTACGGAATAAACGTGAAATCGTCCAAAAGAATATACTCGTTGTCTTCCGGAGCAAAATCAAGTTTTTCCAATCCCCAGATTTCTCTTAAACCGTTGTACCAGTCTCCCACCTTCTCAAGCATTTTTTTGTTCTTAAAAATATGCCATTGTCGTTCTATGACCGGATTTTTTTTTAACTCGTCTTTAAAATTTCTGAACACCCCCCTGCCAGAATGAAGCACCGCCTGAAGTTTGTCATGCGCCATAGGATTCTGAAGCGAAGCCACAAAATCCTCGCGAAGTTCAAAACCGCTGGAAGAATCCCATTCCGGCAAACTGTAATAATTTTCATCATCCACATTCGCCGTTTTTGCTGAAACAAGAGTCAAGTTTTCCGCACAAAGCAAGAATTTCTCTTCCTGATTTTCCATTGCCCGAACAATTTTTTCGGACAGCGAACCGGTCAGCAAAAATACCATGCTATTTTTTCAGTTCCGAACGACTAGCCACAATTTTGCTTACAAGTCCGTATTCAATCGCCTCCGCAGCACTAAGCCAATAATCCCTGTCGGTGTCTTTTTCAACCTGCTCAAAAGGCTTTCCCGTCTGCTCGGAAATAATCCGGTTTATGCTTTCCTTGGTCTTAGCCATTTCTTTTGCATGAATTTCTATGTCCGTGGCAACCCCGCGCATTCCGCTCATCGGCTGATGAATCAGATAACGGCTATTCGGAAGGGCAAGCCTACGCTCCTTTTCCACGGCAAGAAGAATCAGGGCGGCGGCACTCGCTATAAGCCCCATTCCGACAAGCACAACAGGACAGGAGACAAAGCGAATCATGTCGAATATCGCAAACCCCGCATCAACATCACCGCCCGGAGAATCTATGTACATATATATCGTTTTTTTTGCGTCGTCGGCTTCAAGAAGAAGAAGCTGCTTTACAACCTTGTCAGCCAATTCTTTGTTTACTTCGCCCGAAAGAAGAATCTGCCTGGTCTTTAAAAATTTTTCCGCAAGCGGGTCTCCGGCAGTTTCAGCGTCTTTTTTTTGCTTTTCGTCATCGCACAACGGAGAAAAATACTTATCTTTCATCAAACCTTCCACCAAATACTAAATTTTGATATTAACAATATACTGAAAGAAAAATTTATTTTCAATTCATAAAAGGCGAACAAAACTCATTGAAGCGAACGATAAAATTCGGAAAACCGATGATTTTTTTCCCCGGCAAGAAAAATCAAGTTCCGGAAAACAAATTTTTTAGTTCCCACCAGATATGCCGTTCAACCGAAAATTTTATCGTCTTGATTTTATAGAATAAAAAATGTATATTGCAAGAAATTGACACTATTACATTTTTTGTCAATTTACATTTGCAAAAACAAGAACGAACAGGCGGATTCCAATATGTTTTATACGATTCCCCAGCTGCTCCTTGAAAAAGCAAAGTCCATTCCAAATGCTCCCGTGCAATTTTATAAAGACGGCGCAAAGCGATTCCAGCCGGTAACGTACATGGAACTTTTTCAGTCCGTGCTTTACTTTGGCGCAGGTCTTCTTTCAATCGGAACGGAAAAAGGAGAGCGCATAGGACTTATAAGCGACAACAGAAAAGAATGGTTTGTTACAAGTCTTGGAATAATGACTATCGGTTGCGCTGACATTCCCAGAGGAAGCGAGGCGACGGTAAAAGACCTTTCATACATTTTAAGTTTTGCCGAATGTAAAACCATAGTCCTTGAAAACGTTTTCGGATTCAAAAAATTGCTTGAATGTATGGAAGCCGTTCCCGAAATAAAAAACGTAATTCTTATCGATGAAAAAGGCGTTGACAAAACTTCGCTCGAATCGAAAGGCGTAAAAATCTTTTCGTTCGAAAAAATCCTTGAAAACGGAAAAAGCTTCCGAAGAAAAAATCCCGGAATTGTAGAAAAACTTCTTTCGGACGGAAAGCAGGAAGACACGGCAACAATAATATTCACGTCGGGAACTACAGGAGTTCCAAAAGGTGTGCAACTTTCGCACTTGAATTTTATATGTCAACTAAGGGATGCGGCGATTACGATGTCCCTTGGGCGCGAATGCAAAGCGTTGAGTGTCCTTCCTGTGTGGCACGTATACGAAAGAGAAATGGAATATGTGCTTCTTTACATCGGAGCGGCAATCTGCTATTCAAAACCGATTGCCGGAATGATTTTGGACGATATGAAAAAAATCTCTCCGGAATTTATGGCTTGCGTCCCCAGGCTTTGGGATGCGATTGCAAATCAAATCAAAAAACAATGCGTAAAAAATTCAAAACGAAGAGCGTTGATTTTTAATCTTTCCACAAACGCCGCAATGGCAATCCTGAAACTCAAAAATGTAATTCTTGGACGGAACAAATTGTTCAAAAAGCGGAATTTTCTTTCGGCGGCGGCAAGCAAATTGTTGTATGTTCCGATTTTCTTCATTTATCCGTTTAAATTGCTCGGAAATAAATTTTACGCAGAAATAAAAGAAATTCTTGGCGGAAAATTCAAACTTGGAATGTCAGGTGGAGGGGGGCTTCCCCCAAAAGTGGACAGATTTTTCAATTCAATCGGGATAAGTTTGGTCGAAGTCTACGGTCTTACAGAAACCGCACCGATATGCTGCATAAGGAATCCCAAAAAACCTGTTCTTGGAACAATCGGAAAGGTTCTTCCGTACTGCAAGGCAAAAGTCATATCGCTGCAAGGAAAACCGTGCAAAAGCGGCGAAAAAGGCGTGCTTTACATAAAAGGAAAAAACGTTATGAGCGGGTATTATCGTCGCCCGGAACTTACGGAAAATTTTATAAAAGACGGCTGGTTCAACACCGGTGACCTTGTGGTGCAAACCATAGACGGTGAAGTCATCGTAAAAGGCAGGGCAAAAGACACAATCGTTCTAAGGTCCGGAGAGAACGTAGAACCGTTTCCAATCGAATGTAAACTCGCAGAATCCCCGTACATCGCACAAGCCGTGGTCGTGGGGCAGGACCAAAACACGCTCGGCGTTCTTATAATTCCGCAGAAAGAAAAAATCATCGAGGCGGCAAAAGAAAACGGAATCGTTCAAAAGGACTTCGATGCAATCCTGAAAGACGAAAAAATAAGAGAAATAATCTTTAAAGAATTCGAAAATCTTATAACGCAGAAAAACGGATTCAAGCCCTTTGAGAAAATCGGAAAATTCGCTTTTATCGAAAAACCTTTTGAAGTAGGCGTTGAACTAAGTGCAAAGCAGGAAATAATACGCTACAAAATAAACGAAATTTACCAAAAACAGATTTCAGCCATGTTCCAAGAGCAGCAGACTTTTTCGCTGAACTTGCAGAATCTGAAAGAAATGCTTCCCACCGAAATAATCAACAAATTCAAGAAAAAAAACAAAGCATAAAACGCACGGATTTTTGCGGAAACGGATTTTTACCGAAATCTGCATTTCGCGCAGAAGTTTTTAAACAATTCCAAGATACGGCAAAACGGATTTTGATTAAAAATCCAAGCTGAAAAGCGAACGGCAAAAAGATTGCAGACTTCCCGATTCCGGATTTATAAAGAAAATCGCGATTTTTCATCAAAAGCAAATCCGGAATCAAATTAGACGGAAAAGCGCGTTATCGATTTTATCCGAAATATTTAAATCCGCCGTTCAAATAAAAATCAGCGTTTTAGAAAATATTCATTTTCCGCAACAAAAATACTGCGGCTAAAAAACACTTTTGAATTTGCAAAAAAAACTCTGATTTACAAATGCAATTTTTCATCAAACGCAAAGCCGGAATCAAAACAGACGGAAAAGCGCATTATCGATTTTTGCTGGAATATTAAAATCCGCCGTTCAATAAAAATCACCGTTTTAAAAAATATTTATTTTCCGCAACAAAAATACTGCGGCTAAAAACACTTTTGAGTTTGCAAAAAATCTCTGCTTTACGAATTCAGTTTTTTACACAAATGCAGCAATTTTCAAAACTTAGCATTCCGAAAAATTGCCGAATTTACCGTTCTGCAAAAAAAATCTCTGCTTTACGAATGCACTTTTTCGCACGAATTCGGCAATTTTCAAAACTTAACAGTCCGAAAACTGCCGAATTTTAGACAGCACAAAAAATTGCAAGACGAAAATAAAGAGTTCTACGCTGCAAGTTTTTCCGAGTCTTTGAAGTATGCCTTTGTTTCCCTTGCCGCAACTCCGCTCAATACTATCAGCGAAATGCAGTTCGGAATCGCCATAAGTCCGTTCGTTATGTCCGCTATAGTCCAAACTTGGCTTATCGTGAAGTACGGTCCGATAAAAACAGCCAGTATGTAAATCCATCTGAAAACTTTTACGGCGGTCATATTTCCGTGGGTCAGATATTCAAGGCATTTTTCCGAATAATAGTCCCAACCTAAAATTGTAGTGAACGCAAAAAATATAAGGCAAATCATAAGCAGGAACTGAACGGAATGTCCGTCTCCGCCCAAAACTTTTGAAAATGCGGCTGATGTCAACGCGATTCCTTTCAGACCTTCCGCACCCGTCGCTTCAGGTCCTGTGTAGAATGCAATTACAATTGCAAGTCCTGTCATTGTGCAAATTATTATCGTGTCTATGAATGTTCCGAGCATTGATATTAAGCCCTGAACGACAGGCTCGTCCGTCTGTGCGGCGGCAGCTGCTATAGGAGCAGAACCTAATCCCGCTTCATTCGAAAAAATTCCTCGTGCGACACCTTTTTGCATTGAGTCCGTTACCTGTTTGAACGTCCAGCCCAATGCGCCTCCGGCGGCGGCTTGCCAACCGAAAGCGTTCTTGAAAATTGTGGCAAATGCTAAAGGAATATGGGTTGCGTTCATGATAAGGACGGAAACTCCCAAAAACACGTATATTACAGCCATCGCCGGAACAATTTTTTCTGCAACCCGTGAAATTCTTTTCAATCCGCCGATTACGACTAAAGCAACTCCAAGCGTTATGACAATTCCTGCGATTACGACCGCCCATGTGTAGTCGTTTCCGAAAAGTTTGAACGCCACATGCCTGTTCGCAGGATCTATCGCATTGTTCACTGCGGACGTGATTCCGTTTATTTGGGTGAATGTTCCGATTCCGAACAGCCCCACGCATACTCCGAATATCGAAAATAATATCGCAAGCCATTTCCAGTTTAAGCCCGTGCGTTCTTTCATTCCTTTTTCGATTGTGTAAAAAGGGCCGCCCAAAACGTGTCCGTCGTCTGCGTGTTCACGGTATTTAAGAGCGAGCATACATTCCGTGTATTTGGTAGCCGTTCCTACCAGAGCCGCAAGCCACATCCAGAAAAGAGCGCCCGGTCCTCCGCCCGCTATGGCTGTGGCGACACCCACGATGTTTCCCGTTCCGATTGTAGCCGAAAGGGCGGTGCATAGTGCCTGAAACGGAGTAACTTCGCCTTTTCCCGAATGTTCTCCGAAAAGAGTTTTGAATCCCAGCGCAAGTTTTGAAAACTGAATGCCGCGCAAACGGATTGTAAGCAGAATTCCTGTGGTAAGTATAAGAACGATTGTGGGAAGTCCCCAAACAATGTCATCGATTTTGTTAATGATTGTGTCAAACATAGGGCAGATATTAACATGAGAACCTTGTTTTTTCAATAAAAATGTCCGTTGGCATGAAATTATGAACGATTCGGAAAAATCTGAAAATTTGTATGCGCTATCCAAAAAGCGGTGGTTTTCAGCCATTTTTTTCGAGGTTTTGTGAAAATCCGCTCGTTATTTAAAATTGTTCAGGAGATTCAAACCGAAGCCGTTTTCCCGTTGAAGGATGCCTAAATTCCAGTATTTTTGCGTGCAACATCAGGCGTTCTCCTTCGTCGCATTTTCCGTAAAGGCTGTCTCCGATGATTGGCGTTTTTAGTCCGTGGATATCTGCGCTTGCAAGTCTGAGTTGATGCGTTCTTCCTGTATGCGGAACGAATTTTATTCGGCTTACTGTCCGTTTTGAGCCGCAGGGCGCGGTATATTCTTCTTCTCCGATTTTTTCGAATTCCGTGACAGCTTTTTTTCCGTGCAATTCGTCCCAAATCTGATGAGGACGGTTTTCTACATCCAGCCTAAAATAGAGAGTGAGAGTTCCTTTTTGCTCATGGATTTTTCCGTCAAGAAGAGCCGTGTATTCTTTATATACTTTTTTTTCTTCGAATTGTCGGCTCAATTCCTTGTGCGCTTCTTTTGTGAAGGCAAGAACCATAAGCCCCGATGTTTCCATATCGAGCCTGTGAACCGAAGGTTGCGCTATGCAATCCGGAAAAAGTTTTCTGATTCTGCTTGCGACGGAATCCTGCTTTTCTTCGCCGCGACCGGGAACGCTCAAAAGTCCGCTTTGTTTTTCAACGACCACGATGTCGCTGTCTCTGTAAATTATTTTTAGTCCGAGCATTGATGGAAGAATTAAAGCACAGCGTTCGTCGCACGGAGCGTATGTTTTTCCTGCGATTTTCGTGGAATTTTTTCCGCCGTAAAAAACTTCGCATAAGCTAAGGACTGTAAAACCCGATTTGAACGCATAATCCAAAAGTTTGGGTGCGGAACAGTCGCCCGTTCCCATTGGCGGAAGTTTTTTCTTGCAGATTTCCGTTAGTTTTCGCATTTTCCCGTCTATGCAATGAAAATTGTAAAGGTCGTAGACTGCGTTCAATGATTTTGAAGTAAGGACGCTTCGTTTTTCTCTAAGGGATTTTTCTTGGTCGCCCATGGATTTGCACTTGGCTTTTTCGATGCGGCGGCTTTCTTTCAGTTCGTTTATTTTGTCCGTCAGCACATGGATTTCTTTGTCGTTTTCAAAAAGCGCGGCGTTTATTTTTTCTTGAGAAACTATGGGCGGCACAAAAAATATTTTTTCTTCCGAAAAATCGTCGGGGATTTCCAGTTTTTTTGAAATTCCCGAAACTGTGCATAGCATCACCGTTTTTCCTTCCGGATTTTTGCAGATTGCCGCGCCAATCATGACACCTTGCCCGATACGATCTTTGCTTTGCACGGCGGATTGCACCATCCTGACAGAACCGGACTCCAGTCCTTCGATGATTTTTTTGCACAAAAGATAGGCTTCCTGTTCGTCGAACGGAGGAAACATTTTAAAGACCTCGAATTTCTACAGTTCCGTCTGGTTTTGCGATGAACGCAATTGGCTTATTTTTTGTGAAAAAACCCGTTTCCACAACGCCGGGAATTCCGTTTATTTTGTCTTCGAATATTTCGGGGGCAACAGGATTTTCCCAAATGCAGTCGATGATTTGGTTTCCGTTGTCCGTGATTACAGGTCCGCATTTTTTTACGCCTTCACGGAGCGTGATTTTTGCACCGAATTCTTCAAGCCGTTTTTTTATGGGACAATATGCTTCGGGAATTATTTCGACGGGCAAGGGGAATTTCGTCCCAAGGGTTTTTACGGATTTAGAAGAATCCGCCACGACCACGAATATTTTTGAATTGTATGCGACTATTTTTTCTCTGAGGAGAGCGGCGCCTCCTCCTTTTATGAGATTGTTTTTTTCGTCTATTTCGTCGGCTCCGTCTATCGCAAGGTCAAGCTGTCCGTCTATTTTTCTGTCCCTGAATGAAAAAACTGGTATATCCAAGTCTGCGCAGGCGTTTTCGGTCTGAAAACTTGTCGCCACCGCTTTTATGCCTTTTAGGGTTCCGTCCTTTATGTATTCGCTAAGCCTTTTTACGGCGGGAAGAGCCGTCGAGCCTGTCCCCAGCCCTATTTTCATTCCGCTTGATATAATACCTTTTTTTAAAAGAGTTTCTACGGCTGTCCTTGCGGCAAGCGTTTTTTGTTCGCTTATAGAGATTTCGCTCATCATATCCTTCTTGTATTTATATTCTTCTTAGGTCCGGATTTTTGTATTCCCGTCCCGTAAAATGCTTGAATTGGCTGTATGTCTGATATTTCAGCATGGGAAGACCGTTGCAGACTTTGCAGCCCGCTTCGAGTGCGGACTTCATTATGGGAGTCTGTTCGGGAAAATAAATCAGTTCGAAAAGGCTTTCGTGGCCTTTAAACTGGTAGAACCACAGCGGATTGTTTTCCCTTGACGATGTTCCTTGCGAATACTGCCCGACGTCCGTGGTCTGGATTATTATGTCGGAATATTTTTCCAAAGTGGAAATGTTTTCGACTCCGAGCGCGGCGTATGAAAATCCGTAGCGTTCGGCAAGAATTTTCGCCTTTGCGATGGTTCTGTTGAAGACGCAGGCTTTTCCGCCCATCTGTTTTATTGTGTATGCGATGGCGTGGGCTGCTCCGCCTGCGCCGATTATCGACACTTTTTTTCTGCGGAGTTTTGAGACCCCCAGAAATTCGGACAATGCTTTTTGAAATCCGTAAGCGTTCGTGTCGTGGCCTATCCATCGTCCGTTTTTTCTGATGATTGTGTTGCAGGCGTCTATTTCCGCCGTTTTTGCGTCAAGTTCTTCAAGGTTGTACATGATTTCTTTGTTGAACGGAACTGCGATTGCCATTCCGGTTACTCCGACTTGCTCGGCAAACTCCAGGCTTTCGATTATGGACGTTGAATACATTGGAACAAGCACCCTGTCCATGTCCTGCGTTCTGTAGCCTACGTTATGCAGAAACTGAATCGAAGTGTTGTTCAGCGGATTTCCGGTGATTGCTGTTATTTCCGTGGACTCGCTAAGGTTTCTGAAATTGTATATGTCGGTCAGGGTCATCGGATCGGGCTGGGCGGAACCGCTCAGTTTGTCGAGAGTTTCCCTTGGCGAAGAATATGTCATGTACGAATGAATTTTGTAACTTAGGATTCTTGAAGGAATCCCGAACGGACCTTCAAGATGCAGAATATGGTCGAATTCGGTGAAAGATTCGGCTTCCTTGAAAAGCCTTGTAACATCGGAAAGGTTTCTTGGCGTAAAGACCAGTTTTGGAATTTCATAGCCGGTCTTTCGCATGGATTCGCATTTTTCCCGAATATTTGTGATAGGACCGTCGAATTTGTGACAGCTTCTGATTATTTTTACTCCGAATGCAAGGGCTGCATCTTCAAGGCTTGGAATATGAAAATCTTCCTCAAAATCCACGTAGGCAAAGTTTTTTTCGGGATTTCTGTTTGCGAATGCCAACGCCCGTCCAAAAAGAGCCGTCCGTGAAAACTCGCTTGAAGTGAATTGTCCTTTGTCGTTTACCCGCCGGATTGTGAGTATGCATGGAATTTTTATCATCGAAGGAAATTTTCTTACTACAAGTTGCTCTTCTTCCGTAAGAAAATCCACCCTCAGTTCCGCTACGTCTACGAATTTTGCGTAGCGTTCCACCAGTTCGGCGTTTTCCCAAAGAGTGGGGCAGGTAAGTGACAGGCAGATTAAAGGTCTTTCCATGGTCAATGCGCCTGGAATTTTGCCACGGCTTTGTCAACCACGTATAGCGTAAGAAGCGAATTCTTGGGTACGGTGTACGGAAGCGTCACTTCGCCGCCTATGTGGTTGAAGTTCACCAATGTGTATGTTTCGTCGGGAGTTTTTACGTCAAGTCTCATCGGAACGGGATATGGGTAATCGTTTACGGTCGCCTTGAAGATTCCCGTTGTTTCGTCCGAACTTTGCCTGTGCGGAAGAGCGAATTCTATTGCCACCCTTGTGTAGTTTTTCAAGAAGGATTCCGAAAATTCCTGCTGTTTTACCACAGTTCCTTCTTTTTCCGAATAGGAAGCCGTATGTCCTGAAATGTTGAATATCAATTTTGAATGGGAGATTGTCTGAAGAACATCGCTTACTGAAGAACCCAAAAGGTCGGGTAACCTTGTGCTTTCAAAATTCGGGCCTCGGCTTACGACAAGCCTAAGTGTTATCGGTTCTGAAATTACAGTTCCGTCGGGCGGATCCTGCTGAAGTATTGTTCCCGCCTCGCTTGCGTCCGCCTTGTATTCCGGTTTTGCAAGGACAATCAGCGGTTTTGCCGAGCCTGCAAAAAGCGTCTGAAATTTCATTCTGAGTTCATCGTAGTCTGTTCCGATGTAATTTTCCACTTTGTCGACGACTGCGCCGCGGCTTACCACAAGCGAGACCCGGCTGTAGCCTCGAACGATTGAGCCTGCGTTTGGAGTTTGGTCAAGAATTGTTCCTTCGTCGCCTAAAATTTCCGAATATCTTAGCGTGATTTTTGGATAAAGTTCTTTATTCTGCATTTCAATCAAGGCATCCGTGAGCTGCTTTCCTCGTACTTCGGGAACCATGACTTCCTCATGACCTTTTACGTTCGCAAAAAATATGATAAGGCAGGAAAAGCCCATAAGAATTACGGCGATTATAACCGTAAAAGCCAACGCACCTGAATTTGATTGAACTTTTTCTACGGTTTTATGAATATCCAGCCTGGAAAAATTGATTTTTTTATTGCTACCCATGCGAAGGATATTAGCATTTTTTAATATAATCCGCAATTGAGGAATATGCGGCAAAATCGCAAGGCTAGAAGCCAATCAGCTCAAGACTGTTCCGATGAAATTTCTTGCTCCGTTCATAAAATCCTTGTGTCCCATGGGATTTTTTCCCTGACGTTGTAGTTTTGTGATGAAAAAAAAACCTTTCTTGCACGATACAAGAATCCCTTTTGATTTTTCGAAGCCCACGACTTTTCCGGGAATTTTTACATTTTCTATAAAAAGATTTGCGTCCGGGAAGATTGCTTTTGCTTCTTCGTCGGAAACGGGAAAGCCTTCGAGGATTTTTAAAGGAATTCCGTTTTCGACCGTCCATGCCGTTGGTTCCGGATTGTATGCGCGCACAATTGCATCTATTTGAAAAGCGTCTTTGTTCCAGTCGATTTTTGCGTCTTCTTTTTTTATCATTCCGGTATAAGTTGCAACGCCTTCCTGCGCTTTTCCTTCGGGAACTTTTTGAGTTTCGGAAATCTCTTTAAGAAGTTCCGTGATTTTTTCTGCGCCCCAAATCGCTGCGTCGTTCAAAAGCGAGAATGCGGTTTCTTTTTTTGAAAGAAGTATTTTTTCCTGACAGAGAATATTTCCCTCGTCCATTTTTTGACTTATCTTCTGTATTGAAAAAGCCGTGCAATCTTTCATGTCAAGTATTGCGGCATTTATCGGCGAACAGCCTCTGTATTCGGGAAGCGCAGAAGGGTGAAGATTTATTCCGCCGAATCTGAAAAGCGACATGAATTTCGGTCCGAATATGCGTCCGTAGGCAAAGCACACAAGAATATCGGGATTGATTTTCAATATGTCGGCTCTGGCATCTTGATTCAACGCTTCAGGAGAGAAAACGGGAATTCCGAATTCTCTTGCAATGCTTTCCACCGGCGTCGGAACGGGCGTTTTGTGCCGACCTTGTGCGCTCGGCGGATTTGTAAGGACTCCCACAATCTCAAAATTAGGTGTATCCGATATTTTTTTTGAGTTTTCAACAAGATTTTTTAAAGTCAGTGCAGAAGCGTCAGGGCTTCCGGCGTAAAGAACACGTAGCATAAGCCTTGTTATTTTTTTGCCTTTGCGGCTTCTTTTGCGGCGATTTTTGCCTTGATTCGTCTTTCCTTTGCTTCTTTTTCAAGCCTTCGTTTTTCGAGTTTCGCCGCCTTTTTCGCAAATTGTTCTTCGGTCGCCTTTGCGAAGTCAGGGTCGCCCCTGTCTATGAAAAGTTTTCCGTCTAAATGGTCGTTTTCATGCTGGATTATCCGAGCCAAAAGTCCGTCCGCCTCAAGCGTGAAAGGCCGTCCGTTTTCGTCCAAAGCCTGAACCGTAACTTTTTTTGGTCTCTGGATGGATTCGTAGACTTGGGGAATGCTGAGGCAGCCTTCCTCGTAGTCGCAAAGTTCGGCGGACGTATATATGATTTGCGGATTTATGAAAACCCGTTTTACATTGTCGTCAGCCATTGCCACAAAGACACGCTTGCTTATTCCAGCCTGCGGACCTGCAAGTCCCACTCCGTCCGCATCTTTCATTGCCTCGAACATTTCTTCAATGAACGCTCTGAAATCATCATTTATTTCTTCCGCTTTTATAGGTTCGGCGACCTTTCGAAGAATTTCTTCCCCAAGTTTTGTAATTCTCATAAAGACCCCAGTTTTTTAGAAAACAAGTTCTGCAAGTCCTACAGCCAACGGAAGTCCCATTATGCAAAAAACACTTGTCGCCATGCAGATGAACGCGGCGTAAGATTCGTCTTTTCCAAAAAGAACCGAGAGTCCGGATATGCCGGTGGCGCTAGGACACAAACTTGCGATGTAAATTACGTAACCCATTGTACGAAAATCCGGGATAAACGCAAGAAGTTTGGTTGCGGCAAAAACATTCCAAAAACGCTTTTAAAATAAGCAGCGGATTTATAAAAAGCATTTTGCTTGCGGATTTCTGCAATTTTCCGAACTTAATTATTTTGAAATTAAAAACTTGCGGCGAAAATTATAAACATCACCGCAAGTTCTTTTATAATCGAATGCATTTTATTGCATTTCAAAAATTCAGGAATTTTTAGAAAATCTGCGTTCTTTAAACGGCTGATTTTAATGAGCGCAAAAATCGTCTTTTCTATTCTTTTTTTCCCTTGTTCCTGAAAATCAAACCGAACGCAAAAGCGAACACGATTGCCGGCACAATCCAAGAAATTCCAAGCTGCGACAGAGGAAGTTTCTGCAAAAAGGCGGAAATGGCGGTTGTATCAAGACCGATCAAATCCTGGCTTGAAACGACAGCATCAAGCACGCTCACGCACAACGTTCCTATAGTTCCGCCCAAATAATAAAATCTGTTCGGCACAAAGCGGTCCAAAAGATTTATAAGCGTAAGGAATATGCACACGGGATAAAGAGCCTGAAGCAAAGGATATGAATATTTGATTATTTTTTCGACACCAAGATTTGCAAGAACGCAACTTAATATGCACACGATAACCACTATCACCCTGTACGAAACCTTTCCTCGGAACAGTTTTTCAAAATATTGACCTGCACTTGCTGCCAAACCGACGGCCGTAGTGAAGCATGCAAGAGCCATCGAAAGCGCAAGAATGCTTTTTCCTGCCGTTCCCCAAAGTTTTCCGCAGATTCCGATAAGAAGTTTTGTTCTTACAATATCTTTTTCAAACACAGAGCCGCTGTATGCACCGGCATACATAAGTCCGCCGTACACAAGCAGAAGTCCGAGTCCGGCGATTGTGCCTGCCGCAATGTTCATGCGAACAATGGAAGTTTCATATTTATAGCCGCGGCTTTTTATTGCCCGAATCACTATCGTCGCAAAAAGAATGGAGGCCAGCGTGTCCATGGTCTGGTAGCCTTCCAAAAATCCCGCCCTGAAACGATTCTCCGTTTCGTAAGCCACGGGAACGCCCACAGGCTCTATGAAAGCACGGATTATTATCGCAGAAAGAACCAATATCAAAAAAGGCGTTATGTATTTTCCGACCGCCCCCACAACCCTTGACGGAAAAACGGAGACCAAAAGCACCAGTCCAAAAAATACAACCGAAGTAACAATCGGGCTTACACTCGGAAGGAACGGCTGAATACTTATCTCGTGGGTGGTGGCGGCGGTTCTCGGCATCGCAAGAAGAGGACCGATCGCAAGCATTATCACCGTTCCAAGCGTATCGGCAAACACAGGATGAACCTTGCCCGCAAAACTTTGTATGTCGCCGCCCGATTTTCCGACCGCAAAAATCCCCAGCATGGGAAGACCGATTCCGGTAAGAGCGAACGACAGAAGAGTTATGAACCATTTTGAGCCGCTCAAAAAACCAAGATGCGGAGGAAATATAAGATTTCCCGCACCAAAGAACATCGCAAAAAGGGCGAACCCAATCACCACGCTGTCTCTTATTTCTCTTTTCATTGAATTCTCCAAAAATCAACCTGCATTTTATAGACGAATTTTAACTGCGCTTCCGATTCTGCAAAAAGTGCAAATCAAGAGTTGAAAGTATATCAGTTTTTTCAGAATCTTTCATCATTTTTACGATAAAGATAGCAAAATCATGATAAAATATTCCGCATGAACAACACCGTATACATTCTTGATTCCTACGGACTTATTTTCCGTTGCTATTTTGCGTTCGTGAACCGCCCGTTGACAAACAAGCAGGGGCAAAACATCAGCGCACTATTCGGATTTTTCAGGAATCTGCATTTCATTTTTGAACACTACAATCCGTCCTGCCTGATTGCGGCGATGGACTCAAAAACAAAAACATTCCGCCACGAAATGTTCAGCGAATATAAAGCCACACGCAACAAAACTCCCGACGACCTTCATGCGCAAGTTCCGTGGATAACCGAAATCCTTGAGGCAATGGGAGTTCCCGTGTTGCAATGCGACGGCTACGAGGCGGACGACATAATCGCCACGGTAGCAAAAAAATGCGAAAAAATCGGTCGACAATGCAGAATTCTAAGCGGCGACAAGGATTTGATGCAGCTCGTAACGGAAAACACGAACATTCTAAAACCGGAAAACGGCGGCTGGAAACTCACAAAAACTGACGGAGTTCAGGCTGAATGGGGCGTAGAGCCTAAACAGATTTTGGATTTGCTTTCGCTTTTCGGGGATTCTTCGGACAATATTCCCGGCGTTCATGGAGTAGGCGTAAAAACCGCAGCAAAACTTTTATCGGAATACAGCGACCTTGACGGAATTTACGCAAACATCGAAAAAATTAAAGGCGCAATGCAAAAAAAACTTATCGACGGAAAGGAAAACGCATATTTTTCTCAAAAACTTGTCCGCCTTGAAGAAAATGTTCCGTGTCCGTCGATAGATTCTCTTCTTTCAAAGGAGATTGACTACAATTTTTCGGATGCAGGAAAAATCCTTGAAAAATACGGAGCATTTGCGGTCGCAAAATCCTATTTTGAACTCGGAGACAAAAGTGCCTCGCCTTTAAAAAAAACATCTTTGCCTCACGCAGAAAAACTTTCCGCATCTTCCGGCAAAAACGAAAAAAACGCCGCAGAAAAATCAAACGAAGACAATCCGCCGACAGTTCAAGAAGAATGTAAGAAAAATCACGGCGAATACGGCGTTATAACCCGTCTTGAAGAACTTGAAACTTTTGTAAACGCCGCTATAAACGAAAAAGTCGTCGCCTTTGATTCGGAAACAACCTCGCTTGACACAATGAACACGCAAATCGTGGGATTCAGTCTTTGCGTCCAAGCAGGAAAAGCGGTTTACGTTCCGCTTTTTACGACAAACATTTTTGAAAACACCGATTTTATCCCAAAGGAAAAAGCGTTTTCTGAGCTTTTGCGGCTTTTTGAAAATCCTGAAATCACTGTGATTTTTCACAACGGAAAGTTCGACTACAAAGTTCTGCGTTCAAACGGAATGTCGTTCAAAAACGGAAAACCTGCCTGCAAGATTTTTGACACGATGGTCGCAGGCTGGCTTCTTTCGCCCGACAGAACGGGGAAAAATTCCTACGGTCTTGAATACATGGCGGAACGCTACCTTCACTTAAAAGGAATCGAGTACAGCGAAATCGTTCCTAAGGGGCAGAATTTTTCGGACATAGAACTTGAAAAGGCAGTGCCGTACGCCGCAGAGGATGCGGATTTTACGTATCAGCTTTGGGCAAAAACTGAAAAAATGTTGAAGGAGCAGAATCTTTACGAACTTTTTGTCCGGACGGAAATGCAGGTACTTCCAATCCTTGCGGAAATGGAAATCGCGGGAATCCATCTGAATCCGGATGCCCTGAACAAATACAACGAAGAACTTTCAGCGGGAATCGAAGAAGCGGAAAAGGCAATTTACAAAGAAGTCGGACATTCGTTCAATATCGCGTCGCCAAAACAACTTCAGACTGTGCTTTTTGAGGAGCGGAAACTAAAGCCCGGAAAAAAGACAAAAACTGGCTTTTCCACAGACACAGCCGTTTTGGAAGAACTTTCGATGTACGATTCCGTTCCTAAAATGATTCTTGAATTCAGGGAACTTTCAAAACTCAAGTCCACATACGTCGAGACGCTTCCAAAACTTTGCGACAAAAACCAAAGAATACACACGGATTTTGTTCAGACGGGAACCGCGACCGGAAGGCTTTCATGCAGAGACCCGAATCTTCAGAACATTCCCGTGCGGAACGAAGCGGGACGAAAAATCAGAAGCGCATTCACCGCCCCTGAAGGCTGCGTATTGATTTCCGCCGATTACTCGCAAATAGAACTGGTGGTTCTTGCGCACCTTAGCGGAGACGAAAACATGAAAAGGGCGTTTTTGGAAGGAACTGACGTTCACAAGGCAACGGCAGCCCTAATCTATGGCGTAACGGAGGAAAACGTAACGCCTGAAATGCGTCGCACAGCAAAGACAATAAATTTCGGTGTCATCTACGGAATGAGCGCATTCAGGCTTGCAAACGATTTGGGAATCTCACGCACAGAGGCGGCAGGCTTCATCGAAAATTACGACAGGCTGTATTCGGACATAACAAAATTCAAGGTGGAGACAATCTTAAAGGCGGAAGATTCAGGTTATGTCGAAACGATTTTCGGCAGGCGAAGATACATAAACGGCATAAAAAGCGCAAACAAAGTTGAAAAAGCCGCCGCTGAAAGAATCGCAATAAATACTCCCGTTCAAGGCAGTGCAGCGGACATCGTAAAAAAAGCCATGTGCGATGTGGACAAAGCCCTAAGAAACGCGAAAAACGGCGCGCGGCTTCTTTTGCAGGTTCACGACGAACTTATATGTGAATGCCCGGAAAATCCAAAAGCGATTGACGAAACCTTGTGCATAATCAAAGAAATGATGGAAAACGCAGTAAAACTTAGCGTTCCGCTCAAAGTTTCGATAGAAAGCGGAAAAAATTGGGGAGAATTCCATTGATTATCTGCGTAACAGGAAAAATGGCGGCTGGGAAAAACTATATTTCTTCGCTCCTTGAAGAATTCGGTTTTTCCTGCATAGACGCAGACGTTCTTGTTCACAAGGCAATCGAAATTTATTCGGAAGAAATTTATTCGACATTCAAAGACGAGGCGGAAAAAATGCGCATAATTTTAAAAAATCCCGACGGAAGCATAAACCGCCGAGCATTGGGAAGCCTTGTTTTTTCCGACAAAGAGCTTCTGAAAAAGCAGGAAGCTCTTGTTTATCCGAAAGTCGTAGATCTTACAAAAGATTTTGTGAACTCAAACAGCGGAAAAAACATTGCGATAAACGCAACGGTAGCGTTCAAGACACCTGAAATCCTTTCGCTTTGCTCAAAAATTTTATTTGTGGAAGCGCCGTTTTTCACACGGATAAAAAGAGCAAAAAAAAGAGACGGACTTTCGCTTTCAAAAATCTTTCAACGGTTAAACGCACAAAAAAATCTACGCTCGGAATACAAAAAGACCGGAATTCCAATCGTTTCGATAAGGAACTCCGGTCCTTCAAAAAAAATAAAACGCCGCCTAAAAAAGATTCTGGCATTGTAATGGAAGAGTCAGCGCACTTTCGTCAAAGGATTTTTTCCAACTGCTCCACCAAAGCCGCAAATTCATCCAAGGCATCCTGAACGGGTTTGGCGGATTCCATATCAACGCCGGCAATCCTAAGACTTTCGATAGGATATCTTGAGCCGCCGGATTTCAGGAATTTGAAATAATCCTCCCGTTCCTGCTCGCCGCCATTCAAAACTCGTTTTGACAAAGCCAAGGCTGCGCTTATTCCCGTAGCATATTTGTAAACGTAGAACGCACTGTAAAAATGAGGAATCCTCAAGCCTTCCATGTCGCTGTTTTCTTCAAGCACAATTTCATTTCCAAAATAGAGTTCCAAAAGTTCCCTGTAAATCTTTCTGAGAAAATCCGCAGTCAAAGGCTTTCCGCTTTCCACAGCCTGATGTGTTTTAAGTTCGAATTCCGCAAACATTGTTTGCCTGTGGAGCGTCGCAAGAATGTCGTCGGCACGCATGGAAAGAAGATATTTTTTCATGTCGTCGCTTTTCGCAGTCTTCAAAAGATGGTTGAACAGAAGCGACTCGTTGAATGTTGACGCAACTTCCGCCTCAAAAATCGTGTAATCGTAACTCAAAAAAGGATTGTTATGAACGGAATACCAAGAATGCATGCTGTGTCCGCCTTCATGCGCCATCGTGAACACATCCCTTATGTCGTCCTTGTCGTAATTCAAAAGAATATACGGATTCCCGATGTAAGAACCGCTTGAAAAAGCTCCGCTACGTTTTCCCTGATTTTCGTACCGGTCAACCCAGCCGTCCGAAAGTCCGTCGCAAAGTCTATCCGTGTATTCTTTCCCCAAAGGAGAAAGCGCATTCCGGCAAAGTTCCACCGCCTCCGCATATTCCGTGCGGACATTAACGGATTTTACGAGCGGAACATATACATCGTAATGACGAAGTTCGCTAAGTCCCAGAACTTTTTTTCTAAGAGCATAATATTTGTGCAGCGTCCCAAGATTTTTATGGACGCATTCCACAAGATTTTTGTAAACCGAAAGCGGAATGTTGTTTCCAAAAAGGGCGCGATGCAAACTGGAATCATAACCGCGGGCACGAGCCATAAATACATCCTGATTCACGCTGCCGGCATACAATGCCGCCAATGTGTTCTGATTTTCTTCAAGTTTGTTGTAAAACATTTTGTATGCATTTTCCCGCACGGAACGGTCCTGATTTTTAAGGAAAGTAGAAAATGTTGTCTGTGTAAGAGGCCGCTCTTCCCCGTCGACAAGCACAAAACCGAAAGTCTTATTGAGGTCAACGTTCGTGAGCATGCTGAACGCATTTTCGGAAGTTTGGGAAGCCGGTCCTTGAAGCGAAAGGATGCGTTCTTCCTTTTCGCTCAAAATATATTTTTTAAGGCGCAAAAGTTTTTCGACGTAAATCCTGTAGTTTTTGAACTCATCAAGCGAAATCCAGTCTCTAAGTTTTTTTTCATCAATGGACTGAAGTTCCGGCTCAAAAAAACTCAAAGCACCTGACATTTCCGTATATGCCATCAAAGCCCGCCCTTCCATATCTGCACAAGAAGAATCGCCTTCGTCCGCAGAATGTTTAAGTCCGGCGTAATGATAAACCGTTTCCATAAGAAGATTCACTTTTTCGTAAGATGCAAACGCTTCCAAAAGATTTTCCTTGGATTCGGAAAGTTTTCCCTTGAACGCCGCGACTTTTTCCGTTTCGTCGGAAATCTTTTTAAGGTCGCATTCCCACTCGGAATCGTCCTTGTAAATCGAAGAAAGATTCCACTTGTCGCTTAGCGGAACATCTTTTCGTAAAGGAATTTTGTTTTCGTTCATATCATTCTCCATATGTGTTTTTTTTCGATTCAAATAAAATCCTATAACATCAAAAAAGGTTCAAAAGCAAAAATCGGATTGGACGCTGCTTTCAAACCATATTTTTAGTTCACTTTGAACATATACGCAACGCTCCAAGACCAAAGATTTTCGCTGTTCCCGGAATGCGCGTCATTAAATTCTTTATATCCGTCATTGAATTTGTAAGAATCCTGCCCTATTGAAAGTGAAGTGTCGCAAAAACTCAAGCCGAACCTTACTTTTACGTTGGAAGAAAAATTCAGGAACACAGAATAGTTTTGTTTTATTCCCGAAAAGAACGACAGCGACCTGTCGTAATATGAAGTTTTTCCATAATGCGTGTCCAGCGATGAGACAAAAGAAAAAGCGGAAACTGAAAAAGAGGCGCACAAACTTACAAAACGAATCGGCGAAAAACAAAGTTCAAGCCCTGTCCATGTAAAAAAATGCGAGCGTTGATAGTCGATTCCCGAAAGTTTTCCAACGCCATAGAACATTGCCTTAGGGTCGTTCCATGCGACATCCATGGGAAGTTTTGTGTGAAACCTGTCGCCGTACCAACCGTATCCGTTCCTTGCGGAAAAATCAAAAAATGTGTATTCCAGCGAAAGCGTTCCTTTAAAATCCACAAAACGGTTTTTTATTGCCGAAACCTTAAAATCCGTCCCGAACGCAAAAGCCTTGTTAATCGTGTTTTCGCTTATCGAATAGTTTGTCTTCATGTTTCTGTCGCTGAAATTCTGCCAGTCGCTGTCCCGCATGGAAGCACTTGCCGAACCGAAATAATTCATGGCGTAAAACGAAAAATCAAAAATGCTGTACGAAACGTTTGCGCCCAAACCGACAAAACATATCGGAATCACGTCCCAGTTCAGTTCGCTAAGTTTTATGTCTTTTCCTGTTGAGGTGTCGAACACATATTCGTTCATCACCCCGTATGTAGACCCGATTGAAGGCGAAAACGAAAACACGGCGCGATTTTCGGACGATTTTAGCGGATTCAAAGAAAAAGCGAATATCTCAAAGCTCGAAAAAAAAATCAGGAAAAAGGCTGCAATGTTTTTCTTTTCAACAAAAATCATGTTCCTACCGCCCTTGCTCTTCCAACGGATCGAATCTATAAAGTTTTGCCATCTGCCGCCTTAACGCATCCATGTCCTTTTGATAAGGAGCTGTAAGCGAAAGCCGCTCACCGCTTTTCGGGTGAAAAAAACAAATCCCGTAGGCGTGAAGCGCAAGCCTGCTAAGCAAAGGCACTTCCTCATGCTCGTCTCCGTGCCAGTTCCGTTTAAGTTCGCTAAGGCGAATCGGTTTTTGGTTTCCGCTGTAAAGAGAATCGCACACAATCGGAAAACCGATTTCCGAAAGATGCACCCTGATTTGATGCGTCCGTCCGGTCTTAGGTTTTGCCTCAATCCACGAATAGATTCCGGCTCCGCCCATAAACCTAAAATCCGTGAACGATGGTTTCCCGATTCTTTTGTTCACCACGGTTCTGTGGCGGGAATCTCCGTCAGTCAAAAGCGGCAAAGAAACCGACTGCGATTCCCACATGGGACGGCCGCGGACAAGGCAATGATAAATCTTCAATATTTTTCGATTTTCAAACTGCTCCGAAAGATTTTGATGGGCTTCGCTATTCCTTGCATAGATTATGATTCCCGACGTGTCTTTATCGATTCTGTGAACGGCATAAAGACGGCCGAACTCAGCAGATGCTTCTACATCGAGGCGAGGCGCATCCAAGTCATATCTATCGGCGGCTACAAGAAGCCCCGATGTTTTGTTAAGAACCACAACATCGTCGTCGGAATAAACGGTCGTAAAGCAAGGAGTTCGTTTCATAAAAAAATTATAGCAGAAATCCGTAAATCCGTCATTTCGGAGTAAAAAAAGGCGCATAAAATTTTTCGCACAGAATATTTTATTTTTTTCATTTACTAAAAGAAAGTTTTATCCGAACGGAAAGGATTCGGCGTTGCGCCTGCTCTTCCACTGTAAAAACGGCATTTTTCCAGCGGATTTTTTCGCCGACTGCAGGAAGATAGCCGAATCTTTCCAAAAGCCAGCCGCCCAAAGTCATGAACTCGTCGGATTTCAAACCAAAACCAAAAAAATCGTTCAGGTCATCCAGCTGAAGTTCGCCCGGAACTAAAAATTCGCCCGACCCCACAAGTTTGATTCTTTTTTCCGCAGGCAAACTGTTTTTTTCTTCCGTAATTCTACCGAACACCACACGCAAAATATCGTCCATCGTAACAATGCCCGAAAGACTTCCCTGCTCGTTCAGCGCCACGGCAAATTCCGTTTTTTGCTTTCTGAACTTTGAAAGAAGTTCAAGAGCGGTAAGCGTTTCCGGCACGAACATAACCTCGTGCATCACATTCTGCGCATAGCCTTTTCCCGTGTCGGACGACTTGTCACCCAAAAGAAGGGACTTGTAATGAATTACGCCGACTATATTTTCAGGAGAAATTCTGTAAACGGCAATAAGTTTAAGTCCCGTCTCGTTGAATTTTTTGACGACTTCATTTTTTGTGGAATCTTGGCTTACAGACTGAACCAAAGAACGATGCTTCATAAGGTCATGTACGATTAAATCGTTGAACTTAAATATTTTGTTCAGCATACGGCTTTCGTCAGCCTCTAGAGTTCCTTCATTCGCCCCGACCTCAAACAGAGCCGCAAGTTCCTCCTCCGTAATCGTAACGTTGTCGAATTTCCATATTTTTTTAGCAAGAGCGGCGGTAGATTTTGAAATAAGCGAAAAAATCCAGACAATCGGAAAAAAAATCTTTTCAAGGACAAAAAGCGGCATGGCGTTTTTAAGAACGGTTTTTTCCGTCTTTATAAGAGCCGCCGTTTTAGGAACAATCTGACCGAATGTAGTGGCAAAAAAAGTTATTACAATCGTCGAAACGGCTGATGCCAGTCCCGGAGCGGACGCACCCGAAATCCGCACCGCCATTGAAGATGCAATCTGAACTGCAAGCGCAGTCGCCAACGCCGAAGCCAAAGTGTTCATAAAATTAGTACCGATTAAAATGATTGTCAAAAGTTCGTCGATATTTTCTTTAAGAACTGAAGCGGTTTTTGCATTTTTCCTCCTTTCGTTCACGAGTTTACGCATTTTTATTTTTGTAATCGAAAGATACGCTGTTTCAGAGCCTGCAAAAAAGGCGATTATTTTAAGAATAAACACAAGGACAAAGAGCGTCAAAAAAGTTTTTAGGTTATTCATCGCTATCTTCCTTGTCAAGAATTTCCACGCGAACGGTTTTTATCCTTCTTTTATGAATGGTTTTCACGGTAAATACTATGTTTTCAAAGCGAATGCTGTCGAACGGCATGGGAAGCCTGTCAAGTTTTTCGGTTATCCAGCCGCCTAAAGTTTCATTGACGCAGGACTTCAGTTCCGTGCCAGCAAGTTCCTTGAAATCCGAAAGCAAGGTAGTTCCGTCAATTTCAAAAGATTTTTTATCGATTATGCTGGATGCGATTCCGCCGCTGTTCCGCCATGGCGTGGAAAATCCGTTTTTCCCGAAGATTTCCCGAACTATGTCTTCCTTGGTTATAACTCCGTCTGTGCCGGAATATTCGTCCATGACAATCGCCATCGTTTCGTTCCGCTCCCTGAAAATCTCGTGAACGGAAGAAATCTTTATCGTTCCCGGAACAAACACCGGAAGTCTCATCGCGGCTTTTATGTTGAAATCTTTTTGGGAATATCTAAGTAAATCCTTCAGGTAAAAAATGCCCACAACATCGTCAATGTTTTTACTGTAAACGGGAAAACACGAAAATCCCGTTCGTTTTGCAACTTCAAGCACTTCGGCGAACGAAGAATCGTCCTTCAAAGCGACGATTGCCGTTCGGGGAATCATAACGCTCTGCGCCTCAAGGTCGGAAAACTTAAAAACACGCGTCATCATAGTGTTTTCGCCCTGCTCAAGAACGCCCGTTTCGGCTCCTGCGTCTATGAACGATTTTATGTCCTCTTCCGAATAGGACTGTTTGGGCTTTTTTACATCGATTCCCATACATTTTAGGGCGATTCGGCTAACAAAAGTAAAAACGTAGACAACAGGACTAAGAATTTTTACCACAACGGACACAAAAAAACTCAACGCATATGCGATTCCGTCGGGATTCCTTGTGGAAAGCGTCTTTGGCGTAATTTCCCCGAAAACCAAAAGAAAAATCGTAACGACAAAAGTCGCAATTCCAACGCCCTTCTTTCCGAAAAACTTCATGGCGACCACGGTGATAATCGAAGAAAGGAGTATGTTTACCAAATCGTTTGCCACAAGCAAGGTGTTCATCAGAAACTCTTTTCTATCAAGAAGTTTTCCAGCACGCAAAGCCCTTTTGTCTTTTTTTTTGCGCAAAATCCTGAGCCTAAGCTTGTTCATCGCCAAAAACGAACTTTCAGAGATTGAAAAAAGCATTGAAAGCGTAAGCAGCAAAACCGAAGCCGCCGCAAGAGCCGTCACGGATAAATCTTTCAATTTTGTCTATTTTTCGTCAAACATTTCCTGACTGTTTTGTTCCTCAGCTTCGGCGGCGTACATTCTAACTTCATCAAGGGCAGCTTTTATACTTGAAGCGTACTCGCTTTCAGGGGCGGCGGCATAAGAAAGTTCAAGAAGCCTTAAAACTTCATCGTATTTTATAAGGTTTGAAGAACTGTACGGTTGCGTCGCAAAAAAATAAAGCACCTGCTTTTCTTCTGCGGACATACGCTCGTCGCTTGCATATTTTTCGTATACAGCTGACGCTTCCTCAAACTTTTTTTCATTTATAAGATTTGTGGCTTCCACATGGGCGCATTCCGTCATGAATTTTCCCAAAAGACCGCTTTCGTCTTTTTTGTCCAACGCCGCGGCTTCCTTCCAAAGCTCATAGAAAATCGGACGCCTGTACTCTTCCGTTTCATCAAGAATCTGATTGTAGGCATTCATTCTTGAAACCAAATCGCCTTTCCGTGCGGTTCGAAGACGCTCCTCAAAATCCTGAACAGTTCCGATTTCCATGTAGACCGCACTTTTATACGAAGATATTGCCGATTCAAGATAGTCAAAATTAACCGAAGCGATGTAGAATCCGTCTTTTGAAATTATGAGCAAAGCTGGCGTTTCCCTTATCCCGTAAAGATCTGCAAATTTCATCTGCTCCAAAAGGGCGCTCTGCTTTTTCTCAAGCGATTTTTGTTCACCGCCCGTAAGAGAAGTCGGATCTTGCCCCATGATTTCAGGAATCTTTGAAAAATCAAAATGCACGCACACAAAATCTTCGGAAACAGACTTGGTGAACTCAGGAGTATCGAGCAAAAGGCTCACTCCGTCTTCCGTTCCCTTTGTGTCATACATTGAGTTTACAAAAAGAACGATATTTTTACCTTTGGATTTTGCGACGTGTTTTGCCGCTTCAAAATCCGAAAACCAGCCGTTCGCATTTTTTTTACTGCCGCACGAAACAAGCAGAACCGATAAAGTACAAATCAAAATAAAGCAGATTCTTTTCATATTTTCTCCTAATAAAACTAAAAACGCCTAGGCGTATTTTAAACACCGTTTTTTCATTACGCAATAAAACTTTTGCAATAAAGGAAAAACTTTCCTTCGGCAAAAAACATTTCCTTACTTAAAATATCTTACGCCTGCCGCAAAAATATTTTGGCACGAATTTTCAGATTCGTTCAAAAGCGGATTTCCTGCGACGTTTTTTATAAGGTCGGGGGAAGCTCCGTTCAAAGCTTTTCCAAGCGTCCGCTCGCTGTGTCCCATTTTACCAAGAACACGCCCGTCCGGGCTTGTAAGTCCTTCGATGGCATAACAAGAACCGTTAGGATTGTCAGGCTCTGAAAGCGTAGGATTTCCGAATTCGTCCGCATATTGCGAAAAAACTTGACCGTTCTCAAAAAGTCTTTCGGCGGTTGCTTCGTCGCAGACAAAACGCCCTTCACCGTGGCTTACAGGCACAAGATGAACACGCAAATCCACAACGCTTGGGTCTAAAGCCCACGGACTTGAGGCACTTACCATCCGTGTTCTTACGATTCTGCTTACATGACGACCTATTCTGTTGTACGTCAAAGTAGGCATATCGCTTTTCATATCACGGAATTCGCCGTATATCGCAAGTCCGGTTTTCACAAGCGCCTGAAATCCGTTGCAAATTCCAAGGACAAGTCCGTCGCGTTTTTTCAAAAGATTCATGATTTCATCTGCGATGCGACTTTCTCTAAGACAATTAGCGATGAATTTTGCAGAACCGTCAGGTTCGTCGCCGGCGCTGAATCCTCCTGCAAGCGCAAGAATATTCGCATCCTTCAATTCTTTGGAAAATTCGCAAAGGGAACGGGAAAGCATTTCGGGAGTTCTGTTTGCAAGCACCAAAATCCTTGTTTCCGCGCCTGCCAAATCGAACGCACGAGCCATGTCGAATTCGCAGTTAGTCCCCGGAAAAACGGGAATCACAACCCTTGGTTTTGCGCCGGAATTTACGAATACGGGATTTTTTCTTATCTCGCTCAAAGAACTGTGGATTTTTTTTGCAAAATCCGGAAGTTTTTCCTCTTGCGAAAATGAACTTACGGGCGGAAAGACTGATTTTAGCCTGCCTTCCCAAGATTCTCCCGCCTCAAAAAGCGGAATCCTGCATTCTTCGATTCCGGCAACCGAAACAAAAATTTCCGGTTCAGAAATTGTTTTTCCCAAAATAAAAAAAGTTCCGTCTTCAAAATCCGACACAGAAAGTTTTTCGTTCGCTTCGACGATTATAGAGCCGTAAAGCGGAGTGAAAAAATCATGTTCGGAAGAAGAATATTTTTGATTCGTGCCGATTTTAGTCGCAGAATACGGAATATTTTCAATCTTGATTCCAATGCGGTTTCCGAAAGCCATCTTCGTTACCGCCTCTGCAATTCCACCTGCACCGACAGGGTACATAGCGGCAATTTTTCCGCCGGCATTAAGGCTGTAAAGGCGCTTTGAATTCTTCATGAACGAAGCAAAATCCGGAGCAAGCTCTTCCGAATACGGGACGCTCACAAGATAAACATTGTGTCCAGCCGATTTGAACGAACCGCTTGTGATTTTAGAAACGTCGTTGTAAGCGGCGGCAAAACTCACCAGCGTATGCGGAACGTCCAATTCCTCGAACGAACCCGACATGGAATCCTTTCCGCCGATTGAAGCGCAACCCGTGGCAATCTGGGCATCGAGCGCACCAAGAAGAGCTGCTGCAGGATAGCCCCAACGCCGCTCGTCCGTCGCCCTTCCGAAAAATTCCTGAAAAGAAAGCCGGACGTTTTCCGTATTTCCGCCCATGCAAGCAATTTTTGCAAGCGAAGAAAGAACCGCAACCTGAGAGCCGTGCCAAGGCGACCATTTTCCTACCCGCGGATCAAAACCGTGCGACATAATGCTTACGGTCGAAGTCTCAAATGGACTTTGCACGGGAATTTTTGCGCACATTCCGGCCTCAGGGGTCGCCTGATATTTTCCGCCAAAAGGAAAAAGCACTGTTGAAGAGCCGATAGAACCATCAAAACGTTCGGAAAGCCCGCGCTGGGAACAAACTGCCAAATCGTTCATGTTCAAAAGCCAGGCTTTTTTAAGGATTTCTTTTCCATTTCCGAGCGAAAGCACATTTTTCACAGAATCAAGGGCATTCACCAAAGGCGATGCCTCCCGATTTTCAGGATTTTCGATAAATGCGCATGCTTCGTGGTGCGCACCTGCCGCATCAAGAAATTTACGGGCTATATCCACGATTGTTTTCCCACGCCATTTCATCACAAGCCTTTCCGAATCGGTAACATCGGCGACTTTCACAGCCAAAAGATTTTCCTTTGCGGCTTCGGCAATAAACTTTTCCGCATCGCATTCACGCACGACGACCGCCATTCTTTCCTGACTTTCCGAGATTGCAAGTTCCGTTCCGTTCAAGCCGTCGTATTTTTTAGGCACTGCGTCAAGATTTATAAGAAGTCCGGGCGCAAGTTCACCGATTGCGACGGCAACTCCCCCTGCTCCAAAATCATTGCACCTGCGAATCATAAGGCTCACGTCCTTTTTTCTGAACAGACGCTGGATTTTCCGTTCCTCTACGGCATTTCCTTTCTGAACCTCGGCGGCGGCACTTGTAACGGATTTTTCAGTATGAACCTTGGACGAACCTGTAGCTCCGCCGATTCCGTCCCGACCCGTTCCGCCGCCAAGCAAAAGAACAATGTCCCCCGCTTCGGGGCGTTCCCGAACCACCATGTCCGCAGGAGCAGCGGAGATTACCGCACCAAGTTCCATGCGCTTTGCCTCGTATCCGGGATGATAGAACTCGGTAACCTGTCCCGTCGAAAGCCCAATCTGATTTCCATAGGCAGAAAAACCGTGCGCCGCTTCCCTGCAAATCTTCAGCTGCGGAAGTTTTCCTTTGCGAGTTGCGCTAAGCGGAACAGTCGGGTCGGAAGCTCCTGTTACACGCATGGCTTGGTAGACCCAGCTGCGTCCCGAAAGAGGGTCTCGAATCGCGCCTCCTATGCAAGTTGCCGCACCGCCAAAAGGCTCGATTTCAGTCGGATGGTTATGGGTCTCGTTTTTGAACATCATGAGCCAACGCTCACTATAATCGGAAGGCTTTCCGTCCGCTCCGGAAGTATAATGAACATTTATGAAAACAGAGCAAGCATTATTTTCTTCACTTACTTCCAAGTCTTCAAGTTTTCCGTGCTTTTTAAGATATTTCATTCCGATTACAGCCATATCCATAAGGCAAAGCGGTTTTTCTGTTCGGTTTCCATAAATCTCGTTCCGCATGGAATTGTAGTTCCGCAAAGATTTTTCAAAAAGGGAAGAATAAGGACCTTTTTCAATCTTTATGCCCTTGAGTTCCGTCAAAAAAGTCGTATGACGGCAATGGTCAGACCAATAGGTGTCAAGCACACGGATTTCGGTTTCCGTGGGGTCGCGACCTTCTTCTATAAAATAATCCTGCAGAAACTTGATATCGGCGGCATCCATCGCAAGAGCCGAGCCGGTTCTGTAGGCTTCGAGTTCTTCCACTGAAAATTTTATAAAACCTTCAACCGCAGGAATATCGCAAGGCTCTTCGGCTTCGATTTTTAGTGTTTCGGGGATTTTTTCGTCGGCAAGGCGGCTGTCAACAGGATTTACAAGATAATTCCGGATTTTAGAAACATTGTCCAAAGAAAGTTTTCCTTCCAAAATCACCATCTTTGCAGAACGGACAACAGGAAGATTTTTGCTCTCGTCCGCAGATTGATTAAGTTCCGCCTGCAAAAGATTCAGGCATTGTTCGGCACTGTCGGCTCGTTGGTCATACTGACCGGGAAGATATTCCCAAATTACCACAGCCGAATCCGAAGAAATTTCCGGTTTTTCAAAAAAAACAAAATCGCTTTGCGGCTCGGAAAATATCCTTACGGCGGCGGTTTTCCCCACGGACAGATCGATATTTTCCACATCGTATCGGTTCAGATAACGAACTCCGGTCAAGCCCGAAATTCCTAGAAAATTCTTAAACTGAGAAAAATAAGTTTTAGCCTCGTTTTCAAAACCCGGCTTTCTTTCAACATACAAACGAAACATTGTAAAATTATAATGATATTAAAACGTTTCTTCAACGAAGCGATTTTCCTCAAAAAAAAGCAGCTTTAGGCTTTGCTCGAAAAACTGAGAGCTTTGGCGAAAAAAGGTCGATTAGGACTCACAAGCGTCCGGAAAAGCATTTTAGGTCATTCAAAAAACCGCCGAAATCCTAAAATCATCGAATGTCCCCGGATTTTAGAACGCATATCAATTCATGAAAAAATACGCCATAGTTTCAGCATCTTTTATCATGTTGGAAATCACGCAATATTCGTTCGGCATATGGGCGCATTCATCAAGCGTCGACCATACGGCGCAGGCGTAACCTTCCCGTCTTAGTTCCGCACCTACAGTTCCGCCGCCGATTCCTATGGTCCGTGCCTTTATACCTCTGACCTGCAACAAGGCTTCGGAAAGTTTTTTCACTACAGGAGAATCAACAGGCGTTGCAGGACTTTCAGAACTTTGGGCGACCTCGTAGCAGATTTCGACACCGTATTTTTTCTCTACGGCTGAAATCTCTCTTTCCACCCGTGAAAGCACCTGATCCAAGGAATAGCACGGAAGAATTCGGCAGTCCATGCAGAAAGTTTCTTCGCCGGGGATTATGTTTATTCCCGCCACATTTGAATATCGCATAGTAGGCTGAAACGTAGAATAGTTCGGCTCAAAAAGCGGATTCCGTTTAGAAAAGACTTTCTGCAATCCGAAAAGCCGCATGCTCAAATCGTTGGCTGCGATACAGGCGTTGTTTCCCTGGTCAGGGCGACTTCCATGCGTCTGCATTCCTTTTACATGGACTTTAAGCCAAAGAATATTTTTTTCCGCAACCTCGATTGTTTCGCCCTTGGAATCTCCGCCGTCTGGAATAAGGATTATGTCATCTTTCCTGAACAGAGACGTGTTTTTCAAAAGCCAAATTATGCCGTATTTCGAACCGACTTCCTCGTCCGCCATAAAAAGAAGTTTTACAGTGTGCTTAGGTTTTACGCCGTTTTTTATAAGGGCGAGAGCAGCAAACGCAGAAGAAACCAGTCCCTGCTGATTATCTTCAACACCACGCCCGAAAAGTTTTCCGTCCTTTTCTAAAAGAGTCCACGGGTCGCTTTCCCACAGTTTCGGCTCACCCACAGGCACAACGTCCAAATGCGCCATGCTCCAAATGGAAAAATCGTCCGATTCGCCGGGAACAGTAACCACAAGGCTTGGACGAACTCCGCTTTCGACACGGCTGTCGGGCGCATCAAAGCGCTGAATATCGGAAAAACCGTTTTCCGTAAGCCATTCGGTAAGAGCGAGAGCCTTATTCAGTTCCCCCTGCCCGCCGTTTTCGGGAGCAAGTGCCGGATTTTCAGTAAGAAGTTTTTCAAGCTGAACCATATCCCTTTCACGGGAACGTATATATTTCTGAACGGTTTCAAAAGTTGCGTCTATCATATGGAAAATCTACCATATATCACAGGAATATGGAACGTCTTTGTAAATTCGACAAAAATTTCTTTTTATCTTGATTTTCAAGGCAAAAACAAACCTAAATATTCCGCAAAAACTCCCATGTAATCTCAAAACTCAAAATCCCTGACTTAAAAAACACCTGCTTCACAGGTGCGTTTTTTTTGTTTTTACGCTAGTATTTTTCCATGAAAATCCTTACAGATTATGCGTCGACGGAATTCAAGATAAAAAATTCCCGGTTTCTGAACGAGATTTTTCCATGCATCTCTCAGGACGACGCAAAAAAAATCGTAAAGGCACAGAAGACCAAGCATTTCGATTCGACACATGTGGTACACGCTTTTGTGCTTGGATTTTCAAAAGAAATCTTAGGAATGAGCGATGACGGAGAACCGTCCGGAACAGCAGGAAGACCGATTCTTTGCGTAATGCAGGGAAAAGACTGCACAAACTTTTTAGTAACCGTAACAAGATGGTTCGGAGGCACACTGCTTGGAACAGGCGGACTTGTAAAAGCCTACGGAGACGGAGCTAAAAGCGTAATCGAAAAGGCGGAATCCTCCGGGCTTTTTCAGGAATATGTGGAAAAGAAGGACTTTTTGTTTTATGCGGATTACACACTGCACAAGTCAATTAAACGCATGATGGAAGCGTTTTCCGTAAGCGAAATTATTGAAGAGTTCGGAACGGAAGTAAAAGTAAGCGGAAAAATCGTGTCATCGGAACTTGAATTTTTCAGGGAATCCTTAAAAAATCTCTCCAACGGGAAAATCAGCATATAACAGGCAAAAACGTTCTTGCGTTTCGATGTATTGCGGATTCAAAATCATTCCGTTTTCGCCAAATTTACAAGCCATCTTTCTTTCTTCAGCCAGAAGTGTGCGATTGCGCTCTTAGGAACATCGCTCAATTTTACAATTGCGTACATTGCAACAGGTCTAAGCGGCGTAAAGAATGTGAGAAGCAGCATTCCGCCAAGGAAAAGGACGTTTCCGACCGTATCGCATATCGCACCCATTTTTGTGTCTCCTCCGGCGCGGCTTATTGCATACTGGGCGTTCAAAAATCCCCAAAGCGGAAGATAAAGGGAAGCCGTTATCACAAGAAGCAAGGCGATTTTTCGTGCCTCCGGGGTGAGGTTCGAAAAAACTACGGGAATCAGGAATGTCGAACAGAATCCGAACACGGCAAATCCAAAGCCGAAAAAAATAGAACCGGATAAAATCCAATTTTTGAATCTGCGGCAATCTTCGAGTTTTCCGGCGCCAAGTTCCGTTCCCATGATTACGCCGGTGCTTGTCATTATGCCGCCCATGCTTATAAAAATCAGGTTTGCGATGGCAAAACCCGCCGCCATTCCGGATACGACTTCCGCTCCACCGCGTGTGTTGAAAAGAGCGTTTGAAATCGTTTCGCTTGCCGCCCAAAAAATCTCGGAATAGAGAATTACTATGGATTTTGAAAATATTTTTGCGAAAAGCGACCATTTTATTTTCAATATTCGTGTGAATCTGAACACAAAGTCAGGTTTTTTGACGGCGATGTATACTACGAACATAAGAAGTTCACAGATTCTTGCGATGACTGTAGCGTAGCCTGCACCTGCAACTTCAAGACGAGGAGCGCCCAGTTTTCCGTAAATCAAAATCCAGTTGAAGAATGTGTTTATAAGGGTCGCCGTAACGGAAATCACAAGCGGCGGACGGACGATTTCCACTTCCCTCAAAGAAGTCGAAATGGCACTGGAAAAGCCTGAAAACAAAAACGAGACGGCAACCGCTCTTGAATACATTCTTGTCTGCTCGATTATCGCCTGGGCATCCGTGTTTTTTGTGACCATAAGCCAAAAGAGTTTTTGAGGAGCCGCACGGCACAGAAAAAACATCGCAATCCCAAGAATTCCCATCACTAAAACTTTGAAATAGAAGACCTGCTGCATTCCTTCCTTGTCTTTTGCGCCTTTGAATTGGCTCATGAAAATTCCGCCTGACGAGCAGATTGTCATGGTCATGACAAAAAACATAAAGAAAATCATTCCTGCAACATTTACTCCGCTCATCTTTATGTCGCCAAGCCCCGAAACCATAAAGTTATCTATGAGCGAAACAAGATTCTGAATCAGCTGCTGCGCCATCACAGGAAGAGCGATGGAAAGGGCGCGTCTGTAGAAAGCCCAATTTCCAAAATATCGATTGCTGGAAAAATTCATGAAAAGAAATATATTCTTTTGCAAAGCAAAAATCTAGCAGTTTTCAAAAAATATAAAATCGCAGGAATGAAGATAGGTCGAGTTTTGGAAAATTGAGCTTCCCTAACGAGGAAACTTTTTTTAAGAAAATAATATCGCCATCCCGAAAAATCGAGATGGCGATAAATCATATTCTTGCCGGAAAATATTTTTATTCCGCAAACTGTTTTTTAAGGAAATCCAAATCAAGTTCCGGATAAAGCACATGAGACGAAAGCAGAGCGGACACCCGTTTTTTCGCCTCTTTTTGAACCTGAGGGTCAAGTTCTATCTTTCCTTTTGCAGGTTTTCCGTCCTTTGTAAGTCCGGGTTTTGTTCCTTTCAGAACAAGGTCGATTATGGATGCGACTTCCTTCATTTCGTCTTCGACAAAACCGAGAGTCGTAAGGGCGGGCGTTCCGATTCGTATTCCTGAAGTCCACCATGCGCCGTTTTTGTCGTACGGAAGTGCGTTCGCGTTTACGGTTACACCGCAGGCGAACAACGCCGCTTCAGCCTGTTTTCCCGTAAGCCCGTAAACGGTAACGTCCAAAAGCATAAGATGATTGTCCGTTCCGCCGGTCTGAACAGGAAATCCGAGCGACTTGCACGCCTCGGAAAGAGCCTTAGCATTTTTTACGACATTTTGCGCATACTCACGATATGAAGCCGTGTTCGCTTCCTTGAAAGCAATCGCCTTGGCTGCCATCACATGACCCAACGGGCCTCCAAGAACCATGGGGCAGCCCTTGTTCACGTAATCGGCGTATTCTTTTTTGCAGAGAATCATCGCTCCCCTAGGACCGCGCAATGTCTTATGCGTCGTTGTGGTAACGATGTCCGCCCATTTTACAGGATCAAAATCGTCGGTGAAAACCTTTCCTGCGACAAGACCTGCAAAATGCGCCATGTCAACCATAAGAACCGCTCCGCATTTGTCGGCAATTTCTCTAAATCGGCGGAAATTTATCGCACGTGGATATGCAGAATATCCGGCAAGAAGGATAAGCGGTTTCACTTCCATCGCCTGATGTTCTATTTTGTCGTAGTCCAAAAGACCGGTCTTTTCGTCAACCCCATAAGGATGAGATTCAAACATTCGAGCGGAAACGTTCATCCTGTAACCGTGCGTAAGATGTCCGCCGCAGGAATAATCAAGCCCCATAAGACGCTGATTTCCAAAACGTTTTCTTAGCATGTCAAACTGCCCGTCCTTGAGTTCAGCCAAGGACTTTACGCCGAGTTCTTCCAAGGTCGGAGTCTCGACTTTTGCAGAAAGTATTGCCCAATATGCGACAAGATTTGTGTCCGCCCCCGAATGAGGCTGGACATACGCATAATCCGCCCCAAAAAGTTTTTCCGCCTCCCTTGCGGCGTTGTTTTCCACGGCATCGATGTTTACGCATCCTCCGTAATATCTGTGTTCTGGATAACCTTCCGCATATTTGTCCGTGAGCAGATTTCCCATGGCAGCCTGAACAGCAAGGGAACAATAGTTCTCGGACGCAACAAGTTTCAGATGGCTTCTTTGATTTTCAAGTTCATTGACAATTGAAGCCGCTATTTTAGAATCGACAGAGGCGACCTGTTGAAGATTTGCGACATAAGCACACATCGAGGCATTAGGTTTTCCGCCGCACAAAGTCAAATATTCTTCCAATGGTGTAGACATTTTCTTCTCCCGATTTTTATTCATCAAATATTGATTGACGTATTTTTATGCAACGCCTTCATTATGTTCGCCATTTCGATAGCGTCAAGTGCGCAGTCGTAGCCCTTGTTGCCAGCCTTGCTTCCTGCCCTCTCGATTGCCTGCTCGATGTTTTCAGTGGTTATAACTCCGAACAGCACAGGAACACCCGTCTGAAGTCCCGCTTGAGCGACCCCCTTGGAAACTTCCGCACAGACATAATCGTAATGGCTCGTAGAACCTCTGATTACAGCGCCCACCGTTATTACAGCGTCGTACATCCGGCTTTCAGCCATTTTCTTTGCGACCAAAGAAATTTCGAACGCCCCCGGAACCCACACGGCAGTGATGTTTTCTTCGCTTACGCCATGCCGGACAAGACCGTCAACAGCTCCGCTCAAAAGTTTATTGACGATTATCTCATTGAACCTTGAGGCAACGATTCCAACCTTCATCCCTTCCGGAGCGACAAGTTTTCCTTCCACCAGATTAATCTCATTCATAACGAATTCTCCATAAATCTATATTTTTGCAAACGCCGATTTCCATAAAATCCGCACGGACGCATAAAACTGCACAATTTTGCGCAAGTTTTTTCAAAATCAAAATCACGATTTTTTCAGATTTTAGTTTTATTTAAAATCTTCCGTAAAGATATGCCCCATTTTATCTTTTTTGGTCTTTAAGTAAAAACGGTCGTATTCTTGCGACTGAATTTCTATCGGAACTCTTTTTAAAACCTTCAGCCCAAAGCCGTCAAGACCGTAAACTTTTTCAGGATTATTCGTAAGAAGCCTTAAAGACCTGCACCCCAAATCCCTGAGAATCTGTGCGCCAATCCAATATTCCCTCAAATCCGGCTTGAATCCCAGTTTGACGTTCGCTTCCACAGTGTCAAATCCCTGTTCCTGAAGTTCATACGCCTTGAGTTTATTTATAAGACCGATTCCCCTGCCTTCCTGCCTCATATAAAGAATCACGCCGCGACCTTCTTCGGAAATCCGCTTCATCGCCGCATGAAGTTGAGGTCCGCAATCGCATCTTTTTGAGCCAAACACATCGCCTGTAAGACATTCGGAATGAACCCGGCAAAGCACATCCTCCCCGTCCCCGATTTCCCCCCGGACAAGGGCAACGTGATGCTCTCCCGTCAAATCGTTCACGTACCCGAAAATCTGAAAATCGCCGAGCTCAGACGGAAGATGCGCCGTCGCCTCCCTAACCACATGACTTTCGTGAAGCCTAAGATAATCCTGAAGAGCCTTTATTGTAATGAACTTCAGATTGAATTTTTTCGCAAGCTCCCAAAGTTTAGGAGTGCGCATCATAGTCCCGTCGTCGTCCATTACCTCGCAGCAGAGTCCGCATTCCTCAAGCCCCGAAAGCCGGCATAAATCTACAGTCGCTTCGGTATGTCCGTTCCGCACAAGGACTCCGCCTTTTCTTGCAATTAACGGAAACATATGTCCCGGTCTTCTAAAATCTTCAGGCGAACTGGAAGGATTTATACATTCAAGAGCAGTAATCGACCGCTCGGAAGCAGAGATTCCCGTGGTCGTGGAGCGATGGTCTATAGAAACGGTAAAGGCGGTCTCGTGATTGTCCGTGTTTTCCGCAACCATCGGATAAAGGTTCAGCCTCTTTGCTATGTCATTGCTCATTGGAGTGCAGATAAGACCTTTCGCATGGCTTGCCATCATGTTTATGTTTTCTTGGGTCGCAAATCTGGCGGCGCAAATCATGTCGCCCTCATTTTCACGCTCCTCGTCGTCTGTAACAAGAATTATTCGTCCCGCACGGAGTTCCGCCAATGCATCCTCTATAGAATCGTATTCATAGTTCATCGTAAAAATCACCTCCAAAATCAACTAAAAAAGTAGAACGATTTTAATTTCCAAGCCATTTAAGGATTTTTTCATCCCTTTCTTCCTGACTTTGAAAAGATGCGTTCATAAGCCTATGAACGTATTTTCCAATCATGTCGTTTTCGATGTTCACAAGCGCTCCTTTCTCTTTTCCGAGCAAAGAAGTGTCTTTTCCGGTAAGCGGAATCACGCTGACTGAAAAACTTTCCGGAAAAACCTTTGCGACAGTAAGGCTGATTCCGTCAAGCGCAACAGAACCTTTTTCGATTATCAGGCGAAGGATTTCTTCCTTAGCGGATATACGCACCCAGACTGCGTTTCCGTCGTTTTCCATTCCGACAATTTTTCCCGTTCCGTCAATATGTCCGCTCACAAAATGTCCGCCGAACCTTCCCCCAGGCATCATCGCCCGTTCAAGATTCACCTTGTCACCATGTAAAAGCGACGACAAGTTCGACCTGGAAAAAGTCTCATTCATAACGTCGGCAGAAAAATGCGAAGAAGTCATTTTTGTAACGGTAAGGCAAACGCCGTTCACCGCTATGCTGTCCCCGATTTTAGTTCCCTCAAGAACTTTTTTCGCCTTGATTTCGATATGCCCGTTCTGCACGGCTTTTATTATTCCGACCTCTTCGATTATTCCTGTAAACAACAAAGCCTCCACGCTTGGGCAAAAAAAAGCCCCGCATAAACCGCAGGGCAAGAAGGCTAAATAAAAATCCTATAAAAAACACGGATTTACTTCTTCCATCCAGACTTTACTGTCGGCCACGGATTTTCACCGTATCGTGCCGCCGGATTTTCGACGGCTTGCTGGCTTACATCAAATGATGTTCACAGCCGGTGAGGAATTCAACCTCGCCCCGAAGTGATGCAATCCTATCATTTTTTTGCCTCGTATTCAAGAAGAACATCTCCGTCAAAATTCGTAACGTTCTGCAAAGTGAACAAAAATCCATCTTCCACGTTTTCCACGCCTTTTCCGGAAACAGGGGATTTTCCACGCCCTCCAAAAATTTTTGAGCCAAGAAAAGCATAAATGCGATTCACAAGACCCGCCTGAAGAAAACTGAAATTTACCTCACCGCCGCCTTCGACAAGAAGACTGTCAATTCCCCGTTCCCCTAAGATTTTTACAAGTTCCTTTACGTCCGGCCGATTTTCAGAATCAGGCGAAAGTTCAAGAACCTCGACCCCCGATTCAAGAAGAGAGTTTTTTCTTTGCAAAAAAGATTTTTCCTCGTTTTTTACGCATACGGCAACAACGGGAATATTTTTCGAAGTCTGAACCAAACGGCTTTCCAAAGGAAGACGCAGCGAAGAATCGCAAACAATTCTCAAAGGATTCTTAGGATTTTCGCATCTGGAATCCAACATCGGGTCGTCTTTTAGAACCGTATCGATTCCGCACAATATGGCACTGAACTTTTTTCTGAGGACATGAACATGGAGTCGGCTTTTTTCATTTGTAATCCACTTGGACTTTCCAGAGTGCGTGCTGATTTTTCCGTCCAAAGTCATGGCGTATTTCAGCGCGACATACGGCGTTTTTTCGGTAATATAATGGAAGAAAATCGGATTCAGCGCATCGCATTCTTCTTTTAGGAAATCTTCCTGCACTTCGATTCCTTGTTCACGCAAAAAGGCGTTCCCTTTTCCATGGACAAGAGGATTGGGGTCCCGGCTTCCGACCACGACTTTTTTGATTCCCGCCTGGAATATCGTCTGGACACATGGCGGCTGCTTTCCTTCATGGCAGCACGGTTCAAGCGTAACAAAAAGGGTTGAGTCTTGTGCGGAAAGTCCTTTTTCACAAAGAGACTTTAACGCCTCGCGCTCGGCATGAAGTTCTCCGTACTTTCGGTGAAATCCTTCGGCAAGAATTTTTCCTTCCTTCACAATCACCGCCCCCACAAGCGGATTAGGAGAAACAAAACCTTCGCCATTACGGGCAAGTTCAATCGCCCTCCTCATAAAAAAAATATCGTCCATGCGTCAATTCTATACCAAATCGCTGCTTTTTGGGACACAAAACGCAAACGCAAAAATTCGCCTTTTTCCGGAAAATATATTTTAAAAGATTATAGTATTTTTTTGCCGATAGATTGGTATTTTTTTAACTTTATGAGATAATAAAAATATGTCTATATTTTCATTTTTTTGCATTGTTTTCTCGTCAGTAACATATTTTTCAACACTATGCTTGCGCTGGTGCCAACTTGAGTTCATATGGAACGAAGGAAGCACAATGTGGACAAGTCCGACGCTGCTTTTCAATGTGGCTGTAGCAACTGTTCTGGTGTTAATAATAAATATCGGAGCATATTTTGTCGCAAAACCCTTCGACGAAATTCTTAAAGTCCTCAAAAAAGAAAACAGGGGAGCAACTCAAGAAGAAATAAAAATATGCCTTGGAAGCTACAGAAAACTTAGACTTTTTGTAATTGGCGCATTTTTTACAGGTTCGTTTTTGGGCCAGATTACAACCATGACTGTGGGAGTTCTTTCCGGCTCGTGGGATTTTGTTCCTTCAAGGCTCCTGCTGATAATGGCGCAGGCGATAGGATTCGGAGGGCTTGCGGCAATTTCCGTTATAACCGCACTTGAACAGATGACTATAAAGACAAACGCCCATCTTAGAATGCTTACAATAACGGGAGTAAAAAATTCCAGAACGACAAGCGTGTCAAAATCCATATCGATGATTTTTTTTATAGCGATTTTTTTTGTCGGCGTGAACATTCTTTCAGTTCCGTATGGAATCATATTCGACAAAGACCACGGAGTTCTTGAAGGCGAGCTACTCCCCCTGTTCATCAAAAAAGGAATAATATGCACGCTTATGTCCATGGCACTTTCATTTTATCCGTTTATATATGCGATAGCGGGACTTACAACCCGAATAAAAAGAAATGCGGAACGGCTTCAGGAAATCGCTGTCAGCGGAGACCTCTCAAAAAGAATCTACATCAGAATGACGGATGATTTCGGCGCAATGTCATCCTACGAGAACAAGCTTATCGAAAAACTTTCGCTTATGATAAAAGCCCTTCGAGAAGATGCAGACAGCATAGACGAATCCGCAAATGTGGTATCCGACTCCTCTCATTCAGCGTCGGCAGCCCTTTCCCATATTTCTGAAGCGTTCAACAAAATAAACGAAAACGAAGAAAGGCAAAACGAGCTTATATCACAAACTGACGAAAACCTGAACACGCTCGTAACCAACATAGATACGGTGAAAATGCATGTCGTTCAGCAGGCTGATGCTATTCAGAATATTTCTTCCTCGATGACGGAGATTTCTGCGAATATCTCAAATATCGCCGACATGACAAAAAAAGCCAGCTCTGTTTCCGAAGAACTTTCCGAAAAAAGTTCGGTCGGGGGCGAGGCAATAACGAACGCCACAGTCGCTATGCAAGAAATTCAGACGGTTTCAGAAGAGGTAAGAAAACTTCTTCTTACGATACAGCAGATTGCGACAAAGACGAACCTTCTTTCGATGAACGCTGCGATAGAAGCGGCGCACGCAGGTCAGTTCGGAACGGGATTTGCCGTTGTTGCAAGCGAAGTCCGTTCCCTTGCAGAATCGTCCGCAAGAAGCGCAAAAAACGTACAGTCAAAAATGCAAGAGATGATGGAAAAAACAACGGCGGGGGTCGAAGCGATGACATCGGCAAAAAATGCGTTCGTTGAAATAACAGGAAACGTAACCGAAAACGCAGAGCTCATAAAGACAATCACTTCAACCATGTACCAGCAGAAAAACGAAGCAGTCGTCGTCCGAGAATCCGTAACTGATGTTGCTTCGGCAATTCATTCAATAAAAGACCTTGCCGAAGAAGAAATGGAGAGTTCCGAAAAACTGAAAAACTTCATGAAAAATGTTCTGGAAGCCTCAAATTCCACGATGAATGCGGTGGAAGAAACCCTTCAGGCAACCGAGCACATGAAAAAGACCGTAAAACTCGTAGACGAAGCGGCGGACAGCAACAAAGAAATCGTCATAAAAATCCACAAAAACATATCGCAGTTTGAAATCTGATTTTTATGCAAAAAGCAAATACGATTCTCAAAATCTTTGCGGATTGCAAAAACGCCGCTGCAAAAAATGCAATTTTAAAATCTGCGGACGGTAAGCTGCGGACGGGGAAACGTTTTTTAAGGGAAGAACAGTTTATTAAACTCAAAACGGCTCTACTGTCCGCATGAGTTTACCATAATACGGCAAACTCGAATAAAAGATACTTTGCAATACTCAAGGAAGGCGGCTTCAAGAGCGGAAAACTGCCGGCTTCGAACTCACAGCCGCCATTCGCCATTTATAAAAATTAAACTTACCGAATTTTTATAAATACATTTCAGCTCATGGGCGGAACAAATGTGTCAGGGTAAATCGACGTTACGGGATAACTTGCATGATGAGCCGAGAGATTTATACATCCGGTCGGTTTTGTAATTCCGTTGGGAAGGTCGTAATTGTCGTCGGAATCCGCTTCGTCCGGAAAAAACATTTCTCCAAGCTCAAAAATCTCGTCATCCTTCATTGCGTCGGGAAGAAACATAATGAGATTTTTTTTGCTGTCGGAATACATCTTCAGGTTCATAGACTCCTCTTTAGAAATTTTTTTCCTATCGAACATAATACTCAAGAAATAACAAAAATCAATGACAATTTCTATTATGCTCAAAAAATTATCGATGTTCCGTGAATAAATTGCTGTAAAATTTAACTAAAAGTTCGCTCTATTCAGGGAAATGTTATATAATAAAAAAACGTTTATTTTTTTTGGAGAAAAAAATGAAAATTTCACTAAAACACCAATTCATCGTGGTATTTTTGGCTTTCGTACTGATTTCGTGCATTGTGATTTCAATAATTTCCGCTTTTTCCATAACAAAGATAGGAACCGCAAGTGCGCTGAATCAGGCATCGGGGGTGGTTGAAAAAGCGCTTTCGATAGTCAACGGAGACAATTTTGAGCGCATGAGCAAAGAAATGAATCCGAAAGACGAAGCGGCAATAAAAATGCGGACGGCTCTTATGGAACTGGCGCGTTCAACAAGCTGCCAATACCTTTACACGATGATTCCAAAAACTGAAAACGTATACGCTTACGTATTGGACGTTGCCGCAGACCCCACCGACAGCGTGAATTTTATAGAAATGGGAATGGAAGAAGATATTTCAAGTTGGGGCGCACCTCCCAAAATAACGCTTTCGGAAGGAACGCTGACCCACACAAAATTGGAACACCACAGCGAATGGGGCTGGCAAATAAGCGTCTACGGGCCTGTCAAAAATTCAAAAGGAAAAATAATCGGTATTGTCGGCTGCGATTACAACGTTGACTACATAATACGAATGACAAAAAATCAGGTGGTATTAATTACATTCCTTGGACTTGTCAGTGTAGTTCTTGGAGTTATAACGGTCTACATATTTACAAACTTTCTTTTCGGGGCGCTGGCTAAAATTACAAGCGCAATGGAAACGGTCAGCAAAGGAAACGCAGACCTTACGCAGCGGATTCCGGAGCAAAAAAGCATGGAATTGGGTTCGCTGGCAAAAAGCTGCAACAATGTAATTCAAAAACTTTCGGATTTGATAGGCGAACTTCAAAATCAGTCGAATATTCTTAAAGATTCCGGCGTGACCCTTACAAACAGCATGAGCGCGCATATTCAGAACATAAATTACGCAACAAAATGGTAAGCGACATAGAAGACAAAATTTCATCGCAGCAAGGAAAAATTTCAAGCGTTTCTGAAAGTACGGAAAATTTTGAATCGCAAATTTCACATCTGAACACAAAAATTATTTCGCAATCCGATGCGATAGAGCAGGCTTCAAGTGCAATCGAACAGATTTCGGCAAATATAAAACAGGTGAACAAAAACGTAAAAATAATTTCGGCGGATTATTCCGCCCTCACCGAAAAATCTATCGAAGGAAACAAACTTCAGCAGGATGTAAGCGAACGTATCGAGCAGATAGCAAGGCAATCGGAAAATCTGAACGAAGCGAACACGGCGATATCGGGCATAGCCGAACAAACAAACCTTCTTGCGATGAACGCGGCAATCGAGGCGGCTCACGCAGGCGAGCTTGGAAAAGGATTCAGTGTTGTTGCAGACGAAATCCGGGCGTTGGCGGAAACGGCAACAACTCAATCGAATGCCATAAGCGAACTTCTTGAAGGAATCGCCGCAGCCATCGATGGAATTGTAGGCTCTTCAAAAGAATCGTCAAAAGCATTCGAAAATGTCGGTTCAAAAATTGCCGAAATGGACGGCCTTATGAAAGAAATCCAGCTTGGCATGGAAGAAGAAAACGCCGGTGTGAACAACATTCTTGAAACCGTAAAAACAATCGACGGAACAACAAGCGCCATAACGGAAGCCTCCGAGCTGATGAAAAAAGAAAGCATGAACATAGCGGCGCAAATCTCGGAACTCAAAAAAACTGCGGACGACACCCACATGAAATCCGTGGAAGTACTTGGCGACATGATGGAAATCAACGCAGGCGCGGTGGAAGCGTCCGAGGCATCCTCAAAAAACACGAATGCCGCAGACCAAATAATCGATATGATAATCGGTTTCAAAATTCAGTGATTTAATAAAAACTTAAACGCAGGCGGAAAATCGGAATTTCGCTGCAAAAGCGGATATCCGATTTTACTCCGCCTTTTTTATGCAGATGCGCCGCTTCGGATTACTTATTTTTTGCAGACTGTAAAATATGCCGTCTCGGACTGCCAGTTAAAAATCATATTTTCAGCTGCGCTCTGAAGAAGGCTGATTAACCGTTTAAGCTCAAGCGTTCCCATCGATTCCACAAGTTTTTCGGCATATGCGGAAGTTTTTGTGTCGAACCATCTTGAAATCTCGGCACCGGTAAGCCGCCGCTTTTCGTTTTCCGTTTTGCTTGCGGCGTTCACGATAAATCCGGCTTTCTCAAATTCTTTTTTTATAGAATCCATGTTCCAGTTGAAAAGCCCGTTTTCTTTATCCGAAAAAAAATCGTTTTCCGCCATCTCCATTTTTTTTATGGATTCAATGTACGGTTCAAGAGATGCCGGAGTCAGAATCTGGTTCTTTATCAGAGCCGAAATTCTTTGCCCGCTTGCAGGAATTTTTTGTGCGATAACTATTTTCCAGCCGTCCGCCAACGGATTTTCACGGAACTGCGGAATGTTTTCGGTATCGTATTTATCATAATTGTCAGCATCGTAGCGGTTCGGCGTGTCGTCCGGCTCAGGTTCCGCTTCGATGAATTTTTCAATTTTTTCAGGATCAACAATAAGCGAAAAAGATTCCGCCATCGCTTTTATCGATTCCAAACTCACAAACGGGTCTCTAAAAAAAATCCTGTCGAACACCGCTCCTCCGTATTGGAATTTCAAAATCAGATTGTAAAATTCCTTCGGCGGCAAAAATCCGTTCGTCTTTGTTTCCGGCCGGAAAAGAAGGACAGGCTTATCCAGTTCTCCCAAAGTCCGCCCGTACTGTTTAAGAATTTCCATGCCTTTTTCGCTTCTGCATACTCCGCAGGTAACGCCTTCGGGGCACTTTCGCACCACTTCCCAAAGAAGAAGGCCGTCGTCCGCATTCCAGACAAGGCTTCTGTGATGCCGGGCAAGGGACGCCATTGAAACCATCGTGTCCCGGATTCCCAAAAGTATTTCAGCCCTGTTTGAATCGAGCCTTGACCGCCACTGTTTGTCCGCCTTGTCCAAAGCGGATTCACGCCCCCGGTCTATCGGACTGAACGTAAGGTTTTCGACTTTTTTGTCCGTTCCGCCTTTAAAATGCTCCGAAATCCACCATTGACTTATAGGACTGACGGAAAATTCCGACTTTTTCCGTTCCTGCTCTTTTTTTAAAGCGGCATTCGATTCGTTCAAGCTGTCAAAATGCCCTTCAAAAAGTGAATCTGCATTTTTTGTTCCCGTGACTGCGGAATCTTCCGTTCCGGGGCGCTCAAGAATTGCCGCTATCTGAAGCTCGCGTCTGCTTAAAACTTCATCACGGATTTTGTTTTCGTAACCTTGCGTGCTCGGCGTGTAGAAAACCCGCCCCATCAGCGCGTCCGGAAGATACTGCTGAGCCACCCAATGATCCCTGTAGGCATGGGGATAAAGATAACCTTTTCCGTGCCCGAATCCCTCCGAATCTCTGGAAGAATCCTTCAAGTGGTTCGGAACTTCCGAATCTTCCTTTTCAACGGAAGCCAATGCATCGAAAAACGCCATTGACGAATTTGATTTAGGCGCAGTCGAAAGATAAAGAGCCGCATGAGTAAGAAAATATCTTCCTTCCGGAAGCCCAACTCTGTCGAATGCGGCGGCGCAGCTTTCAACAATGGAAATTGCATTGGGCTCGGAAAGCCCCGTGTCCTCGCAGGCGGAAATCAACATTCGTCTGAATATAAAATGCGGGTCTTCTCCGGCACGAACCATTCTTGCAAGCCAATACATGGCGGCATCGGGGTCGCGCCCCCTAAGACTTTTTATGAACGCGCTTATTATATCGTAGTGGTAGTCGCCGTCTCTGTCGTAAAGCACAACTTTTTTTTGAATAGATTCCTCGGCTGTCTCCTTTGAAATGTAAATCGTAGAACCTACAGCCGGAACCGGCGGATTAGAATCGGGCGACCATTTTTCGGGCGTGGTCTCAACAGCAAGTTCAAGTGCATTCAAAAGCGAGCGGGCATCTCCGTTTGCAGTGTCAACAAGATGTTCCAACGCTCCGTCCTCAAACTGAACTTTCCAGCGGCCGTAACCGCGCTCGCTATCGGCTATAGCCTGTTGCGCAGCTTTTTCCAAATCCTCTTTCAAAAGCGGTTTAAGCTGAAAAACACGCGAACGGCTAACCAAAGCCTTATTCACCTCAAAAAAAGGATTTTCCGTTGTCGCGCCGATAAGAATTATCGTTCCGTTTTCAACCCAGGGCAAAAGAGCATCCTGCTGGCTCTTGTTCCAGCGGTGAACTTCGTCAACAAAAAGAATCGTCCGCCTTGAGTAAAGGTTGAAATATTCTTCCGCCTGCTTAATCGAGGAACGGATTTCCTGCACGCCCGTAAGCACGGCATTCAGCGTTATGAAATTCGATTTTGTATGGTTTGCGATTACACGAGCCAAAGTCGTTTTGCCGGAGCCGGGCGGCCCGTAAAAAATAACGGAAGAAAGCTGGTCTGCGGCTATGGCGCGGCGCAAAAGCCTGCCTTTTCCCACTATATGATCCTGACCGATGTATTCGTCAAGATTTCTTGGCCTCATCCGTGCCGCAAGCGGTTCCCGTTCCTTGTTAGACGAAAAAAGGTTCTCGTTTGCCATCTTGCGCTAGATGTTCAGGTGGTCAAGTTTTATGAGCAAAGGCTTTTCGCAGGGGCGTTCCAAATCCCGATATTGCTGAAGAAGCTCTTTTTCTTTTTGAGAAATCTTGGAAGGCGTCTGAACCACAATCTTTACGTAAAGGTCGCCTGAACGCTCGGCAGTCGAAGGATACGGAACACCTTTTCCCCGGATTTTCAACAGTTTTCCCGAAGTTGTACCTTGCGGAATGGAAAAAGAAATCGATTTTTCGTCCAGAGACTGAAAAGAAATTTCCGCGCCCAAAATCGCCTGGGTAAATGAAATAGGAAGCGCACAATACAAATCCTGACCATCGCGCTCAAAATACGGGTGCGCCGCAACATGAATAACGACCATCAAATCGCCGCTCGGGCCTCCGTTTTCGCCTGCATCCCCCTGATGAGGAATTGTAATCCGCTTTCCGTTGTCCACGCCGCAAGGAATTTTCAGCGTCATCTGAGTGGTCTTTTCCACACTTCCGGCACCGGCGCAGACTTTGCAAGGCTTTTCCACCTTCATGCCCGTACCTCTGCAATCGGGGCAAGGCTGCTGAACCGCAAAAAATCCTGCGCTCCGCCTTACCTGCCCCATTCCGCTGCAAGTTGTGCAGGTCTTTTTTGACGAGCCTGGAGCGCAGCCTGTTCCCTTACATTCCGCGCATGATTCAGTGTGCTTGTACCTGATTTCAGTTTTCGTGCCGTATACCGCTTCCTTGAAAGTAAGATTCAAATCGTAGCGAAGACTTGCGCCCTGCCTAGGGCCGCCTTTTCTTCCGGAAGAAGAACGGGAGCCGCCCCCAAAAAGATTCTCGAAAATGTCTCCAAAACCGCCGCCCATAGAACCGAACAGGTCGCTGAAATCCTGATAGGCATGACTGTACTGAGCGCCGCCGCCCATCTGCTCGTCAACCCCTGCAAATCCATACTGGTCGTAAAGCGGACGCCTTTTGTCGTCGGAAAGAACATCATAAGCTTCCGTAGCTTCTCGAAATTTTCCTTCCGCTTCTTTGTCTCCCGGATTTCTGTCAGGATGATATTTTATGGCAAGTTTTCTGTATGCCTTTTTGATTTCATCGATGGAAGCACTTTTTTCAACGCCCAACACTTCATAATAATCACGCTTTGCCATTTCGTTTTCCTTTCAAAAATATAACATTCCATAAACAAAAATTGCAAGGACTTAGGGATTTCAGGTTCAACAAACTTCTCAGGTTTTACCGTAAAAGTTCTTCACAAACTAAAAATCACCTTCAGTCCTTGCATTTTTCAATTTATGCGCAGCAAAAGTTCCTTTGAAATTCGGAACTTCCGCAACGCTTATTTATCATCGTGAACTTCGTACTCCACATCGTCGGCAGAGCCCTTGTCAAACTTGGAGTCGTTTTTCGCTTCGCCGTCCGCAGAAGACGCGCCTTCCTGAGCGCCTGCATTATCCGTTCCGCCTGCTGCCGCTCCCTGCTGCTTGTACATTTCTTCCGCCATTTTGTAAGAAGCCTGCTTCAAAGCTTCAGTTTTTTCCTTAATTTCGGAAGTCGAGCCGCTTTCGATAGCTTTTTTAAGTTCGGCAGTAGCATCGTTTATCTTCTGTTTGTCGGCATCGGAAATTTTATCGCCCATTTCCTTCAAAGTTTTCTCAGTCTGATACACAAGCGAGTCAGCCTCGTTTTTAGCATCAACAGCTTCGCGCTTTTCTTTGTCGGCGGCGGCATTAGCTTCGGCATCCTTTACCATCTTTTCGATTTCAGCTTCGCTCAATCCCGAAGACGAAGTAATCTGAATATGCTGTTCTTTGCCCGTTCCCATATCCTTTGCAGAAACATGAACGATTCCGTTTGCATCAATATCGAACGTTACTTCAATCTGCGGAACACCGCGCGGAGCAGGTGGAATACCGACCAAGTCGAAATTTCCGAGCGTTCTGTTCTGAGAAGCCATTTCTCGTTCTCCCTGAAGAACATGAATCGAAACGGCAGTCTGTCCGTCCGCAGCCGTAGAGAAAATCTGACTTTTCTTTGTAGGAATTGTAGTATTTCTTGCGATGAGTTTTGTCATCACGCCGCCCATAGTTTCGATTCCGAGAGAAAGCGGCGTAACGTCAAGCAAAAGAATGTCCTTAACGTCGCCCTTCAAAACTCCTCCCTGAACAGCTGCTCCGATTGCAACAGCTTCGTCGGGATTTACCGAACGGCTTCCTTCTTTTCCGAAAATTTGTTTTACAACTTCCTGAACTTTCGGCATTCGAGAAGAACCGCCTACAAGAAGAATTTCATCTATTTTATCCGCTGAAATTCCGGCATCCTTCAAAGCTTTGAGACAAGGTTCTTTTGTACGCTCAAGCAAATCTTCCGTCATTTTTTCAAACTGAGCACGGGTCAAAGACTTCTGAAGGTGCTTCGGACCTGTTGCATCCGCAGTTATAAAAGGAAGATTTATGTCGGTGGAAGTCTGAGAAGAAAGCTGAATTTTAGCGTTCTCGGCAGCTTCTCTAAGTCTCTGCATTGCCATTGCATCGGCTGAAAGATCGATTCCGGAATCGTTTTTAAATTCGTTTATCAACCAGTTGATTATGGCTCTATCCCAGTCGTCGCCTCCAAGATGAGTGTCTCCGTTCGTGGATTTTACTTCAAAAACTCCGTCCGCAAGTTCAAGAATTGAAATATCAAAAGTTCCGCCGCCAAGGTCGTAAACTGCAATCGTTTTTTCGTCCTTCTGATCCTGTTTGAATCCGAAAGCAAGAGAAGCGGCTGTAGGTTCGTTGATAATTCGTTTTACATCAAGTCCTGCAATTTTTCCGGCATCCTTTGTAGCCTGTCTCTGCGCATCGTTAAAATACGCAGGAACGGTAATTACAGCTTCGGTGACGGCTTCACCAAGATAGTCCTCCGCCGTCTTTTTCATTTTTTGAAGAATGAAAGCGGAAATTTCCTGAGGACTGTACTGTTTTTTCTCTCCATTCTGTTCAATTTCGACACGGCAATCCGCACCGTTATCTATAACTTTGTACGGAAGTTTTGTAGCTTCGCCCTGCAATTCCGAAAATCTGTGTCCGATAAGTCTCTTTACTGAATAAACAGTATTTTTTGGGTTCGTAACCATCTGATTCTTTGCAGGATGACCTACAATTCTATCACCCTTGGCTGTAAAGCCTACAATAGAAGGTGTCGTTCTTCCGCCTTCTGAATTCTGAATTACAACCGGTTCGCCGTTTTCCATAACGGCAACGCAAGAGTTTGTTGTTCCCAAGTCGATTCCAATGATTTTAGACATATTATATGCTCCCATAAAAAGCCGCCGACCTTTTTTGGCGGCAGCCTCACAAACGTTCCTCAGCAAAGCCGAGAAATCGCAAGTTTATAATCAAGTTTGCAACGCAAACCCGGGCATAGAAAAAACATAATTTTCACCAGTCGTTTTTACGCCCATAATATTACATTTTCAAACTGCGTTTTACGCAATTCAACACTTTTCTACAATCGGCAACGCAACAAAATCAAAACGCAAATCCGTGACGCTCCGTCATAAATCCGCGCTTACTCCGATTTGGGGACGCTTACCATCACCTTGGCGTGCCTTATAATTTTGGAGTTCAACCTGTAGCCTTTCAGGTAGACCTGCTTAAGGGTCTCCTTTTTTACATTGTCTTCCTCCGCCCTGCCGATAGCCTCGTGTTCATCGGGGTTGAACTCATCGCCTTCCTTTCCGAACGACTTTAAGCCGTAACGCTCTTCAAGCATTTTTACAAGATTTTTGTTTATCATCTTGATTCCGTCGAGCATGGACTTAACGTCCTTGGCATCCTTTGCGGCTTCCAGCGTTCTGTCAAAGTTGTCAAGACTTTCAAGAAGGTCTCCCAAAAGCGAAGCGTTTGCGTATGAAACGGCATCGTCTTTTTGCTGTATCATTCGCTTTCGCCAGTTATCGTTTTCAGCCGCCTTGTACAAAGCCGCCTTCTTCAAGTCTTCGATTTCTTTTTCCAAAGCCGCGATTTTTTCTTCCGGAGAAACATCATTTTTTTTCTCTTCTTCAACCGCCGAAGTTCCAAAATCAGATTCTTCACCGGAAGTTTCTTCGATTTTCTCTTCCAAATTCTCTTCTTGATTATCCGCCTTTTTGTTTTTCTCTTCAGCCATCAACATATATCCTTAATACTATCGTATCCCTTATTGACTTTAAATTAATGATTTATTGTATTGAACGTCAACTAAAAAGTTTACAATTTTCATTTTTTAGGAACAGAAAATCCAAGCCGACAAACTAAAATCCGCTTTCACAGTCCACGCAGATTCTTTTTTTTGAGACAGGATGGATGAACTCAAGGATTTGCGAATGTAACATGATTCTTGAAAAATCCTTTCCGCCGTAAAGGCTGTCGCCCAAAATCGGAAGATTCATTTCACTCAAATGAACCCGTATCTGATGTGTCCTACCCGTAAAAAGTTCAGCCTGAACCAAAGCGCATTCTACGCCGCCCACATTTTTTTTCTCAAGGATTTTAAAATCCGTTCTGGAATAAACGCCTCCCTGTTCTTCTGGAAGACTTCCCCATTTTGCCGCGGCACTGCTTTTCGATATGCGACCGATGAATTTTTCTACCGAAAAAATCTTACCGACAGAATATTTATCGTTCCGCACCTCCGCAGCCGGAATCACGCACAAAGCAAGATAGATTTTCCTTATAGAACGATTTTCAAACATCGCCTGAATGTCTTTGTTCACGCATCTTTGTTTTGAAAAAAGAATCGCACCGCTGGTTTCCCTATCAAGGCGATGCATAATTCCGACATAAGGCGGATTTTTTAAGTCGGGATTTTTCTTCCAAAGATAACGAACGAGCGCATCGTGCAAACTGTCCCGCTTTTCGCTTCCGACAATTGTCTTTTCCGTGGGGAAAAGCGCAGGTTTATTGACAGCGATGATATATTCGTCCTCAAAAAGCACATCGCCGCAAGAAACATCGTATTCTATGTCGCAAGGCTTTTTTTCGTAGAAGAATTTTTCCTCATCAAAATCGACCGTAATTTTTGAACGCCCCCTAAGTTCAAATGAAGGGCGAAGAATTTTCCTTCCGTTTACTAAAACCGAACCGGAAACAATCAATCTTCGGATTTTAGAATTGGAAGGAACGCCAAACTCCATCAGTTCTGAAGACAGACTTGAACGCAAAAACTCATTCAACGAAACGGTCTTTGAACTGAAAAACTCATATCTCATCGGGAAGCGGTTTTATTTTTTTTACGTAAATTACACGCATGAACAATAGCGACATCGCCACCGACATAAGTTCGGCTATCAGATAGCACCACCAGACTTTATCCACATCGCCCGTCATCGACAATAAATATGCCGCAGGAAGCAAGACTACCACCTGCCTGCTGAACGAGACCGCCATGCTGTAGACTGCGTTTCCAAATGCCTGAAATACGGACGACAGAACCACGGCGAACGCAGCCCCGAAAAAACTTGGAGCGATTATCTTAAAGCAGACTATGCCCATCCACCTCATCTCAGGCTTTACGCTAAACATGTCGAGAAGATTTCCGGGAATCAGTTCGAAAATCAGAACTCCAAACGCCATTATTGTAAGGGAAATGCAAAGCGTGGTACGGATAGTTTTTGTTATCCTTTTGCGATGCATCGCGCCAAAATTGTACGCAACAATCGGAACAATTCCGTTGCAAAGCCCGAACACAGGCATGAATATAAAACTTTGCAGTTTGAAATAAACTCCGTAAACAGCTATCGCGGTGTCTCCGCCGTTCTTGGTTCCGCCAAGAATTCGATTCATGAAATATATTATCACCGAATTGATTGAAGCCATCAATATCGAAGGAACTGCGACTTTGTAAATCTGGGCGATTATTTCGGCGGAAGGGATAAGCCCTTTCAGTTTAAAATGAATGTCGGCGTTCTTTTTTATGTTCAGCAATATAGAAACGAACATTCCTATTATTTGCCCAAGGACAGTAGCAAGAGCCGCCCCACGTATACCCATTTCGGGGAATATTCCGATTCCGAATATTAAAAGCGGATCAAAAATTATATTGAACACTGCACCAGTGATTTGCGAAATCATCGAAAGGAAGGTTCGCCCTGTCGCTTGCAAAAGCCTGTCGCACATCGCTCCCGTAAAAGTTCCAATGCCAAGCACAAGAATTACGTCAAGGTACTGCTTTCCATATTCGATTATGAGAGGATTGTCCGTCTGAGAACTAAGGTATGAGTCCGTAATAAACATTCCCACAAAGCAGAAGACAATCCACGTAATCACAGAAAGAAAAATTCCGTTCATGGCGGAACGGTTCACGTCCTTTTGATTTTTCTGCCCAAGCCGGAGCGAAAGCAGTGTATTCACGCCGACCGCAGTTCCGACTCCGAACGAAATCATAAGTCCCTGTATCGGGAAAGCAAGTGAAACAGCGGTCAGAGCCTCTTCGCCGATTTTTCCGACAAAAATGGAATCCACAATGTTGTAAAGAGCCATTACAAGCATCGAGAACATTATGGGAAGCGACATGTTGAATATCAGGGGAACGATGGGCATAACGCCCATCTTGTTCTCCACTGGAGAAGATTTTTCGCCAGTCATTTTAATCCAGAATCGAATCCAGCTCCGAAGTGATTTTTGACTTATCGAGTTTCTGCCCGATTATACAGAGTTTTATCATGCGGTCTCCAACTTTTTCGTCCCATTCTTCACGAATCTTAGGTTCTGAGGAAAGCACTTTTTCCTGTTCGCCTTTTGGAGCCGCGGCAAGCCAAACTCCGGAAGCACCTGCCGATATCTGTCGCCCTGAAGTCTCAAAAACATATGCCATGTCCTGTTCATCGCTGAACCAAACAACGCCTTTGCTTCGTATTATGTTCCTTGGCCAATGTCCGGCATATTCCTCGAGTTTTTCACGATTGAACGGTCTTCTTCTATAGTAAACAAAGTTTCCGATTCCGTATTCGTCTTCTTCCGCGCCTTCGTGATTATGCTGATGGTGGTGATGCTCGTGTCCGTGACCGTGCTCGTCATGATGTTCGTGTTCATGGTGACGTTCATCATGATGATGGTCATCTTCATGTTCGTGATGATGACCATGCTCGTGTTCGTCATCGTGATGATGTTCGTCTTCTTCCTCAGCATTCTCAAGGTGCTGAACCCAAGCGGCACTTTCAAAAACGGTGTCAAAATCAAAACGGGCTGTAGAAAGTATGTCGTCAACATCTACGTTTCCCTGACTTGTTTCAATCACCTTTACGTGCGGCTGCAGAGCGTTCACAACCGCCCGGACCTTTTTCATCTCGTCTTCCGAAACAAGATCCTTCTTGTTTATTATGAGCGTAGAACAGAATTCTATCTGCTGAACCAAAAGTGACTCGATATCCTCTTCGCCCATGTTCTTGTTCAGAAGTTTATCGCCGCCTGAAAATTCATCCACAAGACGTTTTGCATCAACAACAGAAACTACGTTATCCAGTTTTCCGTTCCGAATCTGTTCAATCGCTTGCGCAATCGGCATTGGCTCGCAGACACCGCTTGCTTCTATCAAAATATAGTCGAATCTTTTTGTTTTTATCAAATCTTCTATCTGCTGAACAAGATCGCTTTTCAGGGTGCAACAGATACATCCGTTCTGAAGCCCTATTATGCTGGAAGTGTCGGTTATGTTCGCTCCCTTTGCTATAAGTTTTTCGTCTACGTTCACTTCGCCGATATCGTTTACGATTACCGCTACTTTATAACCCTTCTGGTTCGTGAGAACCTTGTTCATCAAAGTCGTCTTTCCGGCTCCAAGATAACCGCAAAGCAATGTGATTGGAGTTAGATTTTTTGCCATTTTATAAGTCTCCTTCAAGGGTGAAATATAATGAAAATAAGGCAAAAAATCAAATAACGTTAAATGAAAAAACTCGCCGTAAAGCGAGTTTTCATGCTAGCTCCAACGGGAGTCGAACCCGTCTCTCCGCCTTGAGAGGGCGATGAACTAAACCGATATTCGATGGAGCCGGAATAAAAAAAAGCTGAACCCTTTGTCCAGCCCTTAGTTCCCCAAGGAGGATTCGAACCCCCACAGTCAGAACCAGAATCTGAAGTGCTACCATTACACAATCGGGGAATGTAATGCTTAGATAAAATATAATTTAGCATACAGTTTGTCAATAGGCTGAAAAATAAAAAGCCGACGGCGCAAAGGAGTAAAACACCGTCGGCTTGAAATAGTTTTTATATTCTCATTCGCTTACATGGAAACAACAAAACTCAATCAGTAAGGTTACAGATTAAAAATTGAGAATGATTTTATGTCTTATCGAATTTTTCCTGTATTTTTTCTGCAAGTTCATCGATATATTGAGCTTGGGCGGCTGTCTGCGCGGTAGTTCCTGCAGAACCGAGAGAACGCATTTGACTCTCTTTTTTTTCTTTTCTAATGCGGCTTAATAAGACGGCATTTTCGATTATGGAAAGAGCCGCATTTTCAGAAACATTTATGGCGGACATGACATCTTCTTTTGTGGAGGCGGAAAGATTTTCGATTGTGACAAAGCGTTTTTCCAAAAGACTTGCGCGCCGTTCCCCTACGGACGGAAGCTCAAGGAAAACGGAGACGATATTTTCCTTTGTCCTAAGGCGTTGATTTCTGCTTGTCGCAAAACGATGGGTCTCATCTCTTATCCTTTGAAGGAGGCGCAAGGCATCGCTTCTTCTTGGAAGCACGATTGCCTTAGTTGCATCGGGAAGCCAAATCTCTTCGTTTTTTTCAGCAAGGGCGATTACAGGGATGTCAAGTTCAAGCAAGTCTAGCACACCTTTAACGGCGTTCACCTGCCCGATTCCACCGTCAATCAAAATAAGGTCGGGAAAGTCCGCCTGTTCATTCAAAAGCCTTGTGTAACGCCGTGAAGTCGCCTCCCGCATTGACTGAAAGTCATCGATGTAGCCATCCGTTGTTTTCAGACGGAAATATCGATAGTTTTTCTTGTCAGGGTTTCCGTTGTAGAAACTCACAAGGCTTGCAACAGGAAATTTTCCGCCGATATGGGCAATGTCAAAACCTTCTATGCGAACCGGAAGTTTTTTTAGTCCAAGCAATTCCCTGAGTTCCTCTAGGGCAGGAAGGTCGCTCCGCTCTCTAAGGCGGCGCAAGATGTCTTCCTTTGCGTTGTGGAACGCCATGTTCATGGCGGCGACATGTTTTTTTTCGGAATCATTATCCACGACAACAAGGCGAGAATCAGAACCGAGGGTGCGCAAAATCCATTCCTGAACGATTTCGTAATCCCGTTGGGTGGGAACATATATGGAAGGCGGAACTTCATCTTTAGCCGAGTAGTAAACGTTCATGAACTCGCCTATGAGTTCGTCCTCTTCATTAAGGCTTTTTACACGATAATTGTCCCGTCCCAAAAGTTTTCCTTCCCGAATTTTAAGCACAGTAAAACTTACAAGTTCCCCGTCCCTGTGATAGGCTATGTAATCCCTGTCCTCCGAATCGAAGCCTTCGACGACATTCTGTTTTTGCAGTATCGAAAGAGCGGAAAGTCCGTCCCTGATGCGGGCTGCTTTTTCAAAGTTCAGAGACTTGGAGGCTCTCTTCATTTCTTCTTCAAGTTTTTTCCTTGTCTCAACGCCTTTTCCCTCAAGCAGTCGGGTTATTTCTCCGAAAAATTCATTGTAGGATTCTTTTGAAATTCTTGAGCAACACGGAGCTTTGCACTGACCGATATGGTAATAAAGGCACGGGCTTTCTCTCTGCCGCAATACCTTGCAATGTCGAAGCGGATAAATCTGATAGAGCGTATCTATGAACGAATCCAGTGCGCCGGCATCCGGATACGGACCGAAATATGTCGAGCCGTCATGAAGAATGTTCCGGGTCTTGAAAAGCCTCGGGAAATCTTCGTTAGTGATTCTTATCACGGGATAGGATTTTCCGTCTTTAAGATTTATGTTGTAGCGAGGCGAATATTTCTTTATCATGTTGTTCTCAAGAAGGAACGCCTCGTATTCGTTTTCGGTCGTTATGTATTCAATCGAAGCGGCGGCGGAAACAAGAAGCCTTGTCTTCAAGTCCTTGTTTCCGGCAAAATATGAAGAAAGGCGGTTCTTGAGGTTCTTTGCCTTTCCGACGTATATAACGGTGTTTTCAGCGTTTCGCCACAAGTAAACGCCGCTTACGGAAGGAGCCTCCAGTGCCGTCTGATGGAGAATTTCCCTGATGGATTTCTTCGAAGGCTCTTTATCGCTCTGCATACGATTGGAGATTTTAACAGAAGTAAGATGATTTTTCGAGGTAGAATAAATAAATTTTCAGCTGAGTTAGCGTTTCTGCTGTTGATTATCGTTCCGGCTTTTTCCGATACATACACACTTGGCGGCAAAAAAGGCTGGGCTGACGTAACCGAAAGGAACGGAATAACAACGGGAAAGGGACGCTACGGCTACGAAAGCCTTGCGCTTTCCACGGACGCAAAAAAACTGGGCGACGACACGGATATGCTCCTGGACTTTGAGAACCGTTCGTTCGACGACAGAAGCGGAAACTATTCGATAAAAAGCAACAGCCTTTACGCAAGTTCAAAAGCAAAGATTGGAAAAGGAGCCGCCCTAAGCAGAAACAGAAGCGGCGGACTTGTGCTTTCCGGACGAGACGGAAGTTTTTTCAGTTCCGAAGGACCTGCCGGTTCTTTCTCGATAGAATTCTGGCTCTGCCCTGCTGTGGTTGAAAACAGCGAAATAATAATGAACTGGCGTTCCTCAAGAAATCTGCTCGGCGAAATTATTTACCAGCACATAACAATATCGTTCTATCAAAATAAACTTCAGTGCATATTCAGCAACATTTTCGAAGGCCATACCCAAAATGCAGGAGACGCAGTTCTTGTCGGCTCTGAAAACCTGATTCCGGGAAAGTGGGTTCATCATTCAATCGCCTATCAGGAAGATTCGGGTGCGCTTACATACACGGTCGACGGACAGCTTTCCGACATAAAATTCATGACGGATTCCGCTCATGAATGGGGAACGATATACCAGGCGGTTCTTGGCGTTCAGGCTGACATAGAAATCTGCCCTGAATACATGGGGCTTATCGACGACGTAAAAATAAGCCGAAGTTACGAGAATTTTCCGAGCATGAACGCAGGAACGGCGCAAGAAATCGATTTTAAAAGAAAATACAAAAGCCAAGGCGGACGGTTCCGTTCTGTTCCGATAATGACAAAAAAAGGCACGACATTAAATTCAATCGAAGCCGATATGTTCGTTCCGAAAGAAGCGGCGGTTCAGTTCTACATAAGAGGCGGAGACAACTATTTTGCATGGACGGACGACAGTCCCGAATGGATTCCCATAAAAAGCGGAGAAGACATAGAAAACCTTACCGGACTTTATTTTCAGATTGCGGCAGAACTTTATCCTTCCGGGGACGGAATGTCCTCTCCTGAAATAACCGAAATCACGATGAACTATACGACAAGCCCCGAACCTTCGCCACCATACAGAATCAGCGCAAAAGGCGAAGACGGTTCTGTAACTCTTTCATGGAATTATTCGGTTGATGACATTGCGGGCGGCTACTACATATATTACGGCCATGCTCCGGGCGAATACATCGGGAAAGATGCCGCCGAAGGCGTTTCCCCGATAAACGCAGGAAACGTTTCCTCCTACACTATAACAGGTCTTGAAAACGGAAAAATCTATTATTTCGCCGTTTCCGCATGGTCAAAAATAGACCCACGAATCACCGGCATTCTGTCAAAGGAAGTTTACGCAAGACCTGAACGAAAAACCCAAAGACAAAATCCGTAAGGCAATTTTACACAGGAGAAAAAGCATGGAAGAAAAAGAAGTTGTATTGAAAAGAGCCAAAAATGCCGTTCTTTCCAGAGATTTTTCTTTGGCACTAAGAATATACGACTCGCTTCTAAAGGAAGAACCTGACAACAAAGAATATCTTTCATGCGTAGGAAACATATACGAAAAGACAAATTCAGACGCAAAGGCATTGGGATATTTCCAAAGAATCATAAAAAATTCCCCGAACGATTTTGATGCGCTGAACCATATAGGCGGAATATTCAGACGGCTGAAAATGTACAACGAGGCTGTCATCGTGCTTAAAAAAGCGCTGGCAACAGGAAAAGACACGGCCGAAGTGAACTACAATCTTGGCTTCACATACAAACTGATGGGAAAGACGCAGGAAGCAATCACCTGCTTTGAATCCGCCATAACCGAAAATCCTGTGGATGCCCTTGCATACAACCAGTTGGGTCTTATTTACTTTAGAAGCGGCGATTTCAGAAAAAGCATAACCATATACAAAACCGGGCTTCAAATAGACACGAACCACCCAATTCTTCAATACAATCTTGCTAAAAGTTACGAAGCAGTGAACGAAATCGCAAACGCAAGTTCCGCATACGAATCTGCGCTAAAGGCGAAACCGGGCTGGGTCGATGCCGCAAAAGACTACGCATCTTTGCTGCTAAAGGAACACAGGGCGAAAGCGGCGTTCGGGCTTGTAAAAAAACTTCTGGAACTTCATCACGGAAGGAACGACCTTACATTGCTCTTGGGAAAAGTCTATTTTGCCCAAAACGACTACATAAAGGCGGAAGAAACGCTCAACGGCTATATACATAAAAATCCGCATGATGCGTCGGCGTTCGCCCTTATTGCCGAAATCTACGAAGCGCAAAAAAAATACAAAGAAGCGGAAGAAGCGATAGCAAAGGCGCAATCGCTCTGTCATGAGGAAGATATTTTGAATATTACGGAACTTGAGGTAAAAATCCTTCTTTCCGCAGAAAATTATGAAGAAGCATATTCAAAATTGGTTCTTATTTCCGACAACAAAGCATCCCCTTCTTCGCTTGACCTTCAGGGACAGATGGCTATATGCACAGGCAAAGAAGAAATTCTTGACAGACTGAGGGCAAAAATAATCGGCTTGAACAAAGACTATCTTCAGTTCTACACAAACTGGGGATTCAGGTTCATGCAGAAAGGTAAATATCGGGAAGCAAGAAAATATTTTAGAAAGCACATATCGTTCGACCGAAAATCCCTTATGACGTGGCTTTACCTTGGAATGGTAGAAGAAAAACTCGGGGCTTTGGAATCTGCGGCGGAAGACTACATGATGGTCTTGAACATAGATTCTACGGAAGTCATCGCAAAAGAACGACTTACAAAACTTTCTGACCATATCCAGGACACTGCGCCGGAAGAAGAAGCTGACGGGGATGAACTTCAGGACGTGAAACCTGAAATCCCTGAAAATTCGGAAACCGCAGAATCAGAAGAAACAGAAAAAAACGCAAGCGAAAATCAAAATGAAAAATCGGCTAGGAAAAACGACGAACAAAGCCTTGCGAAAGTCTCCAAAGAAGAAGACGCGAACATTTTGCACATTGACGGAAGCAAAATTTCCGCATTTGACGAGGAACAAAAATCACTTTCGCAGAAACTTCTTGAAGGCGAAGAACTTTCCGACTTCGGCTACGTTATGCCCGAAGAAAAAAACGAAGAAGACAAAAAAACGGAACAGTTCATAACGAACCCTAAAGATTCCGGCTCGGATTCTCAAATAGATTTCCAAAACAAAGAAGCCGTCGAGGACGAACGGAAAAAGGATTCCGCCTATGAAGACAACATTCTGAAAGACGAAGGCGACAATTCCTTTAACAAAAATCTTTCCGAAAACACAAAACCTGCTTCCGATTTTTCAAACGGCAATACGGAAGACGAAAACATTTCCAACGCTGCCCCCAATTCAACTGCCTCGGGAATCGGCGGTTCTTCAACGGAGCTGTTCCCCGAAAACAAAGCCCAAGGAGACGAGAGAGCTTCGGATTATTCGCAAAATGTCCCGGACGGAAAAACACCCTCGCCTTCCCAAGAGGATTCCGCCGTTTCCGATACGCCTACTTCCGACGACGAAAATGAAATTCCGCCGTTGGGTAACGACATTTTTAGCGACAACGATTTAGAAGGCGACGATTTTTCATCTGAGCGGGAAAATTCCGTTCCAAGTTCAAAAACTCCTTCTCAATCGTCTGAAAAATTCTCCGCCACGCAAGAAATTAAAAGCGGCACGTCGGGTTCTTCGGAGCAAAATGATTCGGCAACAGAAAAGAAATTCAACGATGTTCTTGAAAAAGCAGAAAAAGCTGCGGAAAAGGCTTGGGAAGCCGCCCAGACCGCAGCGGACGCCGCATCCACAGTCGACAAGGCTGAAGATTTCATAAACCAAATGACCGAAGACGCGACAAAAAAACTGCAAGATGTAGCAGATGACATTCAGAACAGACTTGAAGAGTCGAGTTTTTCAAAAGAACTTCCGAACAATGAAGATAACGAAAACCTATCGCCCGATGTTCCGCCTAAAGATGAAGAAAAAAAATCTTCCTGCGAGCAGAACGCTTTTGGAGAAACTTTCAATTCGGACGAAGAACCCAAATGCGCATTCTCAGCAATTGGCTCGGAGAATGAAGAAAATTTTTCTTCGGACAATGACAATCTTAGTCCGCAAGCGGAAAGCGAACCGGACGCAAACGAAGAACTTTTCTTGTCGGCAAAACTCACCCCGTACGAAACTCTGCTTAATCAGGTCAGCCAAATTCTTCCTCTTGTTGAGAATATGCTCATAAATAAAGAAGATGCAGCTAAATTCAGCAAAGAAGTCGCCCTTTTTAACAGCATCAAGGAAATGAGCGCATCCCTTCCCGCTGAACTAAAAGAAGATTTTATGACAGGCAGAATGCGTGTTCTCCTCGATTTCATCATAGCAAAACTTTCGGGAAAGCCCGGACTATTACGGACAACGGTTTCTCTAAAGAAAAGCGGAATTTTCGGAAAGGAAGAAGAATCCCTTACCGATGCAGAACAGCATGCACAAAACTACAGCGAAAAAGACTTGGTAAAAAAAGTCCTTTACGATATGCGCATGATGGCAATGTCGCTGCATGACAGGGAACTTGCCGCCGGTCTTGAGCGGTTGGGAAAAGAAGCCGAAGAAAAACTCTAAGCCTTAAAGCCGTAAAATAAAAGAGCAAAAACAATATGGCAAAAGAAAGAAAAAACCTTGTGAAGAGCGGACTTGCTCTTTCTCTTATGACGTTCGCCTCAAGAATCATGGGGCTTGTCCGTGAAATGACAAAAGCCACTTTCCTCGGCACAAGCGCATACGCAGACGCATTCGGCATAGCGTTTATGATTCCGAACCTTTTCAGGCGGCTGTTTGCGGAAAACAGTGTCTCCGTGGCGTTCATTCCGACATTCAGAGGTTATGTCGAAGACGAAAACTCAGCGAATAAAAACCAACGGCGCATAATACACGAAAAGACGCAGACATTCATATCGTCCACCCTCACGCTGGTGTCTTTCCTTACCGCATGCGTGGTAGTGCTGGGAATTCTCCTATCCCGCTTAATAGTCCCGATTTTCTTTAGGGAAGATGCGAGTGCAATCGTACTTAACGAAGCTACTCTGCTTACAAGAATAATGTTCCCGTATCTTTTTGTGATTTCAGTGGCGGCGTTCTTTCAAGGAATCCTCAACGGAAGCAACATATTTGCCCCGTCAGGATTCACGCCTGTGCTTTTCAACACAATAGTCGTCCTTATAACATATATACTCACACCCCAACTGGTAAAAACCCAAGGAGTGAGCGAAAACCTTCCCTACGAAGCCCTTGCCGCAAGAGCGATGAGTTTCGGAGTCATAACGGGAGGATGTGTTCAGGCACTGTTCCAATGGCCCTTTGTGCGGAAAACAGGCTGGAAAACCACTCTCACAGGACTAAGAAAATCATTCACCAATCAGGGAACAAAAAAAGTCGTAGCCCTTATAATCCCCACGATAGTCGGAATGGCAGCGTACCAACTGAACGACGTGGTGTCCACAGCAGTGGCAGGAAAGATTGCAACAGGAACGGTCGCAAGCCTGCAATATTCACTAAGACTGCAAGAACTCATACTGGGAATCTTTGCCGTATCTATAGGAACGGTGATTCTTCCCGACCTTTCGTCCTTGGCAAAAAGACAGGAATGGGAAGGATTCAACAAAATGTTAATGCAGGCGATAAAAATAATCACGCTCATAACTGTTCCCGTAACCTTTTATTCTCTTGTGGCAGGAAAAGAACTTATCTCAATCGTATATAAAAAGGGAAGTTTCGACGAAAACTCTGTAGCACAGACACTATCTGTCTTCAGATTCCACATAGCAGGACTTTTTTTCATTGCCTCTAACAGAATAATAACGCCGGCATTCTATTCCCAGTCGAACACTAAACTTCCAACGATGGCGGGAATCGGAAGCATGATTTTCAACATGATTCTTGCAATATCACTAGCCCTTCCGATGAAAGGCCCGGGAATCGCACTTGCGCTCTCAATCTCAAGCGCACTTAATACAGTTCTTTTGTTTATTTTCATGAAAAAAATGCCCTCGATGGAATACGGAAAAATCGCAAAGGGTATGACTTTTTATGCGCTCAAAATGATTTTGTTCGCAGCGATTGCGGCAGTTCCAACATACATTTTGCGCCCCCATCTTCTAAAGCTCTTCGAAGGCCGGAACCGCTTTATTGCATTCGGAATTCCCATAATTGCAATGGCGCTCATATTTTTTTCCGCCGGAACGATTCTGCTATTTATTTTCAGAGATAAAACCGCACTTTCCTTTAAAAAAAAAATAAAAGGAAAATTCGGAAAATAAAAACGGCGACCCGAAAGATTTTCCGGGAAAAAAGCTGAACAAAGCACGCCGCATATGCACAAAGTTGTTTTAAAGTTCTTTGTTTTATTGTACGAAAAACGCCTAAAAAATGTCGAGTTTTTAGAAAACTCGACATTTTTCATATTTAATATTTTACGATTTTTATATCCATGTAACTTTTGTAAAAACCGTTGTCATTTTGCCTGCGGAGTTTATATGTTCCTTTGTTCAGATAAAGAAGTGTTGAGATATTCGGCGTTCCTGTGGAAACAAAAGTTTTTACACTATCTCCGTCGGAAGTTAAAAGCTCTAAGGTTTCTTTGTTCGTGTTGCTTCCGTTCGAACTGTCTTTTAAGTAAAAGTAGACTTTTGTATTTCCGTCTACAGAGAATGAATCATAAATAAGAAAACTTCCGCTACTCAAAGCGGCATTTTTGAGATTTATAATTTCCACTCCTTCCCGTCCGGTAACTTCTATTTTGGAATTTACCGGATTTGCAGAAGAATCTTCATTTACCGCATTAGTATCATTTTTTCCTACAACATATCCTTTGTGTCCTTTTGCGTCATTGCAGCCGGAAAGCGTAATGTCCACCTTTCCTTTATCTTTAATGCTGCCGGAATTATAACCGCAGTAACCGCCCGCATAAACAGCCGGGGAAGTACCGGCTGTGGCGCTGCCTTTTACGGCTGTTTTGATTACTTTTGTTGAATCGCCTGAAACAGTGCCGGAGTTCATTCCGCAGATTCCTCCGGTAAATTGCATACCGTTTGTTTCACCGTCGATTGTACAGGTGTCTACCGTACAGTTTTTAATCTCGCCAAAGTTGATGTTGCAAATTCCGCCGACACAGTTATTTACCGATAAAGGTTTTATTCCCGTTACCGTACAATTTGAAACAGTACAAGAATCGATAACGCCGCCTGCCGCATTTGTTTTTGCAATAGGTGCATAGCCCTTCATATTTACGCCGGAAACGGTGACGTCCCTTATGGTTCCGCGATTTGTGTTGCAGAAAGCTCCTTTTATTTCGATGCTTTTGATTTCACTTCCTGCGGCAATTGTATCGAACAGAACACCGGAAACCCCTGAGATTTTCGTCAAGCTTTCACCAACAATTTTTCCTTTGAAAGTTTTTCCGGATGTTAAAGATATAGCCGGATTTGAAACAGTATTGTCGGATAAATCATTCTGCTTAAGCAGAATATCTGCAGAAATTGTTCCGCTAACGGTATTTGCAAAAGGCGCTCCCATCAAAGCGTTCCATTGTTTTACATCTTTTACGGAATAATATCCCGAGTAAATCCACGAATTTCCCGGTTTCCCGCACCACTGCGCATACAAAGTGATGTCATCGGTAAATGCCGCAGTTATTCCTTCCGCATAGCGGGTTCCGCTTCCGTTCTCAGCAGTATCCCATCCGCAGAACGTGTATTTACCGGCGTCGGAAGAAGAAGCGAAATCTGCAAAAGCCGTTGTATGAGTTACGAGGGAATCTCCGGTTTCATATTGCTGAATATAAAAATCTTTTCTCATCGAATGCGCAATAGAATCCGATTCAACATTTATGATATACGTTACTTTTTTAAAGTTTGCCCATTGCGCGTAAAGCGTAAGATTTCTGCTAAGATTCGGAGTGCTTCCGGACTTGTAAGAAATGCCAAAGCCGTTTGCCTGCGTATTCCATTCTTTAAAGCGTTTACCGTCTGCCGAAGTAAAGCCCAACGCTTCCGCATCTGCAATAGACGAACCGGAATAGAAGGTTTGCGTTTTAACAGCCGCACTTGTTGTATTTGAATTATAAGTTACGGTGTGAGACTGCGTACCGGAATTTTGTGTTGCCGACGAAGTTCCATGAAACGGATAAAAATCGTCTTTGCTCAAATAACCCGCTTCAACATGGACGGGAATCGGATACACAAATACACTGCCGTCAACAGCTGTAAAAGTAAAACTTACAATATGAAAACCTGCATGTACCGGAGCGGAAGTAAAAGATGCCGAATTCCAGTTAATTTCATACGTATGTCCATTTTCGTCGGTTTTCTTAATTGAAGCGGTAGAAGAGTCTTTTGTTACGATGAGATTTGAATCAAGCGAAACGGATAGTGCAAAATAAGACGAACTGCTATGTCCAACATATTTTTTAAAATCTTCAGCTACATAATCATAAGGATCATAATGCAAATTTAATTGAATGCTGCCTGTCTGCGCTCCGCTTGGATCCGCCGAAAGCGAAGTAAAATTGAGTTTTGTTGTATTCCCGCTTGCAAGCGTTTTTCCGGTGAGCGTTTGCGTCATGGTGGCACCGTAATTTTTTGCAGTCAGCATAAAATCGTACGTTCCTGCCGTTATGGGGTTGGAATACGGCTTTATCTGCATTTCGTTGTAATTTTCCCATTTTACAAGAAGCGTATCGCTTGTTCCGAGCATTGCCGAAGAGGCAGAAAGTTTTGCATAAAGACAGATGTCCGTAAAACCGGAAGCACTGTTGTTGGCATCAGCCTTAGGCATTACGGTTCGCGCATTTGATTCAGAGGAATTTGATTCGCTTTCAAATCCCCTTAATCCTACTGCAAGAGAAATTGCAGCATATCCGTCTTTGGCGGACATATTTTTTTCTTCCGTATTCAGGGAAAGATTTGAGCAGGATGCTAAAACAAAACCGGCTGCAACCAAAAAGAATGCCGCAAATCTTTCTGAAAATCTTTTACTATTATTCATCTTGTTCTCCTTCTTTTATCAGTTCACCGTTACATTAACGGTAAGCACTGTACCGTATGTTTTGCCGCCGAACTGCGTCGTTACCATAACCGAATGCTGCCCCTCACTCAGTGCATAAGCTGAAAGCGTCGCTCCCGTTTCGTTTTCTACCGCAACACCGTCGATGTACCATTTAAATGTGCTCGCGCCCGCGAGCACCGCCTTAAAATATTTTGAAGAAGAATCGTAATTAAGCTTAATGTCGGAATTTGTCGGAGGGGCAACCACGGATATATCTATGGATGTTTGTAATTTTTCCCACTGCGCATAAAGCGTAATAGTTTCGTTATTGGCATTTCCTTTCCATAGTAAAAGATGCTTCATCCGCATAAGCCGTACCCGTTCCGTTTGCTTTTGTATTCCAACCGGTAAACTTATAATCTTTGGCGTAATATTCGTTTTTACGAAGATTTGATGCAGTAGCATAAGTAAGATTATCATCTCTCATGTAACCGTTTACGTTTACACTCGCCGGAGCATTTCTATCGTAGTGAATTTTTGCCGTCCAAGGAGTCCATTTTGCGGTCAATGTCATATCTTTTGTATCGTAATGTTTATTGATAGATGTGGTTTTATAGCTATCTCCGTCTTTATACCAACCGTCAAAGCTATAACCGCTTGCTGTTAAAACATATACGCCCGAATCAATGTGAATATTTGCACCGTAAGAAGAATCCGAATACGTCCATGTCAGCGGAGCCGGAGCAGTACCGTGTTCCGTAACAAAGGTTGCCGTGTACGAAGCCGGTGAAAATTTCGGGCGGAAAGCGGCATTTCCCGTTACGACGTATGTCGTAAAATCTATAATACTTTGAGAAGCGTCTCCGTCAAGATAATAACCGTCAAATACGTATCCTTCTTTTTGGAGAGCAGGAATTTGCGAGGCGGAAAGGATTTCTCCTTTATCTGCATAAACCGAGACCGTATCACTGTAATACATATTGTCGCTTTTGTAGAATTTCAGTTCAAAACTGTCATCATTATTAAAACAGGCGTACAAGGTGATTACCTCACCGTCGGTTTTTGATACATTTTTTATCTTTGCGCCGCTTTTGTATTCGCCTTTTTCCCTAAAGCTTCTTTCCCACCTAGTCCAACCGCGAGCTTTATACGTCGTGCTTGAATCCTCATACGTCAAAGTGTTTGCAGGAAGCGTGTATTCAACATCATAAGTACAAGTCATATCGTCAGGGAGTGCTCCCGAAAAAGTCCCGTGAGCACCACTATTATATGAAGCTCTTGCAAACTTTACAGTATATGTAATAAGGGCAAATTTTACGGTAATTTTGCAGTCTTTTTCGGTAGTAAACACACCGGAGTATACCTGCACTCCGTCTGAATTAAAAAAAGTGCATTTATAGCCTTCTTTTTTATAGTTAAAATACACATTTTCCAGAAAATAATCGTTGTGGACTTTCTGTGTACCAAGCATCTTTCCGTGTTCATCGACAAAAGTGATTGTCGGATCAGAAGAGCTGCCATTGTTATCATCCGATGAACCGACATTCGTTTTACATCCCGTCATTGCAACAACCGTGCAGAAGCCGAGAATCAATAATTTAGCGAGCAAATTCTTAAATTGCCGTTCCATAAAAACCTCCTAATGTTTCAGGTGAATTTAAAATAAAACCGCCGTAATCACGCACGAAGCATGAAAAAGACGAATATTTACGATGAAAAATAATTACCGCACAAACCGCTGCACTTTCGATTGAACACTGTTTTACAGCGCATATAAAATCAAAATTTCATCGGATTTCTTTATAAAATACGCCATAAGCACATTATTTACGGTAATATTACGCATTTTATTACTCTTTTAGCGGATTGTCAATTTTATTTACCTGCCGATAGCATAAGAAAAATGGATTTGAGAGCCGTATTTATCAACAATTTAAAGAGATACCGCAAAGAAAACAAACTTTCGCAAATGGCACTGGCTGAAAAATGCGGAACTTCCGCAAGTTATATCGGGGAAATTGAAATAGGAAAGAAATTTCCTTCCGTGGAGATGGTTCAAAAATTCGCAGAAGCATTGAATATAAAGCCGTATAAATTATTTATGGAAGAAAATGATATCTACATTGCAAATCTTTCGCCGCAAAAACGGCAAATCCTTGTAGAAAAATTGCAAAAATCCGTAGAAGAAATAATTTCGAGCGGCGGGGATTTCGTTTGATTTGTCAAAATATTTTTACGAAAATCCCCCGGAACGATTATGCGGAAAACTTGCCCTTTCGGAATAAAATAAATAAACGGGAACAAAACTTATTTTACAAAATCGGCTGATATGCTATAAATTCGCCTATTCGCGGACGCGAAAAAGAAGCCTACTCACATCGGGGTGTTTTTCCCCTTCCGATTGCAGGTGCGATTTATTCGTGTTATGGTGGATTCGTTATGAACATTCTTGTATCGGGACTTATAAACATCGAGACGACGGTCAAAATCCCTTCTTTTCCTATAAATTATTCGCCGATTGAGTTTTCTTTTTTCGGCGTGAATTCAAGTGTTGCGGGCGTAGGTTACAACATCGCAAAAGCGCTGACGGTTCTTGGCGACAATGTGCAGTTATTTTCGTTTACCGGCAACGATATGGAAAGCGACTTTATATTTTCGGAACTCAATAAAGACGGAATCTCCGCAAACCATATAGAAAGAAATCTAAAGGCTACCCCTATAAGCGTGATTTTTTATGACGAGAGCACAAGACGAAAGATTTACTGCGACCTTAAAGACATTCAAGATGTTCAGCCGGACATTTCTTTCATAAAAAAACGTATCGAAAAAGCGGATATCGTTGCGGCGTGCAATATAAATTTCAGCCGTCCGATTTTAAAAGCCGCTAAGGAATGCGGAAAAACGATTGCGACCGATGTTCATGTTCTTTCAAGCATAGACGACGCATACAACCGCGAATTTCTTGAATACGCCGACATCGTTTTTTTAAGCGACGAAAATCTTCCCTGTCCAAGAGAAGATTTCTTGACTTCGCTGAAAAACGCATACGGAATGAAAATAATCGTTTTAGGTTGCGGTGCGGACGGTGCTATGCTTTACGAACGGGAAAAAGATAAAATAGTTCACTTTCCGGCGGCAAAGCCCGAACGGATTGTAAATACTGCAGGCGCAGGCGATGCGCTTTTTTCGTGCTTTATCCATTTTTACGCAGGCGGTCTTTCCGCAGAATCCGCATTGCAATACGCACAGCGTTTTGCCGCAATAAAAATCGGCACGGACGGAGCTGCAAAAGGCTTTGTCGATGAAACTACACTAAAAAACATTATGAGGAAAGATGAAGTTTGGGACTGTTGAAAAAAAGTAACTGACTTTTGAAACAGCTCCGGAGAGATTTTTTTAGCAGACAGCAGGCGATTGCGTCTGAAAAAAGATTTCGATAGTCGCCATTCGACCGCTCAAAAATACAAAACTTGTGATATAATGAAAAAGTCCCACAAGATGCGGGACTGTAGTCAAATGACTTCGGCATTTAGCCTTATTGTGATTTGATTTCTGCAATTAAGATAACATTGCCTGCGATTTTTTGCAAGCACATTTTTTTTTATTAAGGATTTTAAAAAGTATGAAAACACTTGGACTCGACATAGGAACAAATTCTATCGGATGGGGAATTGTTGACGAAGCTGCAGGCAAAATAGAAGACTGCGGAGTTTACATTTTCCCTGAGGGAGTGAAAAAAGAAAAAGGAAACGAAAGTTCCAAAGCGGCGGAGAGGACCGGTTTTAGACTTGCCCGGAGATTAAAATTCAGAAGAAAACTTAGAAAATACGAGACGCTAAAAGTCCTCATCAAAAACAAAATGTGTCCTCTTTCTACCGAAGAACTTGAAGAATGGCGGAAACAGAAAATTTATCCTGTTTCGCAGGATTTTTTAAACTGGTACCGGACGGACGAGCTAAAAAACTGGGAGCCTTATTTTCTGCGGAAAAAATGTGCGGAACAAAAAGCCGAGCCGTATGAAATCGGACGCGCGTTGTACCACCTTGCCCAGCGGCGCGGATTTCTAAGTAACAGAAAAGAGACTACAAAAGCATCGGAAGGAGAAGTTTCAAAAAGCATAGACGAACTGTCTTCACTTTTGGACGGAAAAACTCTCGGTCAGTATTTTTATGAATTAAAACTCTCCGGTGAAAAAGTTCGTGGAAGATACACATCAAGAAAAGAGCACTACGAAAAAGAATTCAATAAAATATGCGAAGTTCAGGGCTTCTCACAGGAATTGAAAGACGATTTCTACAAGGCAATTTTCTTTCAGAGAAAACTCAAGTCTCAAAAATTTCTTGTGGGAAAATGTACATTTGAACGGAATAAGCCCCGCGCCCCAATCTCTCATTTTGAATTTGAAGAATTCAGAATGCTTTCGTTCATCAATTCCATAAAAATTGCAAAAAATTCAAACGAAGATGAAAACTGCAATTTTGAATTTCTTACACAGGAAGAAAAAGAACTTATAAAGCCGCTTTTCTTCAGAATTTCAAAACCGACATTTAAGTTTGAAGACATCGAGAAAAAATTAAAAGGTAAAAACGAATTTTGGAAATTCAACTACAGAAAGGATACGGCAGTTTCCGGCTGCCCTGTTTCTGCGGGATTAAAAAATATTTTCGGAGACGAAACTTCCGCTGAAAATTGGAAAGACAAAAAAATCGGACAATACGATATGTGCGATATCTGGCACGTTCTTTTTGATTTTGACGATGAAGAAAAACTTCTGGAATTTGCAAAAGAAAAACTCCTTTTGGACGATGAAAAAGCAAAAAAATTTTGTGAAATCAGAATTCAGCATGGCTATGCAAATTTAAGTCTCAAGGCAATCAGAAAGATAACTCCGTTTTTGCGCAAAGGCTACATATATTCTACGGCGGTTTTTCTTGCAAACATACCTTACATGATCGGGCGGGATATATTTTTGCAAAACGAAGAAGAAATCGAAACTTCCGTAAAAAATATCATCGGAACGCTCAAAGACAAAAACAATATAATTGTTCTTGCAAACCGCTGCATCGAATATGTATTTAAAGATAAAAATAATGATTTCAGGTTTGAAGAATGGGACAAATCCGCTGTGGAAGCCTCCGCACAGGATTTGTTCGGAAAGAAAAAGTGGAATGAATATGATGAAGAAAAACGTAAAAATATAATCTCACAAGTTTCCGAAAAAGTTGAGGACAATCTGAAAATCGCCGTAGGAAAAAATCCGAACGACTACAAATATCAGCTCTTACGCACGGACGACTTGATTCGGGAGTATCTGGAGCAAAAAGGCTTCACAGTAAAAGGAGAACTTTATCACCCGAGCGACACTGATTATAACTTTGAAACGCCGGTTACGGCAGAAGACGGAAAAACATATCTTGCCTCTCCTCGCTCTCAGAGCGTAAAAAATCCCGTAGTGATGAGAGCATTACACCAACTTCGGAAGCTCGTAAATTATCTTATAAAAACCGGAAAGATAGATTCCTCGACAAAAATAAATGTGGAACTTGCAAACGAAGTAAATGACAAAAATAAGCGTAAAGCTATCGCAGAATTTGCAAAAGACAACGAAAAAAAGAATGCAGACTACAGAAAGAAAATAGAAGAGCTTTGCAGCGAAGCGGGATTTAAAATCAATCCGACAGAATCGGACATCAAAAAATTCAGACTCTGGCAAGAACAAAATGAAACATGCCCTTACACCGGAAAACACATAAATTTTTCGGATTTGTTCGGTCCGGTTCCCAAGTTTGACTTTGAGCATACAGTCCCAAGAAGCCTGTCTTATGATGATTCTCTTGAAAACCTTACACTATGCGACAGCGAATTCAACAGGAATATAAAAAAACAACGGCTTCCATCAGAACTGCCTAATTTTGAAGAAATAGACAGAAGATTCCAAAAATTCTATGAAGACAAAATAGACAACTGCCTGAGAATAATTGAACTCAACTCAAAAAGCAGCGGCTCCTACGAAGCACCTGCCATAAAAGATTTAAGAATCGTAAAAAAACTCAAAGCAAAATACGAACTTAACTATTATACAGAAAAATTAAGGCGTTTTTCTGCAACGGAAATTCCGGAAGGTTTTAAACACAGCCAGCTTAATGACACCCGAATAATCACAAAATTCGCCCTTTCGTATTTAAGGGGAGTTTTCGGCTATGTTCAGCCTGTAAAAGGTTCTATGACAGACACATTTAAAAGGCAATGGGGTCTGATGGAACGAAACGAAATAAAAGACCGTTCAAACCACACTCATCACACAATAGACGCATTAACTGTCGCATGCATAAATCGAGGAAAATTCAATTTATTGTCCGAAGCGATTAAAAACAGCGCCGACGGCAAGCATTTGAAATTTGCAAAACCGTGGGAGACATTTGACACCGACGTTTTGAGCGCCGTTCAATATATAATCCCCAAATATTTTACGGGAGAAAATCCTTTAAGGCAGTCAAAGAAAATTCTCAGAAACAAAGATGGAAAACCTGTATTGAAAAACGGAAAAATTATCTTTGAACAGGGGGAGACAGCACGAGGCTCTTTGCACAAAGATACGTTCTATGGCTGCATAAAAACCGTTCCCGAAAAAGGCGGAAAATCCGAAATGATATTTGTGCAAAGAATTCCGGTTTCCACTTTGGACGAAAAGCGTGCGGAAAAAATCATGGACAAAGGAATCAGAACAACTTTTGAAAATAATCTTTCAAACGGAATTCAAACTCTCTCGGAAATTCAAACTAAAGGAATCCTGCTGCCGTTTAAAAAGGATGGAAGAGATGTTTTTGTAAAACGGGTTAGAATAAAGGCTCAGCCGACTTCGCCGATCACTTTGAAAGAGCACCACAATGTGATTTCGAAAAATCCGAAAGACTACAAACAAAATTATTATGCCGTAAACGAAGAAAACTATCTTCTTGCGATTTACAGAGGAAAAGACGAAAAAGGAAAGGATGTTTCAGATCACAAAATTTGCAATTTGCTTGACGCTGTAAAAAGAAGAAAAAACAAAGATGAACTTTATCCTGATTTTAAAGAAAAAAAAGGCATGAACCTTCAATTGTACAAGATCTTAAAAATCGGAAAAATCGTGATTCTGCAAAACGATATTGATGAAGATGTCTTCTCCTTACCTACAGAGAAACTTTGGAAACGGATGTACAGAGTTGCCGGGCTTGGAAAATCAGGGGATAACATTTATATAGAGCTTGTACATATTATAAGTTCAAATCCTTGGAAATATATGAAAGGTGAAAGAGATTTAAATGCAGGTATAGAATGTCTTCGTTATACACAGTCAAATTTTAAAGGACTTGTTGAAGGACAGGACTTTTCCGTTTCGCCTACAGGAGAAATCATACAAAAAACAGAAGTCTGATAAATGCCGCTGAATGTTTATTTTTTCGCACAAAAATATTTTAAGACTGCCGACAGCGTTCAAAATCAAGGCTATAAAATAACGGTCTCGGTATGCCGGCAGTCTGAGAAAACTCTGCACGAAAAAACTGAACATATCGATTGTTTAATCCGATAGTTAAAGTATGATTAAACGAACACTGTTTTTCTCGCATGCTGTTTGTTTAAGCGTAAGGCACAAACAGCTTGTAATTTTCAGTAAAGAAACTCAAGAAGAAACCTTAATCCCAATAGAGGATATAGGTTTTGTGATTATCGAAAATGAACTCGTCTCGCTGACGATTCCTTTGATAAATGAACTTACGGACAATAATTGTGCCGTTATCTTTTGCAATGAAAAGCACCTTCCCTTTTCAATGACAATGCCGCTTGATTGCAATGAAATTCAGACTCAGCTTTTTTCCGCTCAGATAAACGCAAAACTTCCCGTCAAGAAAAAATGCTGGAAGCAGATTGTGGAATACAAGATAAAAAATCAGGGACTTCTTCTTAAAAAATATGATTTGAATTTTGCACGGCTCATCGATTTTTCAAAATGTGTAAAAAGCGGAGACGCAACAAACATGGAAAGTCAGGCGGCAAAATTTTACTGGGATAATCTTTTTGGAAAAGAATGGTGCCGGAATCGTTTCGGGGATTTTCCAAACAATTATTTAAATTACGGATATGCGATTTTGAGAGCCGCAACTGCAAGAGCATTGATCGGTTCGGGGCTTCTTCCCACACTCGGAATTCACCATCACAACAAGTATAACGCATATTGCCTTGCAGACGATTTGATGGAACCCTACAGACCTTTTATCGATGATGAAGTTATAGAATACATCTCAACAAATGCCGACAAAAAAGAACTCGGATTGGAATTCAAAACGAAGATTTTGAAAGTCCTCACACGAGATGTAAAAATGGAAAATATGTCCAGGCCGATGATGGTCGCACTCTCAATGACAAGTGCCTCGCTGGCAAACGCTCTTTCAAGCGAGTCGGAAAAATTGAAACTGCCGGATTTTGTATGATATGAGTTTTGACCGGATAAACGCCTATAAGATAATGTGGATTTTCTGTATGTTCGATTTACCGACAAACACAAAACCTCAGCGAAAACGAGCGAGCGAGTTTCGTAAAAAACTGCTTGAAGACGGCTTTGAAATGATGCAGTTCAGCGTTTACAAAAGATTTTGCGGAAGCAGAGAAGCGTGCGAAGTTCACGAAAATCGAATAAAAAAATGGCTTCCAAGAGAAGGAACTGTAAGCATTTTAAAATTTACGGACAAACAGTTCGGTGAAATTTTGACATTCATCGGTGAAATACCCCAAAAGAGAGAAAAAGCACCGCAACAACTCCAATTATTCTAATCCCGGAACGTGAAAAAGTTACAAGGAAAGGCTAGGTTGCAAGTAAAAAAACAAAGAAAAGTACCGGAAAAGTTGACTTTTCTCCATTTTTTTACACTGCAAACCCGTCTAATTCCTTGCATAATATGGTCTTAGACGACTCATATTATTTTACATTAAAAAAAGAAATCAAACCACAACCATGAGCTTTGTAATATGAGCTTGAAATCCATTATTTTACATCAAAAAAAGAAATCAAACCACAACCAGGCACGGCGTGGAGTTTGACCGATTCGGATTATTTTACATCAAAAATAGAAATCAAACCACAACCCTGCAAAGCAGGGGAGCCCTGGTCGAAGCATTATTTTACATCAAAAATAGAAATCAAAGCATAACTTTAATTCATTTTTTTGTTCGGCGGTACAGCGGATATAAAGGCTTTCCGTTTTGGTTATTTCTTTTTTGGTACCTTTCGGTCGTCCTGTCTGGTTTTCTCTTTTTCCGCCCCATCCGTTATTTGCCATATCGCGCCCTCATTATAATCAGCATGATCCGGCACAGTGCGGAAACCCCAAGACAAACAACCAACGCTATTTTTAGTCCAATCATTTGACATCTCCTTATGTTTTGGTTAGTATTGAAGCGAAGGTTGAGCACTAACCTTCGCTCCGCTTATTCTACTTCTTAAAAAGCAGAATAAGCGCAAGAATTAAGCTTGCGATTGAAGTTATGTCAGCTACAATCGCAAGCAGCTTTCTAAGCTTTTCCATAGCCTTTCCTACTCTGCTTATTTATCAATACATTTTAGATACTTAAAGTAACAAAAAACTTCACGAATGTGAATTGTTAATTTATTATATCATCTATGGTATAATAAAATTATCTTGAAGGAAAGGAGTTTTTGTCAATGGTTACAAAAATGCAGGTGCGTATTCTTTCGCTTATTTTCAGAGTGGCGGCTCTTGCGATACTGATACTGATTTTGGCGGTAAAATGACGGAAGGAAAAAGCACTCACGGGGGAAAACGGAAAGGCGCAGGAAGACCGAAAGGGAACGATGGCACTAAGAAATTTTCCGTTTCTGCAAGAATGTCGGAGTATGCGATTATTGAAAAGGCTGCCGCAGACGAGGGAAAATCCATAAGCCGCTATCTTGTGGAACTTGCCCTTCAAAAAAGCCGCTCAAGCGTAAGGCTCGACGCGGCTCTTGGATTCGGGAATTGCTGACCATCTTAGCCGAAGTCTCAGCAATCGCCGGATTTATTCTTGCCCTGATTAAAAAGTAATCAGGAAAGGAAAGCGGATAGCTCCGCTTTCCTTTATACTAATAAGGCAAAGAGGATTTGTCAAATGGAAATAAAACTAAAAGGAATTAAAGCGTATCTGTACATTATCATTTTGGTACTGGGCGTTATAAATCTTATCGTTCAGCTTGTAAGACTTTTGAGGGGATAGTATGACTACCGAAGAAATTGCAAGGCGGGCGGAATGCGCTACGGTTACAGCCCGCAAGTGGGCTAAGGACAACGGCGTTTCTTATGCAGGAAGCGACAGGGCTAAAATCTACATCTGGACGGAAGAGGACTTTAATATGTTTCTTTTGCGTGCAAAGCCAGGAAAGCGGACAAAAAAGAAACAGAGTGAATGACGGGTTATCCGCCGGAAGAAACAAAAATGCTTCCGGCGGATTTTTTGTTTTAAATGCGGGATCCGCGTATCTTCTCGCTCTTGAACAAAGTCAAAGCCCTCTCGCTCACCTTTCCGTCCCACATCGTGCAGGACGGTTCAAAGGATAATGTATTTGAGTTCATAAAAAATCTTGCGATTTTCAAAAATATGTACAAAAAACAGAAGCGGATGCTGTCGGCGCTCAATTACGGATTTTCGGTCTCGGAACTTGTCTGGAGCGAAGCCGGAGGCTATTGGATTCCGGATTCCATCATAACTCGGAAGCCCGAACGCTTTTCCTTCGGCTCGGACTGGAAGCTCTACCTGCATCAGAATGCGGGACGCATCGAGCTGAACCATGAGTACAAGTGGCTCATCTACCAGCACGATCCCGACGACGAAAATCCGTACGGCACGAGCCTTTTGCGGAGCGTCTACTGGGCATGGATGTTCAAGCAGGCGGGCTACGATTTTTGGCTTCAGGCGACCGAAAAATATTCGGTGAAGTCGATTGCTGCATTGTTCAAGGCGGACGGTGCAGAAGAGGAGATCAACAAGCGGGCATTCGACATCGCTCAAATGCTTTTGGGAATCGAATCAGGCTCCGCCGCCGCGGTCGGAAATGTGGAAAAACTTGAGCAGATCGGCATGGACGGGCATCTTTCAGACTTCAAGGAGCTGGTCGAATGTTGCGACACGCAGATAAGCTACGGGCTTACAGGACAGGCGATTGCGACATCTACGGTAAACGGCGGAAGCCTTGCGCTCGGCGAGGTGCAGGCTGACCTTCTGTTCGAGGATTGCAAGGGCATCGCCCTTGAGCTTCAAGGCGTGATTCAGAAAATCATCGACTGGACAGTCGCACTGAACTTCGGCGAGGCGGAAAAACCGCCGCTTTTCCAGTTCGACATCGAGCGGAAGGCGAGCTTTGAGCAAATCATGCAGGCGGTTGACCGAAAGATTCCCGTAAGCCGCTCGGAACTCTACTCTTCCTACGGACTTCCTGAACCGAAGGACGATGACGACGCTTTTATAAAGGAAGATTCCGCGATGCTTTTAAGCGACGGGGTGCGCAATTCGGGCGTAAAAAAAAACTTTTCATTCATTTAAGTGATTCCGACGCAATTCGGAAAGAAAGGGCGAACGCAAAGGAGCTTGACTCGCTTTGCGATGCTGCAAAAAAGGGCGTTCAGCCGTTCGTTGAAAAGGCAGCGAATGCCTATTTAAATGCCGTAAAAACGCCTGACGACTTGCAGTCCGACGCTTTGCCGTCTCTTCCGCCGGACAGGGATTTTATTAAATCTGTAGAGACGCTTGTCTCAAGCGCATTTATGCTGGGGCTTTTCCATGCGGCGGAGGAGCAGGACGAGACTCGCGGCAGAATCAACGCAGGCGACTATGACATTCCGCCCATTCCATTTGCCGAAGCGGTCGGCTTTTTGAAATCAAAAGTCCCCATGACAAAGACCGAATGGCTTTCGCTCGAAAAAAAGATGCGTTTCCGGGCGTTCACGATGGCGAAACTCGGAGAGGTCAAGGTCATCGAGACGGTAAAAAATCAGCTGGTGAAGGCTATGGAGAGCGGCGAGGGCTTTGCGGGTTCTTTTGACACCATAAAGGCGATTGCAAAAGCGAGCGATGCGACGCTCACTCCGTTCTATTGGGAGACGGTGTTCCGCACGAACGTGCAGAGCGCATACGTCGCAGGCAAGTTGCTGCAGTATCAAAAGTTCCCGCCTGCGGCATACCGGCTTCTTGTCATCGAGGACGTACGCACAAGCGACATCTGCAGGCATCTTCTGACGCAATCAGGCTACGGCGTGGTCATGCCGGTAGACCATCCGTTCTGGAAAAAATACGGTTTTCCGCCCTACCACATGAACTGCCGCACGGGAATCAGCGCAGTGTATGACTCGCAGGTAGGCAGACATGGCAACAACGTCGAAAACCGCAGCATGAAGTCCTTCAGTAAGTTCAAGGTGCAGGACGGGTTCGGCGGAAATCCGATTGAGAATGGTTCTTTTTGGCTTATGAGTGATGATATGAAAAAACGGGCAAAAGAATTCGGACTTGTACCGGATATTGTAAAGGTAGCGCATTCTTTAGGATTGAATAACTTTGATTTTGAAAAGGCAGGAAACTTCGGGAAACCCATGCAATTGCAAGGGAGTAAATACAAAGTCAAAGTTATTGACGGTGCAAAACCGTTGCAAAAAGAAATATTAACATCACGCATTCTTGAAGAAAACGGGCATTCGGTTGTCATGCTGCCTGAATGCGGTGGGCAGCATATCAGTAATCCGGATGCGCTTATAGATTACGATTTTGTTGCTGACTACAAAGTCCCGGATGGAGATAGTTTTAATGCTGTTCGAGGAGCCATTCATGATGCTGACTCGCAATTGGTGACACACATGATTTTTTATCCGCGCACTCACAACTATACAAAAACTCAGGCTTTGAGAGAAATAAATTATCGCTTAAAGACTACAAAACGATTAAAAGAAGTGTGGCTGCTTTGGGATGGTGAAGAAATCATAATAAAAAAATGACCTCAGCATGCGGTCGCGTACGTTACATACTTGATAGTTCCACATCTGGAGGTCTCTTTTAATATAACACTTTTTACAAAAAATGCAAGTTTTTTTGCGCAAAATAAACTGCAAATCTTTGAAAATCCGCCGTGCCTCAATTAGTTTTTCAAAAATCAATCCGCCGTAAAATGTGCGTAATGATTATCACGAAAGAAGAGTTTTACGATAGCAACCTATGGCGTTTGTTTCCGGTTTTGGAAATCCCTTGTTTCAAGGACATTCCGTCCGATTATTTGGGCGCAATGGGCGTTCCCATAAGCACACTGAGCAAATTGGACTACAGGGATGAAGATTCGCAATTTGAATTATTGGATTACATCCGCCCGTCCGTAAACGGAGTAAAAAAATATATCCGACTTTTAGTCCGCCTCCGCCGCCCACCATTGCCGGATAGCTTCAGTTTGGACTACCTTCAGGATTTGTTGGACAAATCCGGGTCGAAATACGAAATCACCGGATTTGAATTATTTTTTGCGCCAAAAGTGAAACCGTAGCAAGGCGAATTGTTCCATGCAGGAAGTGTGGCTGCTTTGGGATGGGGAAGAAATCATAATAAAAAAATGACCTAAGTATGCGGTCGCGCCTAAAGCAGGCTTGATAGTTCCGCATCTGTAGGTCGCTTTTAATATACCATTTTCTATAAAAAACACAAATTATTTTGCAAAAAAACATCTTCTTTTTGCGCAAAATAAACATAAAAAACAAATCCAAGAAGGAGAAAAAGATGGATTATTTTGAAGAATCGGGCAGAAAGCTCAAGAAAACCGGGATTGCAAGCATCTGTATTGCGCTTGCATTGATTGTAATGATCAACACATGCTCAATCGTCCAACAGCGGGAACGGGGCGTGAAGTATGTCTTGGGAAAGGTCGTGGGAGATGTCATCCAGCCGGGACTTACCTTCCATGCGCCTTTTGTGTCGAAGATAAAAAAGTATTCGATTGCGCCGAAAACTTACGACGCTGCTTTCTCGGTGGATAACGGCGGAGCGATAACGAGAGATATGCAGACCGTCGGAACGAGCGTAACCGTCAAATACGCCTACGACGAAAACAGGATTATGGATATTGCGACCCGGTACGGGGATTCCGTAGTCGAATCTGCGATGAAAAGCAATATCATCGCCAGCGTCAAAGAGATTGTCGGTCAATATTCGATTTATGAACTGGTTGAAAAACAGCCGGAAGTTACTGGTAAAGTCGCAAAATCAATTCTTGAGCGGATGCATGATTATCCGATAACGATAAGCCAGACCACGATAACCAACTGGGACTGGTCGGATGATTTTGATAGACAAATAAAAGAGACCGCCAATCGCACACAGCAGGTAAAGCAGGCGGAACAGGAAGCGAACATCGCCGCCGCTAACGCTCAAAAACTTGTCCGAGAAGCGGAAGCGAAGAAACAAGCGATGCAGTTGGATGCGGAGGCTCAGTTGATAAAGGCTGAAAACGAGGCGAAAGCAAAGAAAGCCGAAGCTGACGGAATCGCTTACTACAATGCAAAAGTTGCTCAAAATATGGCGGTGCAACAGCAACAGTGGAAGCATGAGGAGCAGATGGCATATTACGAAAAATGGGACGGGACGCTTGTTCCGCAATATGTGCCGCTTACGGCAGCAGGCGGAATCGTAAATATTCCTACTCCGTCGCAGGCTACAAGATAACGTGATGAAAATATGAGCTGTCGAGGTTTTCTCGGCAGCTCATGTGCGAACTGTATAAAGGATTTAGGGGTAAAAAATGGAATTTGACAAGTCAAAAGTATATACCGCAGTTAATGCGGAAGAGTTACAAGTAGGAAGCAAAGTCTATCTTGCTGATACTATTGAAATTTTACAGAAGCTGGTAGTAAATAAGGCGGAGCCGACCATCCTTAAAAATGTATATGATGGATGCCGGATGCAACGCTTCAGCAATGACATTGATGATTATATCCTCGCCTATCTCATTTCTCCGCCTAAAGAGCCGCAATACAAGCCGTTTCCCGATACCGCAACGGCATTAAAAATCATTTCCGCACACGGCGGGTGGGTGAAAGATAAGGATGGTGTACTAAATATTATCACCGGCATATCCAAGGGGGACGGTGTGGTATTGGAAATAAGCGCTTATTGGGAAGCGAGTGAAGATGCCTTAGAAAATTTCGTTTTCGCCGATGACGGCTCGCCCGTAGGCGTAAAAGTAGACGACGGCACGGACGACGCATAAGGGGTGGTCAAATGACAAAATTGGAAAACCAAATACTAAAAGAAATAAAAATCAACAGATGGA
>ERZ772957.36-NODE-36-length-109818-cov-5.017456_pt1 | contig 109818 bp, 105 predicted proteins | sample MGYA00580682_ERZ772957 | MGnify/ENA primary metagenome ERZ772957 (study PRJEB29015, sample SAMEA2737921) | human oral metagenome | biome: human oral; feature: human-associated habitat; material: dental | place: China | collected 2025 ... | reverse complement strand
GGTCGTACATCGCGTAGGAAAGGTTGCGGGATTAGCTGAAGCGGTGGAGTACCTCGACAATGCAAGCCCCTGTGGCATCGGACATACCCGCTGGGCAACGCACGGTGCTCCAAGCGAGCGTAATGCTCATCCGCATACCTCTTGCGACAACAAAATTGCCGTCGTACACAATGGCATCATCGAGAACTTTGCCGAACTTCGCGAGCAACTTGAAGCTTATGGTCACAAATTCCGTAGCGACACCGATACTGAAGTTGTTGCTCACCTTATTGAAGAAGCCTACAGCGGCAACCTTCGCGACGCTGTGGCTAAAGCATGCTCGCAGATAGTAGGAACCTATGGTCTTGCTGTTATATGCTCTCAGGAACCCGGCCGCATCGTAGTTACTCGCAAAGATTCTCCCATTGTCCTTGCACATGGCGAGAAGGGCAGCTATGTTGCATCTGACATCATTGCGGTTATCGAAGCCTCCCGAGATGTCACTGTTCTTGGCGATAACGAGTTTGCCGTTATGGAGCCCAATGGCATCAGCTATACCGATGCTGATGGAAACCCCATTCAACCTAAAGTTATGCACGTTGATTGGGATGTTGATGTTGTCGAGAAGGGCGGCTACCCCGATTTCATGCTCAAAGAAATCCATGAGCAGCCACGTGTTATCCGCGATACCCTTGCAGGACGTCTGACCAACGGCGTACTTTCCATTGATGAGCTGGGCATGTCCTTGGAACAGCTCCGTTTAATTGATCGCGTTTATATCATTGCCTGCGGAACTAGCTATCACGCTGGTCTTATCGCCCGTCAGCTTATTGAAGGCTGGGCACGCATACCTGTCGAAGTTGAAGCTGCGAGTGAATTTCGTTATCGAAACCCCATTATTACTCCGTCAACGCTGGTAGTTGCCGTTTCTCAGTCCGGCGAGACTGCTGATACTTTGGCCGCCATCCGCGATGCTCGCATCAAAGGCGCCAAGGTTTTTGGTATCACTAACGTTATTGGCAGTCCCGTGGCCCGTGAGTCTGACGGTGTTATCTACACTAAGGCTAACAAGGAGATTGCCGTTGCCTCAACCAAATCTTTCCTTGGCCAAATTGTGAGCCTAACGCTTCTTGCTATGGTTCTTGCGCAGGCAAAAGGAAAGCTCTCAATTGCTCAGATACGCTTGCTCTTTAAAGAACTTGCCGATACCGCCGAGCAGGTCGAGGAGGTTCTCAGCGATACAAAAGCCATTGATGTCGCAGCGCAGGCCTGCAAAGATGCCAATAATGCTTTGTTCATTGGTCGTGGCATGGGAGCCGCTATTTGCTACGAAGGCGCCCTCAAACTCAAGGAAATTAGCTATCTTCATGCTGAGGCATATGCTGCAGGAGAGATGAAGCATGGTCCCATTGCGCTTCTGTCCAAAGGTTATCCTGTCATTGCCGTGGCAACTAACTCTCCAGTATACGACAAGATGATCTCCAATATCCAGGAATCCCGAGCACGCGGCGCCATGATTATTGCCGTAGCAACCGAAGGTGATCAGGAAATCAAGAAGCATGCCGACTATGTCATCTACGTACCTAAAGTCAGAGACGCATTCTCACCGATCATCGCCTCGGTACCTCTTCAACTTTTTGCGCGCTCTGTGGCTCTTGCACGTGGTTGTGACGTTGATAAGCCAAGAAACCTTGCAAAATCAGTAACGGTCGAATAAGACACTGACGAGCCTGAAGAACGGCAGATCAAAACCTCAAAAAATTTTCTAAAATCTTCTTGACAACTATTACGACTCTCGATATATTATGGATAACGATATAACGTTACTCGATATATCGAGAGTCGTAGTTCTGTTCTTCGTTATAGTTACACAGCGAAAGGAGGGGTTATGGCAAAGGCAATCGATTCCGGTGCACTCACTGAACCGACGTTTTACATTCTTCTTTCTCTTCATCAACCTATGCACGGATACGCCATTATGCAAAACGTCCAAGAGATTACTGACGGTCGAGTTACCATCGGAGCGGGTACACTTTACGGCGCCATTAATTCGCTCATTGAAAAAGGTTGGATTGAGGCTCTGCACAATCAACCCAGCGACCGTAAAAAAGAGTACCGAATCACTCAGCAGGGCAAGCAAGCTTTTTTGCAGGAAGTTAATCGACTACAGGCACTTCTCGCTAACGCACAAAGCGTCATCAACACAGCCAATACAAAGGAGGCTTGATTATGAGCACCTCAACAACAATCAAAAAATTCTTTACCGACTTTGATGCAGAAGAAGCATGGCTCAATCAAATGAGCGCACAGGGCAAAGAACTGGTTAACTATCGCGGCGGAACGTACACATTTATTACAAGCGAGCCTCATACGTGGCAATATGCCATTGAGATTTTGGGTACCACCTCAAAAGAAAGCCGCGATTACCTCAGCTTCCTTGAAGACATGGGTATTGAAACCGTATCCACCTCTGCCGGCCGAGCTTACCTGCGCAAGAAGGACGACGGAGCACCCTTTGTTCTCCACAGCGATCTGAAGTCTCGCCTCACCCAAGCTCAAAAGGCCGATTTTTGGCCCCGCATTATAATTTCACAGCTTTTCTTTGTACTGGTATTTTGTGTAAATGGAATTCTCACTCAACAGGTATCTCCTGTCGCTTTCGGTATTCTCATTGGGACAAGCATTGTATTCATAATTGCTGCGGCTATTGAATTCTTTGTTTTTGCAAAACCGTATCGCAAGCGCATCCGCCAGCTAAAGCAAGAGCTTGCTATTAAAGAGTAGCGAGAAGAACTTGTCGTAATGTATGTGATAACTGTTCAGTAATTGTCATGTAAACTTAGTCTTAGTTGATACAAAGTGTCATACAAACAGGGCCACATCTTTCGATGCGACCCTGTTTTGTTCTTAGCTGTGAGATCTAGCCAATGAGACTGCTATTCACGCCGGCCTCTACGACGAAGGTATATTCCGCCACCGATAAGGACTACTGCTGCAGAGGCAAGTGCGATTGCAATACCTGTAGCGTTTGAGTCTCCCGTATAAGGGACAACCCCACCGGATTTCTTAGCAGGTTTTCTGTTGGATTTCTTAAGCGTATCCTCTTTTGGCTTTGGAGTGTCGTGAGGAACTTCTGTATTGGTGATGGTAAAGCCTGTTGTGGCGTCTCCCGTTATCTCTGAGGTATAGCCTGAGACCTCATCCTCTTTGACACTGTAGACGATCTCAGTGCCATCTGTTTTGTATTTGGCCAAGCCGGAGAAGGTATCAGTCCAACTGTTGGAATCTGAGAGTGTTGTGGTCTTGCCGGTATCAGTACCGTCAGCCAGAAGGTGTACGGTGACAGGACCCGCCTTAGGGCCAACCCACTCTTTCTTAATAGGAACGTTTACCTTCTCGGTATTGGTGTTGGTGATGGTGAAGCCTGAAGTAACATCGCCTGTGATGGCAACAGTATATTTTGACATGTCAACACCGGTAACCGACGCCTCAGTCACCGTATATGTAATAGGCACGCCATCTTTATATTTTGGAAGATTGCTAAAAGTACCTGTCCAGTTACCTGCCTCATCCAAGGTGAGTGTCTTGTCGGTATCAGTACCGTCAGCCAGAAGGTGTACGGTTACAGAGTTTGTTTTAGGGCCGACCCATGCCTTGGACCGGTTGCGTATTTTGTGGCGCGAGCGGATGTCCTTGTTGATAATCTTGCCGACAATCTCCTCAGCGACTGTCTGCATGAGACAAGAATCTCAGATACACGAACCAATAGATGGGCTTCTCGCCCCACCAAGGCTCTCTTGTCTTAATGCGTTTCCAAGGCTACTATGGTTTTAACAGTCTGCCGGAGCCTTTGGCAAGCGCCGGTACGAGAAGGGATTAGGTGCATGAAGAACTAGCGATACTCAAAAACCCGAATACACATAACGTCGCCGACGGCTATTACGGGTGCAGCATCGCTTATTCATGTCTTAATACACCAAATAACGATATCTTTGCAGTTAGATATATTCAAAGTTAGATACAGTTAAAATTTATAATTTGTATGCTGCTCCGTATAGCCTTCGGCAGAACCGAGGTAACATGCAGCTTAATCTATCAAATATTGAGTATACCTATCCGTTGACAGTTGAACCTACTATACGCAATGTGACCGCTACGCTTCCTGCGGGCTGGACTGGTTTTGTTGGCGATAATGGCTCTGGCAAGACAACACTTGCACGTATTGTGTGTGGTTTATTGCAGCCTGATGTGGGAGTTGTAAGTCCTTCGCTTTTCTCGACATATTGTGCTCAGAGTGCAAATGAATCTCCTAGTAATCTCTTTGATTTTGCGGTTGCGTATGATGATTTGGCAATAAGGTTAAGAAATGAATTGTCTATTGAGGATGATTGGTCTTGGCGCTTTGACACACTTTCTTGCGGGCAACAGAAGCGTCTTCAGATTGCGTGTGCACTGTGGTCCGCTCCCGATGTGCTTGTTGTTGATGAGCCCACCAACCATGTAGACGCGTCCACTCGGCGGGCTTTGTTTGTAGCGTTATCAAAGTTCAAAGGCGTTGGAGTACTCATTTCACATGACCGAGAACTTCTCGACGCACTTTGTTCGCAATGTCTGTTCATAGCAAATGGCACAGTCATCATGCGGCCCGGCGGATATTCACAGGCATCCTCACAGGTTGCTTTAGAGCGTTCGAGTGCAATTCATGCTCGAGAAATAGCGCAAAAAGAGAAGGCACGAACAGAGCGAGAAGCCCAGCGTCGTCGAGAAGAGGCGTCTCGGGTGCAAGCACGTAGGAGCGGGAAGGGGATTGCGAAAAACGATAGCGATGCGAGGGCAAAAAAGCGCCACTACATTGTTTCCGGTCAAGATGGAAAGGCGGGTAAATTGTCCGCTCGTATGCAGGACAGGCTTGAAAAAGCTGAGGATGACGTTGCTGACAGTAAAGTTGAAAAACGATATGACGCTCACGTGTGGCTTGACGCTGAACCGAGTAAGCGAAAGGTCCTTTTTAGGATGGAACCTGGTCGTATTTTCGTTGGTGAATCTTTGCTCAGCTTGCCGGCGCTCTTTATTGGAAATACAGATCATATTGGACTTGTTGGAGACAATGGATCTGGCAAGACTACTTTGGTTAAGAAAATTATCGCGAGCATTTCCGCTGATACAAGCCTTATTGACACAAGTTTCATGGATGCAACCTTTGCAAATACAGGTCGCGCCGACACAAGGGTACTGTATATTCCTCAGGAACCTGATATAGCGCAGAAAGAAAACACGTTGAAGAAAATACGAGAACTTCCCAGTGTTTATCGAGGACAGGTGCTTTCTATTGTGGCGCAGCTCAACTCAGATCCAGATTGTATTCTTGAGGGGGATGCCGTAAGTCCGGGTGAAATGAGAAAGCTCATGCTTGCGTTAGGGATTTTGGAATCACCTGAACTTCTTGTGATGGATGAGCCAACGAATTATCTTGACCTTGGATCCACAGAGGCTCTTGAGCGACTGCTATCCGTATATCCTGGGGCGCTTTTACTTGTTTCACATGATGCATCATTGGTAAGTTCGGCTACGTCCATAACTTGGAGAATACAAAAGTCAGAGGATGGCTACGAGCTTACGGTCGGTTAACGTATCGTTTTTATGTGACGGACTATTGTAATAACAGTGCAAAGGACGGTACTGTGACGGAGCAAAAGCAGAAGACAGAGCTCGATTTGAACATTCCTCCTAAGTCTGAATAGTGGGCAATCACTATTTCTTTCGGAACTCTGAGGGTGTCATGCCTGTTTCGCGTTTGAATGCGGCAGCAAATTTACTCGGATTGCTGTACCCAGCCTCACATGCCGCAATCGAAACGCGTTTTCCCTGCATGAGCGTCTCCTTGGCTAAGCGGATTCGCTGTCGACGTGCATACGAAGCAATTGTCATGCCGTACATTTTTTGGAAATAACCGTTAAGCGTGGTTGCAGAAATGCCCATATCAGAGGCTATGTCTCGCGCATCATGAGGCTGGGTGGGTGAGGATTCTATTAAATCGTGTGCTGTCTTTGCCATGTGCAACTGTGCCGGTGTAAGCAACGTTCGCGGCTTAGCCAAGTTGTAATCGCGACGAGAGAGCGTCCAAAGAAGCTCAAGTACTGCGAGTTTTGCTTGTACCCAATCGCTTGATTGGGCTGCAGAACTCGCACGTTTCATCTGAGCTATAAGCTCCTTGTCACCTGAAAATATTGCCGACGGACCTGCCTGACTCCATATATAAACTACGTCGTTGTCTGCTTCACGTAAAAGACTGAATTCAGGTTCATTGAGAACCTCGGTGCATACGAATACTTCGATACCAACGTATCGTGCAAGCGGATAGCGAAACGAACGAGGCGGCTCGTAGCCCTCATCTGATGTGTGAGAAAAGCTCACGCATACATCTGTTTCGCTTACTACGGCAACACCTGCGTGAGGGATATCGGTTTCGCAACGACCTTCGATGCAGTAGTTAATTGAAAGCCACTTGTCGGCATCCGAGTTTTCGGTACTTCTCGGAACTGAATTGGTCTTGGTGACGTTTTTAATATGCTCCACAATATCGTTTCCGGAAAACTGACTTCCTGGCATCATGCTTGGACATTCTTCGCATGCAAAATCTACCAAACACACCACAACATGAGGAGAAAGTACGTACCCCGTCATCGTACCTTTTCCGACAGGGTCAGAGAGCTTCAGTTCCACCATACGCTCGTTTTGGAAGGAAAGCGTCATACCCTTGCGAATAACTAAATCGGATAGCAAAGAGTTTTTCATAGGTTCTCGCCTTGTTTTCCGTTAACAATACATCCGAGATATGGAGCTATTTTATGATAAATGGAGTTGCATATATCTAACTTCTTGGATATTCTCCTTAATTAACAGGTGTTTAGCAATACATCTTATGAGATTAAAGGAAATAATATGAAATTCAATGAAATGGAAACGGGACAAAAAGGGGTAATCACATCCGTTTTGGGAACGGACCGCTTCGTGTCACGCGTAACGGCCATAGGGCTTACCGAAGGCTGTTCCATTGAAATGGTGCAGAATGCCAAACGGAGGCCGCTTCTTGTATTTGAACGAGACAGTGTGGTTGCGATTGATCGTGCCGATTGCAAAAACATCGAAGTGGAGGTTCTCTTATGAGTTGTGAGGCCTGCGCAAGTGTAAAATCCTCTTGTGAGCATTGCTCGCATGGTTCGGTTGAATTTACGAAACGCGGCGATGCATGCATAGCGCTTTTAGGGCAGCCGAACTCGGGCAAGTCAACCCTGTTTAATGGACTCACGGGGTCTCGTCAGCATGTGGGCAATTGGCCGGGAAAGACGGTTGAACGCAAAGAAGGCGAATTTTGTCGCCGTGATGCGACGTATCAGGTTGTTGACTTGCCTGGTGCTTATGGACTCACAGCGAATTCGCCCGAAGAACAGATAACTGCGGATTTTGTGACGTCGGGAGTAGCTGACGTAACCCTTGTGATGGCCGATGCTTCCCAACTTGAGCGTAGCCTGTATATGCTGGCTGACTTTGCCTGTATTGCTCCTGACGTGCCTTGTGTATTGGTACTCAATCTCATGGACGTTGCTGAGCAACAAGGTAAACGTATCAATGCGAAGAAAATTGAGCAGCGCCTCGGCATTCCTGTTGTACCGTTCGTGGCGGCGGAGGTTTCGAATTACGATGCGCTGCTTGAGGCTATCGATTATGCACTGAGTAAGAAGCCTCTTCTCGATACTAAGTTGTTGAACATTGAAATGTCTCACCGCGCTGATACCATCCAAGGGCGTGGTGCGGCAAAGTTTGCGTGGATCGAGAAGATCATTGAGGGTGCTGAGACTGCGCCAAAGGCAATTCATACGCTTTCCCGTTTTGACCGTTTAGCCACTGCATCGCGCGCATCAAAACCGCTTGCCATTGCCATGATTTTGGTTGGTTTCGTACTTGCGTTCATTCCGGCGACACCTATCATGCTTTTGGGCGGCGGCATATCCAGTTTGGGTCAAATGGCGGCAGCGGCGCTTATTAACGCAGGGGCTCCGGCGATTCTTGCCAGTATGCTTTGGGGCGTTGTTGCCAATAGCTTGTGCTTTGCGGTTATGATGACAGGCTACGTTTTTGGCATTAACATCGTGTTTCTCGCATATGAGGAATGGGGATACATGGCTCGTATCTCCTATGTGTTTGACGAAACGCTTTCTCGTTTTGGTCTGCAGGGCAAATCGCTCATGCCGTTTCTTATGTGTTTTGGATGTACCATGGGAGGTGTCTCAGGCGCGCGCGTTATTGACTCATGGGGTCAGCGTATGCTTACGATGATGATGGCTTGGGCCATTCCATGCGGATCTACGTGGGGGATTGTGCCCGTGCTGGCTGTGACTTTCTTTGGTGTAGGGGCTCCGCTTGTAATTGTTGCCATATTTGCGGTAAGCCTGTTGCTTATGTGGCTCATTGGTATTATCTTCGGACCGCATCTTGTTCCCAAAGGAGATCGATCCGGTCTTGTTATGGAGCTTCCGCCCTACCATAAGCCACGTGTGAAGAACGTGTTGCGTGGAGCGCTTATTAAATGCTGGAGCATGTTCCGCCGTGCATTTAAAGTGGTGGCGGTATTTACATTGGGAATTTGGTTGCTTACCTATACTGCAAGCGGCAACATAGAAGATTCCGCACTTTATGCCATTGGTATAGCGATTGAGCCGGTGACACGTATCTTTGGTATGGGCTGGGAAACATTTACTGCTTGGGTCTGTGCATTGGCCGTCAAAGAGTCGGCTGTGGGAGTATTTTCTGCGTTGTTTGCAGGTGGATCGACTCCTAACGCGGTTATTATGGGTGCCGTTTCAGGTTCAGCGGCCGTAGCACCCAACATTGGCGAGCTTATCGCCGCGCGTATCTCGGCGCCAGAAGCGCTTGCATTTATCTTTGCATTTACGTTCAATGTGCCGTGTGCCGCAAGCTGTTCCATGACTGTTGCCGAGGCGCATTCGCCAAAGTGGGTTGGCATAACTGCTGCCTTCTACATTTGTTCGGCGCTTCTTTTGGGATGTGCGGCCTACCACGTGGGATTGCTGCTGTTTGGATAGATTTGAGAGATGAAGCAGCGCAGACTTGTTTGGTACGTGTCGATAAAAAGTAGCTTGGGAAACACCAAGGCGTTGTCCAAGCGCTCGAAGAGAAAGAGAGGACAGGCCTTTTTCGTCTACAAGAGCAAGTGCTGTCGAGAAAATCTTTTTCTTTGAAAGCGTGCGGCTCTTGGGTGAACTCTTAGTCGAGTTTTTTTGTAGCGCTCTTTGCGCAACTTCTAGCTGGGCTTTTAAGCGACTTACTAGGCACCTGTCCTCTTCCTTATTTAACGTGATTGTTTACCTTTCTTAAACGTAAATTGTATCACCACAAGTATTGCAAGAATTACAAAGAATATCCCAAGCATGCCAATTTGAGGCAATACGTCAGTTAAACCAGCACCATCTAAACTGACTGCATGAACTGCATTAAGAGCCCAGTAAGCTGGTGAGAATTTTGCCACGAATTGAGCCCAGTCTGGAAAGCTTGAAACTGTACAGAAGGATCCTTCGATTCCTGCGGCAAGCATACCTACGATGTTAGAAAGAGAAAAATATAGCCATACCAGGTATTGCTTGTTCTACTCCCGTGACGTTGGTATAACCATCGGATAAAAGCATAGATTTAAAAGCAGGCTCCATAAAAGGAATCATAACAAGAGGGAAGATGCTCAGAATGAGCGTAGGAGTTGGGTCCATTAGTTGGAGGCGAATATTGAGTCGTACGATTGCTGCAAATTTCTTAAGCGTTGTCATGATTTGTCTCCTCTCCAACAATCGATAAATATGCGCTTTGAAGGCTTGCCTGTGATATGTGTACGTTTTCTAGGGTGTTTTCTCTTAAAGCAGGATTGGCGAGAAGATCAGCAATGGCGCTTCCTGCATCGTTTGTATTGTTTTCTCGTAAAAGTTTCACGCCATTGCTTTGCCAACCGTCAATAGAAGGAACAGGTTGTGAGAATTGCAGGCTGACTGAGCTGCGTGCGTAGTTGGCAATAATCTTTTCAAGTGAACCTTCTGCTGCAATGCGACCGTTATGTATGATTGCAATATCAGCACCAAGTTCTTCAAACTCAGCTAGGTAGTGAGAAGTGTAAATGATTGCTGCACCATTTTTGGCAAGTGATTGCATGGTATGCAAAATGCGACTGTGTGCTTCAACATCGGCTCCCACCGTTGGCTCATCCATAAAGATAACCTTGGGTTCGTGCATGATGGCCATACCTGAGTGCAGTCTTCTTTTTTGTCCACCGGATAGATGACGGGCTCGCTTGGTTTTCTCGCTCGTAAGGCCTAACAGCCCCATCACCTCTTCTGCTCGTGCAAATGAGCGCTTGCGAGAAAGTCCCTCGAGCTGTCCATAGTACGTAAGGTTTTCCATGACGGTAAGGTCAGGGTAGATTCCAAGGTCTTGTGGAGCGTATCCAATAAGATGGTTTCATTTAAATAAAGTGTCCAACCAATCAAAAACGACATTATGGGCAAGTCTCAAATTGTTAACTTGACAATGAGCGTCTGCACCACTTTCCGCTTCAAATACTTGAATTTTCGTTTGCGGATTTTTGAATCTAAGCGCTTCATAGATTACCTTAGTTTGGCGTTGTAATTCAGCACTTTCGCCTTCTCCCATAATAAACAGGCAAGGACATTGAATTTTTTGATAATCTACAATCTTTGCACGGTCGAATACCTCATCGATAGCGCTCTTAAAATCAGAGGTGCCAAACTGCCAAGAATATTTTTTAAGGTTTAAATTTGCAGATTCGTTTAAATTTCCAGCTAACTTTAAAATGGTATTCATTAACCAACTGGGAGCTTTTAAGCTTGATCCAAATTCTTTTCTGAACACTTCTGCAACGTCATAAATGGGTGTACTAGCAATCCAAGCATGAATTCTTGGATCCTTTTCAACAGCTTGTGCGGTAAAATATCCCCCTCCGCTGACACCATAAATGGCTAAATAATTTAGTTTAGGATTTCTATTTTCCAACCAGTCTATGCATAGCGAAATTGGAGTAGAGGCATCCACATCAAAGACTAGCTCTCTACTAGGGTTGCTCCCTTGACCAGGAAGGTCAACCATTAGAACATTATATTTTCGTATCCATCCAGGATATCCTGCAAAGTAAAATAAGTCTTCACGATAAGTATCACCGCCGCCAATCATAATCAGTGTTGGACAATCGTCGCCGGTGTGAAGATAGTAACCAGGCAAATAGGAGTCTTGATAAGTAATGGTTAGTTTTTCAATTGGTGCACCCAGCGAATGAATTGCGTTAGAAAACGCTTGCTCCATTTGGTGAACGGTAGACAAGTATTCATCAGAAAATGGATTTATAAACTGGATTGCCGAACGAAGGGAATAGGTTTGTGCTAGATAATACTGAGCTTTTGTTTGTTCACTTAAATCTGAATTGCTTGCTTTTTGTTTAAGATAGTTTCCATGTGATAAGAAGATATTTTTCCAGTCATCAGGTTTTGGTGATTTTCCTAGCTTTTGAGTAAGAAAGTAAAGTTCTCCGTGAGAAAAGCCAAAAACTTCACCAATTCCCAACAACCAATTAAAGAAGAAATCCGTATCACCATTTTTAAAATATATCCGAGTAGACTGTCTTTTTAAAATGACTTCGTTCTTCTTCATTATTTTTCTCCTTTTTTAGGTTATTTTAATTACTTATGATACCGAATCAATAGTCTCTATTAGACAACTAGATGTATTGATTGCAATCCTACGCTTAGCATTTTTGGAAATAATGAAATAGATGTGCTTTAATGAAGCCTCATTGAAGAGCTCTTACTTGTTGTTTAGTGTTATTTCATATTTGTTATATTTGTTCTATAACAAATATAGTAAAATAACCTAACTTGATAGAACATGCAGATTATTACCCGATTAATATAACAGGGAAGAGGCGTACGTGATTATACGTATTGATCAGATGGATCGAACGCCTGTTTACCAGCAGATCCGCAATCAAATCGTTGCAGCCATTGGGCAGGATGAATTGTGCCCTGCGGATAGACTTCCGAGTGTACGCTCACTTGCAAGCGATCTTGGCGTAAATATTCATACGGTAAATAAGGCATATGCCGTACTAAGGGATGAGGGATATCTTTTTATGCGAGGACGCTCAGGTGCAATTGTGGCAGATTTTAAGCAGACCGCTCCGCCTGAGCGTATTGCGACAAATTCAGAAGAACTTGCAGAAAAGCTCCAACAGCTCGCTTTAGAGCATCGTGCTCAAGGAGGAACCAAGGAGTCATTTCTAGAGATTGCACATACACAAGCTAAGTATGTGTTTATCTAAGGAGGAGCACTGGTAATGGACATCATTTCAATTAGTGCACAGACAATAGTAACGTTTGTAGTTGGATTATTTCTTGCTTTCATTCCGTATATAACACGCCATAACGAGTGCTTTGCTGTAACGGTACCAGTTTCTGCTCAAAAAGATTCACGTATAGTTTCTTTAAAGAAACACTATGTTGTAGAAATGCTTTTTACAACAATACTAGCAACCATTTCTTCTGTGATAGCAGGGAAGTTGCTAACAACTAATCAAACTATAGCTGGCTTAATTCTTCTATATAGTGCTCTAGTGATTCCTGTAATCGTTTCTTTTGCGTTAATGTTGCGTGCCCGTTCTAGGGTAGTAGCCCTTAAGAAATCTGAAGGTTGGGATTTTGGGCAACATAAGATGACCGCTAGTGTTGTTGAAAAAGACTTTCCGAATCCAATCTCTTTAAGATGGAATTTTATATATATTCCTATTATTTTGGGAACAGTTTGCTTGGGATTTGTTCTTTATCCGAGCATGCCTGATATGTTACCTATGCACGCTGATTTCACAGGAACAGTTGATAGCTATACGCCAAAAACGTTTGGTAGTGCCCTTGGGCTCCCTATTGCACTTGAAGTCTTCATGGCGGCGTGCTTTATCTTTTCTCATTGGATGATTGTACATTCAAAACATGCAGTTGACCCTAGTGAGCCAGCTACTTCTGCGTTTTCATACGGAGTTTTTGCTCGTGCTCAGAGCATATTTCTCTTCATAATAGGCTTACTTATAAGTGGCGGCCTTGGTGTTTTGTTTGTTCTTTCATCAGCAGGGCGTATTAGTCTTGGACAAGTGGGATTTATCGCTGAAATTTTTGCTGTGCTTACCGTCGTCGGTATTTTGATACTTTCAGCTGTCTATGGTCAGTCAGGTTCACGAGTGTTTAGGAAGTTAGACCACAACGAGAACTACCTATCAGATGAGGATAGACATTGGAAACTTGGCGTCTTTTATTTTAACCGTGAAGATGCAAGCATCTTTTTACCAAAACGATTTGGTGTTGGATGGACTATGAACTTTGCACGACCAGCTGTTTGGGTAATTATTGTGGGTCTTATCATTTTCCCTATAGTTTTTGTTGTACTTGTTTCTTATTTGGCGGGATAAGGATATAAGGGTTATTTATAAGGGCTCTGTTAGTGTGGATGAGACTTCATTTTCAACAACGACAGCTTGTGAGTTATTTAATGGAACTAAATTGATCTTCTCGCCATAAACTTTGATTGTTTGAGCAGTTGTTTCAACAAAAGGAAACTCGCCATTATGAGGGAGGACATAATAGTCTACAAGTCCCATACCTGAGTAGTTTGTGAGCTCCGTAGCAACCGCTTTGTCGTCCATGATTTGATTGTACGAGATATCTGGACAAGCAATTATTGCTCCTGCAGATTCACCAATATAGAGCATGCCGTCTTGAACCCTTTGTTTGACAAGGTCGAGAAGACCGTTTCTTTTTAGTTCTTGTAAAAGATAGAAGGTATTTCCACCGGATATGCATAGGCATCTGGAGTTTTTGATGGCTTGCACACTCTTGTTATGTGGAGTTGTTGCAACATCAAGGATGGTTACGTCATAGCCATTTTCTTTTAGTACTGCTATTCCCTCGTCAACATAGTCTCGGTATTCTTCTACATTAGCGGCTGTAGGAATAAATAAGATTTCCTGTACATCATTTTGGGTGAGGAAGTTCTGAACAAGTTCTTTTGCACCTGCTAAGTAGGATGTAAGAAAGAGTTTCATTGCACTCCTTTGCTATATATTACGTGAGTAAGATTCTTCGATAAAAAGTAGCCAATTAGATAGTATCATCAAAATTGACTATGACAGTTGGTTTGGAAAGGCGGCGTTATGAAAGCTCTCCTTGTTGTTGATGTACAAACTGATGTTATGAGATTTCGCGATACCAAAGGACTTATTGAGGCATGTAATGACAGGATTAGTCATTATGCACCAGAAAAGGTTATGTATGTTGTGCATAAGATGCCATGGGAGCGTGCTTCAAAAAAGAAAAAGTTTGGTTCTGGACTCTTAGTTGTTTCGGATCGTGTATTTGATAAACGAGTAGGTAATGCTTTTTCAAATTCTCAACTATTACAGACTCTTAAAGATGAGCAGGTTGATGAAGTTGAGATTATTGGCATTGATGGTAATCATTGTGTTAAGGAAACTGCGTTTGGTGCTTTAGAGAATGGTTTTAAAGCAACAGTTAATGAGCATGCGGTTGCGTCTATGAATAAACAAGAGTTTGAAAGCACAAAACAACAATTGTGTGATGCAGGAGTAGCTGTTATCTCTGAGTAGATTTTGTAATTTAACTGTTGACATGGGCGTTTATCAAAGATTAAGGAAAAAATTTGAAAGCGGCAATAGTGTATTATTCCAAGCATCATGGCAATACAAAGAAGCTACTTGATGCAATAGCACAAGAATACGATGTAGAGCTTATTGATGTGTCAAACACTAAGGCGTTTGATTTATCTGAGTATGAGGTAATAGGTTTTGCATCAGGTATTTATTACGGAAATATGCATAAATTGGTTCTTCAGTGTGCTAAGAAAAATCTTCCTTTAAACAAGAAAGTATTTTTTATCTATACCTGCGGAAACATAAATAAAAAATATATGAATGCTATTAAGAGCATTGTACAAGAAAAGTATGCAGAAATTTTAGGAGAGTATGAATGCTTTGGCTTTGATACTTTTGGTCCTTTTAAGTTATTAGGTGGAATAAAAAAAGGCCATCCAACGGTAGAGGAAATAAACAGAGCGGTAGAGTTCTATACGAGAATTGTAAATGAGTAGGGATGTGTATATGTAGGAATACACACGTATAGTTTTTCGTTTAACTACCGTTTACCGCAAATTTATATAAGGTAAAACTCTGGGCAGATATTCTCATATAAGATGTGTACAAGCTGAATAGATTCCGAATAAACGCAGGTTCGGAGGAGTCATGTTTTATCTTGATCGCAAGCTCCAACAACAAGAGTCTGACACATCATCTGCTTCTGATAGCACAACGGATGTTATTTCTCGTATAGGAGTAATAACCCCTACTGAAGATGAAGAAGATGCAGAGGCACGTGAGGCATATGAAAGTCTTATGCGCCATCGCAAGATTCGTCGTAGAAAAAAATTTATAAAGGTGGGCATTGTACTAGGTATTATTGTGTTACTTGCAATACTAGTAATACTGCGTTTGATGCAAAATAATAATCAAGCTGAGGCTCCCGTTACAAGTACCACATTTATTACGCGTGGAGAATTCATTGACTCCGTATCTGCTTCAGGTTCCATTAAGCCTATTTCTTCGACGGTGGTGACTCCTGAGGTCAATGGAATCATACAGGACGTGCAGGTTACAGAAGGTTCAACGGTTAAAAAGGGCGATAAACTTTTTACCGTTAAAAATGATGAGCTTGATAAGGCGGTGCGCAAAGCTGCACAGCAAGTAAAAGCAGCCGAAAATGAGGTCAGCAAGGCTCGTTCTGCTCTAGTCTCTGCACGCAACGGTGTCTCCGAGGTAGGCGAGAACGGTCAGGAGGCAAATGCTGCGTCCGGTGCGGCGGCTGTTGAAGCGGCTGAAGCAAATCTTGAGAGTGCTCAGATTGCGCTTGAGGAGGCTCGTTCTGCCTATAACGACGCAGTTGACCAGGCAGATAAACGTGTAGTCACCGCGCCCTGTGATGGCACGGTTATTGTGATGAATGCGGTAAACGGTGCTTCTGTTGGTTCGTCTGCGCCAGGCTCTGGTAACAACGGTCCTCTGATTACTATTGCAGATCTTTCCCAGATGAAGGTAAACGTTCAGATTAACGAGGTAGATATTTCTCGTATTGCTGTTGACCAGAAGGCGCAGGTTACTTTTACTGCCTTGAGGGACCTGTATTGCGATGCGGTTGTTACTCATGTTTCTGCTGTTTCATCTAGCGGAGCCGACGCTAGTACAAACTATGATAGTCCTGGTCGCTCTATTGTTTCCTATACCGTTGATCTTCTCATTAGTAGTCCTGATGCGTCCATCAAGCCAGGCATGACTGCCAACGTGGACATCATGATTCAGCATATGGACAACGTTTTGACTGTTCCTCTTGTTGCCGTCATGGACGACGGTGATGGCAGTTACGTTAACGTTGTTGCTTCTCGTGACGAGAAAGGCCATCTACAGGTTAAGCGCGTACCAGTAACCGTTAAAGCACAAAGCTCCACGACGGCTGTTATTGAGGGCGCCGGCATCGAGGACGGTACTGAGGTAATGATTGGCGGCGGCAGCGGTTCGTCTCACGATGCGGATATGGACGCTCCAGAAGGTGCAACAGCTGGCTCGACAAGCTCTAAAGACTCCAAGTAGGCGACACATATGTCCAAAGTAATTGAGGTACATAAGCTGCATCGCATTTATGAGACAGCTGCGGGTTTGACGCACGCTCTACGAGGTGTTTCGCTAACTGTGGAGAAGGGCGAATTTCTCTGCATTATGGGTCCGTCTGGCTCGGGTAAATCAACCCTGATGAATATCTTAGGCTGCCTAGATACACCTACTGCTGGCTCGTACAAGTTAGAAGGACTTGAGGTTGCGGATCTTTCTGATGATGATCTAGCAGAGATTCGTGCCACACGTCTGGGCTTTGTCTTCCAGTCGTTTAACCTACTGCCGCGTACTACGGTGTTGCGAAACGTTACGCTGCCACTCATCTACTCAGACATTCCTGCAAAAGAGCGAGAGCTGCGTGCTTGGAAGGCACTACGTTCCGTTGGTCTGCCCGAGGAATACTACGAGCATAAGTCTAATGAGCTTTCCGGTGGTCAGGTGCAGCGTGTTGCAATTGCTCGTGCGCTTGTTAACGACCCGGCGGTTATTTTTGCCGATGAACCAACGGGCAATCTTGATTCTGCGACAAGTGAGATGGTTCTTAACACGTTCAAATCTATGCAGGAACGCGGCAAGACAATCGTGCTAATTACCCACGACCCTGAGACTGCTCTGTGGGCTGATCGAGTGGTGCATATTCGTGATGGTCGCTTGCTTACTGACGAGCAGGAAAAAGAGTTTGTGAAGCATCACACTGCACAGACCTCAACGGACATGCAAGTCGCAACGGGTGTGCAGACTGACGCACAGACCGCGACAGGAGGCGCCACGCTATGAGACTGATGGATCTGTTGCGAGAAACTCTGTCTGCTCTCAACGCTAACCGCGGCCGCAGCCTCCTGACGGTGCTGGGTATTGTTATTGGCATCAGCGCGGTTATTACTATGACGGCATTAATTGATGGCATCAAGTATTCGCTGGTTAGCTCATTGGGTCTCAACCAGTCACGTATGGTCATGATTTACGCGTGGCCAGATCGCGAGGTTACACAACAAGACCTCGAAATGTTGCAGCTCAGCGTACCTGGTTACGAGCTTGTCACCGGCATTGACTCTACAATGGCTCGCATCAGCTCAGCCGAGAAGCAGTTTGACGCACGAATCATCGGTTGCACGCCTGACTACTTTACTGCCATGGGCCTCAAGGCATCTGTGGGCTCACTTTTCACAAAGTCCGATGTAGATGACAAGTCAAGAAACGTTCTTCTCGACAAAAAGTCTGCCGAGAAACTCTTTGGTAGTGCAGATGCATCTATCGGACAGGTTGTTCGTATTGATAATGACAGTTACACCATTGTTGGCGTGACAAATGGTGGTCCAAATGCTGGAGGTCAAGGAGAAACGCTGCTGGCTTATATGCCGTACTCCACGTATTCCGTGCGTCTTACAGGTACTAAAACTATCAGTCAAGTCTTTGGGTACGCTCGCGAAAATGTTGATATGAAGGCGCTTGCGGATAAAACAAAGTCTTGGTTACTGGATTGGTTTAACATTCCTTCTGCGCAAGCTGAAGATCGCGTGACGGTTATGACGCTCTCGTCCATCATTGAACAGATGAACGCCACGTTGATGTCATTCCAGATTCTGGTTACCGCTACGGCAAGTATTTCGCTTTTGGTTGGTGGTATTGGCATTATGAATATGATGCTCACTAACGTGACAGAGCGCATTAGAGAGATTGGTCTGCGTAAAGCTTTGGGAGCTCGCGCGTCCGACATTACCAAGCAGTTCTTGTGCGAGTCCATTTTGATTTGCATTATGGGTGGTGTGATTGGTATTGCCTTGGGTTACGCCGGAGCATGGGGATTGGCTGGCTCATTCAGCAGCATGATAACGATTGATACGGGTATCACACCCATTATTACCCCGACCATCGTGATAATTACCTCGGGGATTTGCATTGGCATCGGCTTGATTTTTGGCTACTGGCCTGCTCGTCGTGCTTCAAAGCTCAACCCTGTGGAGTCGCTTCGCTACCAGTAAACGAGGTACGCAGATGACGTGCCGTCAGTAAACGAACTGCATCCGTAAAAAACCTGCTAGTGAAAATAGCCTGCTACTAGTAGGGTTTCTCGCCTGGCGAGAAACCCTTTGAAGCGCGGTGGATTGTGCAGCTACAGCAGATTGTCTGGTGGGAGTAGTTCAATGTCCCATGTAGTACTGACGTAGCAACTGATTTTTATTTCTAAAGGATTGAAAATAGGTGCATCATCTTTGACGTCAACAGTTTCGCGTGCGTAACGAGCGCCTAATGATTCTCCGAAGTCTATCGATTCGTATTCATAATGAGCATTTTGCAGACCGATTATCTTTACTCCAGCTGCTCTAGCAAGAATGTCTGCCTTTTCACGGCAAGTTACAATAGCATTTGAGGAAAGTCTATCTTTAATGACATCTTTGTTTGCAATTGAATACTCCATTGAGAAAGTCACGCCGTCCCCACACGAGCTAAGTGCTTGCCAAATTTTTTCAATTAGACCATCTTTCAATGGTTGAGTAATAGAAAGACTTGCATGAAAGTTATATCCTTCAATTTTTGTATGAGATAAAAAGTACCGATCTGAACCTTTTTTCTGATACTCGTGGACTTCACGGGGAGATATCGAGTACTTTTTATTTTTTAGAATAGAAGATGATAGTCCGTTTAATTCCAGCGCCTTCTTCATAGCCTCAAATATCGTATTGTATTTAGTTGTGCAATTGTCACGAATGTCACAGATTCCAGTAATATCGATTTTAAATTCAATGGTGTCAGGTGCAACTTGCGTGCTCAGGTTTGTTGATACGTCGATCGTTCGTTCCATAATGCGTTCCTTTCAGCGATAATTATAGAAATTACCTATTTATCCAGGTAATTTATTGCTTTAGGTTAGATAATCATAGGTCTAATAGGAAATTTAAGTGTCCAGCTTGATGGACACTTAGACAGGTTTTTTCAATACCCTGATAAGCGATTGATTTGAAAGTTCGAAGAAACAAAATCAATGAAGTCAAACCAAAAAATCCCACGTAAAGGTGTAGTTTTAGGTGTAAACTTTATGGTGTAGTTAGCTATAGCTAACAAAACGTCAACTGAACGGAGTTCATTGAATGCCTGCTCAGAACGAGAATAAAGATCATCTTCCGGTACTTGGTGTTGGCCCCGCTTACGTGATTGCCATCACGGTGCTGACAGTTGCGTGCATCACCCTGTCCAAACTGGGTTTTCTTCCGTATCTTCGCATTCGAGCAACGGTTGGTGTAATGCATGCCGTAGGTACGGCTTTTCTGATTGTGGGTATTTGGCTTTGGGTTTCCGCTGCCATCAAAGAAAAACTTCGAGAGAAAATCATTGCAAATCAGCTGGTAACCACTGGTGTTTACGTACTGGTCAGAAATCCTATCTACTCCGCATTTGCGTTTGTCATGTCAGGTGCAGCGCTGCTCTCTAGTAACCTTTATTTGCTACCACTACCCCTTGTGTTTTGGGCGCTTTTAACTGTGATGATGCAGGCCACAGAGGAGAAGTGGCTTCTCGAGCAATTTGGCGATGAGTACAAAGAGTACTGCAAGCGTGTTAATCGCTGCATTCCGTGGTTTCCCAAGCGCTAACGTTTGGGTGGGTTTTGAGTGAAGCTGAGCTTCGTCTCTATTTGAGCTCCAGTCTTATTTGAGCCTTAGTTCGTAACTGAGCTGGGATTTGTTCGGTTTTCTCGCTATATAAATTTTTTTACGAAGTGGCTATGATATACATACGTCACGCTGGCTTGTCATGTGCTTGTACCTGCTGCTTCAGGAGAAACGAGAGATACCATGCTGGATATTCGTCGCGTTTTGGCAAGTGCGCCCAAAAAGCATACGGAGGAGACGCTGAATTCTCTGACGACTGTTTGGGGAGAGGCGCTTGACTCGTCGAACGTGTTGCCTGAGTATCCGCGTCCTCGCATGCAGCGCGACAATTACGTGATGCTGAACGGCGTGTGGGATTATACGATTGTGCCGGTAGATAGTGAGATTGGTGTAGAGACCCTCGCGCAACAGGCGATTCCTTCCCATTGGGACGGACAGATTGTGGTGCCGTTCTCGCCAGAAGCTCCGCTCTCTGGTGTTGGTCGTACGGTGCAGCCGAGCGAATTTTTGTGGTATAGGTGCAAAATTGAACTACCTAAACTGGGCGATGACCAGCGACTTATTCTGCATTTTGAAGCGGTTGACTGGATGTGCGCGTGCTTTGTGAATGGCAAGCTTGCTGGCACGCATACTGGTGGTTATTTACCGTTTTCCTTTGATGTGACAGATTTACTTGGCTCGCCTGAAACGGGAGAGAGTACTGCGTCTGCTGCGAGGACAGAAAGTGTGGCCACGGCAGACAGTGCGGACACGGCTGAGTTCGTGCTTTGTGTTTGGGATCCAAGCGATACTAGCTCTCAACTGCGTGGAAAGCAGCGACTCTCGCGTGGCGACATTTGGTACACCGCTCAGAGTGGCATTTGGCAAAGCGTGTGGTACGAGATCGTTTCTGCGGTTCACCTTGAGTCGCTAACGCTGAAGGGTGATATGTTTGGCGCGCTTGAGGTTAGAGCAAACGTGCAGGCAAGCAGGCTGGACGGTGTACAAACGGGTGCGTTTAAGCTGGAGTTGGCATTCAAAGATGAGCTTGGACAAGACGTTCTTCTCGCCACACTTCCGGTGGACGAGGCAGGGGAGATATCCGCTGAGCAGCATGTGGATGACCCGCTGCTGTGGTCGCCGGAGAGTCCGCACCTCTATGCCGTGGAGGCTACGCTGCGATTGAATGCAGCGGTTGTCGATGCAGTTCACAGTTACTGTTCGTTTCGATCCGTCGAGGTGAAGGCGGACGAGGCTGGCATGACAAGGGTGCACTTGAACGGGGTGCCATATTTTGTGCGCGGCGTGCTGGATCAGGGCTACTGGCCTGACGGATTGATGACCGCGCCGTCCGATGATGCGCTGGTATATGACATAGAGGCTATGAAATCGGCCGGTTTTAATACGCTGCGTAAACATATCAAGATTGAAAGCGAGCGTTGGTATTATCACTGCGACCGACTCGGCATGCTGGTTTGGCAGGATTGTGTTTCGGGAGGTAGCGCGTATAGTCCCTGGCACACGAGTCAGAAGCCGACGCTGTTCAGTTTTACTTGGAACCAATTTAATGATACAACTCCAGAACATCATCAGGCTTTATCCGCAGGTAATGAGGGTTATCGCAAGGAGTGGACAGAAACCTGTCAGGAAATGGTCAAACTCCTGGACGGGCATCCTTCGATTGGTATTTGGACGCTCTTCAACGAGGGTTGGGGGCAGTTTGATGCGCGAGCTGCTACTGAGGTTGTTCGTGCGTTGGATACAACACGACCAATCGATGCAACAAGTGGCTGGTACGACCAAGGATGCGGTGATTTCCTGAGTATCCATAATTACTTCAGGCCGTTACGTGCAGGTTGGCAGAGGAAGCAGCGGGGAAATCGAGCTGCAATAATCTCTGAGTTTGGTGGTCTTACTCAGATGATGCCAGGTCATACGTCGCTTGACCATTCGTATGGGTACGGTGATTTTTCCACGGTCGAGGATTGGCGAGCTGCTGTTAAAAAGTTGCTTGCAGAGGTGGAATCGCTGCAGGATGAGGGCCTTGCGGGATACGTTTACACGCAGGTATCTGATGTTGAGGAAGAGGTAAACGGCCTGCTTACTTACGATCGAAAGATCAACAAGTTCAACGGGTAGTGGCTGTCGGATGACGCTGGCTAATGCTCAGAGATGCTCGGCAAATTAAGCGATGAGCAGTGGACTGAAAGATGCCCAGTTAATTGAGGTGTGTCCAGTAATACCGAATGCCGATTCTATCCAAAGTGGTAAAAAATGCGTTTAGTTGGAGTTTCATTTTTCTGCATAACGAGTTTTCGCAGATAAAAAATTGCAATGGTGGTAAAAAATCGTCTTAGTTGGACATAAAAATGACTTTTTAAAGTTTTGATCCCCAACTAAACGGATTTTTTACCTTTTTTGACCCTTAAATTTTTGCCCAAAAATTGATTGATACACAAAATTGAATATCTGCGCATAGATATTCATAGAAATGAATATATTTGTCGTCAAAGTAGAAATTTTGCAACTTAACACAAAAACTCGCCTTCCAGAGGCCTGTTTCTGGAAGGCGAGGGGAAATCGTATTTCTGTAAGTACGCGTTTCTGCGCTACAGGTACGCTTTGCATTTCACATTATTGCGCTTGGTCGCACGTAGGCGCGTCAAGCGCATCGCGAACACGCGTCGCGGTTGCGCATCGCAGTCGCGCGTCGCGGTGCGCTGCGACTGCACGTTAAGCGCTTGCACCCGAGGTAGCATCTACGCCTGCACTTGGTGCGGGAGCACCAGCAGCAGGGGCGGGAGCGCCAGCTGGTGGAACAACTGTGCCGTTAGCGCTTATAAGGCGTTGACCTGTGGTTTGTAGATACCAATCCAACCATGGCTTAAAGTTGAAGACAATCTCATTGATGCCCGCATAAGAGCCATCAGGGTAGTACATTGCCTGGTAATTATGAGTGTTGATGATGTCAGCCGGTGTACCTGGGACAATGGTGCGAACATATTCTTTGTCGCCGTTACGAAGCACGCCAATGACAAATTCAACGTTTTTCATACGACCTTCAGGAAGAGAGCTGTGAACTGTGGAAAGACGGTTGCCTGACTGCTCAGGTACGCGTTTTGCCAGCATCATATCTGGATTGTCGTGAACGTTGTTGTAGTAAAGGAATTGATTATTGTCGTCTGCGTAGGTCAGCTCAAATGGCATTGCTTTCAAGAACATATCAATTTGGTTGACTGTCAAAATGCCGTGGTCAAGTTTTACGTATGTGTCGCCTGAAACTGCACCCACAAGCTCAGCGGCCTTCTCGACCCAATCAGGATCGTCGGGGTCAATACCTTGGATAGTGGTGGAAATTGAGCTGGTCACGTCCAGATCTTCTGGTGCAATTGGTTTTGGTTTCTTCAATTTGGAGACCACCTCTACGTATTTGACAAAGTTATCCAAGCAAAAGCCCAGGAAGTTAACGGTGCGTTCGTCGATAATGTTGCCATCTTCATCAAAGGCCTGTTTAGCCTTTCCAAGAAGGAACTCGTTACCAGGCAAGACGTATGCATTTACGCCTGGAGCATCTAAAATCTTGCGTAAATGAACTTGTGCGCGAGAAGTTCCCTGATCGTAGTAAGAAGCTCCAACAATCATGACAGCCTTGTCCTCAAATGGATGCACATCGTAAGAAAGCCATTCGATAACGCTTTTCAGTGCAGGTGAAATGGTATGGTTGTGCTCCGGCGTAGAAATAATGACGCCGTCAGCTCTGATAATCTTGTTGTACAGTAGGCGGAGCTGGAAGTTTTCATCCCACTTAAGGTCCTGGTTAAACAGGGGGATGTTATCAATCTCAAGGATTTCAAGCTCAAACTGCTTGGCAAAGTGTTTTTTAATGAAGTGTAGAAGTTTTCGGTTATAGGAAATCTCCGCATTTGAACCGACGATTCCAACAAATTTCATAGTGGTAGTTCCTTCCAGGCCTACAGGTTTTCCCAGTCAAAGTTTTCAGCCTCTTTGCGGAGAAGTTCACGCGATGCGGCCATTTTTTCGTTGAGTTTTACAAACAGACGGAAGTCGTCAAAGAGCAGGTTAAGCTTTTTGATGGTAGCCTTGTCCTTCAAGTTGCCCTTTTCGTCAAATGCTTGCTGAGCGCGGCCAAGAAGGAATTCAGAACCTGGCATGATTGCTGCTTTGAGCTCTGGAGCGTCCAGGATTTGGCGGAGCTGCAGCTGTGCGCGAGAAGATCCGAGTGTGCCTAGAGATGCGCCAACAATCATGACCGGCTTGTTGACCATAGGGAAGATGCCGTAGGATAGCCACGCAAGCGCGTTTTGCAGTACGGCTGGAATGGAGTGGTCGTACTCTGGCGTTGCGATGATGACGCCGTCAGCAGTTTCAATTTTCTTTGCAAGCTCAGAGACAACCTTGGGAACCTTCATCTTTGCGGGCTTGTTGAACAGGGGAATGTTGTCGATTTCCACCAGATCGATGGTGGCCTTGTCGGCAAAATGCTTTTGCATAAATTGTAAGAGCTTTCGGTTATTTGACTCTTTTGAATTGGTGCCAATAAGGCCAACAAAGTTAAGCATCAAAATTCCTTTCTGAGTTACACAAGGAGCTCAGGTGAGATCCCCGATGAATAATATACGCGATTATCATTAGTTACGATAAGTGCATCGATGTCCTTTTCTTGTTCTACGCGGGCAAGGAGTTGATTGGGTTTCTCGCCATAAAGGCGCGTCGTCCAAATTTCTCCATCAAGCGAGTTGTCCGAGATAATCGTGATGCTTGCAAGTTGCGTGTCAACTGGATAACCGGTATCTCGGTCAAGAATGTGGTGGTAAGACTGTCCATTTACCTGCAGTTTCCTTTCGTAGGTACCAGAGGTTACTACGGACTGGTTGCGAATAGGCAGCACAGCAAGGTTAGTGCCTCTTGGTTGTTGCGGATCCTGAATGCCAATCTGCCACGGTCTGCCCGCAAGTAAATTGGTACCAATTGACTTAATGTTACCGCCAAGGTTAATAAGCGCGGAAGTAACGTGCTGACTTTTCAGATAATCTGCAATTTTGTCGGTGATGTAACCTTTTGCCAGACATCCCAAGTCCAGTTTCATATTCTTTTCGGCAAGAAATACGGTGCAGTTTAAAGTATCTAATTCAATGAGTTGTGGGTCAGTTAACGCTAACGCATACGCAATCTCGGTTTTATTTGGAATGCGAGCGTCAGTAAAGCCGATTCGCCAGGTTTGAACCAAAGGGCCAATGGCGATATTTAAATGACTTGCAGGTAGGAGACTTTGTTCTTTGCCGATTTGAATAAGCTCAAACAACTCGGGGTGAACTGGAATAGGATTTTTGCCCGCTGCATGGTTGACCTGCATGAGCTCGGAATTGGTATCGTTTGCGCTAAATCGCTGGTTATAGATATTGAGGAGTTCAAAGACGCCATTAAGCAACTGCTCTGCGGAGCATTCCATCTGCGTATCATTTTGAGGTGGTAATAAAGAGATGGTGATAGTTGCACCCATCAGGTGAATTGATCTGGAAACGTAGACTAGTTCTGACACGACTCTTCCATAATGTCTAACAGCAGTTTGTTAAATTTTACCTGCAGATTGCTTGGTAAGTAACACAATTTTACGTTTGTTTATTGCATTTGTTTGTTGTATTGACAACATTTTTGGTGAGAAAATCTATGACTTTTTAGGTACAAGCGCCATTGTAAAGACAGCTGTATATCCATTGATGCAGAATTTTTATTTTGGTGTCCGTAAAATAATTGTCCAGTAACACGATATAATTTTTATAAAGTTCCTAGTTATTTCCTGTATTGCAAAAGTGGAGGTAAAAGGTATATGAAAAGCATCTTTGAGGATCGACAGGTGTCAATTAAGTGTGATAATAAGTATTCTTATACTGTCACAAAAGACGGCTTGGCTTATGTTCCAGGTAATGGTAAGCCAGAGGTTAGAATCTTGTTTTCTGAGGTCGGTTCAACCTTTTTGCTGAACTATTGCAGCTCAAACGGTCCTTACGAGATTACCTTTAAGGATAACGACGGCCATAATCTCGTTAGCATTGACACAGACCTTAAGCTTCGTGAATTTGGACACAACATCCTAGATACAAAGACTATCATCCTCGCTTTTGCAGCCAATAAGCTTACTACTGAGTTCCCTAATAACCTTGATACGTTAAACACTAAGCTTGGGTTCAGCCTCAAGGAGAAAAAGATTAGTATCGCAAACGGCGTGATTTCCGGCGCAAAACATCAGGTCAAGCTTTCCGACATTCGTCGAGTTCAGTGTGTTGCTGGTGGCGCACTCAACAATCTCTTTATCTTCACTAAAGAAAAAGGTGGCTTCTTTGATAGGGCAGATATTGTAGTTCCCGTCAACGAGCTTACAGTTCCTATTCTTGAAGCTACGATGAGAAGAAATACTGGTCACGGTATTGATTTTAGTAGAGGCAATGGATTTGATCAGCCAAACAGTAACTACATTATTATTCGTTATTTGGACTCTAGCTTCTTTGAGACTGCTCCTGGCGTCTTCAAAGAGGATTGGCAGAAGGACGCTTACGAGCTTGTTAAGTCCTTTGGTTATGATCTGCAAAACATGCTAGGGAAGTAACCTCTGGCGAGAAAAACGTCTTGTTCAAGAAAAACAGCCGCCTTCAAATAAGAAGGCGGCTGTTTCATTTAGGTGCAAATAATCGCTCTGGCAGTGTTGTTTTACTTATTCTTACGACGCTTAGTAATGCCAAGTGAAGTGATTACAGCAGTCATACCAGCGAGAAGTGCAGCAAGAGGTGTTGCAGCAGAAGCGTCTCCTGTGTATGGAGTCTTCTTTTTCTTAGATGGCTTCTTCTTAGTTGGAGTGGAAGGAGAAGGGGTCTCTGGGGTCTTATCCTCTGCAACAGTAATAGTTAGCTGGATGGTGTCGTTATCAGTTGCAACAGCGTCCTTACCATCTGGCCATTGAACGCCATTCCAAGTGAACGAGAAGGCTTTACGGTTGCCAGCTGCGGAATCAGCAATAGCGCTAAAGGAGCCTGTAACTGTACCAACAGCGGTGAGCTGAGTACCGGCGGCAACATTGGAGTCAATGGTGACGCCAGGAATAGTGAGCTTCATCCAACCACCGTTTGCACTGGCTTCATCGACAATACGTTCAAGGTCAGAGTACGTCCTAATGGAAGATGGATCGCTAAGCTCAAACGTGACGGTAACGGTGCGGCCGTTAACCTGGACGTCGCTGACTTTAAAGCCACTACCAAAGTTAGAAGCCTGGACAGTGCTGGCATCAAGGTTGCTCGGGAGTGTCATTCCCTCAGGAACGGTCAGAGTTGCTGTAAACTTGAACTTTAGGTTACTCAGTGTAATGGTGTCGTGGTTGGTATTAGGGTAGGCACGCTCGATGTTGTTCATCTGCTCTTGGATAGAGGAAGCAAGAATTGAACCAGTGAGATTAAAGGTAGAGCCCGCCTTCATGGTGATGACCTGATCATGCTCGGTATTCTCGTCTGCGAGCATATCTGCAGGAATGTTCATATCAATAGGGTTGTTAACAATCAGAGTCTGCTGAATGCCGGTACCACGAGGGTCTCTGCTTGCAGCAATCTGAACACCGTTCCAAGAAAGGTTGTACTTCTTGGTAACGTTAGTGACGGTATTCTTTGCATAAGACTCAAAAGTACCAGTAAGAGTACCTGTAGCAGTAAGCTCCTGACCATTGGTAACCTGAGTTGAGTCAAGGGTGAGGCCGTTAACAGTTACGGTAAGGGGTCTTGCAATCTCTGCAGTGGCTGCGTCGTCTTTTCCGACTGTTTCAACAGCATCTTTGAGCTGCTTATAGTTGCTGTAAGTATTCTTAAGTTTCAGGGTAACGGTGACTTCTTGGCCATTAACGGAGACGTTTGAAACATCAAAGAGGTCACCAAGACCAGAAGTGGTTACTGTTGGGTTAGCTGGGATAACAACGCCAGCAGGAAGAGTAAGTTTTGCGGTAAAGGTAGAAGTTGTGCCTGAAAGCGTAATCTTGGTCAGATCGTCGAGGCCGCCAGCGATGTTATTCTCAAAGTTGGTCATCTGGTTAATAACGGAAGTAGCATCAATGGTGCCTGTGAGACTGAAGCTCTTATCGTTAGAAACTTCCTTAATCTGAGTGGTGTTGTTCTGGGAATCACTCCACATATCAGCAGGAAGATCGCTGGTAAGCTCAACTTTCTGAATAGAAGGATCATCTTTCCACTTGAGGTAGTAGGTGACGTCGTTGGTAAGCGTTGCGCCACCGTTAATGGCTGCAGGGGAGTTGCCTGCAGCGTCAGTGAACCAGTAGTGATAGTTATGACCAATAACAACGCCAAAGAAGGTTTCTGGCTTATCTACGCTGTCCAGAATGTGGTTCTCAAGAGTTGCAATATTTGTGTATGCAGTATTGGTGTTAGAGCTGGTTGGACTTGCAATTCCAGCAGTTGTAGCGTTTAGAGTATTGCCACTGAGGTTCTGAAGCAGTGCGTTGATGTTAGTCTGTTCAGCAACGGTTGGATGAGTTTTGATAGTAGCAACCTCTCCACCGTTTGCATCGGTAGTGATGTCAAAGACGTTTGGATTCTGCTTAAACACGCTATTTGCAGAGAAGGTTCCACCATTTGCCGAGAAGGACACGGTAAGGTGCTGCTCCTCCCAGTCTGCGTACAAATCAACGGTATCAGTACCTGCAGGAACAGCAAGGCTGGAATTAGCCGCTACCTCATTACCTGCTCCGTTTGCCTGAGTGGTCCAGCGCTTAAAGGTCTTACCAGCGATATTGAAGTTATTGTTGAGGTTGTTGACTTCAGCGCCAGAACGAACCGTTACGGTACGGCTAGCGTTAGTAGCAACGCGGTCAATGACAGAGACGCCATTGCCATTATGGTACCTAACGTAAAGCGATGAGGTGTTAGCTCTCCAGTGTGGATAGACAACCATATTAGAGTTGACTGGCGTGTCTGCAGTAAATCGCTGCTCAGTACCGGAGCCATCAATGTAGTACCAACCATCAAATTCCTGGCCGCTTGCATAAGGATCTGCAGGTAGAGTAGTTGTACCCCCTGCCACAGAAGAAGCGGTTGCAAGAGAGTTTCCGCGCATAGCGAGAGCGGTCTTATTAGCAGTAGTACCATCAGCAAACGTTGGGTTAATGCCCGTAACACCTGGGGTGTTGAGATCAAAGGTGACAGTTGCAGCAGGTGCCCAGACGTGCTTCTGACCATCACTTGATGCGTTAGCAACTGGGTAGGTGTATGTTGCACCATTAGCATTAATGAGGCTCAGAGAATTAGTTGATGCGTCTGCAAGGGTAAAGAGCGAGAGTGCCTCGTTGCCGTTAGCTGCGCCGTTTGTAGGAATAGTGCTACCAAAGCCGCTGTTGTAGTTAGGTGCATATTTGAGCAGATACGAACCGCCAACAACGTTGTAGTTCTGACGAGTCTGGCCACCACCATTATCAGAGTTCTTGGTAGCAGGGGTCTCTACCAGGCTGTTTCCAGTGAACTGGATGGTGCCGTTAGTCTGTGCGCCAAAGAGAGCACCCGAGTTACGACCGTCTCCCTTAATGGTGGAGTTGTTAATGATGACATCACCAGTGTTGACGTTAAGACCGCCGGTTCCTCCATTGGTGAAGTTAAGGGTTGAGTCAGTAACGTTTACAGTTCCTCCAGCAACACCAACAGAAATGCCAGAAGTTGAGCCAGCATTTGCATTGATGGTGGAGTTAACAATATTGGAAGAACCCTGAATGGTCATACCCGTAGCGCCGTACCATGAAGGATTAATGGTCAGCGTAGAGTCAGTCATATTAAGTTTGTTGACATAGAAAGTCTGGCCAAATCCCTTAACAGTAAGATCTGCGTTTTTCAGGTTAAGGTCACGAGCGTCAAACCAAGTTCGTGCTTGTGATGTTACAGAGATAGTCGCATTTTCAAAAGTGATACCAGACTCATAGAAGTCGGTATTGCTCTTATCGTCAGCAGTAATAGTGACACTGTTCTTGTTAGTAGAACCTTTAACGGTGCCGGCAAGAGAAATACCACGAGAACCGCTTGCACCAGCATTATTCTTAAAGACGTAATTACCATCAGTAATAGTAGAGCCGGCCTGTGCGGTGAGAGCAGTCTTAAAACCGGACATAGTGAGGGTTCCGGTACCAGTGAGAGTTGCACCACTTGCAAGAATAATACCGTCGATGCTATTGCCAGATCCGGTAACCGTTGCGCCATCAGACGCAATGTTAAGAGTGACGCCAGAAGGAATAGTAACAGTTGAAGTTAGCGTAAGAGCACCCTTTAGATGGATGGTTTTGATTGTGGGAGTTGCAGCCTGAAGCTCAAGTGCCTTACTTAATGATTTAAGCGCGGAAGCATTTGAACCATCATTAGCGTCATCACCGTTGGTGCCATCGACCCAAAGCTCAGTTGAGGTGTCAGCGACACTTCTTCTTACACGGCGAGAAGATCTATCTGAAGGAGCAGTAGTCTGCTCAGAAGTCTGCTGGTTGGAAGTAGCCTCTGCGTTAGTGGTGGTTTCAGCAGAGGTTTCTGCTGTTGTTTCAGCAGTTGAAGTTGTTGTATCGCTTGTTTGGGTTACTGTGACTTCTTGTGTTTGAGCCACCTCTTGAGTGCTAGCAACTTCTGCTAACGCTGAAGAAGGGACCAAAGAGAGCGCAAGTACTAAAGACATAGCTGTCTTTGCCCCTTTGCTTGCAAAGTTCTTGTCTTTTCTTTCCATACCTACTCCTAACAAATAGTAAATACCCCAGCAAAATTTGCAATTAAATCTTGTGCTGAAAGTGATGAATCACGATAAGCACGATAGAGATAAATGACACATATTCAGAGCATTTTTCGTATAGAAAATTTTACATTATTTTGATAAAAAATATTTGCTCAATCAGCGATTTTTATAGTTTGAATACATTTCAAAAAACGTCTTCATTTCATGTTATATAAATAATTTAATCAAAATATTTGATGTAATTAAAAATGGCATTTAAAATGCTCTATTTTTGACGATTTTCTCGACATTTGTCATAAACGTGCAACGGATAAAAATTTCAGTAGAAATGTATTAAATTTTGAGATAAATGTGAGTTATGCGGAAACTGAATAGTAGAAGCTGGATAGTTAACAATTTCATGAAATTTGGAGTTCAAAATTTTCTAGCAAGAGAGACTTTGTACACTAAGAAAAGGACAGTTGAGAGAATGTGTACTCCATGCAAATAATGCGTAAGAGATACTTTTTGATGTATTGAGTAGGAAAGCTATGAATTTAAAAATTATTGATGATGTCTTGAACTTTGTAAAAGAGGTCTTCTCCACAGATTTTAGTGGCCACGATTACTTCCACACGTTGCGCGTGTACAAAATGGCTGTAAGAATTGCGCAAGAGGAGGGAGCAAATAAAGAGATTGTTGCCCTTGCTGCGCTTTTGCACGATGTCGATGACATCAAGCTTTCTCCAGAGACGCATGAGCACAAAGATCGAGCCGTTGATTTTCTTCGTCAGCACAATGTTGAAAAGGATGTCATCCAGGCTATTTGCACTGCAATTGATGAGGTTTCTTTCTCAGGAACAGACTCGGTTGTTCCTTCAACGCTTGAGGGAATGTGCGTTCAAGATGCTGATCGCCTGGATGCGCTTGGCGCCGTTGGCATCGCACGAGCATTTGCTTATGGCGGAAGCCATGGTCGCGCAATGTATGACCCAGATGAGCCACCTACCCTTAACATGAGTGGCGAGGAGTATCACTCACACAAATCAACGTCGCTCAACCACTTTTACGAGAAGCTCTTTTTGCTGGCAGACATGATGAATACGCGCAGCGGCAAAGAGCTAGGAAAAGCTCGCGAGAAGTACATGCGTGAGTATGTTGACCAGTTCTTAGATGAGTGGAATGGTGAACGCTAAGATATAATTTTTAGCTATATGAATTGGTCAAGTATTTGTATTTCACAAGTAAAGTTCTGATTGTCATACTTGATTTTTGTAAGTAGTTCTAAGGGGTCATTATGGCAATCGAAAATGATAAAACTACTCCACATCGCTTTGATGTTGTTGGTAGCTTTCTCCGTCCAGAAAATCTTAAGCAGGCTCGTATTCAGTTTGAAAAAGGTCAAATTGATGCGCAAGAGCTCAAGCAAGTAGAGGAAAAAGCTATTACAGAGCTTATCCAAAAGGAGAAGCAGGCAGGCCTTAAAGTCATTACTGATGGTGAGTTTAGGCGTGCAACATGGCACCTCGATTTTATGTGGGCGTTCGAAGGTATTGGCCATGCGCCAACTAACACCGGAATTCCTTTCCACGATGAGGCTGCAAAGATTGATGACACCTTCCTTGTAGGAAAAGTGGAGCTCATCAAAGAGCATCCGTTTATTGAGCACTTCCGCTTTGTCCAGCAGTTTGAGGACGAGACAACCGTTGCCAAGCTTACTATTCCTGCACCTGCACAGTTTATTGAGCAGTTCATTATGCCTATGAACCGCGAGCAGACTGACAAGTACTATGCCAATGACCAGGAGCTTCTCGAAGATATTGTTGCTGGTTACGGCACATTTATTGAGCAAGTATATGCTGCAGGCTGTCGTAATCTTCAGCTTGATGACTGCTCATGGGGCGTGCTGGTTGACCCACGTGCAGAGCTTTTCTTTGGCACTGACCAGGAGGGTCTTAAGAAGATCAAGGCACTACTCTTGGAGATTAATGACCGCGTTCTTGATGCTGCTCCAGCTGACCTAACTATTAACACGCACGTTTGCCGTGGTAACTTCCACAGCACTTGGGCCTGCGAGGGTGGCTATGACGATGTAGCCGATGCTCTGCTTGCTCAAGAGCATGTAAACGTGTTCTTCTTGGAATTTGATGATCATCGCTCCGGTGGCTTTGAGCCCCTGGCTTCTGTTCCAGCTGGTAAAAAGGTTGTGCTTGGTCTGATCACCACCAAGCACGCCCAGCTGGAAGAGAAAGCCAAGGTTATTGAGCGTATTCATGAGGCAGCTCAGTACGTACCTCTGGAGAACCTCTGCCTTTCTCCCCAGTGCGGCTTTGCAAGCTGCGAGATTGGTAACAAGCTCACCGAAGATGAGCAGTGGGCAAAGATTGCGCTTGTGAAAGAAATTGCTGAAGAGGTTTGGGGCTAAACATCAGTTGATTTACGGCTTTTCTACGACTTACATGCCGTTTACCGAAGAATTTCTGACCATACGTTCTTCTCGACTCCTGTCCACTAAAATGGACAGGAGTTTTTTATTGGAGCTAGACTTCGGAGGCAGTATGCCAAGCGAGAAGACCCGCTGCTTGCACCTCGTAAAAATTTTCGAGGAAGAAACTGATGACGATCATGGTCTGAGCACGCCTCAGCTTATTGAAAAGCTCGCAGAGCGTGGGCTAAGCGTGGAACGTAAAACACTTTACGACGACATTAAATCGCTGCAGAATTTTGGCTACGACATCCAGTCTTATCAGCGCCATCCTGTTGAGTATGGTCTGGCAACGAGGAAGTTTCAGGCTGAAGAGCTCATGTTGATGGCAGATGCTGTGCAGTCGTCAAAGTTTTTGACAGAGCGCAAAGCAAATAACCTGGTGAGTCTTATCGGTGAGCTGGGTGGGAAGTCTACCTCTGATACGCTGAAGAAGCGCATCCATGTTGAGGGTCGCATTAAGTCGCAAAATGAGTCTGTGTTTTATGCACTCAATGCTATTCAGACGGCACTTTTGCAGAAGAAAAAGGTCTCGTTTAAGTACCGCAAAAAGGGCTTTAAAGATAAGGTTATTGAAGAGCTTCCTGTAAGAGAAGAAACGCCTGTTCAACTTACGTATATTGACGATTTCTACTATCTTATTGTGTGGAACGATAAGCATCAAAACTTTGTCAATTATCGCGTGGACCGCATGTTTAGACTTGAGGTCTCTGATGCTGACGCCACGGTTAACGAGCAGATTAAGCAGTTTGATATAGACAAGTATCAAGAGCGCGTTTTTGGCATGTACTCGGGCGAGGTTGTTGAAGTCACGCTTCGTGTCAATGAGCGCGTAATGTGTTCGGTGTACGACCGCTTTGGCAAGAACATCATATTGAACAATCCAAGTGCTGATGGAACTACAGCTGACGTGCATGTTTCTGTCATGGAAGCTCCAACGTTTTATGGTTGGCTTGCAACATTTGGAACAGATATAGAACTGGTAGCTCCAAAGAAGACCAGGCAGAAATATCAAGAGTACTTGAGTGGAATTCTTCAGAGCTACCAATCAGAGAAAGAGGATTAGCTAAACCAGGTCAAAACAAGTAGTCTTTCTCGCGCCAATTAACGAGCATCAATGACGTAAAGACCTGCTTTAACAAGAAGATGACCATGGTGATCGCTGAGCTGCGTGATCTTGCAAGTAACAATGTTTTGATGTCCGTAGAAGAGCAAAGTACTCCAGAGAGAATTGCTTTCTCTAGGAACAAAGCCCAGCTTGTGGTCATTAGAGTACAGAGCAAGAGCCTCTGGGTCGTAAGGGTTATCACGTTCAGGAACAATGGTTAGATCTGAGCCAAGTTTGAGCTGGTCAAAGACAAGAGGAGCGTCGTAGTAGGGAAGACCGGAAACAACGAAGGAATCAACAAGCTTTGTAGGACTGTACATAAGAGCCTCCTTAGAAGATGTTGAGAATAGAATATGGATTTGTTAAAGAATGAGTGTCCAACAGATTGGACAGTAAAAATAGCTGAAAGACAAAACAGTAAGAGACAGAGACAAAGAGTTTCAAAAGGAGTTTGGATGATTACCACTAAGAGATTGTTTCTTATTCCATGGCATGCATCTGACGCGGATGAGCTTTATGAACTAGCAAAAGATCCAGAGATCGGACCACTTTGTGGCTGGGAACCGCACAAGACTCTGGAAGATTCCAAGCAGGTTCTTGCAAATGTATTGTCCGAGAAGTTCTGTTATGCCGTAAAGGATATGAAGACTGGTCATGTAATTGGCTCGATGTCATTGGACTTTAAAGAAATTCCTGATCCAAAAGATTCCTCAAAGCAGTTGCATCAGGCAGAAATTGGCTATTGGATTGGTCGTCCTTATTGGGGACAAGGGTTGGCGCCTGAAGGCGCTCAAGCTCTTACTACCTATGCATTTGAAGAGCATGGCGTTGACCAGGTGATTATTAGATATCTTGAGCGTAATAAGAGGTCTGCTTCAGTGGCTCAAAAGTGTGGCTTCACAGAAGCAGAAATCTTTACAGACTTGAATAAATATACAGGCAAAGAAGAGCAGTTTGGTATCTCAGTACTCACAAAAGAGGACTGGGAATGTGTTCAAAAATAGCAGTTCTTCTTGCTATTTTGTGTGTTGATTTTAAATGTTGCATAGGGCAAACTCATATATGCAACGACAAAACTACATGTAAAGTAATTAAAACAGTTATTTGATCAAAGATTCTGCTTGTAAGAAGAGCGAGAGAAGTTTTTATATGATGATTAACAAACGCCTCATTGCCCTTATTGAGGAGAGTAAAAAATACATTGGCTTGACCGTGCTTTACCAGTGGATTGCGCTTCTCGCCAATATCGTATTTATGTATTCTTTGGCAAGAATGATACAAGCCCTATTCATGGATTATTTTGTCTTTGAAGAGCAGCTGGTATTTATTGCACTCTGCCTTATTGCTATTGTGATTAGGTATTTCTGTAAACTAGCTCAGCACAAGACAAGCTTTTACGCAGCTAAGAGGGTTAAAAAGATTCTTCGTGAGAGAATCTATCAGAAGCTTTTAGAGTTTGGCCCATCGTATAAAAATTCGTATGCAACCAGCGAGATTGTCCAGCTGGTAGTTGAAGGTGTTGACCAGCTGGAAACCTATTTTGCGCAGTATCTGCCACAATTTTTCTACGCCGTTTTGGCTCCACTCACACTTTTCTTTGTTTTGCTTCTTATTAGTCCGGTAGTTGGCATTGTTTTGCTGGTATTTGTTCCACTCATCCCAATGACCATTGTTCTTATCCAGAAGTTTGCAAAGAAGCTTTTGTCTAAATATTGGGGCCAGTATACGCAGCTTGGCGATACATTTTTGGAAAACCTGCAGGGTCTGACCACAGCAAAGATTTACAAGGCTGACGATTTCAAACATAAGCAGATGAACGAGGAAGCCGAGCACTTCAGGCGTATTACCATGAAGGTTCTAACCATGCAGCTCAACTCCATCACCGTGATGGATGTGGTTGCATTTGGTGGAAGCGCGCTTGGTACGATCCTTGCAATTCAGCAGGTAAATGACCAGCTCCTCTTTATGTGGGAGGGCGTTTTTGTCATTTTGATTTCGGCTGAGTTTTTCTTGCCTATGCGTCTTTTGGGCAGCTATTTTCATATTGCTATGAACGGCATGGCAGCAGCGGACAAAATCTTTGACCTGCTTGATATGCCTGTTCGAGAGCAGGGTACCAAGACCGTTCCAGCTTCTAGCGATGTGTCACTGCGCAACGTTTCTTTCTCTTACGATGGCGAGAAACCCGTCTTGGTGAATGTTTCTTTTGGAATATGCGCCAACTCTTTGAACGCCCTGGTAGGAGAGTCAGGCTGTGGAAAATCAACTATTGCGGCACTTCTGACGGGAAAACTCCGCTCGTATTCTGGCGATGTTCTGTTTGGAAATACCAGTTTGTCAGACATTTCTGACCAGAATTTGCTTCAAAATGTTACGTATATTGGTCATCAAGCACATCTCTTTATGGGAAGCGTTCGCTCTAACCTTGCCATGGGTAACCCAGAGGCAACTGAGAAGCAGCTCTGGCACGCCCTTGAGAAGGTCAATCTTGCTGAGTTTGTAAAGTCTTTGGGTGGACTTGACGCGCCAGTTGCCGAGAAGGGCTCCAACTTGTCGGGTGGTCAGCGCCAGAGGTTAGCACTGGCCAGAGCTCTGCTTCATAATAGCCAGATGTACATCTTTGATGAAGCTACTTCAAATATTGATGTTGAGAGTGAAGACGTTATTATGCAGCAGGTTCACTTGCTGGCTCAGACGAAGATGGTGCTGGTAATTTCTCACCGCTTAGTAAACGTTAAAAACGCCAATCAGATTGTTGTTATGAAACATGGTCGTGTTGTTGGAAGCGGTACGCACCAAGAATTGCTTGCAACAAATGACGAGTATAAACGAATGACGCAGGCACAGACTGAGCTTGAGAATTATGTGAAAGGAGTTGAGGCGTAATGAAGACAGAAGTTAAGAACAGCGCCACAACTGCACGTACTTCTCGCCGTAGTGCGCTTACTATTATGTTGAGGCTGGTGGGGCTGGTTCGTCCTCTAGCTGGCTTTATGATACTTGCAATTTTGATGGGCGTTTTGGGTAACCTTGCCGCTACGTTCATAAGCATTTTTGGAGCGTATGCGCTGCTCAGTGCTATGGGCTTTGTTTCGTCTTTTCCTATGGTGCTGCTTTTTGGAGGCATGCTTTTGTTTGCCCTAGTCCGCGGTCTGCTGCGCTATGCCGAGCAGGAATGTAATCACTTTATTGCGTTTAAACTGCTTGCGCTTATTAGAGACCGTGTGTTTACGGCACTCAGAAAGCTTGCTCCTGCAAAGCTTGAGGTCAAGAATAAGGGCAACCTGATAAGCGTCATTACCTCAGACATTGAGCTACTTGAGGTTTTCTATGCACACACTATCTCACCTATCTGTATTGCGGTTGTTTTCTGCATTGTTATGGTGTGGTTTATTGTGGGCAGCACCAACTGGATTTTGGGTGTTATTGCATTTGTCTCTTACCTGGTGGTTGGTGTGGCAATTCCGCTTGCTATGTCTAAACACTCCGAGCAAGATTCTGCTGAGGCAAGAGATCTTGCTGGTAAGCTTTCTACGGTTACCCTTGATAACCTGCGTGGTCTTGACGAGATTCTGCAATATAACACTGGTGCACAGATGATCGAGGAAACAAGTCAACTAGCTGACCAGTTAAGTGACAGACAACAGGCAGTTAAGAAGGCATTTGGTGTCAACGACGCCGTTACTTCAACGGTTATTTTGCTCTCCGGCCTGGTCATGTTCTTTAGTTCGTTCTACCTAGCCTATAACCAGCAGATTCTTATGAATGAAGCTTTCATCGTCACCATTGCATTGATGAGCTCGTTTGGACCTGTTGTTGCTCTGGCGGCACTTGGTACAACGCTGACCAGTACGTTTGCTGCGGGTAATCGTGTTTTGGATATTCTGGACGAGAAACCCCTGGTTGAAGATGTAGTTGACCAAAAAGACATCTCATACAAGGGCGTGCGTGTCTCTGAGCTCTCATTTGCGTACGATAACGAGCAGATTCTGGACAACATTTCTGTGGACATTCCTACCGATAAAATCGTGGGAATTGTGGGAAAGAGTGGTTCGGGTAAGTCCACATTGCTTAAACTCTTGATGCGTTTTTGGCCAGCAACACCTGGCGCCATTGAGATTTCTGGAACCCCTTTGGAGCAGATTAATACCTCTAACCTGCGTGATCTTGAAAGTTTCATGACGCAGGATACGCATTTGTATCACGATTCCATCAAGAACAATCTGCGCATTGCAAAGCTTGATGCAACGGATGAAGAGATTATTGAGGCGTGTAAGAAGGCTTCAATTCACGAGTACATTTCCACACTGCCTCAGGGTTACGACACGCCTGTTGCAGAGCTTGGTGACTCGCTTTCTGGTGGAGAGCGCCAGCGTATTGGTCTTGCGCGCGCATTTTTGCACGATGCGCCACTCATGCTGCTTGACGAGCCAACCAGTAATCTGGACAGCTTAAATGAGGCTATTATCTTGCGCTCACTTGATAAAGAAACTGAGCGCAAGTCTGTGGTTCTTGTCTCTCACAGGGCTTCTACCATGGGAATTGCAGATGTTGTTTACACCGTTGATGGGGGACGAGTGAGCTAATGACACCTGAAGAAATTGAGCAGAAACGTCAAAAAGAAAAAGATCTTTTCTCGCTCATGATTCGTTTTTATTGCGAGAAATACCACCACACCAAAGCTCATGAAGCTCTGTGCGACGAGTGCGCTGAGCTTGAGAAGTATGCGCATACGCGCGTGGACCGCTGTCCTCATATTGAGACAAAGACGTTTTGCTCAAAATGCAAATCGCATTGCTACAGCAAAGAGATGCGCGCTCGTGTTAAAGAAGTCATGAGAACTGCTGGCCCTCGACTTTTGCTGTACCATCCAATTCTTGTGATTAAGCACGCGCTTCAGTAACGCAGTCCTGGTTGGCCTTGTACACTTTGGACATCTGCGATTTTCTCGCCATTTCACGGTCTTCTCGCCAAAAGTGAGAAGACCGCATTTTTTTGAATCTTTTTCATTTGAAACATAACTGTTAACTCTGAGAATTACGTATTTTTGTCGCGGCGTACTAGGTTTACAGTGACTTCTCGCTTTACAGAAGGAGGTACTGCGTTGATTAAATCAAAGAAAGCGTCATTTATTTTTAAGCTGTTTATTGCCGTAATTGGCACCTTTGTGCTGTGTGATTCTGCGGGCGTCTTCCGAATGAACTTCCGCGTTTCTTTTTTGTATTACTTCACCAACATCTCTAACCTGCTGCTTGTTGCCTATTTCTGGGGCGCGCTGTTCCAGGCTTACAAGCATCCCGAAACCGCTCAGAAGCCATGGATGCCAACGGTCAAACACACGCTTATGCTGGGCATTACTGTAACTGGCTTGGTAGCTTACTTCCTGCTTGATCACGGCGAGGTCTTTGTAAACGGCGTCTTTAAGTTCAACAATTTTATTCTGCACGATGTGATTCCTATCTGCGCTGTTTTGGACTGGCTGCTCTTTGATGAGAAGCCAACTATGGGCTTCAAAGAGCCTCTGATCTGGCCTTTGTATCCGCTCACGTATTTTGCATACATCATTGTCTTGGTCCTTGGCTTTGGCGTGCAGATTAAAGAGAAGTCTCGCTGGCCTTATGGATTTATGGACTTTGACAAGCTAGGAGTCCCAACAGTTGCTTTGACCATTGTGATTCTGATTGTTGTCTTTGTTGCCCTGGGCTACCTTTACGTCGTCATTGACAAAAAACTTGGCAAGAAGATCAAGAAGGCTGAGGACTAATTTTAGTAAGGTTAAAAGTTGGGATGACCGCAAGGCTAAACCTAGCGCGTTGTGGAGAAAATCTCAATTGATTGCAAAGCGCCTGACATTTGTCGGGCGCTTTTTTATGCCGTTTACGGGAGTACATTTGGAACGCGGCGTGTGTGCTGGTAAAATATTAAAAAGTTGATGAAGGAGGTACCATGTCACTGTATCGTCATCTACGTTCTAGTTTGGGATCAGCCCAAAAAATTGCGCTTGCTGCCAGCACTTTTGTCATGACAATTGCGCTACCCGTTATCGCATTAGCTGATGTTATTGATACGCCAAGAGTCGGTAGATCATCTAGTTTCTTAGCCATGACTGCAGTTTCTACTCTTGTGGCAGTAATTGGCCTCATTATGATCATAAGGCGTCGCAGGTAAAACCTTGTCCACAACACAGCAGCTTCTTCCCAAAAAAGAAGTCACTACCTTTGCATTTGCGTTGTGCCATTTTGTAGTTGACTTTGCATGTGTATCTACAATGCTCTGCGCGGTAAGTCGAGTGTTGGGAGAGTCTGGCCAGGGCTCACTTGAGTTAGTTGCATTGAGTATTCTGCTCTACGACGTTGTGGCCTTTGCGTTCCAACTGCCAGTTGGTATTGCCTTAGACAAGTTAGATAAAAACTCATCTGCTACAATGCTCTCATATGCGCTGGTTGGCGGCGGAGTGTTACTTTCGCTTGTTCCTGTTGCATTTCTTGAGTGGCTTGCAGTTTTGTTGCTTGCTGTTGGAAACGCGCTTTTCCACTGTGCGGGAGGCCTTTGCGTACTTAACATCTCCCAAAAACACGCGGGACCATCGGGAATTTTCATTGCAACGGGTGCCGTAGGAGTGTTCTTAGGCACGTTTAGCGCACAGTACGGAAGACTTCAAGTTGCGTTTTCCCTGCTTGTTCTGCTGTTCTTATGTGCAAGTATTACCCGCGTAGTGCAAAAGGTTAATAAAAAATACTGGAATATACATAACGTTCCCTTTGCCATTCCTGAGTTCTCTTCTCGCTCTCTGATTGCAATTGTCCTGCTCTGCTTTGTGGTTGCGTTGAGAAGCTACACTGGCATGGTCATGGCGTTTCCTTGGAAGAGCGAAGTACTTCTGTTAGGCCTCAGCATTTTTGGTGTATTTGCAGGTAAAGCTCTTGGTGGACTGGTCGCCGACCGCATTGGTTTTAGAACTACAGCAATCTTCTCGCTCATCGCCGCAGCTACTTTATTTGTGCCTTCATGGGAAATTCCGCTTATGGGTCTCCTAGGTGTGTTTTTCTTCAATTTTACGATGGCGATCACGCTGGCTTCTTTGGCCAATATTTTGCACAAAGCAAAGGGAACCGCGTTTGGTTTAGCCAGTTTCTCTTTGGCACTAGGCGCGTTATTTGCGCTTTGTGGACTTCGCTTGGAGCACCCTTTAGTGCTTTCTGTTATGAGCCTGGTTTCGGCGCTTGCTTTGGGCGTAAGTCTGACTTTGGTCAAAGACTCTGTGGCTACGGGCCCATTTGGACACGAACGCTTAGCACAGGCTGCGCATGCGGCGTCGCAGGTTGAGCAGGTGTCACAAGCCGCGCAGGTAGCTTCAGGTGATGAAGTTGCTGTCACTTCGGATGACGAGTGTCATGACTAGCGGGACGGTTTTCTCGCCGTTTTTTATTACGACGATTCAGACATATACGTTTTGCCTGGTTCTGACCATTATTGTTGAGTTGACCGTTGCTCGTTCGCTTGGGATAAAAAATAAGCAAGCGCTGATGATTGTTGTTGCAGCTCAGATTTTTACTAATCCCATTGCCGTTTTTATTACCAGTGCGTGTATGGACCTGATTTCGGACAGTGTACAGTATTACGGCTGTGTTATAGCCGTTGAACTGGCAGTTATTGTTGTGGAGGGTTTGATTTACAAGTACAAAGGCGTGAGTAGAGCTCCGTGGGGGCTATCAATTTTATGCAATCTTGCGTCGATGTCTGTGGGCATTCTCGTTCAAATACTTATATAAAAATTTAGCGAGAAACCCTTTGAATAGGAGGGTTTCTCGCCAAATCTGGGTGATTTATGAGATGAAGCCTTAATGAACCATCGCTATAAGAAGAGCTCCGACCATAAGACCAATGGATGTTCTGAGTGCCGCTGAGGCTTGCCTGTGCAAGAGCTTTTGCGCACGAGTTGCGTGAGTGAGCTGGACGTCTGAGGTGTTGAGTGTATGCATTGGTCCTCCTTTCTTATTTCTTGTCTAGTATATGCCTAAAAGTAAGCTCAGGTAAACTCTTTAGTATAAAAATGATACAAAAAACCACGCCGAGGGTGAGTCCAATCATTCCTCCAGAAGAGGCATCTAAGTAATAACTACCAGTTATTCCAATCAAAACGCTAACCGTGGCAATAAGCGGAGAAATCCAGAGCATATGCCGCATCTGATTGGTAAGAAGCCTTGCGCAGGCACCTGGAACAATAAGCAGCGAGACTGACAAAATAACGCCAACTGCCTGGAGCGATATAACAATTGCAAGGGCTAGGGCAACAAGCAAGAATGAAGTGAGCGTTTTAGTAGAAAGGCCGATTGCTTGAACTTGCGTTGGATCAAATGAAAGCAAGGTTAGATCCTTGTTTTTAAGGATAAGCAGGATTGCAATAGGCAGGCCAATACAAAGAACTTGCAGCATATCGGGAGTAGTGACACCCAAAAGATTTCCAAAGAGTATGTGTGAGAGGTTAATTTGGCTTGGAACCTTTGATATCAGAACTGTTCCTAGCGCAAAAAACGTTGTGAATACAATGCCGATAGCAGTATCAGGACGCACAATTTGACTCTTTTTGACTTGTCCGACCAACACCACAGTAATGAGGGCAAACACAAGTGCTCCCACTAGATAGGGAAGTCCTAGCAGGTGAGCAATGACCACGCCCGGGAGAATAGAATGCGAGATTGCGTCGCCCATGAGTGACCAGCCCATATGCGTGATCCAGCAGCTTAAAAGTCCGCAGACTATGGCGGTTGCAATTCCGGTGATGAGGGCTCGTTGCATAAATGCGTATTGGATAATGTCTACCTCAGGCATGGAGCACCTCCTCAATGTGGGTATCTTCGGAAATACCAAGGTTCTGCAGGAGGGCGTCTCCAGAAAGAATTTCTTTTGAAGGACCCTGCGCGGTGATGGTTTTATTGATGACCAAGCAAAGCGGGAATTTTTGCTGGGCCAAATTGATGTCGTGAATTGAGACGAGCAATGTTTTGCCTTCTTTACTGAGGTTATTGAGCTGTTCGGTGATGATAGCCTCAGAGCGAGCGTCTACTCCCGCAAACGGTTCGTCGAGAAATACCAGCTCAGCAGCTTGCGCTATTCCGCGTGCCACAAAAACACGCTTTCTTTGTCCGCCCGAGAGTTGGGCAAGTGGACGATCTGCAAGGTCGGCCAAGTTAACGCGTTCAAGCGCCTGAGCAACCAGCTCTTTGTCCTGAGCGGAAGGTATGCGCATCCAATCCTGGTGAACATATCTGCCCTGCATGACAACATCTTTTACGAGCAGCGGAAACGTTGTATCAATTGCCTCCGTTTGAGGGACGTAAGCGACTTTGCCCTGCTTGCGCGCCTGTGAAAGAGGTTGCTTACCCCAGGTAAGTGAACCCTCACATTCGATGGTATCCATCAGTGCTTTGAAGAGCGTAGATTTACCAGCACCGTTGACGCCAACAAGTGCGCAAAGATCTCCTTTTGAGAGCGAGAAATTCACGTCATAGATGATGGGTTTCTCGCGGTCTTTTTTCTCGTACCAGGCGCAAAGTTGCGAAACACAAAGATTCATCGAACAACTACCTTCCCATGAGACCAGATACGATTGCGTCTGCGTCGTGTTGCAGCAGGTCAAGATAGGTGGGTACGGGACCGTCGGCTTCCGAGAGGGAGTCTACGTACAAGATGTTTTTCTCGTCAGTTTTGAGGACGGCTCCCGTCTCGTCGGCTACCTGCTGCATTGCCTTGGGGCTTACCGTAGACTCGCAGAACACTGCAGGAATTTGCTGGGCTTTTACGGTTTCGACAACCTTGGCAATCTGCTGCGGAGTGCCTTCATCAGCGGCGTTAACGGCCCAGAGGTAGAGCTCTTTCATGTTGGTGTCGCGGCACAAGTACGAGAACGCTCCCTCGCAGGTCACAAGCGTGCGCTGGCTCTCCGGCAGGGCGCTGAGCTCCTCGATTAGATGAGAGGAGATGTTGTCGAGCTCCTTTTTGTATGCGTCGCCGTTGGCTTTGAAGTCCTTAGCGTGGCCAGGGACAAGGTTGCTCAGCGCGCGGACGATATTCTCGACATAGATCTTGCCGTTTGTGGGCGACATCCACGCGTGCGGATTAGCCTGGCCTTGGTAGTCGCCCTCGGCGATGGGGATGGCGGTGATGCCTTCGCTGAGGTCAGCGCGCTGAGCAGGCGAGTCGTCGACGAAGCGCTCAAACCAGCGCTCAAGCCCTAGTCCGTTGTTGAGGATGAGCTGGGCTTTTTGCGCGCGCTTGAGGTCGTCGGGCGTGGGCTCGTAGTCGTGGATTTCGGCGCCGGCCTTGGTGATGGATTCTACCTGGCAAAACTCGCCCGCAACACGAGAAGCCATGTCCTGGATCACGGTGAAGGTGGTCAAGACGAGGGGAGTTGAGGAGTTCTGGTTTTGCGCGGAGCTTGAGCTGGCTGCAGAATCGCGTGGACCGCATGCGGCGAGAGAAGCGATGGTGACCGCGGAGCTTGCGCCGAGCAAGGTGAGCGCTGACCTGCGGGATAGGAGATGGTTGCAGGTGAGGCGTGGCTTTGGGTTTGCGCGTGCGCGCGGGCTCGTGAGTGAGCGCGGCGCCGTATGCGGCTGCGGGTTCGTGAAAGGTTGCGGGTTTGCAGCTGCCGAGATATGCGTCCAGTGATGTTTCATAGCGACTTCCTTCAAAGATATGAGAGCAGGTAGCTACGGGGCAGAAAACAAGAAACTGATAGCGTGAGGCCAAGAGTTAGGAGTTTAGAGCTACGAGCTCAACGGGTTTCTCGTCATATTGTATTCCTAAAAGTTAGCTCTGTCTAACTTTTGAAAATTAAGGGGATTCTTAAAGAGAAAATTTATAGACAAAAGTCTGAAAGATTGAACATGAAATTTAATGTGTCATTTATGTCACATTTTAAGCAAATTATTTTCCTTTAGCTTATTTACCATAATATTTGTGGAACAAAAGTAATTTTTAGATAGCAAATTATGTGAATATGGCTAGAATTTATTTGTTTCTTAATGGTTTATGCTCGTGAAAAAATAAGGAGAGAGAGCATGGCATTCGATTTTACAGGTAAGCTGGTTCTGGTTACAGGTGGAAGCGCTGGTATTGGCGCTGAGATCTCCAAGGGTATTGTTGCTGGAGGTGGACATGTAATCGTTTGCTCTCGTCACGAGGACACTGGCCGCAAGTTTGTCGAGGAGCTTGGCGAGGGTAACTTCTTCTACACAATGGACATTGCAGATGCTGAGGGCGTCAAGAAGACCGTTGCTCAGATTCTTGAGGAGTGCGGCGACGTCAACGTTCTTATCAACTGCGCTGGTCGCATCAGCTCTGTTCCTTTCACCGAGGTTGACGACAAAGAGTGGAACAACACTATCAACACCAACCTCACTGGTACCTACAACGTAACTCACGCTCTGTGGCAGCACTTCATTGATCGTGGCGGCGCTCGCATCGTCAACGTTTCTTCCGTTGCAGGCAAGATTGGCGGCGGCCTCCTTGGTACCGTTGCTTACGCATCTTCTAAGGCTGGCATGAATGGCTTTACCAAGGCTATTGCTAAAGAGGGCGGCAAGTACGGCATTTCTTGTAACGCTGTTTGCCCATCTTTCACCATTACAGATATGACCACTGCGCTCTCCAACGATGAGGAGAAGTACAAGAAGGTCGTAGGCATTATTCCTCTCGGCCGTCCTGCACAGGCATCTGAGCCTGCACAGATGGTACTGTTCTTTGCTTCCGACGCTGCTAGCTTCGTCAACGGTGAGGTTGGCGACTGCGACGGCGGCATTGTTATGGACTAGGTGATTGTTGATGGCTACAAAAGAACCAATTTCTCTTCAGCATCCATTTAAGGCACTGGGTCGTATTCCAGGCGCAAATATTCTGGTACCACTCCTTCTTGGCGTCTTCATGAATACATTTTTCCCAGATGTATTCCCAACGCTTGGTAGCTTTTCTGCAGCTATGACCGTTAAGGGCACTGCTGCTCTGGTTGGCGCTTTCATGTTGTGCGTTGGTGCAACTATTTCGTTTAAGAGTGCACCAAAAGCTGCACTTCGTGGCGCAATCATCATCATCTCTAAGGTTGTGTTCTGTGTTGCTCTTGGTCTTGCTGTTCTGTTCTTCCTGAACGACAATTTGCTTGGCCTTTCTTCCATGGTTATCCTTGCTGCTTGCTCTGGTGCAAACAACTCAATGTATGCAGGCCTGATGGCTGATTATGGTAACGAGTATGAGCAGGGTGCAGTCGCAATTACTACGCTGGTAGTTGGCCCTCCAGTTACCATGCTTGCTCTTGGTGCAACTGGTCAGTCTCCAATTAACTGGTCTTTGCTTGGTGCAGTACTCCCAATTATTCTGGGTATCCTGCTTGGCAACTGCTTCCCATCCATGAAGAAGATGCTCACAAGCGCTCTGCCAGCAATTATTGTCATGACCTTCTTTGCTATGGGCACAACCATGAAGTTTGATTCGCTCATCATGGCTGGTCCTGCAGGTATTCTGCTTGGCGTTATCTGCTCTGTTTGCGGTGGCTTTATTAACTACTTTGTTGATAAAGCAACTGGTGGAACCGGAATTGCAGGCGTTGCAATTTCTTCCTGCGCAGGCGCAAACGCACTTACGCCTGCCGCTATGGCAGAGGCAAACCCAGCCCTGTATGGTGGTGCTGCTCTTGCAACAGCAAACGCACAGGTAGCAGCTGCAGTTATCGTTACTGCTATCCTGACTCCTTTGATTACTGGTTATGTTGCTGAACACTTTGCTAAGAAAGACAACGCTTCAGAGGAAGTTATTGAGGCAGCTTAACAAGTTCTACAGTTTAAGCGCAAAATCCCAGCACCTAGCGGTGCTGGGATTTTTTGTGCCGCAAAGCAGTACTGGCTCCGTGCAAGAGTTGCTCGAACAATGGCAATAGACGGCTGATAAAGAGGCAGTGGATGCAGCAGATTCTTCGGAAACTACTCAAATAAGTCTCCAAGTGGTAAAAAATCCGTTTAGTTGGAGATTTCATTTTTCTGCATACAACGTTTGCCCAGATAAAAGTTTTTGAGGCGGTAAAAAATCGTCTTAGTTGGAGATAAAACAGCTAATTCTCAATTTTCATTTCCAACTAAACGCGTTTTTTACCTTTTTCGGCACATAATTTTTAAGCCAAAAATTACGTATTCATAGAAATGAATATAACAACCTGATTATGCAAAAAGGGTCAGAACAAAACGTTCTGACCCTTTGATTTGCAATAAAACCTGCGACCAGCTTTGCCAAAAGTAATTGGGCAGTAATTTCTGCAAGCAGTAACTGGTAATATAAAGCAGCAACTACTTAATTAGGATGTTTCCCTCATAGCTGTCATGAACATCCTGAGGCGTAACGCCCATGTGCTTCTTGTATAGCCTGCTGAAATAGAAAGGATCGCTATAGCCAACTGCTTCGGAAGTCTCGCGCACAGAAAGGCCAGACTGAAGCAGCTGTTGAGCATGATCAAGACGCTTTGCAATGATGAATGTCATTGGGCGAACGCCAAATGTTTGGACAAAATTGTTGGAGAAGCGTTGAGTGCTCATTCCACAACGTTTAGCCAGTCCAGGAATGGTAATCAGATCTGCAAAGTGGAGCTCAATGTACGTACGAGCCTCGGCCATGCTCTCCTGGACCTTTTGGCTGTTGGTGAGCAGGAACATAGACTTGATGAGCTCGGTGCCATTGACAATCTGAGCAACACGATTGTCCAGCAATGGGGTAGTGTTAAGTTTTTCCAGGTCAAGTACCTTATCAAGGATACGGTCGAATCCTTGAGGATCAAATGCATAGGCATTGAAAATTGGACTTGTGGCATCGCCTTGAACGCCATCATAGTAGATGTTTACATGGTCAAACGAGCGTCCGTAAAGGGTTCGATATGTTACGGTCTGACCTGCAGGAACATGTACAACCGTGGTTCCTTCGCAGACAAATTCATTTCCACCAATAGTAATCTCGGCAGCTCCAAAGACAGGAATGATGAAAACAGAATGAGCAAGCGAAAAAGTAACTTGAGAATCAGCAATCTTCTGCTGACGGTTGATTGAAAACACACTATACGTCTGCCGCGAATAGGTCTCTTTTAGCTCCTGCAGATTAGTCTGCATAGAATCTCCTCATTTCACAAGCGCTCAATTGCGCCGAATATTAAAAATAACATGGAGAGTATTTTAGCCAGCAGAACCGCGATTGCAACCCAAAAGTTAAATAAAATGCCATTTCAGAGGTTAATTTTTGATTAACGAGAGAGACAATTGCCTACGTAACTTTTATAGAATGATTTTAAAAAGAACAATTTATGTATAAATTTTGTCCATTCAAATTAAAGATTTTACATTTTGATTGTTCGCTTTAAACTGCCGATAAATAGCGTTTTTTGATACCATAAATTAGTTATGCACAAATGGTTTCTTCAGGTTAACTTTAGATACTGCAAACTTCATTTAGATGTCGTAGCTTTCTTTTAGTTTGCCATGAATTCCATTGGTTTTTGCAGGTTTTAGGTTTAGGTTTTATTGGCTTCTGTAGAGGTTTCTCGTAGAAGGTTTGTATATGGAGCAGCTTGCACACGTTTTTTCACTTATCGTTCAGCCCGCATACGACTTGACCGGCAGTTGGTGGGCGGCAATCTTCCTTTTTACTCTTGCAACTAAAATCATCCTGATGCCTCTGGCTCTCTGGACGCAGCAAAACTCTATTGTTATGGTACGCCTTATGCCTGAGACCTTCCGCCTGAAGACGCGCTACTTCGGCGATAGAGAGACCATCGAGGAGCGCTCCAATGAGCTGAACAAAAAGGCAGGTTATCACCCGCTGCTGAGCCTTATTCCTCTGGCAATCCAGGTAGTCATCTTATTTGGCTTAGTTGACGTCATCCATGGCATCACCGATTCTGGCGCACCTGGTACAGAGTTTTTGGGCATGACCCCAATCATCGACGGCGGTATCACTTGGATTATGCCACTTGCAGCAGCTTTGTCCTCGGTGGCTCTTGGCCTTGCTTCCAACAAGTTGAACCCACTTCAGCGCGAGCAGTCTCGTGCCGAGAAGAACACTACAAACGGTCTCTCTATTGCAATGTCGCTGGTTCTTGCAGTTTACGTTGTCTGTGGCATGGCGTTTTACTGGGTTTGCTCAAACCTTCTCTCAATCCTGGTCCAAATTGTCTGCAATATTATCATCGACCCTCGTAAGCAGGTTGATTACGACGATCTTAACGCTGCTCGCGACGAGTTTGAGGCAATGGACGCGGCAACCAAGTCCACTCACAAGTGGTTCCAGCGCGATCCTCATGCCGCTCGAGAAAAAGAAGACTACAAACGCTTCTTTGACACCATCGGTAAGCACCTGGTTTTTTATTCCGAGGCAAGCGGCTTCTACAAGTACTTCCAAGGCGCCATCGAGTGGCTGCTGGCAAATTCTGACATTCGTATCCACTACGTTACCTCTGACCCTAATGACCAGGTCTTTGAGCTGGCAAAACAGCAGCCTCGCTTGATTCCGTACTACTTAGGTCAGCGCCGCCTCATCACGCTTTTCATGAAGCTCGACACTGATGTTGTGGTAACTTCCCTCGGTGACCTGGAGAGCTCCTACATGAAGCGCTCTTACGTGCGCAAAGATGCTGAGTACATGTACATGTGCCACCACATGACTTCCATGACGGTCACCTCGACGCGCAACGAGTATACCTACTACGATGACGTTCTCTGCGTTGGCCCTCATCAGCAGCATGATCTTGAGCTGGTCGAGAAGTACTACGACACGCCATCCAAGAGAAAGCCTGCTATTGGCTACGATCTTCTCGACAGGTCAATCAAGAACTATAAGAAGCAGAATCTGGGCCAGCGCAAACCTGGCGAGAAACCCCTGTTGCTGATTGGTCCTTCGTGGCAGTATGACAACTTGATGGACAGTTGCCTTGACGGCATGCTTGAGCAGCTCATGGGCCGCGGTTGGCGAATTGTGGTCCGTCCGCACCCAGAGTATTTGAAGCGCTATCCTGCCCGTATGGAGGAGATTCTTGCTCGCTACGCTGACGCGGACCCAGAGGAGCTCTCCTTTGAGACCGACTTCAGCTCCAATACTTCGGTTCTCTCGGCTGACCTGCTCTTTACTGACTGGTCAAGTGTTGCTGAGGAGTTCTCGTTTACCACGCTCAAGCCGTCGGTCTTTATTGATACCGCGATGAAGGAGAACAACCCCGATTGGAGCAAGATCCATTCGGATCCATGCGACATTACGCTCAGGAATGAGATTGGCCGCAGCTTTGATCCTAAGGACCTCTCGGGCCTGGGCGACGCGGTTGCGCAGATGCTTGAGGAGACCGATAGCTGGTCACACAAGATTGAAGAGATTCGTAACAATATGATCTTTAACCTTGGCCATGGCGGAGAAGCCGCAGGTAAGTTCATTCTTGAGCGCGTTTTGGCGCACCAGGAGGAGGACGCTGCTGAGGTTGCAGACGACGCTACTACCAAGAAGAACGCTGCTGCGGACGCTGCAGACGACGCCGAGAAAAGCGACGCCGTCAGCTCCACTAAAGACGCCACAAAGACAACTGATGAGGACGGTGTTTCTCGTGACTAAAACCATAACCTCTACCATGAGAAGCTCCCACAGCTCAGCTGCTCAAAGGCTCGCAATATTCCTCCATGCCGCACTCTACGTTACAGTACTGACGTTTGCGTGGTGGGCGCTTCTGCCTGCAACAGCGCAGGCTTACGTTGACCCATCTGTCATGACCTACACCATCCAGGCTCTGGCAGCGGTCGTAGTTGCGCTCTCTGCGGTCCTTGGCGTTGCGTTTAGGCGTTCTCGTAAGGTGCTCTTCCGTCTGCTTAAGATTGATGAGAACGCCAATAAGATTGTCGAAGGCAAAGTTCATAAGGTTGACGCCAAAGGTGCAGAAGCTGCAGATACTCAGATGAAAGAAATCCTTGCAGCAGAGGCTGTTCGTCTCAAAGAACAAAAAGAGGGAACCCTCAAACCTAAGGGTCGCATTGGTGTCGCATTTCTTGTCTCTTTCTTTACTGTCTTTACTATCTTGGTCGTAGCCCCACTTGAGCTGGTGGCAAGTAATGCGCGAGACCTTTCTTTCAACCTCAACGATGTTGCAGGTCCCGTTATTATTGCAGGTCTTATCCTTACGATCATTCTTACAGTGCTTCTATCACTCCTGCGTAAGCGTGTGTTTAACGTTGCCGTTGCATTTGTAGGTGCCGTCGGTGTGGCATCATACGTTCAGGCAGTATTCTTGAACGGTGGTATGCCACTTGCAGATGGTCATGAGGTTATTTGGTCCAACTTCACAACCCAAATGATTGTCTCTGGCCTCATCTGGCTGGCAATCATTGCAGCTGCAGTGGCCTTCTCGCTCCTAAAAGCAAGGCAGCTTAGAACAGGTCTTCTGGTAACCGCAACCGCTCTTGTCGTTGTCCAGACAGTGGGCGTTGCAAGTCTCTGGGGTCCTGCAATCGCAGCGTCGATAGATGCTCATGCCGAAAACCAGCAGGTTATCGCAACGCGCGAGGGCCTCTACAGCGTTTCCTCCAAGAAGAACGTCGTGGTGTTTGTCCTTGATACTACCGACACCGCCTTTGTTCAGAGACTCTACGATGAACGTCCAGAGACATTTGCCGGTTTAACAGGATTTACGTGGTATAGAAACTCTGTAGGTTCTATGATTCCTACTCGATATGGTGTGCCATCGCTGCTTTTTGGAACACGTCCTCAGCCTGGCGAGAATTTCAACGATTTTGTTTATAACTGGGCACAGAGTGATCAGTATCTCAGGGATATCCAGAATGCTGGATTTGAGGCTGGTCTGTACACCGACCAGCTCAATTACAACCGTTATAGAGGAACAGCTCAGAAATATTCTGTTAACTACCATCCACCTGTTGGTAGGGGACTTGATAATCAGCTGGATGTTTTTGGTGCACTGCGCATTCTCTATAAGACGGCGTTCTGCAGGGACATGCCTTGGGTGTTTAAGCCTCGATTCTGGTATTATACCGAGGATCTTAATATGCGCATGCGCAAGTCAGTCAACATGGACGAAGTTGATCTCTCTTCACAGCCATACACAGAGGATGACCTCAAGTATTACCAGGAGCTTCAACACTACGGACTCTCGATTGACAATACTGGTCAGAACGGTTCATTCCGTTTCATTCATCTGTTTGGCTCGCATCCACCTTACACGCTTGATCGCAACGTTGAGCGCACTGAAGATCCAAGCAAGCAAAACGTTGACGAGCAAACCATCGCGGCTTACAGAATTGTTGAAGCCTACATCGCTGAGCTCAAGCGTTTGGGAGTGTATGAGAATACGTCTTTCATCATTACCGCTGACCATGGTGATTGGTACTTGACGGGCGGCGATATTCAGACACCTTCTGCTCCAGTCATTATGTACAAACCAGCTGGTCAGACCGCTGAAGAAGCGGCTCAGCCTATGCAGATTTCTGACGCGCCTGTCTGGCACTACGACATCTTGGCGCAGACGCTTAAGGATATGGATGTTGACCAGCAGACGCTTTCCAATTACACTACACCGCTTGATGAGGTCCACGAGGGAGACGTTCGTCCTCGTTACTACATCGAGACCATTTCAAATGGCAAGCGAGACATCTTTGTTAGGGAGTTTGTCATTAACGGCAATGCTAATGACATGAAAGACTGGAGTCTTACGGGCAACGAATGGCCTGTTGAACCATGGCACGACTAAGTTAGGTGTCCGGCAACAGCCCACTGGCGAGAAACCCGGTGTGCTTGACGAGAAACCCGGTGTGCGAAAATGAGAACGGGATGGCTTGTAAAAGACGGCAGTTATTATTACCTTGACAGTAACGGAAGAATGATAACAGGATGGTATCGCATTTCAGGAGACTGGTATTTCTTTAACTCCGATGGATCAATGGCTACCGGTTGGCTGGAGCGGGGAGGCTCTTGGTATTACTTAAGCTCAAGCGGAATAATGCAAACAGGATGGCTCAATAGTTCCGGTCATACCTTCTACCTTAACCAAGATGGTTCAATGCGTACTGGCTGGCTCTCTTACGGAGGCAGCAGCTACTATCTACGCTATGACAATAATCAGCCTGTTTCAGGAGGTCCTACCGGCTCTATGATTTACTCGCAAAAAGCTCGCATTGGTGGTGTTACCTACGAATTTAATGCAAGGGGTGAAGCGCATAAAGCACTACCAGGAAACATTGTTCCTAAAGCATATAAGCCACTAGTTGAGGCTGCGTGATGACTATGAACAAGAAACATAAATGGCTGCCTCTAAAGATTATCTCTATAGTTCTGTTCCTTATGGCCACTGTCTTCCTCTTGTGGAATGCATTTGCTACGCCCTACCCATGGGCAATTGACTCACTTCAGCAAAAAGCGGTAGAGCGGGCCACACAAGAAGCTATCAATACCGCCAGGCAAGAAGGAGACGGCGGAAAGCCTTACCTCAAAGACATCGACTATATGAAGCTCACGCTTGGCAGTTGCTATATAGGAGTAAAACCAGAAACCCGGAACAACCTTATTTGGGAGATTCGATATAGAGATAAACCTGTGGGATATGTCATGCAAGAGCTCGGAACTTTAAGGTTCTCCGCTCTTGCCGGCAATTACGAGTCCTTCAAACTCGTGGATTTGGAGGAAATTTCTCTTGATGACTACAAGGAAGTAAGAGACGGCTCTGTAGAACTTGGACCTTTTGAATGGAAACTTCCCTTCGGTTGGGTAACGGTTGATGGACACAAAGCGTACCGACAAATCAACGGCTATCTTTTTTCACATGGGCTAGCAATAGTTGATGACTACTATTATGAGTTCGATGAGAATGGATATCTCATAAAAGCGATAGGTCCGGCACTGGATTCAGAAACCGAAAATTAAGTGATCCCGCAACAGTTCTATATGTTGTTTACGATCATTCCGGAAATGTAACTGAACTCGCCGAAAAAAGAAGGAGGCCATCAATACTGCCCGTCAGGAAGGAGATGCGGGAAAGCCATACCTGAAAGACATCGACTATACAGAACTTACCCTTGGTGGTTGTTATGTAGGGACGAATTTTAATACATAAATTCCGTATGGAAAAATAATGCCAATTGCCAGTCAAGCTTGCGTGTTTGATGACAGCGGATATCTTGTAAGAGAAGGGCCGTTGGAGGATTCTCCATCAGTTTCGGATACGTAACGTAGGATCCGGATACCTGCGGGTATCTGTGTGGGTTGTGTCAATTGAGTTACATAAACGCAATAGTATGCGGACTCATATAAAGCGAGCAAGAAGAAATCTGTAGTGCAGGAAGCTCAGGTAAACCTGCAAGGTTGCATCCTGACCCCACATACGCAACAAGAATCAATACAAGGCCAATTGCGATAAAAATACCACCGAACAGCGAGAGCAGTCTTTTCGAATGTCCTTCTGACCATGACGTTGTATTTGTTCGCTCCGTGGAGGCTGTGGTCTTCTCGGCAGGAACTTGTGCAAAGAAATGAGCAATCCACTTTGCATAATCTCGTGCGCTTTGCACGAGAGAATGCATTATGCGAGCTACTATCGGTATTACCAGTATGGAAACACCTCCTATAAGCAGAAACACACCGGCAGAAAGCGCGCCGGAAAGGAGCATGTCGTGCAGAAATCCCACTACAAGTGCCGGGATGCTCATTACTCCGCAGAAAAGACCACAGGCAACTGCAAAGCATAATGAAATAACAAGTGCCCAAATTACAAAATAAACGCTCAATGCCGTAAGTGCGAGGGCAAACGTAAGGGGTATCCAGACAATAGCGCCTATGACGAGAAGTGCGATAGTTATGGACATAAGTACCGAATCAGAGCGGATACGCTGAGTTGCGCGTAGAAACGCAGGCATACTCTCCAGTGCTGATTGAACCGCATCATCAATGTTTCCCATGGCTGCTACGGCTTTTTCCTCGGACATACCGTCTTCCATACGGTCGTGTATTGCCTCGTCGTAATAGGCAAGAGCATCATCAATGCTGTTTTTGGGAACATGCTTTTTCTTAAGGTTTGCGCGAAGTTCGGCAAGAAACTCATCCTTTTTCATGACGATGCTCCTTCTTTAATGTAGGAGAGAATGTCTGTAATGGAGGCCTCATCAGCGATAAATCGTGAGAGCTCTAAGTGTCCCGCGTCAGTAATCAAATAATATTTGCGGAGACGACCGTTGTGCTCACGTGTGTATTCGGAAAGGAAATGTTGCTTAGCAAGACGTTTCAAAATGGGATAGAGCGTTGACTCGGAGAGCTCAAGCGATGCAGGGGCATCCCGGATGATTTGATACCCGTAGGAATCTTTGCGGGCTATGGCTGCGAGGACGCAGATATCAAGAAATCCACGCTTCAGCTGTGCATCCACAATACGTCTCCTTCAATATACTATGTGATACATAGTATATATTACTCAGGCATACTATGCAATACACAGTATGAAAAAATACAGTATGAACTTGCCATCTTTGTAGGTGTTGTAATATTTCTATAGCGCTATGTGTGTGAAAATAGTATGTATGAAAGACGGTCCGGTGGCGGACAAAGGAGACATGAGTTGAACTTCTGTGAAGACGATGCCGATACACAGAACAACACCGACGTGCAAAAAAGCAATGGACTCGCTTGATCACGATTTGCTGACAGGCGAGACGCTGGACGTTGGAGATAAAGTTACGCGTCGGCTCTCACAGGAGCAAGCCACCCTGCCTCATCCCGCTGCAAAATCGTCAGGCCCCATACAGAGCAAGCAAGAAATCGCAGCAGAAGCGGTTAAGAAAATGAACTGCGTCCCAAAACTTGGACGAATTTAATAAAGAGCTAGGCCACCAAGGACTGATTTCGGAACTCCTCCGGGGTCAGTCCTTTCAGTTTAACTTGGCGCCTTTGTGTATTCCAGTACATAACATATGCGTCCAAATCAGCTTTGAAAGAATCAAAGCTAGGCCACGTTCTTCCTCGGAAGAACTCGTCTTTCATATGGCCAAAGACTTGTTCGGTGGCACCGTTGTCTATGCAGTTACCCTTTCTGGACATGCTCTGGACAACTCCTGCATCTTTTAGTCGCTTGCACCATGCGCTTAGGTGGTATTGCCAACCCATATCGCTATGCAGAATCGGAGTTGTGCCTTTAGGTATCTTCGCTAAAAGTTGATCGAGAAGAGCTTTTTGCTGAACCATGTTTGGACCTCTCGCTGTGTTCCATGCAACAATCTCTTTGCTTCCAAAGTCATAGACGGGAGCAAAGTATGCCTTGCCCCATGGTTGCTTAAACTCCGTGACGTCGGTACCCATCTTCTTCCACGGTCCATCAGCAGAAAAGTCACGTCCTATGACGTTTTCAAAGGTCTTACCAACAACACCTTTATAGGAGCTATAGCGGTGATAGTCTGTCTCACACCGTATCTTACAGTAAATACCCATCTCACGCATGATTTTAAGAACAGTCTTGTCGGCGATCCTCACTCCCAGCTCAGCGCGCAGACACATGGCTATCTGTCTGTGACCACAGCCGTTTGTAGTACGTGAGAAAATCTCTGCAACCGAGCGGTGTAGCTCTGGGCGTGTCGGCTTTACTGGGTGAGCTCGTGCATAGTAGTAGGTAGACCTTGAAAGCCCTGAGCACTCCAGCAAATAGCACAAAGAGTACCCCTCACTGCGTAAAGCACTCACAACCTCAGCCTTTACCCCAATCAGAGCTCGTCTTTCTCGACCAGGGCGCGCAATTTTTTTAAGTAGGCTACCTCGGTCTCGAGCCTGCGGCAGCGCTCCTCAAGTTCCTGCTCGCGGGTGCGTTTCTGTGGCTTGGACAAAGAGCCTTTAGGTCTTCCTTTTGGTTTTGGCTTAAGAGCCTCTGCGCCACCTGTACGATAGAGCTTGCACCAGCTCTTAAGTGGTACCAGCGACATAATCTTAAACTTGGCCATTGCCTCAGTCCTTGTCATGCCACCCTCAACGACAGCTCTTGCTGCAGCAACTTTTTGCTCGTAGGTATAGGGAGCTTGCTTGCCATCCATGGTCAGTAGCACCTCGCTTCCAAACGCGTGGTATATATAGTGCCATGTTTTTACAGCTGAGAGTGAAACAGAAAGAGTACTTGCAACCGTACAAGATCCCATACCGGAAGCAAAGAGCTCTGATGCCTTTCTCCTCACCTCTACATCGTACTTTACCCTACGATCCATACGCATAAAAAGCCTCCCATTTCTTATGTCCAAGAAATGGGAGGCAGTTCAACATGACGCGGCTTTTTTGGTGACTAGTTATAGGAGCGGCTCTGTGAAGAGAGCTTGCCTGCGACCTGGGATTACTGTGGCAAAATCCAGCTAGGAAGGCCGTCAGAGAAGATGCGTGCAAGTGGATACGCCTCTTCAACAGTTAGCGTTGCAACAACGTGATAAGGGCCTTCTGCTGATGCATCAAATACCAGTGCAAGGGGTTTCTCGCCATCAGAGGTAGGAAGCGCAAGGTAGACGCAATGCCTGGATAGATTGTAGAGCTCAACGGCCATGCGCCATCCATGTTTTGCTGCTCGCAGGGCGTTTTGCACCAGAGGCGAGTCGTCATCAAATCCGCACTCGGGATCAAAGAGCAGAGGCGCGGCACCTGGAACGGGAAGCGAGAAGTCAGCGTCAGTGTGCATGAGCTGCTGCTCGTTCTTTCTGTAGACGTACGCTGCGGAAAGGCAAGCTTGCGCTGCCTGCAACGAGGGCGCGTCGCTCAGATAGGTGGTGCTAAGCGCATTCCAATCGGAGACAGGAGCCTCGTTCATGACCACGTCAACAGGGTTTATGGGCAGCTGCTTTTCTGCGGCGGGCAGTTTCTCCCATGAAGCGATACCAGACTTAGGCAGACCGCGAAGCACGTCAACTGCCTGATCCAGCAGCTCACTTGCAGAAACGCTAAGCTCCAAGAGCGTCCAAGGACGCAGAGCTCCGCGTTTTGACTTGCGGATGGTAGCGGTAATTACCTCGTCTGTCTGCGGTTTTTTGTAACGCGTGTTAAACGTAAACGTGCCGCCCTTGGAAATGAGCGCGCGAGAAGACACTGCAAGTTTGAAGTCTTCCTCCAGCTGCTTGGGGACGTTGGCGTCAACGGGAGCCATCTGGTACAAAATGCCGAGAAGCTCGTTGTTGACGTGGAGTTCATCTTCAAAATCGGCTGGGTATGTTGGGGCAGGGGCAGGAGCTTCATTCTGATTGATTGCCGACGCAGAAACTGGAGACTCAGAAGTTGTAGCGGCCAAGGCAGAACTTGTTGTGTTTAGCGCTTGCTGCAACACTGAAGGAGCTGCTTCAAGCGTTTTCTCTTCGTCGGAACCGTCATAGGGGTTGTAGGTAACGGTAAGCGAAATAGTGGGTTCAGGAACTATAGGTTCAGAAGTTACAGGCTCAGGCATTTCTTGCTCTGGAGCTGGTGATTCGGTTTCAGTGGCCTCTGGAGCTAGCGTTTCGGCTTCAGCAGGTTCTGCGGCTGCCTCATTGGCAGTCTCTTGCTTGGGCTCTTCTGCAGCTGTTTCTGCAGATGGCACGTCTGCGACAGTTGTCTCCGCAACAGACAGCTCCTCGGACTCCTCCGCGACGGCTGACTCCTCTGACTCCTCCGTGACCGGCAGCTCTTCTGGTTCCGGTTCTACCTCAGGCTCCGCCTCAACTACTAGGTGTTTTGGCTTGAGAGCACGAATAGACTTTGCTCCACGACGACGCTTCCATGGTTTGCCGTTGCTTTGAGGCTCGACGTTTTTCTCGCCCGCAGCAAGGGCAACCTCAAAGGCATCAAAGGTCAAAAGCGTTGCGTAGATGTAACCCTTTTTGAACGCCGTGATTTTGATGAAGTCGGGGCACGCTTCCATAAGCGCGCGGATATCGTCAAAGCCAAAATCCTGCGGTGCAAGCTCATCTTCAACAAGGATACCCTCAACGGTAGAGAGGGGAGTCTGCTTAGAGACGCCAATGGTTGCTTTGAGTAGTTTATACAGGTAGAGCGCGTGTTCTTGTTTTATAACAGCCATGATGCTCCTGAGATAGTAGTTAGTGGACTACATACTACTCGATTTTGAACAGACAAAGATACTGATTACGCACAGAAAGTCACAATGCGTAGCGAAAAAGCGAGAACTGGACTGATAGAATAAAACTAGATTGAAGGGAGCCCATATGATTGGTCGTTTTATTAAGAGAGCTGCAGTTAGAGCCGCAGGTTTAGCAATTACTCAGTATGCCGCAAAGGCAGCACTTCAATCCGAGGCTGGAAGAAAGTTGCTTGCCACAACGGCTTCTAAAGCTGCCAACTTGGCTGGCAATATCGCTAAAGAGCAGATTACAGCTGGGTTTAATGCTCATATTAGGCCAGCGCTGCCAAACGGCGATGCTATTCAGTCATCAGTAGCTCGTGCTCAGTCTGCGCTTCGTTCAGCACAGACTTCTGTTTTAGCTGCTCAGGCTCAGCTTCAGTCTAATCTAGAGAACCGTTTTTCTCGCCCAAAGAACAAGCTTTCAAAGCAGCTTGCAAGCACTGCTGAGTCGCTTGAAGAGATGGGGGAGACCCTGGCTGAGCACCAGGATGCTGCCGCAGATATCGCAGTTGCAGATGTTGTTGAGGGAATTGCCGCTCAAAACGGACAGAACTCTGACGCTCTGTTAGCCTCTACCAAGAAGCGCAAGACGTTTAGAAATGCGGCAATTGCTGGTGGCGTTGTGGCTGGTGCTGCTCTTGGTTTAGCTGCATACGGTGCTTATTCTATTGCTCCTCGCAAGCAAAATGACCGCCTGCTCCTGGAGCGTTGGCACGAGATTGCACGTCATCGCTATGCTCACCGAGGTCTCTACAACAACGAGGCAGGCATTCCAGAGAACTCCCTGCTTGCTTTCCGTGCAGCTGTCGAGAAGGGCTTTGGCTCCGAAGTTGATGTTCACCTGACGGCAGATAACAAGCTGGTAGTTGTTCACGATTCAGCTCTTGATCGCCTCTGTGGCGTACAGAAGATCGTTGAGGAGTCCACGCTGGAGGAGCTTCGTGGTCTTAGGCTTCTTGCTACAGATGAGCAGATTCCAACATTTGAGGAAGTCCTTGAGGTTTATGCATGGAGCGGCTCCGGTGAGCTACCTGCACCTTTGATTATTGAGGCTAAGACGCGCAACAATAACGCTGAGCAGCTGACAGAAAAGATTATGCAGGCTCTTGATCTTTGTCCTGTTCGTGCATGTATTGAGAGCTTTGATCCTCGTGTTTTGCAGTGGCTGCGTCAGAACCGTCCCGAGATGCTCCGCGGCCAGCTTTCGGAGAATTTCCTGGTTGACCGTCAGACCAAGCACATGAACATTGCTACACGAGCCGGCGCTACAGCTCTCTTTGGTAATTCTGTTGGTCGTCCAGATTTTATTTCTTACAAGTTTGAGGATCGCAAGAACCCCTTTGTTAAGCTGGCTTGCAATACCATGGGCGCACACCTTATCACCTGGACCGTTAGGAGCGAGGAGGACATGATTGCCTCCGAGCTTGAAGGTGCGCCTGTCATCTTTGAGGGATTTATCCCAACTCCCGCGTCGCTGATTAACTAGCTTTTCAGTTGGCGAGAAGAACGTTTGGCTTAAACTATGGTCAAAATTTATAGGTTTATCTGGGACTCCACGGGTTTCTCGCCCGTGGAATTTCTTGTGAAAAGTTCTTTGAAATTGTCGTATGAATATATGTACATATATCAATTTAAGGAGTAGACTAGGTGTAACAACAACCCAAGGAGGAGCTATGGGCTCAAAGACAAAGGTGAAGATTGCTCGCATTGTCTGTTCTGCTGTTTTGTTAGGTATTGCTTACGCGGTTGAACATGCATTTAAGCTGCAACTTTGGCAGGCACTTTTGATATACCTGTTGCCTTACGCTGTTGCGGGATACGATGTTGTTCTAGAGGCATGGGAGAGCATCACTGAGGGCGAGTGCTTTAACGAAGACCTGCTCATGACCATTGCTACTGTTGGTGCCTTGCTCATTGGCTTTGTGCCTAACGGTTCTCCTATGTTTGATGAGGCAGTCTTTGTCATGCTGTTCTTCCAGGTAGGAGAGGTGTTTGAGCATCTTGCTTCCGATAACAGCAAGAAGTCTATTGCCAAGCTTATGGATATTCGTCCTGATAGCGCAATGGTTGAGCGTGACGGGCAGCTGCTCACTATCTCTCCAGAAGAGGTTAAGCTGGGAGAGATTATTGTGGTCAAGCCTGGCGACCGTGTTCCTGTTGACGCAGAGATCGTCGAGGGTTCTACCAGCCTTGATACCGTTGCTCTGACTGGCGAGAGTGTTCCTCGTGACGCGACGGTAGGGGACAACATTATCTCGGGCTGCGTAAACCTTTCTGGCGTGGTCCGTGCTCGCGTTACCCACCTTTTTGAGGACTCTACTGCTTCCCGCATTATTAAGCTGGTGGAGAGTTCAAATCAAAACAAGTCCAAGAGCGAGAGCTTTATTCGTCGCTTTTCTCGCGTGTATACTCCAGCAGTTGTTTACAGCGCTATTGCGCTGGCGTTTTTGCCACCACTGCTCTCGGGAGATTTTGTAGCTAACGCGTCTACCTGGGTTGTAAGGGCGCTTACCTTCCTTATTGCATCTTGCCCGTGTGCGCTGGTAGTTTCTGTTCCTTTGGCCTTCTTTGGCGGTATTGGCGCCGCTTCAAAGGAGGGCATCCTGATCAAGGGTTCTGCATACATTGATACGCTTTCAACCCTTGATACCGTTGCCTTTGACAAGACCGGTACACTAACTGAAGGTGTTTTTGAGGTTTTGGCTGTTCATCCTCAAACTATTGGCGAGAAGGACCTTCTACACCTAGCTTCTCATGTTGAGATGCACTCCACGCATCCTATTGCTGCAGCTCTTCGCGCTGCCTATCCAAGCGAGGACGATGGCTGCGTTATTACGGACATCAAAGAAATAGCTGGTCAAGGTATCTGTGCTAACGTAAATGGCAAGAGTGTTGCTGTTGGCAACTGCGCGCTTATGGAGAGCATGGGAGCTTCTTGGAAAGCATGCGAGAATCACGGAACCATCATTCACGTAGCTGTGGATGGAACCTATATGGGTCACATTGTTATTTCTGACCGCGAACGAGCTGATGCTCCGGCAGCAATCGCTTCCCTCAAAAACGTTGGTGTTTCCAAGGTTGTTATGCTCACGGGCGATAAACGCGATGTTGCGGAAGAGATTGCAGCTAAGATGGGCATCACTGAGGTTTGCTCTGAGCTGCTTCCACAGGATAAGGTAGCTGCGGTCGAGGGTCTTCTCACCCAAAAAGCACCTGGTAAGTCCCTTGTTTTTGTTGGTGATGGCATCAACGACGCTCCTGTACTTGCTCGAGCTGATGTTGGTGTTGCTATGGGCGTTTTGGGGTCCGATGCTGCTATTGAAGCTGCCGACGTAGTTCTTATGGATGACAAGCTCTTCAAGCTTTCAAAGGCGGTAAAGATTGCTCGACACACTCTAGGTATTGCAAAGCAGAATATTGTGTTTGCGATTGGCGTCAAGGTGGCTATTTTGATTCTTGCGGCCTTTGGCCTGGCTCCTATGTGGTTGGCTGTCTTTGGAGATACGGGCGTTATGGTGCTTGCAGTTCTTAACTCCACCAGAGCCCTGAATATCAAGTCAATCAAGTAAAAGAAGCCAGGGCTGCTTGCCTTTGAAAAAGGAGCGCTCACAGAAGAAGCGCTCCTACAAAGGGTATTTTCACAAACGGCTGTTTCTACACATAGCCAATCACAAATTATTGAGCCTTCTTACGAAGTCTACGAGCACGGTTTGCAAGATTGCGGACCGTGCTTTCCATTCCATGAGGAACGTAGGTTAGTGACTCTAAATCTTCTGGAAGGTAGTCAACAAGGCTGACAGGCTTTGTGGGTGTGAAATCTGCTGGTACAGGACCTGGAGCAATCAGATACGCGTGAACCTTAGCGCCTTGAGCACCAAGTTTTTGTTCGTACTCACTAGGAACATCGTGAGGAAAATCAGCCTGAGCATCTCGCGTTTTCCAAATAAAGTTGTAACCAGCAACTTCAACTTGCTCAAGAGAAAAATCAAAAAGTGGCTGACTGTCCGTTTTAAGACGAACAACACCCTCTTTACCCAAAACATTTCTATACTGCATAAGACGCTCAGCATCAGTGAGGCGCAACTTTGCCTGCCTGATTCGTGGAAATGGTGCAGGGAAGTTGAGGTAAATAACAGAGACCTCTTCTGGCGAGAAGTACTCATCAATCTTCATGCCGGTACCAGGAACTACGATGGCGTTAGGCACTCTTGCTTCATAAATTGTTTTAGCAGCATATGAAATGCAGATAGGTTCTGTATCAATGGCTACAAAAAGCACGTTAGGATTTGCCTTAGCTTGAGCGGCAGTAAAAGATCCTTTACCGCAGCCAAGGTCTACACGAACCTCAGAGAAGGGGACATGTCCCTCAGCAGTAATTGGCGCACATGCAGAAGCCCACGTACCTCTCAAAGCCTCTGGATGAGGTTCAATAACGCTAGAATAAGCCTCTAGGCGCTCTTCCAGAACAAAGTTTTTAGGCAAACGTGCATGTAGTGCGCGCAAAATAACTCCTTAAAAGCAGGTAAAATCAGCGTTTCTTTACAGAAGCTGATCAAGCGTTTCTCCGTACGAAGGTAGGAATTCTGTCATAAAATCGTGCACTTCTGGAAGAGAATCTGCTAAATCTTCAACAACTCCACGAGTTGAGGCTTCAGCGGTAATAAATTCTGAGTTTCCAGACTGAGCTTCCTCAATGCACTTAATGAGTGCTGCAATTTTATCTGCAGCCTTAATAAGCTTTCTGAGGTAAGCCTCACTCTCTGAAGCCTCAGCGCTGTGAGTAAGCACCTGAGCATAGACATCTTGCAAGTCTTCTGGCAGTGTGGAGAGGATGGTTTTCTCGGCACGTGCCTCTACCTGATGATAAGCATCTCTAATCTCTGAATTAGCGTACTTTACAGGCGTGGGCATGTCTCCGGTGATAATCTCTGATGCATCGTGATACATACCAATAAGGGCTGCGCGATCTGCGTCAAGATTTCTGTGGTAGCGCACATTTGCAATAGTTGCTAAGCAGTGAGAAATAATGGCCACGTCAAGGGCGTGTTCAGCAAGACTCTCTGAGCGAGAATTGCGCATAAGCGACCAGCGCTCAATGTAGCGCATGCGAGAAATAAGTGCAAAAAAGCTGGACTGCGACGAAGAATTCTGAGACATTGCCCCTCCTTAATTTGTTTTCTCAACCTTACCACGGATACCGGACAAAAACTGTTTTGACATAACTATGCAATGTAGTCATAGCAAATATGAAGCAATCAAATACTTTAGATGTTTATATGAAATTATCGATATCTGAACATCCGTTCATGGGTATTTTTGCCCCGCTTACCGGCAACCTTGGCTAACTTCTTCTCATGAAGTTAGCCAGAGCTTACTATTCAAATAAACCTCGTCCGTTTAAAAGAAGTGAGCGGACAGTAAAGGAAGGATGGGAAACATGAGTAAGTATGCTTTTGTAGGCGGCAAGCTCGTTGACGGTACTGGCACTGCACCAGTTGAGGACTCCCTTGTCCTTATTGATGATGACAAGATTACCTATGCTGGTCCTCGCAAAGAGGTCCCAGAGGGATATGAGGTGCGTGACGCATCCGGTTATACCGTAATGCCTGGTCTTGTTGATACACATCTACACTTCTCTGGCAACCTAACTGATAACGATAACGACTGGGTTATTGAGTCCGTTGCACAGAAACAGGCATGTGCAGTCAAACAGGCTTATGACGCTCTTACCCACGGCCTTACCACTGTTGTTGAGATTGGTCGTAACGGTATTGCTATCCGTGACCTTGTTAACATGGGCATTATGCAGGGTCCTCGTATCTTTGCTACCGGTCTTGGTCTTTGCCGCGTTGCTGGTCACGGTGACTCTCACCACCTGCCATTGCAGATCTCCAAGGACGGACACCCTTGGGGTGACCAGGTAGACGGTCCATGGGAGCTTCGTAAGGCAATTCGTCGTCGTCTCCGTGAAGATCCTGACGGTATCAAGATTTGGGCAACTGGTGGCGGCATTTGGCGCTGGGACTCTGACCGTTTACAGCTCTTCTGCACCGAGGAAATTAAGGCAATTGCTGACGAGTGCGCACTGGTAGGTATTCCTCTGTACGCTCATTCCTATAACAATTTTGACGCTGCATATGACTGCGTCCGCTTTGGTTGCAAGCAGCTCATCCACGGCTTTGAGATTGACGAGCGCACCATGAAGCTTATGGCTGAGCAGGGTACCTTCTTTACCCCAACTATCGGCTTCTTGCCAACTTGGTACGGAACTTATCCACCAGACTGGACTCCAGAGCTTGATGCATTCCCAGGTGAGACTGTTGTCGAGAAGGGCCTTGCACGTACCTATGATAACCTGCGTAAGGCATATGATATGGGCATTACCATTACCATTGGTTCTGACTCCTTCAGCTTTGTTACTCCTTACGGCTATGTCACCATCGACGAGATGTATGATTTTGTCGAGAAGGTTGGCATCTCTATTCTTGATACCGTTGCAGCGGCTACTTACAATGGCGCAAAGATGCTGGGCAAGGAGAACGAGTTTGGCGCTGTCAAGGAAGGCCTCTCCGCTGATATCCTTGTAGTCAAGGGCGACGTTGCTAATAACATCCGTGACCTCACGCCTGAGAACATGGACGTCATCATGAAGGAAGGTAAGATTATCGATCGCGGCAGCTTCTAAGCTTCCTGTTCGATAGTTTGTAACGCGAAGGTTGGGCCCTGACTCACTTAAGCGTCAGGGCCCACTTTTACAAGCAAGAAGTTTATTCTTTGATATAAAAGGTTGACATTTGATAGGAGCTCACTATGTCTGAACCAAAGCAGGTGAAAATTGTGCTGCTTACCGGCTATTTAGGCGCAGGTAAGACCACTATTTTGAACCATATTCTTTCTAACACTGAAGGTATTCACGCAGCAGTTATCGTCAATGATATTGGTGAAATTAACGTTGATGCTGGTCTTATTAAAGATGGTGGCTACGCTAAAGAAGGCGATGTTATACCTCTAACTAATGGTTGTCTCTGCTGCACGCTTTCTAATGATTTGGCACTTCAATTGGGTGATTTGGCAGATACCGAGGAGTTTGATTACATCATTATTGAGGCTTCAGGCATCTGTGAGCCAATCCCCATTACCTATAATATTTCTGCATTCTGCAATCAGAGTCAGCATGCAACTAACCACTCTCATCTCAACCTAGATAACATTGTTGCAGTTGTTGATTGCGCTCGCATGTTTGAGGAATTCCACAACGGCGCTGATCTTCTCGACCCAGATATTGAAGAGGATGACATCGAGAACCTGCTTATTCAGCAGATTGAGTTCTGCTCAACGCTGGTACTTAACAAGACTGATTTAGTTACTCCTAAGCAACTCCATGAGCTCAGGGCGCTTGTTCGCGGTTTGCAGAAAGACGCTGTTATCGTTGAGGCGGTCAACGGTGACATTCCTATGAGTGAGCTTATCAATACTGGTCGTTTTGACTTTGACAAAGCATATGCTTCTGCTGCTTGGATGAATGCAATGGAGCATCCTGAGGAGCACGAAGATCCAGAGGTTTTGGAGTACGAGATTACCACCTTTGTGTATCGCCGCCGCCAGCCGTTTGACCTGGATAAACTTAATCAGTTTGTGGCTAGCTGGCCAAAGAGCATCATCCGCGTCAAGGGCAGCATCTGGGTTTCACAAGACCCAGAGATGAGCTACGTATTTGAGCAGGCAGGCAAGCAGGTTCAGTTCTATGAGAACGGAATGTTCTATGCCTCGCTGCCAGAGGATGAGCGAGAAACCCTTCTTGACGAGAAACCCGAGCTACGCGCAGAATGGGATGATGAACTGGGTGATCGTCAAACAAAACTGTGCTTCATTGGTCGTCATATGAATCATGAAGAAATTGAAGCTGGTCTGGATGCATGCCTTACTGAGTATGTTCCTGAAGAGTTCGACTACTAGCGTTTTCAGCGCCAAGAGCTCCGGCGCTTGAGACGAGGGACCCAGTTTATCCGGGTCCCTTTTTTAGGTTAGAGGTGCCTAATGACCAAGATTGAGCAGCTTAAAGAGTGGATTCAGTCATCAGATAATATTGTTTTCTTTGGTGGCGCCGGCGTATCAACAGAAAGCGGTATTCCAGATTTTAGGGGTACTAACGGCCTGTATCGCCAAGGTGGTATCAAAGTAGAAAACATGACCATTGGTCTGGGTCAAGACGGCTACGACATGGGAAAAGAAGCCTATGACCTGGGAAATGGCGTAACCGTTGACCCCGATAACGAGGAGTCTTTTGCCTACAGCAAGGCGCCAGACTTTACGCTCGAAGAAATCTTCTCGCTCGATGTGTTTTTGGATTATCCTGCAGCGTATTACACGTATTTTAGAAACTCTCATCATTTGGGGGAGGCTCAGCCAAACATTGCTCATAAGTGGCTGGCAGACTTGGAAGCTGCGGGAAAGTTGCGCGCGGTAGTGACGCAAAACATCGATGGACTTCATCAAGCTGCTGGTAGCAAGCGTGTGTTTGAGCTCCATGGCAACGAGACGCGTTTTTACTGTCCCGAGTGTGGCCATACCTACACGCTTGATCAGATTGAGGAGCAATCCTCTGTGGTGCCGCTCTGTCAATGCGGTGCAGTTATTAGGCCTGATATCGTCTTTTACGGAGAGGGCCTTGATATGGATACGGTTTATGGGGCCTTGAACGTCATTTCTCAAGCGGAGGTCCTTGTAGTTGCGGGAAGTTCGCTGGTAGTGCAGCCTGCCGCCGGTCTTCTCGACTACTACGAGGGCAACAAAATGGTCATCATCAACGACCAACCTACGCTGTACGATGGTCGTGCCAATCTGGTGATCAGAGACAGAATAGGCGCTGTCATAGAACAACTCCTGTAGAAAGACGCCTACCCGCAAGTGCGCAGGTAGGCGTTATCATTTCAATCAATGGCGAGAACCACACAATGCGTGAGAAACCCGTGTAATGGAAGCTCGCATAAGGCGCGACGCGCGAGAAACCCGTGTTAGTTGGCGGTTTCCTCGGCGAGCGTCTGAAGCGTTGCCATGAGAGATGGAACAACCTGCTTCTTACGGCTGACAACACCTGGAAGAACAGCAATGTTGCCATCAACCTTTACGTTAAAGGCGCGCTCGATGACGTTGGCTGCATTTACGCCGTAGAAGAGCATCTCGGTGACCTGGCTCTTTACGTCGGTGAACATGTAGAAGACCATTGGAAGCTCTTCGGACTTAGCGGCAGTCTCCAAGAATGGTCCAACAAGTTCCTCTGCAGCTTTGCGGCTGGACTCGGTCATGAAGGAGCCCTGGCCAACACCAAACTTTACGCCGCCTCGGCTGAATACCTTGTAGTCACCATGGAAGACTTCCTCTGCAGTACGTCCAGTGAGGTCAGCACCAGCGTCAAACATCTGCTCAGAGTAAGCGTCAATGTCTTCTCCGCAAATCTCTGCAAGCTTCTTACCAGCAACAATATCGCGCTCAGTGCAGGTAGGGGAGCGGAATGCAAGAGTGTCGGAAAGAATTGCAGAGAGCATAAGGCCAGCAATATTCTTAGGAATATCAATGCCGTGCTCGTGGTAGAGGCCATAAATGATAGTGCAGGTACAGCCAACAGGGACGTTTCTAAAGGTAATTGGGTTAGAAGTCTCAATGGAGCCGATACGGTGGTGATCAACAATCTCCATAATCTCGGCCTGCTCAAGACCATCAACTGCCTGAGTACGCTCGTTGTGGTCAACAAGAATGACATGCTTCTTGCGAGGGTTCAAAAGACCAGGACCGCTGATAAGACCAGCAAAAGTTCCGTTCTCGTTGATAACAGGGAAGAAGCGGTGCCTTGAGTTGGTCATTTCCTTACGAGCATCATCAATTGCGGTGTTGACGCTGAACTTGAGGATGTCGTCAGTGAGCATCTTCTCACGTACAGGCATAGACATGATAAGCAGGCGAGCCACCTCAAAGGTATCGCGAGGAGTACTGACAATGGCGCAATCACGCTTTTTAGCCAGGTCAATGACGTCCTGAGCAATTGGAGCATCACAAGAGACAATGAGACAGGAAGCGCCATGCTCAACTGCGATAGTCTGATTCTCATGGTTGCCAGCAACAACAATAATATCGCCTGCGTCAACAATTTCTGAAAGAGCAGAAGCGCTGGTACCAACGCGAATATTGCCTTGCTTAACAACACCCTGAGGATCACCAAGAACCATGGTGCCACCAAGCGTAGAAACGATATTTGCATAGCTTGTCTTAGCCTTAGAGAGCAGGTTTGGCTCGGAAAGGCTCATGTTTGCATTTGCAATATCTTTAACGGCAATCAGGCCGGTAAGCTCTTCTTCCTCATCAGTAACGCAGAGCGTATCAAGCTTGACGTCCTGCATGAGCTGCCAAGCAGCATAGAGGCTCATTCCAGCATCAACTTTTGGCTGAGCTTGAATTTCTGCGTCTTTAATCTGAGGAGTAACCGTAGTAATAAGCTGTGGCTCCTCAAAGCCAAAGTGATTTAAAACAAAGGCAGTCTCACGGTTAAGAGAGCCAGCACGACGAGCTTCATAGATAGGGTTATCAATCTGATTTTTGAGATACGCATAAGAAATTGCAGCACAAATGCTGTCTGTATCTGGGTTCAAATGGCCAATGATGTTTACTTTACGAATTGCTTCTGCCATCTTCGCCTCCCTGATGACGTCGATGATGTAACTTTCTAATTAGAACACACTTTAGTAAGCACATTTTGTTTCTTTTTTAATACCACCTTGTAGTGTACCCCTCTCTCTTTTTACTTAGAACAGAAAATCGCAGAAAAACAGCGGGCGTACCTGTGAATCTGGTAAATGTGTATAGGACAAATGACAATTCAAAAGTTGAAGGAAATTAGTACAATGAAAGGGTTAACAAATCGATTGAATCGGAATACCTAGTGAGTTCTCCTACGCGTTTTTCTGCTAAAAAAAGAAACGCTCGTCATATGGTTAAAGTAGTGTACGTCCCTGAGTCTTCATCTGAGGCAAGGGAAGTTGCACCTGCAGAAGCACCTCAGGCTCCCGTAGAGAAGGCTGATACTACTGCAAGTCCATCAGCCGCTCTGCAGACTGCGTCTGAACAGCTTTCGTCTGCTTTTGCGTTGTTTGCGCAGTGTAAGCCTGCAGAAAAGTCTGCTGCACAGCCTGCAGAAAAACCTGCAGAAAAACCCGCAGAAAACATGCGGTCTAAAGTTGCGCCAGAAAAAAAGAAGCGCCAGAATATGCCTCTATCTGCACGCAAAAGCATTCGTGTGGAGAAGCGCCCTCGCAATCAAGCAGATCCAGAACCAGAGCAGCGCCATTCTCACCCCGTGAGTGCGGGCAGAAGAAAGCTTGAGCTGGTAAGTGTCGTTGCAATTTTGGTGCTTGCGGTGCTCTCGATTGTGCTGGTTAACCGACCAAGTCAAAAAACGCTGGTATTTGGCAACAATCAGGTGACATATACCGGCACCACCATTCAGGGAAAGATGAATGGTCAAGGCAAGATGACTTTTGAGAATGGCGATACCTATGAAGGAGAATTTGTCGACGGGTATTTCCAGGGTACGGGAACGTACACCTCAAAAGATGGCTGGACGTACGAAGGTCAGTTTGTAAAAGGCCAGGCAGACGGCCAAGGAAAGCTCACTACGCAAGACAACATTGTGTACGAAGGAACTTTTAAGCAAGGGATTTATCAAAGTGCGAATTAAATGGTTTTCGCTTGTACGTATAACAGGACTTGTTTTAGTCCTCATATATCACTTTTTTAAGGTAGCACTTCCAGGTGGCTTCATTGGCGTTGACGTATTCTTTACGTTCTCGGGATATCTCATCACAGCTCTTCTGATTGATGAGTTTGCCCGCTTTAGATCCATTGATTTCATAGGATTTTTACGCAGACGTTTTTACAGAATTGTGCCACCGCTTGTATTTATGGTGCTTGTCTGTACGCCATTTCTTTTGCTTGTACGAGCCGAGTTTATTTCCGGTATTAAGTATCAGATTGCCGCAGCTCTTGGCTTTGTAACTAACTACTTTGAGATTGTTTTGGGCAACAGTTACGAGAACCAATTTGCCCCGCATGTGTATCTTCATACTTGGAGTCTTGCAGTTGAGATGCACTTTTATGTGCTGTGGGGCTTATGCGCCTGGCTACTTGCTTGCCTAAGCAAAACAATTAGAAGCTATAAGGTAAAGATTGCTGGAGCTTCCCTGGTGCTGTTGGTTGTTACTTACTTGGCGATGGCCACCAGCGCTCCAAGTTCTACGAATCTTTCTATTCAGTATTTTTCTACGCAAACACATGTGTTCCCTTTCTTTATCGGCGCACTTTTATCCTGTGTTGCTGGAATTGCCCAGACAGGCACGCTTTTTGAGCAGCTTGAGCAGAAACTTTCTACTCAGCTGACGCTTGCGGGTCTTGTGTTAAGCCTTGGTGTTCTTGTTTGCTTGAGTGTCTTTATGCACTTTGACAATCTCTTTACGTATACTTTTGGTTTTCTTTTTGCCTCACTTGCATCTGCAGCAATGATTTTCTTTGCACGCATGCTGCATCAAAAAACTGACGGTATTAAAGAGCCTGGCATTGTTTCCTTTGTGGCAGATACCAGCTACGGTATGTATCTGTTCCACTGGCCTTTGTACATTATTTTTGCCGAGAAGGTCGATCCAGTCCTGGCTGCACTCTTAACCTTGGTGCTTTCGTTCGTATTTGCAAGCTACTCGTTCTATGTGCTTGAGCCAGCGTTGGCAGGAAAGTCTCCAGAGATCTTCTCGCGCATCAAGCTTGATGGTCAGAAGGTTTTGCGAGGTACCGGCCTTGCGCTCATTCCTTTTGCTACAGCTGTTGCCTTTATTGCGTTTACCGCTCCACAACTGAGCGATTTCCAGAATGATTTGCTACTTAACGCTTCATTGCAGGAGCAGAGTACTATGACTATGACCCGCAAGCATGCGGATACCTCGCAGGCAAGTAATTACAACGTTGTTGAGGGGGTCACCTATATTGGCGATTCTGTCTCGCTTCGTGCTCGTTCTTACCTGCAGGATGCACTGCCCGATGCTCAAATTGACGCTTCTGTTAGTAGAAACGTGGCGATGGGCGTAGATTTGCTGCAGTCCGCAATCGACAACAACACCCTCTACCAGGACGTTGTTGTTGCCCTGGGCACCAACCCTGTTGGCGGCTCCGATGCGGTTGATAAGATTGTGGACATGCTGCCGCGCGGACATCGTCTGATTTTTGTCACTCCGTATGATGGAAGAAACACTGATCCAAATGCTGGTGCAAATGCCATCCGTGCTCACGAGCTCGAGCTTGCTCAGCAGTACGACTTCATTACTATTGCGGACTGGGCACAGGTTGCGCAGGATAATCCTGATATTTGGGCAGGTACTGACTACGTACACTTTGGCTCAGATTCAGATTCCATTAATCGTGGTGGCACTCTGTATGCGCAGATGGTCAAAGACGCTGTAGATAAAGCAAACCAAGGGCACGTAAAACCATAAAAGCCTACGGCAAACTACAAAAGGCTACGTCAAACCGCAAAAGCCCACGTTAAAGCATAATTTGGTTGCCATTCTTCCTACTCATTTGTAACGTCGCGGTTTAATGGCAATTTACAGTGCGATTGTGCTATATAGCTTGGAGATTTGGTGTCCCTTGTGACAAATCATCTGAAGGCGGCTATCTAACGCGAACCATGATCACAATTAATGGGTTAATTCATTCTTATGTATAAATAAGGTTCAGTATGCGTAATGATGAATAACAATATATAAATAGTTTAACTACCACTATTTTCAAGCCTCTAACTACACACTTATGTCGGATAATCTGCTAAATGCGAGGCAAAAAACACACCTAAGTCAAATAATCTGCAAGATATAGAGGGTTTGAGTGCAATGCATACGTCTTTTGAGCAGATTATCCGACATAGGTGTGTTTTCGCGTTCTGCAACATGCCTTTGCTTCCTGCAACGTACCCTCGCGTATGGCATCGCATCCTCGCGCACCGCATCACGCTCTCGCATCTCGTATCGAGTCCTCACGCCCCGTATTGCACATGCGTGCAGCTCAACGTGACCTCGTGTTTTGCAGACATATCCTCTTCCCAGCTTCTCTACTGTGGAGTCCTCGCAATATTTCATTAGAATGGACTATGTGAATATTTCATCTGACAGCCCCTTAAGGAGGAGCACATGGCAGAGTTTGTCTATCAGATGTACAAAGCTCGCAAAACAGTTGGCGAGAAGGTCATCCTAGATGACGTCACCGTCGGAGTATACCCAGGCGCAAAAATCGGCGTTGTGGGTCCAAACGGCATGGGAAAGTCCACCCTGCTCAAAGTCATTGCCGGCATGGAGGACGTCTCTAACGGTGAAGCCAAACTAACCCCAGGTTACACCGTTGGCTTGCTCCAACAGGAGCCGCCGCTAGATGAGACCAAAACGGTCAAGGAGAATATCGAGCTTGCCTTCGGTGACCTGCTTGCCAAGATTGCACGCTTCAACGAGATTGGTGTTGAGATGGGTAATCCTGACGTCAATTTTGACGCGCTTATGGCAGAGATGGGCCAGCTCCAGACCGAGATTGACGCAGCTAACGGCTGGGACCTGGACAGCCAGCTCTCCCAGGCAATGGACGCGCTCCAGTGCCCAGATTCAGATTCTCCCGTCACCCATCTCTCTGGTGGCGAGAAACGCCGTGTAGCCCTGTGTCGTCTGCTTCTCGAGGCACCTGACCTGCTGCTTCTTGACGAGCCAACCAACCACCTTGACGCGGAGTCGGTGCTCTGGCTTGAGAAGTTCCTGCACGATTACCCCGGTGCTGTTATGGCCGTCACGCACGACCGCTACTTCCTCGACGACGTTGCCGAGTGGATCTGCGAGGTTGATCGCGGACAGCTCTATCCTTACGAGGGCAACTACTCAACTTACCTGGAGAATAAAGCCGCTCGTCTTGAGGCTCAGAACCAGCAGGACGCCAAGCGCGCAAAGAAAATGCGTGCTGAGCTGGAGTGGGTTCGTTCGTCTCCTAAGGCTCGCCAGGCAAAGAACCGTGCGCGTCTTGACCGCTATGAGCAGATGGAAGTAGAGGCTCGTGCATCCAAGAAGCTCGACTTCACCGAAATCCAGATTCCTGTGGGTCCGCGTCTGGGCCAGAAGGTCCTGGAGGCCGCTCACATCCACAAGGCCTTTGGAGACCGCATCCTTATCGATGACCTCTCGTTTAGCTTGCCAAGAAACGGTATTGTTGGCGTGATCGGTCCCAACGGTGTTGGTAAATCCACGCTGTTCAAGGCTATTGTTGGCCAGGAGGAGCTCACTTCCGGTACGCTTGAGATTGGTGAGACGGTTCAAATTTCTTATGTTGACCAGCTCAGGCAGGGAATCGATCCAGACAAAACTATCTGGGAGGTTGTGTCTGACGGAAACGACTTCATCAAGGTGGGGGACACAGAGATTCCAAGCCGCGCATATGTGGCTAGCTTCGGCTTTAAAGGACCTGACCAGCAGAAACGTGCTGGCGTCCTTTCTGGTGGCGAGAGGAACCGTCTAAACCTTGCTCTTACGCTTAAGCAGGGAGGAAACCTCCTGCTTCTGGACGAGCCTACCAATGACCTCGATATTGAGACGCTGGAAAGCCTTGAGGATGCACTTGAGCGCTTCCCAGGATGCTCGGTGGTAACCAGCCACGACCGTTGGTTCTTGGACCGCATTGCTACGCACATCCTTGCGTGGGAGGGCGACGACGAGAACCCAGGCAAGTGGTTCTGGTTTGAGGGTAACTTTGAGGCTTACCAGGCCAATCGTATCGAAAGACTTGGTCAGGAGGCTGCTCGTCCTCATCGCATTCACCGCAAGCTCACCCGCGACTAACGTATAGGTGGCGCAAGCTCAGCGCATCTAAACAGAAGATAAAAATAGTAACTATTTTTATCATTGAGATTTTGTGTAATATGTTTAAGAGACTTACAAGTGGGTATCAAAAATGAGAAGCCAAAGAGCTTCTCATTTTTTTTGAGAAAAAAGTTATGAGGAAAGAGAAGAACATGGCACTTGATACAAACGTCGGTAACATCCTTAATCAGCAGATTAACAAAGAGTTCTATTCCGCTTATCTGTATTTAACTTTTGCAGATTTCTATGAGGAGCAGGGCCTGAAGGGCTTTGCAAACTGGTATGTCATCCAGTCTCAGGAAGAGCTTGCTCATGCACGTATTCTTCGTCGTTACCTGCTTGATAACGATTGGACTCCAACCATGGAGGCAATTGCAAAGCCAGACCTTACCTTTACTAAGGTAGTCGAGCCAATCAAGGCAGCATATGAGCACGAACAGTTCATTACCGCAAGCATTAACGAGTGTTATGCCGTTGCTCAGAAAGCAAACGATTTCCGCACTATGCAGCTGCTTGACTGGTACGTTAAGGAGCAGGGTGAGGAAGAGGCAAATGCTTCTGATCTTCTTAAGGCAGTTGAGCTCTTTGGCGGAGATTCAAAGAACCTGTATGACCTTGACCGCGAGAATGCCGCTCGCGTTTACGTTGCGCCAACTATGCCAATGTAAGCAGCAGCTTAAGCGCGACTTGCACGCGGGTGCGCGACTTGCACGCAGCTTAGACGCTACAGTGGAGTTTCGATAGCCTCTGATTTGTTCGAAGAGGTACCTGAAAGCTCAGCAAAGATGGCACCGCCTATGATGCAGGCGGTGCCTATTATTTTGAGAAGACCAAAAGGCTCGCCAAGGATAAGAGCCGAGAAAATAACTGCAGATAGTGGCTCAAGGTAGCCAAAAACTGCTACGCGCTGAACTGGAATCTTGGTAAGTTGTGGGAAATACAAAAATGATCCAAGGCCTGTGTTAAAGAGGCCGATGGTCAGAACGGCCAGCCAATTTACCGATGCTGGGTCTGCAGGCAGCTCAATGCCATGGAATACAACAGTAACCAGAGCAACAATAGCGCAGCCAATGCCCAGCTGGATGCTGGTACCCTCAATACCAGAAACATCTTTGAGCTGTCTGTTACAAATAACCATAACGGCATAAAGAACAGCAGAGAAGGCACCAAGAAGAAGACCAGCTGGCGAGAGGTTCAGTCCAACTCCATAGCCAATAATAAGAGCAGCTCCAATAACAACTACAAGAAAGCCTAGTATCTTTTTAGCAGTGAGTTTCTCGCCAAATAAAAGGGGAGAGAGCGCCATTACAATAACGGGACCGCAGTAGTATTCAAGCGTTGCTATACCAACACCTACCAGATGATATGCCTCAAAAAGGCAGGTCCACTGAAGACCCAAGGCAATGCCTGATCCAATGAGCGCCTGGAAGTCCTTGGGGTAGTGTTGAATGGTAAAAGCCTCTTTTTGCACAAGCTTAACCACAAGCAAAAAGAGCGTGCCCAAGAGCATGCGGAAGAAGACAATTTGGTAGCTAGGAAGGTTGATAAGGCTTGCAACGATTCCGTTAGAACCGCAGATGATAAGCGCAATTAGGTAGAGCACGGTAGGTTTAAACGTGGCGTCTCTCATTGGCTACTCGCAAATTTCTGTATCCACAGACTGTGGGATTCTGTCGTTACAAATTACCTGGTAGAACAGTTTTTCTCGCTCTCGTTGATCTGAGGTCTGACCAAGCATCCACATAGTTTTTGCAACCAGCGCCTCGGTGGTCATATCGTCTCCAGAGAGAACACCGGGCATATCTTGATAGGTTCTACCGACCTCATATACACCCAGGTCAAGACCCTCTTCAGGAACTTGTGTGGTAATAACTACGGTGCGACCAGACGCAATCCAATCGGTGATAGCTTCTTCGTAAGAGCCGTCGTATGAGGGGATACCGCCAATACCAAAGGTTTCAAGCACAATGGCGTCGTAGTCATTCTTCAGAAGGTAGAAGATAGATGGATTAAGCTCGGGGGTCAGTTTAAGCACAATGACACGCGTATTGAGCGTTTCATAGGTTATAAGACCGCCATCTACCTGCTCTTCATTTGGAGCACTACGAATAATCTTGTTGCCACGGATGTGAGCAAGCGGTGGATAATTCATGCTCGTAAATGCATTGAAGCTCAGTGTGCGCTGTTTATGAGCGCGGGTGCCGGCAATAACCTCGTTGCCAAAGACCACCACAACTCTGGCGCTTTTGTCGTCGAGTGCGTAGAGAACGGAGTGGTAGAGGTTGAGTTTGGCGTCGGTAAACGGATTTGCCATTGGCTGCTGAGAGCCTGTGAGCACAATGGGTTTCTCGCTATTTTGAATGAGGTAGGAGAGGGCAGCGGCGGTATATGCCATGGTATCGGTGCCGTGAAGGATAATAAAGCCGTCGTAGGCATCGTATGACTCAATAATGGCGTCTCTGATCTGGAGCCAGTTTTGAGGACGCATATTGGTGCTGTCGATATTCATGACTTGTTTGAAATCAAATTCGCAGAGGTCATGAACAAGAGGGACGTTGGCTAAAAGTTCTTCTCCCGAAAGTGAGGGAGCCAAGCCCGATTCAGTGGAAACAGAAGCAATAGTTCCTCCTGTTGCCATCAGTAAAAGTTTCTTCACACGTCCCCCATGAACTCCAATTGTGCAGACTTTACAGAAAATCAGTCTGTATAGCGCTTTATTGTAACGGGATAGATGCTTTTCAAGGCGAGAAAAACAAAGTCGGTGTATTCTTTTTTCGGTAAACGAATCTTTTAGCAAGGATTGTTGATGGCAGAGAATAACCTCTTTGGTTTTGGTAAGAAAAAGCGTCCAGCTCAGGTTCCACCTACTATCTCCCGTAATGGGGAGTCTTCTACGTCTCCGCGTGCGGTTCGAGGTCGTCACGCAGCTGTTGGAAGCCGCGTGCAGGCGCAACGTAGGACGGCGCAAGATTGCCCAACAAATCCCGTTAACCATGCCCGTGCAGATGCCGCCCGTGCACGTGGTCGAGCAAGAACTGCTTACGGCAATCACTATGGCACACTCAATCCCAGAGATGAAGCTCAGGCAGCATATGCGGCTAGAAGACGTCGTTCTTCTCGCATGAGGCTGGGTCGTGTGGCCCTGGCAGTATTGCTTGCAGCCATCATCTTGTGGGTAGTGTTTACGCTGGTAAGCTCATGCAGTCCAGGAGGCGCTTTTGTGCATGCTCAGGCGCTTGATCCTACTGTTACCCTGACTGGTTCTGTGAAGGTCGGATAGCTTTACGGGTTGCGTCGCGACTAGCACCTGCGAATACGACTGCGGACGCGCTTGCGCCGCTACCGGCATATCAGCGGAACCTACTTTGAGCCTTTGCTTGTAGAGACAGCAGAGAAGTCCAAATTCAAATCAACTGAACCGGTAATGCCGTCAACTTGTCCTGTTGAAGTGTATTGCCATATCAAAAAGTTAAAGTTTACGTCTGGTTGATCAACGTATTGTGCCAGCCAAATAGGCTCGTCAAGCGAGACCAGATCAAAGCGATTTAGATCAACTTTGTTGCCATACACGATGACGCGATATCCTGCTTCTTGAATAGTGGTGCAAAACGCACGCGCAATTGCGTTAGTTTCTGCAGGGGAAAGGTTGTCGGCGCGACCGCTGTAATCGGGAGAAGGCTCCAGGTCAAACGCAACAGGAAGAGCAAGTTTTGTAACTCCTGCTTCTTTTAACTGCTGCAGAACAAAAGCGGCCTCTTCACAAGCTTCTTCCACGTTAATAGCCTGCGAGAAGAAGTACACACCTACATCAAGACCTGCGCTTTGTGCACCCTTTAGGTTGGTCTCAAACAGCTCATCCGCGCGAATACCACCCTCGGTGGAGCCGCGGTATCCAATGCGAAGTATGGCAAACTGAATGTTATCGGCAGCAACGGCCTCCCAGTCAATAAATCCCTGGTGAGAAGAGACGTCAACGCCCGTGCGTGTGAGCTCTTCTCCGTCCACCACATAATGCGCGCGTCCCGTTGCATCGTAGATAAGGTTTTCCCACTCATAGGGGACTTCGTTTTTGATGATCAGTTTGTTGTCAAAAGAGAGGGAGAAAAGTCCCTGGCACGATTGCAACAATGCCAACACAAATACAATGGCCAGCGTAATGAGTCCCCATTTAACAACAGGATTGTTCTGAGAATTTTTCCCAAGTGTATGCATCGCCTGCTGCTTACGTTTTGAAGCGTTTGCAGAAGCAGGTGTGTGTTTAGTTTTAGAACGAGTCGTAGAGTTTCTCGTTTTCTTGCTTTTATGTGAGTTCTTAAAAATCACTGGTGAAAGAATTGTCCTTGTTCAAAAATTGGCTCGCAACATACGTTAATGCCCAGCTTATGATAGATGGACTCGTCGTCGCTTGGAATAATTGACGAGAAATACGCGTCGCATCCACGGAGTAGTTGCGTGGCATCAACGGCTTTTCCGGCCAATGGATTGGTAATTGAGCTGATAGAGAGTGCAATAAGCATCTCGTCAGCGCAGAGGCTGGTGCGAGCCAGCTTAAAGTTGCTCTCTTTTAGTGCGCAAATGGGCCTTAGGACCTCATTTGAGACAATGAACGTTTTCTTCTCAATACCAACTACGTATTTGAGGGCGTTGAGTAAAAGCGACGCTGGCGCACCTAAAAGCTCCGAAGTCTTGCCAGTAATAATGGTGCCGTCAGGCATAACCATAGCGCCCGCAAGCTTTCCTGTCTCTTCTGCTTTATGCAAACAAGCCGCATGAGCTGGCGAGAAGTTCTGGTCAACGTTAACGTCTTTCATCAACAGATTAATCTTTGTGAGTTCACGCTCACCCATACCAGTACGCTCGAGTTTCTCGGCAGCCCTAAACCACCTGCGTACAATCTCTGCCTTTGAAGCTTCCTGGCAAACCTCATCATCAATAATGCAGTTGCCAACCATATTGACGCCCATATCGGTTGGAGACTGATACGGGCTGGTACCTGCAATTTTCTCCATCATAGCCTTGAGCACCGGGAAAGCCTCAACGTCGCGGTTGTAGTTAACGGTGACCTCGCCGTGAGCCTCAAGGTGATACGGATCGATGATGTTGTTGTCGCCCAAGTCTGCTGTAGCTGCCTCGTAGGCAACGTTTACGGGGTGCTTGAGCGGAAGGTTCCAAACAGGGAAAGTTTCAAACTTTGCATAACCTGCGCGGACTCCACGGGCGTTCTCGTTGTAGAGCTGAGAGAGGCAGACAGCAAGCTTGCCAGAGCCGGGACCAGGTGCTGTTACAACTACCAGAGGATGCGTAGTCTTGACGTACTCGTTTTTACCGTAGCCCTCCGCCGAGACAATCAGGTCAATATTGGAAGGGTAGCCCTCAATGGGGTAGTGACGGTATACAGCAATGCCCATGTTTTCCAGGCGCGCGCGATAAGCCTTTGCCTTTGGCTGGCCAGAGTATTGCGTAATGACAACGCCGCCGATAGCAAGACCACGAGCACGGAAGATGTCCATAAGCCTTAGCACATCATCAGCATAGGTAACACCAATATCGCTTCTGCGCTTGCCGTTTTCAATGTCGTTTGCGTTGATGGCAAAAACAACCTCTGCCTCGTGAGCAAGCTGCTGAAGCATCTGGGCTTTTGCATCTGGAGCAAATCCAGGGAGGATGCGAGAAGCGTGGTTGTCGTCAAGCAGTTTTCCGCCAAACTCAAGGTAGAGCTTGCCGCCAAACTCACTGATACGCTGGTGAATTCGATCCGCCTGCATAGTGATGTACTTCTCGTTATCAAAGCCGATACGCATGCGTCCTCCTGCCAAGATTTACTGTAGAAATTGTATCATCAAGCGAAGACTTCCTATACGCTATAAGCTATACAGAAAACAAATAAACAACCAAGGAGTTGTGTATGGATAGCAAGTTTTCACAAACACCTTCTCGTGGCGAGAGGTTCAAAGAGCTAGCTTTCAGTGCCTTACGTGCATTTGGTTATGGTTGTCTTACAGCAGCTGGAATGAGTGCTGTTATCTTTGCATTTGCGTACTTTACCAGCGGTATGGATATGTTTACAGGCATCGACTGGGTGCGCCGTGTCATGTACGTCATTTCTTCTTTGGGAATTATTGCTTGCGGCGTTGGCCTGCTCTTTAGCGGAAAAGAGTACGAGGACCGTCAGATGGGCTTTACGCGTGATATTGATGACCCCATTAGCCTTAAAGAAGGAAAGCTTGATCCTCGCATTTCAAAAATCGAGACTAATCATCTTTCGTGGCAAGCCGCAATCCTTTATGCATCAATTGGTATGTTTGTAGTTACTACTATCTTTGACGAGGTCATGAGCCATACCTTCTTAATGTAGGCATCCTCGTCTGGACAGAGACAACTTACTAGGACAGTGGCAGCTTGCTAGTACGGACGCAGAGCGCCTAGTATAAAGGCAGCTCGCCCGTTAACGGGTCAATATCTTCTGCGGCAAGTGGCTCAAATGCCAGGCAGGTAAATGTTGGTTCTCCATGGAACTCGGTAAAGCCCGCGTCCCTAATAAGGGCCACGACAAAGCCACGAGCTTTTCCCTCGGCGGCAAGCTCAAGCAACGCTTCTTCAGAATCAACGTAGACACATACTTTTGCAACGCCAGCATCAAACCAGTTAGTGATTGCAGAGGAATCTTCATCAGCATGGTCCAAATAGACCCAATTCTGATCATCGGTGACACGAACTTGATCAAGTCGACGCTCTTTTGCAAGTGCCATCAGCGTGGCTTCAACACATGCATGGCTTGCTTGAGCAGCAATTTTTCCTTTTCGCATCTTAAGATCGCGACGAATAACAATCATTTGTTTTGATTTATACGAAGAGCTTGGCATGAAAGACCTTTCTAGAAACTGAGTGCTAAGTGTACCATTCACGGCTTTCCGATTTTTGTCGCAAGAAAATCTCGAAGGATCAAAAAGACTCTCTAAAACCAAGAGCGGCGAGAAGAACGTTGAATGTTCAGCTTGTTACATCAATAAGTTAAATAACGGCACCTGTGTGGAAAGTTGATCCTTGTCCATGTTGCTAGGGTTGACTGAGGAGGTGTCTATGAGAGAGTTGGTTATTCTTGTCATGTATATTTGGGCTTCAATATCGGATATGCGAAATCGCACTATTCCAAATAGAATCCCTATTTTGCTTGCTATTTCATGGCCTATTTGGCTTGCAGTAAATGAAAATCGCACTGAGTTACTGATGAATGCATTATGGAGTGAGTTATTTGTTATATGTGTGTTGGTTATGGTAGGCATAGTTACAAAATTTATAGGTCATGTGTCTTCTCTGGGAGGGGGAGATATTAAACTTATTCTCTCAGCATGCCTTTATCTTGAAATAAAAGAGACATTTGTCTTTTTATTTTCGGCAAATATTTTAGGTGTTATGTTTTCTTTTTTGTTCTTTATTTTGCGTAAATTTTTAAAGAGAGAAGACAGAAATAAAGAAAAAATTACCAGTTCATATAGTGTATTTATGTATACATTTCCGTTTGCACCATTTCTTGGATTTGGTGTGGCACTTGCGCTATTTTTACGCTAAAATCGGGAGGTGTTATATGAATTTAAAAATTCTTCTAATTCCCGAATATATAAAAAGTTTTTTCTGCTATCAATAGTTTACACGTTGCGTTGAAAGATTGAGTTCCCCCAACACTCAATTTCATTACTGAATGGCCCCGACCATTTAGATTTCTCGTTATGCGAGGCAACGTATGCCATGGAGGCAGGACGACTATTAACGTGGTCGCACACATGTCACCCTGCCTCATGGCAATCCCTTTAGAGTTATTTGCTCTATCTTTGATATACCCATTATTTCAAGTATTTAAAAGTAAAAATACAGCTACTAAGCTATTTTCCTGCGGTTTTATACGTGTCAGAAATTAGCTGCATAGATCATCTAAAATCTTAAAAGCCAGATGGCGTAGAGGCTCTTTGTTATCGCTGAAAATCGCTGATACATTATTTTGCATAGTGCAATTGATTTTTGTATATCTTTTGTATAGCCAATTAATTCCAAGTGGCAGGGTCACTTATGATTTATTTACGTAACAGGTATGCAGTTTTCTTCAAATTTCCGCTTGTAAAACAACATAACAAATTGTATCTAAAGATATTTTAGTGTAGTATGATACGGTAATAACACGGGACTATGCATAAAACATACGCGTGTTTTTCAGACATCGTTTGAGCAGATGGGGCTGTGAGATGGCTAAGGCAGGTGTTACCAAAAAGACCGACCCAGGTTTGGGTAGGACAGTAGCAAGGTTGTTACAAGAAAGTGGCAAGCGCCAGGTAGACCTCTGCGAATTCTCACATTGGTCACGTGCGTATGTCTCTTATATTTGCACCGAGCGCCGTAAGTGGCCTTCATTTGATAAAGCAAAGGTTATTGCTGACTTCTTCTCCTTAAGTCTTGATCAACTCTGGGTTGAGCATCTTAAAGATCTTGTTGATGCTGGCGTAGAGCTCACAGAGACGCAGAAGAAGAATTTAGCTGAGGGCGTTAATCTTCCAAATCCCATTGTTATGCATGACGGAAATGACAATAGAGAATACCTCCAACCTGTTGCTTCCTCGGGGAACGGCTCAGATTACACGCTCCCGGAAATTCTTGGCGTCGAATAAGTATTTTTGACTATTTTTATTGTTTACAATGCCATACTTGCTGTATACGCGTATGATTCAGCGTTGTTCAGATTGCATGGGGCTATCTGAAGAGTAGGAGATGTGCAAGATGGCTGGACTACACTGTTCAGACTGCGCTTTTAGCTCGTTTAAATTTAACGAGGACGCCCAGATGTATCAGGCGTACTGCTCGCGCGGCTATTTGCTGGCTGATCCACATATCCATGAGCTTTTTGCCATGCATTTTGCTAAGTCCCCAGAGGATTTTGTTCCTGTCAAAGATCCGTTTAATCGCGAGTATCTGAGGAAGTCATATATCTGTGGAGAATTTATTAAGCGTAAGGATAATTTGGGTTAACGGTATGTCTTAAAACCCTGTTATGTAACATAGCAGGGTTTTATTATGCCTCTGATGTGTTTCTCGTCTAATCAATATCAAAGAGTTAAGTAAATATCACAAAAGTTGTTATGTAACGCTTATAGATTTCTGCATAATTAGTTAACTTTCTGTTATATGTTCCCTTAAAACAAGGTAGTATTGATTTGGGGAAATCTCCTTATTACAAGGGGATTTAAAACATTTATAAAGGAGCGGCAGCAATGTCGAGGCGACCACAAACAGAAAGTTGTGACACACGTCACAGGCTTCTTAAATCCGCAGAGCAAGAGTTTGCTTTACAGGGATACGATAAAGCTTCACTGAGACAGATTTGTGCACACGTAGGTGTTACCACGGGCGCCCTTTATTTCTTCTTTGATAACAAAGAGGACCTCTTTAAGAATGTTTTGATCCCTGTTACTGAAGGCGCAGTTCAGATTCTTGAGGATTACAAAGACCATCTGCTGGTCTTCGGAGAAAGAAATCTTGAAGACACTCTTTTGGGCAATGCAGAAACGCTCGAGAAATTCTTGGACCTTCTGTACGGCAATAGGTACGTGGTGCAGATTCTTGTGAACAACCGAGAAAACCCGCACGTCGTTCATTTCTTTGAAGAATTGACTGAGGTTATCTCTGCAACAATCAGAGCTATTCTTTATCCCAATGTTGCGCAGGTTAAGCCCTATGATGAGTTTATTATTACCTGGCTTGCACAAACTGAGATGACCACCATTGTCAATATTCTTAAAAATGATGAGACTCGTGAAGAGGCTGACGGTCACATTAATTCAGCAGTAATGTTTACGCAAGGCGGCATTAAAGCCTTGATTGAGGAACATTAGATGCTCATCTGTGCATAAAAATTGAAAAATCTACTTAATTTAGCTATTCTTAATAAAGGTAAACAAAAACCAAAGGAGACCTTTATGAAGTTTAATAAGCTCGGCCTCGTAGTAGCCTCCGCTTCCGCAGTTTTTGCTCTTGCGGGCTGCAATCTCATTCCTAGCCTTTCTGATACAGGAACCACTACTGGCGGTGGTCAGCAGCAACAACAGCAGCAAACTAAGCCTGATGCAAATACTGCAACCAAGCCTTCAGATACTCGTGCTGGTGACTCTGATTCTCAGAAGCTCTACGATTCTCTGATGGACAAGCACAACACTTCCGAGCAGATTACCAACACTCAGAAGTACGTTGATGATGTTAAGAAGACTGGCGATAAGACCGAGGTTCTTATTGATACCGATAAGATTACCGTTACCGTTACCGGTATTGGCGTTGACTTTGAGAACTCTAACGGCTATCTGGTAGAGGTTGTCAACAAGACCGATACCAACATCTTCATTCAGACCACCGACACCACTGTTGGCAAGGATGAGCTGAACCTGTTTGTTAACGCAGCTCCTAACGCAACTACCAAGGGCTTCGCATTCTTTGATCCAGGCGTAAAGATGGATGCATCTGCAACCATTCGTGGTACCATCCTTGCTCTTTATGGTTCCGACTACAGCATGGATTCCTTCAACGTTATGTTCTAAGGTTTACTTAGTTCGTTGACTGCAAAGGCTCAGCTTTTTGGCTGAGCCTTTTTTGTTAGCGAGAAACCCAATCAATAGCAGTTAAATGAGTTGGCATTTAAGCAGTTGGAATCCGCTAGACTATAGAGTTGTTAGCTATAAAGAAGCATGTATGCACTGTATATAAGGAGCTATGATGCTAGATTTAGATAAAAACACAGACAGGCCATATAACGACCTTATCTTTTTTAAGCCTCTTTTTCACAATAAGATTTGGGGCGGAAGAAGACTTGCTGAAGAGTATGGTTACAATATCCCCGAAGGCTCAGTAGGAGAGTGCTGGGCAATTAGCGCACATCCTAGCGGAGACTGTGAAGTTGCCTCTGGTGCATATGCTGGCAAAACTCTTTCGGAGCTTTGGTCAACGCATCGAGAGCTTTTTGGTAATGCAGAGGGAGACCGTTTTCCGCTTCTTATTAAAATTCTTGACGCAAAAGATGACCTCTCTGTTCAGGTTCATCCAGATGATGAGTATGCTGCAGAGCATGAGAATGGCTCTCTAGGAAAGTCTGAGTGCTGGTACATTCTTGATGCAAAAGAGAATGGTGATATTGTTGTTGGCCAGAATGCTTCCTCAAAAGAGGAGTTTGCAGCCATGGTTGAGCAGGGAAAGTGGTCTGAACTGCTTAATTACGTGCCAATCAATGCTGGAGATTTCTTTAGGATTGATCCTGGAACCGTTCACGCCATTAGAACGGGTACGCTTATTCTTGAAACGCAGCAGAGTTCAGATATTACGTATCGTGTGTATGATTATGATCGTTTAGGAGACGATGGCAAACCTCGTGATTTGCATCTAGCACAGAGTCTTGAGGTTATCGATTACGCACAGGAAGTTCCAACATCTGGAGAAATTACTGCTCCAAAAATTGACGGTAAAACTGAGCTTATGAGCTGCAAATATTTCTCGGTAGAAAAATATGAGATTCATGAGTCAAAAACTATTGCACAGCTATGGTCTTTTATGTGCGTAAGTGTTATTGAGGGAGAAGGAACAGTTTCTGCTGATGATGGCAAGGGATGTGAACATACGCTTTATAAGGGCTCACATTTTATTGCTCCTGCACATTCTGGTGATCTGCACTTCTCGGGAAATATGACATTGATTACCTCTCATCTTCCTCATACAAAGTAGGATGATAAATGAGTCGAATGCAGCTTAATTTATAACATTTGACTCGTTTCAAGTAGAATATAAAAAGTTGGGAGTCCCATACGCTTATAGGAGGAACATATGAACAAAGAGATGATTACTCGCCGCGCTTTTGCGGGATTGGCTGCAGGTGGTGCTGCTAGCACGCTTGCTGCTTGTAATAGTGATGTCCTTCAGGCAATCTTGAATCCTGATTCAGTTCTTGGTGGAGCTGGTCAAGATTCTCAGAATGGCGGTCAGGGCGGTACTGGGGATACGCCTTCTCATTCAAGCCTTGTGAAGCTTGAGGAGACTCCAGATAATCCAACGCTAACCGGAGATCTTTCTAAGATTATTACTGGCGTCTGGTGTGTTGACAATGGTGTTGGAACTAAAGGTGGATCAAAGGAAGGCAAAACCTTTGACCATGGTGGCATGCTTAATCAGGGCTATAACGATGGAACCGTTCTTTACTATTCATTCAAAGAAGACGGCACATTCTTCATGCATAATTTTAAAGGTGTGAAGAATGATGGTAAGTGGGAAGCAAAAGGAACTGTTGCCATTCAATGTACGTATGATGATGGCGATAGTGTGCCAATGCTTTTTGATAAGGACGACAACAACTATCTGAAGTACAGCGATGCCAAGAGTGAGATTACGTTTAATTTCAAAAAACTTTCTGACAATCCAGACGATACTTCACAGATTGCTTATATTGATGGCCAGGTAGTCAATTTTGCTGCCACCATTCCAGGTACGTATTATCTCTTTGGCCTGCACTATGCAGATGGCTCTAAAGAAGATCTGACCAGTAATCAGATTGAGTCTATGAATAAGGGCTCGGGTGCAGCGTATACCTTCTCTGCTCATAAGGATGGAAATGCTGCATTATTCTATCCAGACGGTAGTGTTGCTCCTATTCAGATTGTTGCAGAAGAGCCTTCTGAAGACGGTCTCTCTTTCCCTATTCTTGCTATGGGTTTCTCGGCAGATGAGGATATTTCTCAGTCTGTTCTATACACTACTGAGGAGGATAAGAAACTCCTTAGCATTGATATCCCTAATTACACTCTTAAGTTTGCTCTCATTAATCACCGCGAGGATAATTGGGCTAAATATGAGTATCCACCAAAGGCTGAGTTCCCTTGGCAGCCAGATGGTAAGGGTGGCTTTAAGCTGGTAACGCCTACTTCTTCTGGTTCCGGAAATGGTGGTAGCTCATCTGGTTCTGGCAGCGGTTCATCTGGAAATGGTGGCAGCTCTTCAGGAAATGGCGGCGGCAAAGGTGGCTCTGGTAAGAAATAGTCACAACCTTTTCTGATTTCTTCTACTAAAAAGCAGGCATATGATATGCCTGCTTTTTCTTGCCAAGCTTTTACGCGTGTAAAAGAACGGTGATATGAAGCCTGGTATAAAACTTACGCAGCGTGTGCGCCGCCCTCAATCTCACCAGTGCAGTGTGGGCAGCGAGTTGCGCCTTCCTTAACCTCTTCAAGGCAGTGTGGGCAGTGTGGAGCTGCAACCTCTTTGACAGCCTCTTCTTTGTCCTTCTTAAGCTTGGAAGCCTTCATGAACTTATTGAGGGTCTTAACCATGCAGAAGACAATGAATGCAATAATCAGGAAGTTGATGATTGCGCTGATAAATGCACCAAAGTCAATGCCGTTCTGGGTGCCAGGAACTGGAATGGAAAGACCAGAAACCTTAGTGCCGCCACCAGAGATTAGCTTAATAAATGGGTTGATGATGTCATTGACAAGGGAGGTAACAATAGCGGTAAATGCGCCGCCAATGATGATACCAATAGCCATGTCCATAACATTGCCCTGCTGGATAAACTCTTTGAACTCCTCAAAAAACTTTTTCATTTCATCCCTTGCGTATAGTTAGTAGAGGACAGATATTTCCACTCGCGCCTATGGTGTGCGCTTATGCGCTGACCAGACCATAGATACGAGAGTATTTGTCAGTTAGATACTTGGTGTAGTAGTGGACGTCAAATGGCTCACCGCATGCGCTCATGATGAGTTCCTTGGAGTCTTTTGCACGACCCCAGGTCCAAATACGGCTACCCAGCCACTCCCTAATAGGAGTAAGATCTCCAGATGCGCATACGGCATCAAAGTCCATGCCTTCAGCAATCATGGCGTGCTTGTACTGTGCACCATAAGCGCTACCAAGTGCATAGGTTGGGAAGTAGCCAAACTCGCCCCAAGACCAGTGAACATCCTGAAGAGCGCCCTCGGTGTTGTTTGGAACCGTAACGCCCAGGTACTGCTTGTACTTCTCGGCCCAAAGAGCTGGGACATCCTTTGCAGTAATCTCGCCAGACAACAGTGCTTGCTCCATCTCGTAACGGATGAGGATGTGCAGAGGATAAGTGAGCTCGTCTGCCTCGGTGCGGATGAGACTTGGCTGTACTTTGTTAGCTGCTGAGAAGAGCTGGAAGGCAGTAACGCGATTAAGCTGGCCAGGGAAGTGCTTGCGCATAAGCTGAATGAGAGGCTCAGCAAATGCCTCAGAAAGACCAACGTAGTTCTCAAAGAACCTGGACTGAGACTCGTGCATGCCCATAGATGTGCCGGTGCTCAAAGAGGTAAAACGGTACTCCCAGTTAATGCCCTGCTCGTAGAGGGCATGACCGTTCTCATGCAGCATGGAATAAACATTGGAGAGAACATTATTCTCGTAAGCGTGGCTGGCAACCATGACAAAGCCAATACCAGGGCCACCCGTGTAAGGGTGTTCAGTCTTGCCCAGCCAGAAAGCATCTTCGTCAAGACCCTGGAGTTTTACCAGGTCTTTTGCAAGATCCCACTGACGGTTGACATCAAACTTACCCTCAAGAGGCTTAGTGCTTGGCTGACGCTTAGAAGCCATACAATCAGCAACCAGAGGAACTACCACTTCTTTAACGTTATTGAAGAAGGTGTTGTAGAACTCTCTAGTGGTGCCGTGCTCAAAATCGCTGAGTAAGAGATCATATGGGTCTTTGGAAGCATCGCGTGCCTGGCACATCTCTTTGCGAAGCTCAATTAAGCTATCCAGCTTTGGAGCAAAGAGTGACCAGTCATCGCTGTTCTTTGCCTGCTCCCAGACCTCATTAGCCTCTGTGGTAAGACGAACAAAGTTGCTCTGAAGCTCAACAGGCACATCTACCAGCTGGCTTCTATCGCGACGAAGAACTTTAACTTGCGCACGATGAGTCTCATCAAGTAGGGCGCGATTCTCGTGAAGTCTATCAAGGAGTGCGCCAACAGCAGGGTCACAGAGGGTCTCCTGGACCTGCTCACCAAGGATTGCCAGGGCTTCTCCGCGCTCTTCAGCAGCCTTTTTTGGATCGATGCATGGTCCAAAAGAGGCAATCTCATTTGCTGCGTAGTTGAGAGCAAAGAGCTTCTTCTCAAGTTCATCAAGTTTAGCGATATCATCGCGGGGATTTGAAAGCGCTGCGTTCAATTCAACAGTGTTATGTGCGCTATCCATAAAAATCCTCTCTACAAAAATAGGTGTGACCAGTTATTTTACCGGTCAACAGAAACCGTTTAGCGTATGCGCCATATTTTACCCTGTAATTTGTTGATATTTGAGCGATACTAAAAAGACTACGTCCTAAAACAATAAGTACATCTTTTCGGCACAATTTTTGCCCAAAGATGGCTTGTAAGGAGTAAGAGTTCTATGGATGACAGCAGAATCTCGTTTGATCAGTGGGGTGATCTGTACGCAGATCGCGTTCAAACCATGCGAAAGAGCGAAGTACGAGATTTGTTTGCGGCCCTGTCTCGTCCAGGTGTCATTGCGCTGTCTGGTGGCCTGCCGGATATTTCTTCGCTGCCACTTGATCAGGTTGCAGAGTGCGCTCGACGCTGCGTTGCTGTTGAGGGACTTAGGTCTCTTCAGTACGGCAACTCTGATGGCCGTATTGAGTGCAGAAGGACCATCTGCAAGATTTTAGCTGCTCAGGGCGTCCAGGCTGATCCTGACGAGATGATTTTAACTTCTGGTTCCCAGCAGGCGCTTGATTTCTTGGGCCGTGTTTTTCTTAACCCAGGGGACGATATTATCTGTGAGGGTCCAAGCTATCTTGGCGCGTTCCAGGCATTTTCTGCGTATGAGCCTACTGTTCACACCATTGATATGGACGAAGAAGGTATCAGGACTGATCTTCTTGAGGCAAAACTTAAAGAGCTTGCAGACCAAGGCAGAAAGCCTAAGTTCATCTACGTTATTCCTAACTTTAACAATCCTGCGGGCATCACCATGTCTATGCCAAGGCGTCTGCGCCTTCTTGAGCTGGCTCGCCAGTACAACGTCCCTGTTGTTGAGGATGATCCGTATGGTCTTATCCGCTTTGAGGGAGAAGATCTAACACGTCTTAAGACGCTTGATCCAAGTGTCATTTATCTGGGAACCACGTCAAAGATTTTTGCGCCTGGCTTGCGTTTGGCTTGGATGGTTGCACCTCGTCACTTCCTTGAGCGCATCAACCTTGCTAAGTCTGGTTCTGATCTTTGTACCAGCCCCTTTAACATGATTCTTGCCGAGCATTACTTCAATGAAGTTGATTGGCAGGCAGCGCTTGAGGTGTCTAAGTCTCGCTATAAAGAGAGAAAAGACGCCATGCTCGCAGCGCTTGCAGAGTTCTTCCCCAAAGACGTTACCTGGACTAAGCCAGAGGGTGGTTTGTTCCTGTGGGTAACCTTCCCGCCATACCTCAATACTGAGCAGTTGCTTCCTCGTGCAATTGAAGAGGGAGTTGCCTTTGTACCAGGTGTTTATTGCTATCCTGACCAGCGTATTAGTTCAAGTATGCGCCTGTGCTACTCATTTGAGACGCCAGAGCGCATCCACGAGGCAATCCGCAGGCTGTCTTTGTGCGTCCAAGATCGCATGGCGCTGTATCGCGCATTCCTAGAGGCGGGCGCTCTTCCTGAGTCTTCTCATTCTGAATCTCAATCCTCTGCAAGGGAGTGTTAAGTATGGCTACAAAAGTTGCTGTCATTATGGGTGGAGCCTCATTTGAGAGGAACTTCTCGCTTAAAAGCGGTGCTCTTGTCTCTGAGGCTTTGGAAAAGCGCGGTTATGAGGTTTTGCCACTTGATGCTGATGCACACCTGGTAGACACTCTTCGTGCCGAGAAACCCGATGTTGCGTTTGTATGCCTTCATGGTGCGGGTGGAGAAGATGGTGCAGTACCTGCACTTTTGGAGTTCCTCAAGATTCCGTATGTGGGCTCAAGGCCTGCATCTTGTAGGGCAGCCTGGAACAAAGCTGACATGCCCTTTATTGTGCGCCAGGCCTGGTCAAAGGAGGAGTCCGAGGTTATTTGGCCTCCTCAGATTGTGCTGACTGCCAGTGCGTTTAAAGATCTTGGAGCCGCAGCAGCTCTTGACCTGGTTCCCGAGCGCCTTGGCGGCGGCGTTGGCTTCCCTCTAGCAGTTAAGCCTGTTCATGGCGGCTCTGCTATGGGCCTTTCTAAGGTTGACAGCGCTGACCAGCTTGGACCAGCACTTCTTGGCGCGCTTGGTTTTGACGACTCCGTCATTATCCAGCAGTGGGTTGATGGCGTTGAAGTAAGCGTTACCGTGCTCTCTGACGCAGATGGCGAGAAAACCCTGCCACCAGTAGAGATTTCAGTGACCAAGGGTATTTACGATACGGATGCTCGTCTTGATCCAGAGCGTATTCAGCATTTCTGCCCAGTTCGTCCTGAGTCTTTGGCGGCTCTTGGTGCAGATCCAGCTGCTGCTCGTGAGGATCTTGAGCGCGCTGCTCTTGAGGTGTTTACCGCGTACGGGTGCAGAGATCTTGCTCGTATCGATCTTATTTGGGATGGACATCACGTTATGGTCATGGGTCTGAAGACATTCCCAGGACTCACTGAGACCTCCCTTGTTCCTATGGCAATTGAGGCTGTAGGATACGCTGTTGAAGACATTCTTGCGCAGCTTGTTGAGGGTGCGCTTAAGCGCGGCAACTAGGGGGTTTCATGGAATACGTATTAGGCATTGATGTTGGTGGTACCACCATCAAGTTGGGACTTTTCTCTGCAGAGGGAGAGCTGCTTTCTGAGCAGAAGGTCAAGACGCCCGCACTTGATAACGAGGATGGTTATCAGACGATAACCGATGCTATTAAGCTGATTGTTCATGGCCAAAAAGCAAGCCGCAACGATGTTGTTGCGTGTGGTTTGGATATTCCAGGTCCTGTTGCAGATGATGGAACCGTTGGTCTTCTCGCCAATGTAGATATTGACCCTGAAGGATTGGTGCAGGCAATCAATATGTGCCTGCCAAACGCAACCATTGCGTTTGTCAACGATGCTAACGCCGCAGCTTTGGGCGAGGCGTGGGCTGGCGTTGCCGTTGGCGTGCCGTCGTTTGTACTGATTGCGTTGGGCACTGGCGTTGGTGCAGGTGTTGTTGTAGACGGCAAGCTTGCTGCGGGTGCTTTTGGCGCTGGCGGCGAGATTGGTCACATCATTGTTGAGCCAGAAGAGACGCTGACCTGCGGCTGTGGTCGTCACGGTTGCCTGGAGCAGTACGCTTCTGCCAAGGGAGTTGTCCGTCTGTACCTGGAAGAATGCGTTTCCCGAGGTGTTGTTCCTGTGACCATTGAGCACGAGACTGATACGGTGTCCGTGTTTAGAGCTCACGCTCAGGGCGACGAATGCGCAACCCTTGCTATCCACAAGATGTGCCACTACCTGGGCCTTGCTATGGCGCAGGTGTCGTGCGTGGTTGATCCTGCCATGTTCTTGATTGGCGGAGGTGTTGCGGGCTCGTTTGCAACATTTGCTACTGAGCTTCGCGAGAGCTTTGAGCAGTACGCTTTGCCGGTGAGTAAGGGTGCTCGTATTGAGGCTGCGAGCTTGGGTAATCAGGCTGCAATGTATGGTTGTGCGTACGAGGCGCTGCGTCTGAGACAAGAGCGTTTTGGCAATGAAAGCGCTGAGTAGAAGCAAGTTTCTGGCGCATGATCTTCTCGCCTGGAAAAGGGTACGTATGTTAGGGCTCTTGGCGAGAAAAACATCAAAGTATTTGTCATAAACGCTGTACTAAATGAAAGTGCATTCAATAACATAATTTTCGGTTACAATTTATGTAAAAACGTAGTTGTCAAAGCTGCTCAGTGCTAACATTGAGCAGCTTTTTTGGTTGTGTTTGGAACAATTCCGAGCACTAGGATGAAAGGGGAGTGCTGTGGCTGACGAGTCAAAGTATGACATCGTTGCTGCTACTGGTTGCCCAACCGGTATTGCGCACACCTTTATGGCTAAGGAGGCCCTGGAGAAGGCCGCCGCAGCTAAAGGTCTTACCATTAAGGTTGAGACGCACGGCCAGGTCGGTGTAGAGAACGAGCTCACCGCAGCTGAAATTAGGAACGCCAAGGCAGTAGTTGTTGCTGCCGATAAGGACGTCCAGGCCGAGCGTTTTGCCGGAAAACCAATGGTAAATGTTGGTGTTACTGCAGCTATTAAGGATGCAGAAGGTCTTATCGACCGCGCTCTTGTTGCTCTGCCTGAGGGCGAGCTTGCAGAGGCAGATGACGCTCCAGTCTCGAGCACCATTGAGAAGGAGTCTGTAGGCCACATCATCTACAAGCACCTCATGAACGGCGTTAGCCACATGCTGGTCTTTGTTGTTGCTGGTGGTGTTCTGACGGCAGTTTCATTCCTCTGGGGCATCACTTCCTTCAGCTCCACCCAACCTGACTACAACAGCTTTGCTGCCATGCTCAAGATTATCGGCGGCATTGCAATGGGACTTATGGTTCCAGTTCTTTCTGCTTACATTGCTGAGTCTATTGGTAAGCGCCCTGCTCTTGTTCCTGGTTTTGTTGCAGGTATGATTGCTATTCAGGGTCTTCCAATCAACCCTAACACTGGCATGATTGATGCTGGCGGCGCTGGCGTTGGTTTTGGCTTCTTGGGCGGTATTGTTGGCGGCTTCCTTGCCGGTTATGTCATCGTTGGTCTTGAGAAGCTTCTTGCAGGTCTTCCAAAGAACCTTGATGGCCTGAAGGCAATCTTCCTGTACCCACTGCTTTCCACCACCATTGTTGGCCTGGTTATGCTGGGTATTTCTGGTCCTATGGCAGCAATTAACACCGGCATGATGAACTTTCTGCGCGGCCTTTCTGCTTCTGGTCCAATTGTCCTTGGTCTTGCAATTGGTTGCATGTGCGCGTTTGACATGGGCGGCCCAGTCAACAAGGCAGCTTACGTCACCGGTACTGCGCTTCTGACCGAGGCCCTTGCTGCTGGTGTTGGTACCCCAACTTATGAGTTTGGCACCAACTTCATGGCTGCAGTTTCTGCTGCTTGTATTGTTCCTCCACTGATCACCACCTTTGCTGTTGTCGTTGGTAAGAAGTACTTCACCAAGTCCGACTTCAACGCTGGTCTGGTCAACTTCATTCTTGGCTGCACCCACATTACCGAGGGCGCTATTCCATTCATGACCAAGAACATTTGGCCTGTCATGCCTATCATGATGATCGGTTCTTCCATCGGCTCCATCCTGACGCTGCTTTTTGGTGTTCATGACCCAGCGCCTCACGGTGGTTTCCTGGTTCTTCCCGTTGTCGATGGCGGCCTTAAGTGGGTTCTCGCCATTCTCATCGGCGCTGTTGTTGGTGGTATTCTCTTTGTTGCTTTCAAGGCATACGAGTACCGCAAGAACGGCAACCAGATTGTCGAGGGCTAAGCGTTACGCTTAGCGCACTCTAAGCAAATACCAAGGATTCATCTTATGACCAGGTACGCGCTTAGATAATCGCGATAAAATATGGACTCGGCGATTTCGTCGGGTCCATTTTTGTTCTAGAGGGAGCTTTGATGATTTACACACTTACCACTAATCCTGCAATCGACATGAACGTCAACTCGGGAGTCCCTTCTTATACGCACGTCAACCGCACAACCGATGCCGTTTATACACCAAACGGTAAGGGTCTGAACGTCTCGTTTACGCTTGCTCACTACGGCGTTGAGTCCACTATCCTGGGCTTTTTCGGAGGCTTCTCGGGCAACTATATTGTTGAAGAGGCATCCAAGATTTGCCCGGTCAAGCCTGTGTGGATTGACGGCATCACCCGCGTAAACATTTTTGTGACCACACCAGAAGGCGAGCTTAAGTTCCCTAATGCAGGTGCTCCCGTTATTCGCTCCAAGCAAGACGAGATGCTTGAGCTGCTGCGTACTGCCTCCGACCTGGATGTGCTGGTGGTCTCTGGCTCGCTTTCCCCTGAGATGGATCCAACCTTCTACGACGAGCTCTTTGATCTTTGTCATGAGCGCGGCGCTGAGCTGGTCCTGGACATCTCACATAAACACCTTGCAGAACTTGTCGAGAAAAAACCGCTGCTCATCAAGCCAAACGACGAAGAAGTGGCAGAGATCTTTGGCGTCGATGTCCATAACGAGGCCGACGTTCTTCTCGCCCTCCACAAGATTCATGAGCGCGGAGCAAAAAACATCCTGCTTACGCTTGGCGGCGAAGGCGCGTACTTCTTCAACGGCGAGCACGTCTGGCATGCAAACGCTGCGCAGGTAGAGGTGCTTTCGACGGCATGTGCAGGCGATTCGACGCTGGCAAGTTTCATGTCGGTTTGGCTCGATGACCCATCGGCTGTCAAGAAGGCCCTGACGCGCGCGATGGCTACCGGCGGAAACGTTGCTATGAGCGCTGGCCTGGGCGACTTTGCGCTGGTCGAGAAGATCGCGGAGTCCATCCGCGTTGAGATGGTGGAGTAGGAGCGTTCACTGCGTTTACGTGATGGCCCGCGAGCTCATGGGTTTCTCGGCATCAGGCGTGCGCAAGTCTCCATATCTGCAAAATAAGTCTTTTCTCGCCCCTCAATTTCGTGTAACGTATAAGGGCTAATGTGACAATTAGGTTTTCGAACCTCTAAAGAAGGAGAGTGCAATGTCCGGACACTCTAAGTGGGCCACAACCAAGCACAAGAAAGCAGCTATCGACGCTAAGCGTTCCTCGCTGTTCTCTAAGCTTTCTCGCAACATTACTGTTGCTGCAAAGATGGGTGGCGACCCAAATCCGGACAACAACGCTAGCTTGTCTGCCGCTGTTGCCCGTGCTCGCATGGTTTCCATGCCTAACGCAAAGATTCAGGCCGCTATCGATAAGGCATTTGGCGCTGGTGCTGATGCTGCCGTTTACGAGGAGATCGTTTACGAGGGATATGGTCCTGCAGGCGTTGCAGTTTACGTTGACTGCCTGACTGACAACAAGAACCGCACCGCAGCAGACGTTCGTTCCGCATTTACTCACTCCGGCGGCAACCTTGGTACCGCTGGTTCCGTTGCGTTCCAGTTTGAGCGTAAGGGCTCCATCGCAGTTGACAAGGTTATTGTCTCCGAGGAGAAGAAGGTTGCTGACCGCGAGAACGCTGTCGACGAGGACGAGTTCATGATGGCAGTTGCTGAGGCTGGCGGAAACGACTACGAGGATGCCGGCGATCAGTGGATTGTCTGGACTGCATACGACAAGATGCAGGATGTCCAGAAGGGCCTCGAGGCTCAGGGTATTGAGGTTAAGGGTTCCGAACTTACTATGGTTCCAACCACCCCAACTGACGTCTCCGTTTCTGATGCAAAGAAGGTTCAGCGTCTTATCGATAAGCTCGACGAGCTCGACGACGTTCAGAACGTCTATAGCACCATGAACATCACCGACGAGATTGCTGCTGCTCTCGAGGAGGAGTAAGCTTTCTGGTTCGCGCCGCGCGATGTGCGATGAGCGACGAGCATGATGAGCGCGACGAGCGCGACGTGCGCGATGTGCGACGAGCGCGACGTGCGATAAATTTGCACTTCAAAGCCCTGCCAACTGGCGGGGCTTTTTGTTTGGGTGGCGATAATGCTGTCAGAACACACTTATGTCGGAAAATCTGCACGATTTTAGAAGCCCGAGCACAGCAAAGTCAGATAATCTATACGTTTTTAGAAGCCCGAACACACCTATGTAAGATAATCTGTATATACAGAGCCAAAAGCATAACTTACAGCCCTAAAAAACACAGCAAATGACGATATTCTGAGAAAAATAGGACTTTTGAGGGTCAATTTTGCAGAATAAGTGACTTTGCTGTGTTTTCAAAACGCCAAAAATAGGCCTCTAAAAAATTTATGCATACAGATGAATTCACTCTCATGAATATTCATGAGAGTGAATATTTTCGTATCATGGTAGTTTAAATTTTGATGTCTTCTTTGCTGGGCGAGAGAATCGATGGACTACAGCAGTGGAAACATTCGATTGAAGCTGAATCTCGTCGTCCAACGCACGTAGCCGTAGCAGTTCTACAGGCCCACGCGAACAACCTTACGAACGCCGGCAGCTTCGAGTGCTGCTACCTGCGAAATCGATGCGGATTCGTCCGTCATAAGCACGTCGATATCAGCAGGCGATCCATATTGGAAGCTGGAGTTGACGCCCAGCTTGCTTGCGTCGGCCAGGACAATGTGCTGCTCAGAGTGCTTAAGCATCAGCGAGTTCACGCGCATCTCGTTTGAAACCAGCGTGGTAAGGCCGCGTTCAGCGGAAATTCCCGAGCATCCCAAGATGCACTTAGCGGCACGAATCTGATTGATCGAAGCAAGCGCAAAATCGCCAGTCATAGACTTCTTAGCTGGTCGAACTTCTCCGCCCGTAACCAAAACGGTCATCGATGGGGGATAGTCGGCGGCCAGAACGCTACCGTTATTGGTAACAACCGTGATGTTCTCGGCGGTGATAAATTCCAAGACTTTTATAGCGGTTGAGCTGGTGTTAATGAAGACTGTGTCGCCGTCTTTAATTAGCTTGGCGGCGGCCTGGGCAAGCTTGAACTTCGCGGTTACCTGGTTAGAGCTGAGTCCAGTCGAGAGTGGATCAAGCAATGTGGCCATGCCATAGCTTCGAGAAATGAGACCTTGAGCTTCGAGTTCGTCAAGATCGCGACGGATGGTAAGCGAAGAAACTTCAAATCTTTCGGCAAGATCGCTGACGGAAACCTGACGGTATTGTTCAAGAAGACTCATGATCGAGCTTCTGCGTGATGCTACAAATGAATGACTTGTGGCCATGAATCCCCCAATAGAACTCAACTGCTGATAAACCTGTAGAACTAGTTGCAAACTTTTCAAAGACGCGCTGGCGAGAAACCCAATTGCTCGCGAGAAGTTCGTAAGAACCTTGCGAGAAGCTCATGAGAAAACCCATGGGAAGCCTGCGAGAAACTCTTGCAAAGCCCGCGGGAACTCACGCAAAAAGAACAGTTTGCTGTGACACGATTTTACTGTTTCCACAGTTAAAAGCCTTATATGACTGTACATTATATAAAGACATTTAACTAATTCAGTTCTGTGAAAAACATCGTACAAATTGATAGCACCTTTTGAACGGTTCTCGAACAATTGTGTAGACGCTTTTCAGTAGATCTGAGTTTATCTTACCCTATTCAATGAACATTTTGAATACTTAAACGGATATTTTTTAACGGTCAACGGTTTTTATGACGTAAATCTCTAAAGTGAGCATAGATAAGTATTGCTTAACTCCCAACTTTAGCTATACTAACATTATCGATTCGATTGGTAAAACGTTCTAAACGTTCAATAAATAGGGAAATTTGTTATACGGCAAGTCAAATGTCATATAAATTATTTATCTAATTGTTGAAGCGTTCAGAAGATTCAAGTATTTGTCATTAAGCGATGTGCTCTTGTGTGGTCTTGGTATAGTCCAACACAAGGAGAAGATTCACAGTAGTCTACTGGAGAGGAGTGAATCGCATGTTACTTCGCGATATTTACGAGCAGAAGCATTATGCATTCGTAAAGATCCCTATGACTTGGGAAGAGTCTATTAGAGAGTGCTGCAAACCACTGGAGGCTGATGGAACAGTCAATCCAGAGTATGCGGACGACATTATCGAGTGTGTAGAGAAGTATGGTCCTTACATTGTCATCGTTCCAAACGTTGCAATGCCACACTCCACTGCTCGCATTGGCTCTAATGGCAAGACTGCTATTGGTTTTATGCACTCCGATGTTCCTGTTAACTTCGAGGATGGCGATGATGAGAAGCAGGTTAAGACCTTCTTTACTCTGAGCGCAACCGATCAGGAAGCACACCTTAAGAATATGCAGATGCTTGTTCAGGTCCTTATGAATGAAGAGGTCCTTGAGCGCCTGAAGAATATTCAGTCTCCAGAAGAACTCTTGGAGATCGACGAGCTTATCTCCGAGTAAGCACGCCCGTTTGGGCACGTAATTGAGGATTTCCTTTTGTAGTGTGGGCTGCAGAAGGTACGTATGTAGGACCCTTTGAAAGGGGTATCAATGGATATTGTTCTTGGTATTTGGAAATGGTTTGCGAGCAACTTCTTGACTCAGCCAGCCTATTTCATCGGTTTGATTGTTGCTATCGGCTACATTCTTCTTAAGAAGAAGTGGTACGACGTACTCGCTGGCTTCCTTAAGGCAGTCATTGGTTATCAGATCCTTCTGGTTGGTTCCGGCGGCCTGGTAACTGCATTCCGTCCAGTCCTTGTTGGACTTGAGGCTCGCTTCAACCTTTCTGCAATGGTCATTGACCCATACTTTGGCCAGAACGCAGTACAGGCAGGCATGGAGGCAGCTGACGCTCCTGCATTTATTGCTGGTCGTTCCTTCTCCTCCGTTATGCTTCTTCTGCTCTTCGCTTTCATTCTGAACATTGTTTTGGTTGCTTTTAAGAAGCAGACTAAGCTTCGCGCAATCTTTACTACTGGTCACGTCCAGGTTCAGCAGGCAGCAACTGCATTTTGGCTTATCCTCTTCTGCTTCCCACAGCTTAACGACGTTACCATTCTTGCAGTTATGACTGTTCTTCTCGGCCTTTACTGGGCAGTTGGCTCCAACCTTTGTATTGGACCTACTCAGGACCTCACCGACGGTGCTGGCCTTACCATTGCTCACCAGCAGATGTTTGGCGTTTACTGCGCATCCAAGGCTTCCGAGTGGCTCTCTAAGCACTCTAAGAAGGAGTCCAAGCGCATTGAGGACATCGAGCTCCCAGGCTTCCTGAAGATCTTTAACGAGAACCTCGTTGCAACTGCAATTCTCATGACAGCATTCTTTGGTGTCATCCTTGCTGTTCTTGGCCAGGACTTCCTGCTTGAGAACAAGTTCATGAAGCCAGGTCAGGATTTCTTCTTCTACATCATGACCACTTCCTTCCAGTTTGCTGTTTACCTCTCTATCCTGCAGCTTGGTGTTCGTACCTTCGTTACTGAGCTCACCAACTCCTTCCAGGGTATTTCTAACAAGCTCCTCAAGGGTTCCGTCCCAGGTGTTGACTGTGCTGTTACCTATGGCTTTGGTTCTCCAAACGCAGTTACCCTCGGCTTCCTCATGGGTGCAGCTGGCCAGTTCCTGGCAATCGCAGCTCTGCTGCTTCTGAAGTCCCCAGTTGTTGTTATTGCAGGCTTTGTTCCACTGTTCTTCGATAACGCTACTATTGGCGTTTATGCAAACAACAAGGGCGGCCTCCGTGCAGTTCTTATCATGCCTTTCATCTCTGGTCTTCTCCAGGTCTTTGGTTCAGCTCTTATCGCTGGCTGGGTTGGCATGGCTGCATACGGTGGATACCTTGGTATGTGGGACTGGGCAGTTGTCTGGCCAATCATGACCGGTGTCATGAAGTTCCTGTCCTACGCAGGTCTCGCAATTGTTGTTATCGCTCTTATCGCAATCCCACAGCTCCAGTACCGTGCAAACAAAGACACGTACTTCATGGAAGTTGAGGATTACCAGAAGTGCAAGGAAATCCGTGCACAGAAGGCCGCCGCAGCTAGTGCGGAAAGCAAGTAGCCCTCTTTCTTCCTACCCTGAGCAGACCCCCATCTGCTCAGGGTTATTAGTAATACTCGGCACATTGTTTAATGTGGTATTTGCTTTAAAAGCAATTGGCATAGCGCCCAAATGGGTACAAATACAATGTGTCCGTAATCAGTTTGTTTGATCGAAGGAGTCAACATGAACGCAAAGATTTTGGTCGCATGTGCAAACGGCGCAGGTACCTCCCTGATGATGAAGATGACCGCTGAGCGCGTCACTCAGAAGCTCAACATGGGTGTCGATAAGATTCACCACTGCGCACTTTCCGAGGGCGTAAGCTCTGCTCGTCAGTATGACATTGTTTTTGCACCACTTAACTTCCTGAACATGTATGACGATGCTGCTAAGGCTGGCGTTACCGTCATTGGTTTGCGCAACGTTCTTTCTGACGCAGAGATGGAAGAGAAGCTCAAGGAAACCGGCGCTGCAGAGAAGTTTTCCGCATAGTTTAGGTTTCTAAAGAATCGAGCACTTTAATGACTTTTGAAAAGAAAATTCTTGCCGAGATGCCTAAGTGCTATGCACTTGGCATGTTTGAGGGAGAAGACACACCAAGCTTTTTAGCTGCTGTCGAGAAGGACGGTCCAATCCGTCGCTTTACGCTTGATGGTGAGCCTCTGGAGACTGTTGCTCCGGGCCCTGGCGGCGTCATGACCATTACACAGGTCCCTGGCAGGAAAGATCAGTTCCTCGCAACTCGCAAGTTCTTCTCGCCAAACTTTGGTGGAGACGATGCGGCAATTGCATCCTATACCAAGCAGGCAGACGGTTCTTGGTCTGAGCAGATTCTCTGCGACCTTCCTTATGTTCACCGTTTTGGCATCCTAAAGGCTGCTGACGGTCAGTTTTGGGTTCTTGCTTGCTCTATCAAAGGTGGAGCTGAGACGGGCGTCAAGGATGATTGGCGCACTCCAGGTGCTGTTTGGGCCGCTCCTTTGAGCGATAACCTTGAGCAGTACACGGCAGACAACCAGCTTAAGCTGACTTGTGTTGCTAACTATCAGGTTCAGAACCATGGATTCTGGACTGCACCTGATAAATCGTATGCTTTGATCTCAACCGCTGCAGGCGTGTTTAGATATGTGCCACCAACCACCCCTCAAGGTGCTTGGGATGTCACCTGCCTTCTGGTCCAGCCAACAAGCGATATTGTTGCTACAGACTTTGACGGCGACGGAAAGCTGGAGATCCTTACCTTCTCCAAGTTCCACGGTGACACGCTGGCAATTTGGCATGAGGGCCAGACTCGCGATCGCTACGAGCAGGTTTGGTGTGACCCGCAGAAGCGCAGCTTCCTTCACGCGCTTTGGGCAGCAGACCTTAATGGCGAGAAGTGCGCAGTCATTGGCAACCGTAAAGATGGTCGCGATTTGTTGCTTGTTAGATACGTTGACGGTGAGTACACCGTAGACGTTATCGACCACGACCTCGGACCAGCAAACTGCATGGTGTATAGGCATGACGGCAGCGATTACATTGTTGCTGCATATCGTGAGACAGACCAGCTGGCTCTCTACAAAGTAGTGGAGTAGGGCTGCGTTTTGTAGCGAGCGCTCAGGATAAGCTTCTGAACATGCAGGCAAAGTCCTGAGCGCCGCTCAAATTACCGGCATATGCATCAAAGTACTAGTCCTATGTTTATAGAAAGGAGCGCGTAATGGCAGATTTGAAAGACGTCACACGCGACAGTTGGATTATGAGTACCTTTCCTGAGTGGGGAACTTGGCTCAACGAAGAGATTGACAATGCCGTAGTAGAGCCAGGCCAGGTTGAGATGTGGTGGCTCGGCTGCGTTGGTATTTGGTTTAAGACTCCTGGTGGAGCAAACGTTGCTGTTGACTTCTGGGCAGGCAATGGTAAGCGCACCCACGGTGACGGCCTTATGAAGCCTGGTCACCAGATGGCAAACATGGCTGGCGTTCGTAAGATGCAGCCAAACCTGCGCAACGTCCCTTTTGTTATTGATCCATTTGCTATCAAGAACCTTGACGCTGTTGTGGTAACTCACATTCACCAGGACCACATGTCCAAGGAGCTTGCGGCTCACGTTGTTAACAACAACATGACCACTATTGACGAGAATGGCAAAGAGATTCCTGTTCCCTTTATTGGTCCTAAGGATGCAGTTGACATTTGGGTTGGCTGGGGCGTTCCACGCGAGCAGTGCATCGTTGTTAAGCCAGGCGACCGCGTCAAGGTCAAGGACATGGAGATTGTTGCATACGATTCCTTTGACCGCACCATCATCGTTACCACTACTGATACTTCTGAGAACCGTCCAGACCTCTGGGGCAAGTGCCCAATGGACATGGATGAGAAGGCAGTTAACTACCTCTTTGTCACCCCTGGTGGAAACATTTATCATTCTGGCGATTCTCATTACTCCATTTACTTTGCTAAGCACGGCAAAGACATCGCTAAGGAGTTTGGTGGCGTAGACGTCTGCTTTGGCGCTTATGGCTGCAACCCAATTGGTATCCAGGACAAGATGGAAGCAACCGATATGCTTCGCATGGCTGAGGCTCTTCAGTCCAAGGTTGTTATCCCAATTCACCACGATGTTTGGACTAACTTCCAGGCTGACGTCCAGGAGATTAAGGTTCTTTGGGACATGCGTAAGGATCGCCTTGACTACAAGTTCCACCCATTCTTCTGGGAGGTTGGTGGTCACTACACCTATCCACAGGATAAGGACCGCTTTGCTTACCATCATGATCGTGGCTTCCATGATTGCTTCGATCACGAGCCAAACGTTCCATTCCGTAGCGTTCTCTAAGGAGCAGTTTCTATGATGCTTAAAGAGCTTCGTGATGAAGTGTATGAAGCAAACATGGACCTGCCTAAGCATGGCCTGGTAGTTTTTACCTGGGGTAATGCTTCTGGACTTGACCGTGAGCGTGGCTTGTTTGTTATCAAGCCATCAGGCGTTTCCTATGAGAAGCTGAGCCCAGAGAACTTGGTTGTCTGCGACCTAGACGGCAACGTTGTTGAGGGTGAGATGAACCCATCTTCCGACACCCCAACGCATGCATGCTTGTATCGTGCATGGGGCGATAAGATCGGTGGAATTGTCCACACTCACTCAACCCACGCTGTTTCTTGGGCACAGGCAGGACGCTCTATTCCTTGCTATGGCACCACACACGCAGATTATTTCTACGGAGATATTCCTTGTGTTCGCAGTCTTACCAAGGACGAGGTAGAAAGCGCCTATGAGCTTGAGACCGGAAACGTTATTGTTGAGGGCTTTGCTAACTTGGACCCAATTGCGGTTCCAGGAACGCTCCTTCACAACCACGGTCCTTTCTCTTGGGGTAAAGACGCAATGGCTGCTGTGTATCACGCTGTAGTCATTGAGGAGGTTGCTAAGATGGCAACACTCACCGAGCTCAATAACCCTAAGGTTCAGGAGGCACCACAGTACCTTCAGGACAAGCACTACATGCGCAAGCATGGTCCAAATGCCTACTACGGACAGGGTAATCACTAAAGCCTGTTCAGTGAGTAGAATCTGTTTCAGTCAGGCGGTCTTTTATAAGGCCGCCTGTTTTTAAAAGGAGAAGATATGTCCAAGTATCAGCTAGGACTTTACGAGAAGGCCACTCCAACTGATCTTTCTTGGGAAGAGCGCCTTAGCGTAGCAGGAGAGTCTGGCTTTGATTATGTTGAGATCTCCGTTGATGAGTCTGACGCTCGTCTTTCTCGCCTTGAGTGGACTGGTGAGGAGCGTGCAGCAGTTCGTCAGGCAATGGTAAACTCCGGCGTTCGCCTGGGTTCTATGTGCCTTTCTGGTCATCGTAAGTATCCTTTTGGTTCTCGCGATCAGGCAACTCGTGAGCGCAGCCTTGAGATTATGCAGAAGGCACTTGATCTTGCAGGTGACCTGGGACTTCATACCATTCAGCTTGCTGGCTATGATGTGTACTACGAGGACGGCGCAGAGGATACGCGCAAGTACTTTGAGGAGAATCTGGCTAAGGCTGTAGAAATGGCTGCTAAGGCAGGCATTGTTATGGGCTTTGAGACCATGGAGACTCCTTTTATGGATACGGTCGAGAAGGCCATGCATTATGTAAGCCTTATCAACAGCCCTTACCTTGGCGTGTATCCCGACGCTGGTAATCTCACCAATGCATCGTTTATTTACGGCAACACGGTTGCTGACGATATTGCTCTTGGTGTAGGCCATATCTTTGCAGCTCACCTCAAGGAGACTGTTGCTGGTGCGTATCGCGAGATTCCATTTTCAACCGGCACCACAGACTATGAGGGCGCTCTGTCGCAGCTTGTTCCTCAGGGCGTTAGGCGCTTTGTTGCAGAGATGTGGTACACCGGCAACGAGAACTGGAAAGAAGATCTTGTCTTTGCTTCCACCTACGTTCGCAGCAAAATTGATAAGGCGTTTGAGGGGTAAACGGCCTTTTTGCACTTGTTTTGGGTTTCTCGCCACAGACAGTACATAAGAATCTGTACAATGTGGATGAGCTCTTTCTTAGTACGACGTACGTTTCCAAACTCGTTTAGGTTTGTACAGGAAAGGATTACACATGAAGTTCTTTATTGACACGGCAGATATCGATGAGATTTCTGAGGCTCTTAGCTGGGGCTGTTTAGCAGGTGTTACTACCAACCCATCGCTGTATGCAAAGATTGGCGGAAAGCTAGCCGACTTTGAGTCTCATATGGTTAAGATTGCTCAGCTTTGCGAGGGACTTCCTGTATCTGCTGAGTCAACGGCAACAACAACTGAGAGCATGATTGAAGAAGGCCGTCACCTGGCTTCTCTTGCTCCAAATATTGTTGTTAAGCTTCCTATCTGTGCAGAGAGCCTTGCTGCTACCCATCAGCTTGCTTCTGAGGGAATCCGCGTCAACATGACACTGATTTTCTCGGCACCTCAGGCTCTTCTCGCGGCAAATGCTGGCGCTCGTTACATTTCTCCATTTGTTGGTCGCTTTGATGACATTGGTGAGGACGGCATTGAGCAGCTGGGAACTGTAGTTTCGTGCATTGAGAACTATGCATGGGATAAAAACGTTGATCACACCGTAGAGATTATTACGGCTTCTGTTCGCACGCCTAACCACGTGACGCAGGCAGCTCTGCTTGGTGCTGATATTGCGACCGTTCCATTTGGAGCTTTGAAAAAGTGCCTTAAGCACCCTTTGACCGACGCTGGCCTCAAGTCTTTTGAGGCAGACTGGGAAAAGGTTAAGGCTCAGCAATAATAGTGATGAAGTACGCCCAGCCTAGGTTGGGCGTACTTGTTTTACGTGCCTGTTCATGCATCGTTTAGGCACTTATTTTGAGAGGATGAGAATGGGAACATCTGCATTACCCGAGCGCAACCTCACTGATGATGAGCTTAAGCTTGCAGCCAATACACTGAGGCGCGATGTCATTGATATGCTTGAGAAGAGCAAGTCAGGTCATCCCGGTGGCTCTCTTAGTGCGGCAGATATTGTGGCTACACTGTTCTTCTCGGGAGTAATGAAGTACAACCACAACAACCCAGAGGACCACACTGAGGATAGGTTCTTTCTGTCCAAGGGCCACGTGGCTCCTGTATTGTATGCTGCGTACCACCTGCTTGACTGGCTCCATGACGAGGATATGGTTACCCTTCGTCAGCTTGGTAGCCGCCTGCAGGGTCATCCAGACTGCCACGCATGTCCTGGTATTGAGGTTTGCTCTGGCTCTCTTGGTCAGGGTCTCTCGGTAGCTGCAGGATGCGCTCTGGGACTTTCTATGGACGCTCTGGCAAGCGGCGAGCGCGCCAAGAAGGTATTTGTCCTTCTGGGCGACGGCGAGCTGCAGGAGGGCTCTAACTGGGAGGCATGCATGTTTGCTGCTCACCAGAAGCTGGATAACCTTATTGCCATTGTGGACCTCAACAACTTGCAGATTGACGGCCACGTAACAGACGTGTGCTCTCTTGGCGATATTGATGAGAAGTTCCGTTCCTTTGGATGGAACGTGCTGCGCGTTAACGGTCACGAGGTCACTGAGGTGCGCCAGGCTCTTCTCGCCGCACGAGATGGTCGCGAGGCAGGAAACACCGCGCCTACCGTGGTCATTTGCCAGACTGTCAAGGGCAAAGGCGTCTCGTTTATGGAGGACAAGGCTTCCTGGCACGGAAACGCTCCTTCGGCCGAGCAGGCTGACCTTGCGCGAGAAGAACTTGATGCAGCAAGAGAGCTTCTTTTGATTGATCTTCAAGGTGAAGGTAAGGAGGTTGCCAATGTCTAGAGCAACTCGTGAGGCATATGGTCAGACTCTTGTTGAGCTGGTAAACGAGGGTCACGATATTGTGGCCGTTGACGCAGACCTTGCCGGCTCCACTAAACTTGCCGACCTCCAGAAGGCCTTCCCACAGCGCATGGTTGACGTGGGTATTGCCGAGCAGAACATGGTAGGCGTTGCATCTGGACTGGCACTTACGGGACGCACCGTGTTTACCGGCTCGTTTGCCGTGTTTGCAACCGGTCGCGCTTACGATCAGATTAGAAACACCGTCTGCGACTCCGGCCTCAACGTGAAGATTTGCCCTACGCACGCAGGTATTACAGTAGGAGAGGACGGCGCCACTCACCAGTCCCTTGAGGACATTGGCATGATGCGCGCCCTCCCTCAGATGCGTGTGCTTGTTCCTGCAGATTACAACGCTACTAAGGCAGCGCTCAGACTTGCCGCCGAGGCAGACGGCCCCTTCTACGTGCGCATGGGTCGCCACAAGGTTACCGACATCTACGACGAGTCCTTCAAGGGCGGCCTGCCATTTGCAAACGTTCTGCGTGAGGGCACTGACGTTACCATTGCTGCCTGCGGTGTTGAGGTTGCTCAGGCACTTGCAGCTGCAGATTTGCTGGCAGAGGAGAAGATCTCTGCCGAGGTCATTGATGTGTTCTCCATTAAGCCTTTGGATGAGGAAGTTATTTTGGCATCTGCCGAGAAGACCCGTCATGTGGTAACCGTTGAGGAGCACAACGTGGCAACAGGCCTTGGAGCTGCAGTTGCCGAGCTTCTGGCAGAGCAGTTGCCAACGCCAATGCGCTTTGCTGGTATGCGCACCTTTGGTACCTCCGCTCCTGGCGACGTGCTGCTTTCGCACTTTGGCCTGGACGCTGAGGGTATTGCCGCTCGCGTCAGGGAGTTTCTGCTCTCGTAGTCGCGTGTAACGACGGTAACGCCGCAGGTCAGTCGCGCGTGCGATAACGGCAACGTCGCGTGCAAACACAGGTTGCAAGTGATTTCAACCCGGTATCTATTTCGTATGGATACCGAGTTTCTTGTGCGGATACGCTGCTAGAGGATGGGTTTCTCGCCAGACGGGCGGTGCGAGCTGAGTGTAAGCCAGGTGTACGCTTGGTCGCGCCTGATTTCTGCAAAGAATCTGTAATTTTTGCCTAAAAATGTAAAAGAAAC